>Ga0302181_10000642_pt1 | contig 27740 bp, 21 predicted proteins | sample I_Palsa_E3_3_FD_198786 | JGI IMG/M metagenome (GOLD analysis project Ga0302181, IMG submission 198786) | Peat permafrost microbial communities from Stordalen Mire near Abisko, Sweden - I_Palsa_E3_3 | ecosystem: Environmental > Terrestrial > Soil > Palsa > Peat permafrost | place: Sweden...
CGTTGGTGGAGAAGCCCTCCTGCGCAAGGATCGTCGCCACGTCCTCATCGACGTCGAGCTGCTTCATGAAGAGCTCGACGAGGCCGCGCGCCTCGCTCTCGCTCTTCGCCTCCGCGTCCGACTCGGTCATGATGTTGAGATCCCAGCCGGAGAGCTGGCTTGCCAGGCGGATGTTCTGCCCGCCGCGGCCAATGGCCTGGGAGAGCTTCTCCTCGGCGACCGCGATGTCCATGCTGTGCGACTCCTCGTCCACCACGATCGAGAGCACCTCCGCAGGCGACATTGCATTGATGACGAACTGCGCCGCATTCGCGTCGTACGGAATGATGTCGACGCGCTCGCCGGCGATCTCATTCGACACCGCCTGCACGCGCGAGCCGCGCATGCCGACGCAGGCTCCCACCGGATCGATGCGCGGATCGTTGCTGCGCACGGCAATCTTGGCGCGCACGCCCGGGTCGCGCGCCGCGCCCAGGATCTGGATCAGGCCCTGGCCCACCTCGGGCACCTCGAGCTTGAAGAGCTCCACCAGAAATTCAGGCGCCGTGCGCGTGAGAAAGAGCTGCGGCCCGCGCGGCTCGGAGCGCACGTCCTTCAGGAACGCCTTGACGCGATCCTGGGGCTTCGCCTGTTCGCGCGGAATCATGTCGGTGCGCGGCACGAAGCCTTCGGCGTTGCTGCCGAGATCGACATAGATGCCGTTCCTGTCGACGCGCTTGACGACGCCGCTCACCAGCTGCCCGACGCGGTCGCGATACTGCTCGACCACCTGCGCGCGCTCGGCCTCGCGCACCTTCTGCACGATGACCTGCTTTGCCTGCTGCGCGGCGATGCGGCCGAATGCGACCGACTCCATCGGCTGCTCGACGAAGCCACCCGGCTCGACCGCAGGATCGATATCGCGGCCATCTTCGAGCCGCAGCTCGCGCTCCGGAACCTCAAGCTCGGTGGATTCATCGGCGAATACCTTCCAGCGGCGGAAGGTGTCGTAATCCCCGGTCTTGCGGTCAATCGCCACGCGCGCGTCGAACTCCTCGCCGTACTTCTTGCGAGTAGCCGAAGCGAGCGCCGCCTCGAGCGCTTCGAAAATGATCTCTTTATCGACGCCCTTCTCGTTCGAGACGGCATCGACGACCATCAGAATTTCCTTGTTCACAACCTTTTACCTCCACCGCAGGCCGGTTTAAGCCGGCGGGGCAAGCTTTGCCTTGCCGATTTCACCAAACTGCACGCTGACGGTCTGCTCATCGACCTCCAGCGTGATTCCCTCATCCTCGACCGCGGCGAGCCGCCCCGTATAACGGCGGCGCCCGCCCGCGCGCGGCACCTTCAATTCAACCCACACCCGTGCGCCGACGAAGCGCTCGAAATGCGCGCTCGTGCGCAGCACCCGATCGAAGCCCGGTGAGGACACTTCGAGCCTATATGCCGTGGGAATCGGGTCCTCGACATCAAGGAGCGCCGACACTTCGCGACTCACCCGCTCACAGTCCTCGATCCGCACACCGCCCGCGCGGTCCACGAAAATGCGCACCACACCCGGGTTCAAGTCGAGGTCCACGAGCTCGCAGCCCAGAGCGGCCATGACAGGCTCAATGAGGGCAATGAGCCGCTCGCGCAAGGTCCCGCTCATCCCGCCGCCCTAGGCCCAAAAGCCCCGCACAAAAAATAAAAGCCCCACGGGGGGCTTTCCGCTCGAACACTTGGAGGCGCCCAGCCCGCACTGCCCCGCGCACATCGCGTGGCTGCCCGAGCATCCCCGCCAATCTCCCCTAACCGGGAGACTCTCTCCAATTCCCCCTTAGGGGGCCGCCTATTCTAACCAAACCGGGCTGCCAGCGAAACCCGCCGGGCGACCTAACTGCATCCGCGCGCGACGGGACCGCACAAAGGCCCCAGTGCTGGTAGAGTCGCCAGTCCGGACCCGAATAGAAGAGGCGAGCCGTGTCTCAAAGCGCCCCTACCCGCCGCGACGAGCTGCTGCTCTTTGCGCGCAACTTCCTGAAACACCCGCGGATGCTAGGCTCGCTCATCCCGAGCTCGCGCTTCCTCATCGATGAGGTGCTGCAGGCCGTCGACTGGGCAAATGCCCGCGTCATCGTGGAATACGGCCCGGGGGTGGGTACCTTCACCGCTGAGGTGCTGCGGCGCATGCGCCCCGACGCAAGCCTGATCGCCATCGAGACCAATACCGACTTCGTGCGCTTCCTGAAGAGTTCCATCCGCGATCCGCGCCTGCAGGTGGTGCTCGAATCCGCCGAGAACACCGACAAGGTGCTGCGCGATCTCGGCCACGTCAAAGCCGACTACGTGATCTCGGGCGTGCCGTTGGGCTCGATGCAGCCTGAGCTGCGCCGCGGCATCCTCCAGACGACGCATTCGGTGCTCGACCCGCGCGGCAGCTTTCTCGTGTATCAGTTCACCACCCGCGTGCTGCCGGACCTGCAGCGGATCTTTCGCCTGGTGGAGCGGCGCTTCGAGCCTCTCAATATTCTTCCTGCGCAGGTGTTCTTCTGCCAGCCGCGTTCGGCCTGAGCCGCTAGCGGCAAGTCCCCGTCCGCCCACGAGCGCGGCAAAGCCGCCGCTATTTGTTCTCGACGGGAGCGTGCGCGTGGCCGTGCTCATGGTGATGTTCGTCGCCAGCGTCTGCATCTTCGACGGCAGCCGTCGTGATTGCGCGGTATTGATCCGGCGTCATATGCGGCAGTTGGTGCACGAACGATACGATGTTCCAGATCTCCTCATCATCGTGAGTCTGTCCCCAGGCGGGCATGCCTGAGGCCTTGATGCCGTGCTTGATGGCCCAGAACGCCGTGCCGGGATCGATGGACACTTGCGCAAGATTCGGCGGATGCGGCAAGAGGCCGACGCGAATCTCACTCACGGTGATGCCCGGCGCGAGATGACAGTCGACGCACATGGCGCTGTAGTGCTCGGCGCCCTCGCGCACTCTCGCCGGATCATCGAGCGCCGGCACGGCGATCCTGGCCGCGCGGCGCTCGATGGATCTTTGGCGCAGGAGCGTGAGCAAGGCCTCCACGGGCGCCGTATGCGGCCGGTCGGCGCCGACGTTGTACAGGCCCGAATAGGCGAACAGGAGCGCAAGCACCGCCAGTGCCAGAAGCGTTACGCACACGGTCGTCCATTTGTTCAACAGCACCTCCCCCTAAAACCAGGCTCGCAGGCCGACTGCAACGCTCAACTCATTCGCATTGGCCCCGGCGGCCTCGAGATCACTTGCCGTCGCGCCGAAATGCCGCGCCCACACCACTCCGGCGTAGGGGGCGAATTCGCGGCGCAGCTCATAGCGTAGCCGCAATCCGACTTCAAGGTCAGAAACCCCCGCGCCTATGGCGCGCGCCGGATCGGCGCGGCCATAGAGATTCATTTCCATTTCCGGCTGCAGTACGAGCTTCTGCGTGAACAATAATGCGTATTCGAATTTGAGCCGCGCGGCCGTGCGCGAGGCGGCGCCGGCGTAGAGCGTAGCTTCCACATCGACACCCTGCGGGGCAACGCCGCGCAGCCCGAGCGCCGCCCAGCTGCGCGCGGGTCCCGCGCCGAAGTCCTGCCGCCCTCCCAGCTCAAGGTTCCACCAAGGGCTCACCGCGTGGTCCCAGAAGAGCTCCGCGCGCGCGTTCTCGCTCGCAGCCGTGTAGGGCTCGCCCTCGGTGCGGATCCACGCCTTGTCGTAGTCGCCGCCATACGAGCCTTCCGCCTGCCAGGCCGCCCCTTGGGGTTGATCCGCGCCGCGCCATTCGAGCTGATCAAGCCACAGCATTCCCAGCGGCGCCGCATCGTTCATGTCCATGTCGCGCGCCATGGCGCTCTCGCCTCCTGCCGGGCGCACGAGGGCAAATGCCAGAAGCACGAGCGCACCGAACGCTACGGCAGGGCTCACGAGCCGATGGCGGCCACAGACGCAGCTGCGCCCGCAACCGTCACCTCGCGAAACATGCCCGCTTCCATGTGATAGAGGAGATGGCAGTGAAATGCCCAGCGCCCGGCGGCGAGCGCGCTCACGCAGTAGCTCAGCTTCTGCGCGGGACGCACCAGCACCGTGTGCTTGCGCACCTGGAATGCGCCCGCCGGGGACTCGATTTCGCTCCACATGCCGTGCAGATGGATGGGATGCGTCATCATGCTGTCGTTCACCAACACGAGCCGCAGCCGCTCGCCGTGCTGGAATTCGAGCGGCGGCGCCTCCGAGAACTTGCGCCCATCGAAGGACCACATGAAGCGCTGCATGTGGCCGGTCAGATGCAATTGGATCTCGCGCCGCGGCGGCCGCGCATCGAGGGGGCCGCCGAGCGTATGCAGATCCGCATAGGTCAAGACGCGCCGCCCGTTGTCGCGCAGGCCCACCCCCGGATCATCGAGGCGCTCATCGGGGATGCTCACGCGCATGTCAACTCCCGGATTGCCCTTCTCTTCTGGCTGCGCCATCCCGGGCATTGCCGCCATGCCCGCACGCATGCCCATGTCCGCCATCGACAGCTGCGCGCGCGCCGCCAGGACCGGCACCGGCGCGCGCATGCCCTCGCGCGGCGCGAGCGTCCCGCGCGCGAAGCCCGAGCCATCCATCGACTGCGCAAATATCGTGTAGGCCGCCTCTTCGGGCGGCTGCACGATGACGTCGTAGACCTCGCCCGCGCCGATGCGAAACTCCTCGATGCTCACCGGCTCGACATCCTGTCCGTCCGCGGCCACCACCGTCATCGCAAGCCCCGGAATGCGCACATCGAAGAAGCTCATGGAGGAGCCGTTGATGAAGCGCAATTTGATGCGCTCGCCGCGCCGAAACTCGCCGCTCCAGTTTCCCGCCGGAGTTACGCCATTCATCAAATAGGTATAGGTGTAGCCGGATACGTCGACAAGATCCGTGGGGTCCATGCGCGCCCGCCCCCACAGGCGCCGCTCTGCGAGCGCCGCGCGCCAGCCGCGCGCGCGTGCCTCGGCGAAGAAACCACCCACGGTGGGTTGCGCGAAGTTGTAATACTCGCTGTCGCGCTTGAGCGTCGCATAGATATGCTCCGGATCCTCGTCCGTCCAGTCCGAGAGCAGGACGACGTAGTCGCGCTCCACGGCGTGACGCTCGCCGCCGGCGGGCTCGATGATGATCGCTCCGTAGAGGCCCGTCTGCTCCTGGAAGCGCGCGTGACTGTGGTACCAGTAGGTGCCCGACTGCTGCGCCCGGAATTCATAGGTGAAGGTTGCGCCGGCGTCGATGCCGGAAAAGCTCAAGCCCGGTACGCCGTCCATATTTGCCGGCAGCAGCAGGCCGTGCCAATGAATCGAAGTGCGCGCCGAGAGGCGGTTGCGCACGCGCACGCGGATGAGATCGCCCTCGCGCCAGCGCAGTAGCGGCGCCGGCAGGCGTGCGTTGACCGCGGTCGCAAGCCGTGGCCGTCCTGTGAAGTTGACCGCGAGGCTTCCGATCTCAAGCTCGAACTCGTTACCGTCGAGCACCGCAGGCGACGGCGACGGCGCGCCGCGCGCACGGCTGCCGCCGGCTGCGAGCGCAAGCGCACCGCCGCCGACGCCCTGCACAAATACCCGGCGCGAGATCGCGCTGGGAGGCGCCAGCGCTCGCCGCATCGCGGTCGGTCGAATACCCATTGACGGCATTGTCGCGCACTTGCGCGCCGCAGGTGCAAGGCTAAGCGCAGCGCACCACAGGCTGCACCCGTTACAATCGCGCGCTTTCACGATGAGGCATGGCGCGCGATGAGCCCGACGAATCTTGCCGATGTGGCACGGCCTGCCCCGCGCAGGCACGCATGGCCTGGGATCGCCATTCTCGCGCTTGCGCCGCTTTGGCTCCTCGGCATGTTTGACCGCGGACTGTGGACGCCGGATGAGCCGCGCGAAGCGGACATCTCCTGGCGCATGAGTCAGCAAACCGATCGTGCCATTCCCCACCTTGCAGGCGTGCCCTTTCTTGAGAAGCCGCCGCTTACGTACTGGCTTGCCGCGACTTCCATCGGCGCGTTCGGCGACTCCGCCGCCCTCGAGCGCCTGCCCAATCTTCTGTACGCGCTCATCGTCGCGACCGCCATTGGCACGCTTGCCGCGCGCATGGCCGGCAGGGATGCGGCGCTCGTTGCAGCGCTCCTCGCAGGCTCCGCGCTCCTCGACTATCGCGTGGCCATCTGGCTTGCGCCCGATGCGGCGTTGCTCGCAGGCGCCGCGGTTGCGCTCCTCGGGGCCTACAGCGGCTACACCGCCGCCCGCGGCGCGCGCAAGTTCTGGGGCTACACGCTCATGCATGCGGGGGCGGCGTTCGGCTTCATGGCGAAAAGCGCACCCGGATGGCTGGTGCCGGCGCTGGCGCTCGGCGCGCTCATCGCGTGGGAGAGGCGCTGGTCGGAGCTGCGCCGCTGGGAGCTTTATGCGGGCGCGGCGCTGCAGGTGCTGATGATAGGTCCGTGGATCATGGAGGTGGCCGCCGCGCCCGGGGGCGCTGATTCGCTGCGCGTGCTCTTCTGGGACAACCTCGCCGGGCGCTTTAGCGCTCTCGCCCCAACACCCGGGCACGACTACGCGCAGGGCCACTTGAACTGGTGGGGCAAGTATCTTGTCGAGCTGCCGCTGTATCTACTGCCCTGGACCGCGCTCGTTGCCGCAGCCCTCGCGCGCGCGTGGCAGGAGGTGCGCGCGCCTGCGACGGCAGGCACTGCCCTCACGGCCGGCACGCCGTGGCGATTTGCGCTGTGCGCATTCGTGCCCTTTCTCCTGCTCCTGTCGCTCGCCGCCACTGCGCGCGATGTCTACGCCGCCCCCGCCCTATTGGGCGCCGCGCTCCTCGCGGCTCTGTGGGCGAACGCGCTCCTGCGCCGCGCCTCGCGCTTTGATGAGGCCTGCCTTAGGTTCACGCGCTTCCTGGTCGCGATCATCGCCGCCTGCTTTGCCGCGTTCCTCGCGCTCCTCGCCGCTGCCGAGAGTCACTTCACGATCAGGGTGGCAGACCTCGCCGTCGCGCTCGCGCTCGTGCCGCTTGCGCTCGTGGCGCTGCGCTTCGCCGCGGCGCTGCAAACCTCAAAGATGTATGCCGCAAGCATCGCGGCGACTTACGCAGCCTACGCCCTCGCATTGTGCGTAAGCGGGCTTCTGGTGCTGCCTGTCATCGATCGCTGGCAGGATTTGAGCGCGCTCGCGCGTGCGATTGAGCGCGACTCAGCGGGCGGTGAACTTGCCGTCCTCAACCCCGATGAGACGACGCTCGCCATGCTCGACCATCGCTCGCGCATGCCGTTCACCACGCTCGCCGCAGCGCCCCATGAGACCGCAGGTGTCTTTGCCGACTGGCTTCGCGCCCATGGCGCCCAGGCGCGCGTGCTCGTCATGCTTCCTGGGCATGCGAGCGGCCCAGTGAGCCGCATCGTCGCTCGCTGGTATCCGCTTGCAGCGCCCGGCGATGGGCTCGCAGGCGCTCTGGCAGCAAGCAGCAGCGCGCGCATCAGCGAGCGCTACGAGCTGCCGCAGGGCAGGCGCTATGCGCTCCTCGGCGCGGCATCACCCTAGAGGCGCGTGGGGCCGCGGCTGGAGCGGCTCACGGCTTCTTGATGAATTTCAGCGACGCGGAGTCCATGCAATAACGCAGATGGGTCGGCGGCGGGCCGTCGTCGAACACGTGCCCGAGATGCCCGTCGCACTCAACGCAGGCGACCTCGTCGCGTGTCGTGCCGAGGCTGTTGTCGATTGCCGTTCTGACATTGGTCTTGGCGATCGGCGCCCAGAAGCTCGGCCATCCGGTCTTCGAATCGTACTTGGTCGCCGAGCTGAAGAGTGCATTGCCGCAGCAGATGCAGCGGTAGAGTCCCGGGGCAAAGAGGTGGTCATATTCGCCGCTGAACGCGCGCTCGGTTCCCTGCTGGCGGGTCACCTGAAACTCTAGCGGGGTGAGCTGCGCGCGCCACTCCGCATCGCTCTTGACGACCTTCGGCACCTGCGCGGTGCGCAGTAGCGCGCCCGCATCGTCAAAGAGCGTAACCGTGACGAGACCCGTGTCCGACTTCGCGAACGCGGAAGTCATCAGGGCACCGCGGCGCGCAGGCAGGAGACCCATGCCTGCCAGCGCCAGCGACGCTGCCAGGACTTCGCGGCGGCCGATCATCGGTACAGCTCCGGAAACTGCGCCTGCAGGTGCGCAACTTTGGGCGCATCGTTATAGACGATATAGAGCTCGTGCGGATGGCGCTTCGCATAGTCCTGGTGATAGCCCTCGGCTTCATAGAACGCCTGCAGCGGCGTCACGCGCGTCACGATCGGGCGCGCAAAGGCCTTGGCGTCGCGCAACTGTGCAAGATAGGCTTCGGCGATGCGCTGCTGCTCTGCATCGCGGTAGAAGATGACCGAGCGATACTGCTCGCCCGTGTCGGGCCCCTGCCGGTCAAGCTGGGTCGGGTCGTGCCCGACCGAAAGAAACACGCGCAATAATTGACCGTAGGTGATCTGCTTGGGGTCGTAGATGATCTCAACCGACTCGGCATGCTTGGTCGTGCCGCTGCTCACCACCTCATAGTGCGCCGTCGCGGCCGTGCCGCCGGAGTAGCCGGAGGTCGCCCGCACCACGCCCTTCACGTGCTGAAACACGTCCTGGATTCCCCAGAAGCAGCCGCCCGCCACTACCGCCGTGCGCAGCTTCGCCCCGGGTTCAACGGCTTCGTCGGTCGTCGGCGCAGGCAGCACCGTATCCGCGGCGCTTGCCAGATGGCAGCCGGCAGCCGCGGCGCTGAGAACAGCAAACAGCGTTGCAACGCGCGTAATCTTGACGACCATGATGAGCACTCCTTGCAAGCACTGACCGGTCAGCGAGGGACAATATTGCAGCTGCCTTGGGCGCCGCAAGTGCGCGGAACTTCGCGCCGCGCAGGCAGTCTAAACCTAATGCTGCTGAGTGTTCAGCACTTGAAGGCCGGCAGGGCGAGCACCGGAAGCTTCCTGCGCAACAACGCCTCGATGTCCTTCAAGAGCGGCGCCTCGTCGGGCGAGACGAGCGATACCGCTTGTCCCGAGCCGCCGGCACGCGCGGTGCGCCCGATGCGATGGATATAGTCCTCGGGGACATTCGGCAGATCATAGTTGACGACGTGCGGCAGCTCCTTGATATCAAGGCCGCGCGCGGCGACCTCGGTCGCAACCAGCGCCGTCACCTTGTTCGTCTTGAAGTCATGCAGCGCCTTGGTGCGTGCGGCCTGACTCTTGTTGCCGTGGATCGCGGCCGCGAGGATGCCGTTCGATTGCAGCTGCTTCGTTAGGCGATTGGCGCCGTGTTTGGTGCGCGTGAACACCAGCACCTGATGCCAATTACCCACGTCGATGAGGTGCGCGAGGAGATGGCGCTTGTGATCCTTGGGAACGCGGTAGACCTGGTGATCGACGCGCTCGGCGGCCGCATTCGGGGGGGCGACTTCGATGCTCGCGGGGTTCCTGAGAATGCGGCTTGCAAGCTCGCGCACCTCCGGCGTGTAGGTCGCCGAGAACATGAGATTCTGGCGCTCGCGCGGCAGGAGCTTGAGCACGCGCCTGATGGCGGGAATGAAGCCCATATCGAGCATGCGGTCGGCCTCATCGAGCACGAAGCAACGCACTGCGCGCAGATCCGCAACACCCTGACCCGCAAGATCCAGGAGCCGTCCCGGAGTTGCTACGAGTAGGTCGCAGCCAGAGCGCAGATCTGCGATCTGCTGCTTGATATTGACGCCGCCGAATACGACGACAGTGCGAAAATCCAGGTACTTGCCGTAGCAGCGGGCACTCTCGGCGATCTGCGCCGCAAGCTCGCGCGTCGGCGTCAGCACCAGCGCGCGTGGCGCGCGCGCCGGCGGCGCACCGAGTTTCTGTAGGATCGGCAGGATGAAAGCGGCGGTTTTGCCGGTGCCGGTCTGCGCCCCGGCGAGCACGTCGCGGTCGGCCAGCACGGCAGGAATGGCTTTAAGTTGAATGGGAGTCGGCGTCGTATAGCCCTGTTCGGCCACGGCGCGCAACAACTCGGGCGTCAGCCCGAGATCAGCAAATGACATGAATGGAAATCCTTTGAAATGACTCGCCAGCGGCGCGCGAGCGCGGCGGCGGAAGGGATATTAGGCGTGCACCACTCTACAGGCTTTGACGTGAGGGGCGCAACCCGGACAATCCACAGCATGGCACTCATCACACTCCTCGATGGCGAGCTCGCCTTTGGCGATCATCCGCTCCTCGACCGGGCGCAATTGAGCGTCGAGACGGGCGAGCGCATCGGCCTCATCGGACGCAACGGCACCGGCAAGTCCTCGCTGTTGCGCGTGCTGGCGGGCATTGGCTCACTCGACGCCGGCGAGCTGCAGCACAGGAGCGGCTTGAAACGCGCCTGGGTCGAGCAGGAACCTGCGCTACCGCCCGCCGCAACGCTGCGTGCAAGCATGCAGGCGCGCGCCAGCGCCATGGCGGCAATGCAAGGGCAGGCGGCGCAGGCGGATGCCCATGATGAGCGCGAATTCTGGCGTTGGGAGTCGCGCCTCACGGAGTTCTTGCAGCGCTTTGATCTCGACGCGGAGCAGGCGGCCGACGTGAGTTCCGGCGGTGAGTGCAAACGCGCGGCCCTGGCACTCGCATTCGCGCTCGCGCCGGATCTCTTGTTGCTCGATGAGCCCACCAATCATCTCGACATCAGCGGCATCGAGCGCCTCGAGGAGCTTCTGCTGAAGGTACCAACCGCCATTTTCATCACCCACGATCGCGCCTTTCTCGATGCGGTTGCGACCCGCATCATCGAGCTCGACCGCGGCGTGCTGCGCTCCTACCCCGGCAACTTTGCAGCCTACGAGACGCGCAAGGAAGCCGACCTTGCGAGCGAAGCGCTCGCCAACCGCCGCTTCGAGAAATTCTGGCAGCAGGAAGAGGTGTGGATTCGCAAGGGCATCGAAGCGCGTCGCACGCGCGACATGGGCCGCGTGCAGCGCCTGGAGAGGCTGCGGCGCGAGCGCGCCGCACGCCGCGAGCGCTTAGGCTCGCTGCGCCTGAGCCTCGACGCCGGCGCACCCTCCGGACAGCTCGTGGCTGAATTGACCGACGTCAGCAAGAGCTACGGCGAGCGCACCCTCATCGAGCACCTCTCGATGCGCATCATGCGCCAGGACCGGATCGGGCTCATTGGCAAGAACGGCGCCGGCAAGTCGACGCTCATCCGTCTCCTCCTCGGCACGCTCGCGCCCGACAGCGGCAGCGTGCGCCGCGGCACCAATCTGCAGGTGGCCTATTTCGATCAGCTGCGCGAGCAGCTCGATCCCAACCGCAGCATCGCCGAGACGATCAGTCCCGGCTCCGACTGGGTCGAGGTTGATGGGACTCGCAAGCACATCATGAGCTATCTTGCCGACTTCCTCTTTCCCACGCAGCGCGCGCAGGCGCCCGTGCGCATGCTCTCGGGAGGCGAACGCAACCGCCTGCTGCTTGCGCGCCTGTTCGCACGGCCGGCAAATCTCCTGGTGCTCGATGAGCCCACCAATGACCTCGACATCGAATCGCTCGAGCTTCTCGAGCAGCGCCTGCAGGACTACGCCGGCACGCTCATCGTGGTGAGCCACGATCGCAAATTTCTCGACAATGTCGTGACGCAGACGCTCGCGGCCGAGTCGGCGGGCGTATGGCGCGAGTACGTGGGCGGCTACAGCGATTGGCTGCAGCAGCGTCCGGCGAGCGCCGCAGCGGCGCAAGCAGCACCCAAGCCCGCAGCGCCCAAGCCCGCCGTGGTGCGCACCAAGACTCGCAGCAAGCTCGGTTACAAAGAGGAGCGCGAGCTTGCCGCTCTGCCGCAGGCCATCGAGGCGCTCGAGCGCGAGCAGGAAGAGATCAACGCGCGCATGAGTCTGCCGGACTACCACCGCGGTGGTCCTGAGCTCGTGCGCAGCGATGGGCGGCGCCTCAAGGAAATTGAAGCCGAGCTGCAGGAGAAATTCGCTCGCTGGCAGCTACTGGAGGCGGAGCGCGCGAATTAGCGCGCGACGCCCTCAATCTCTGTCCGGCGACGTCGCCACATCAAGCGCCTGCACCAATTCCGGCGGGCTGAACACCGGCTGCGAGCACGCGTTGCCCGAACAGATGAATGCCGCCGCACGCGCAAGCTCGGGATAACGCACGTCCGGGTTCGGCATCGCGCCTTCGCGCTTATCCCACCAGTCAATGCGCCGGTAGCTGACGGGAAAGCGCAGCGCTGCCGCATGCAGGCTCTGCGCGCTCCCGTCATCCTTGTGCCCGACGATGGTCACGTGCGTCGGATCACTTGCAAGCTCAGCATCGGCGAGCAGTATGCCGGTGCGCAGGTGCTGGCCGTCGGCGATCTGTGCCGCGGCCAAGTAGCGCATCGCGTGACGGGCGCGCGCTCGCGCGCGCGCATCGCCGTCATAGCGGTAGAGTGCGTTGGCGAAACGCGCAACTCCAATGTTCTCATCCACGTCACGCACCGCTTCGCGAAATACTCCGCGTGCGCCGCGTGCAACCGCAACCGTGGCGTACCCGGCGCCCGGCGCCGCGAACTGGCTGTCAATGAAGTCGAGCGCCTGGCGCGCCTCGTTGAGGTAGGCACGCTCGCCCGTTGCGACGTAGAGCGCAAGATTCCCCTGCCCCATGGCGAGCGTGTCACCGAGAGCCGCGGGCGCGGTGGCGTCGCCGTCGTGGCTGAATCCGCCTGCGCCGGTTGCGCGCTGGCTTGTCATCCAGGCTGCCGCACGGCGCGCCCGGGCAAGGTAGCGCTCGTCGCCTGTGGCATCGTAAAGCGCCGCGAGGGCCGTGATCTCCCAGCCGTTCTCGCGCGCGTACACGTGGGTGTCGATATGCGGATTGGGATGCCGGCGCCGCTCGGCGTCGCTCATGGCGTAGAACTTGTGACCCGTCAGCTGCGCATCGACGTCCGCATCCTGACTTACGTAGACGACACCGGCGGCGCTGGTGAGAAAATTTTGCACATAGCGGTCGATGTTCTGCGCCGCCCTGAGGAAGGCCGCATCTGCGAGCACGCGGTAGCCTTGTGCGTAGAGGCGAACGTACTGCGTCTGGAACGACATGATTTTCTCGAAGTGCGGTGACTTCCAATCGCGCGCGTCGGAGTATTGGAAAACGCCGCCCCACACCGGATCGATGAGCGCCTGTGCGGCGCTAAGCGTAGCGCGCGCCATCGCCGCTTCCCGCGGCGCAGTCTTGGCGTGTGCGAGTGCGTACTCGAGGCTGTCCGCGTCGATGAACTTCTGTTCGCTTCCCCAGCCCGCGTAGCGCGTGTCGTAGGATTCAAAATAGACCGTGCTCAACGCGCGGCGCTGCCCTCTACTCAGGAGCGCCGCGCGCGCCGGCTGCACTTTCTCCGCGGCAACCACCGAGGGCCCCGGGGATGGGTCTTTGATGATGGCCGCAAGAAGCGACGCCATCGCCTCGGGCGCAAGGTAGCCACGGCGCTTCACAATCTCCGCACCGTCGGCGCCGAGCACGATGGTCGCCGGCCAGCCATAGTCCTGGTAGCGCGCTGCCAGGGCCGGATCTGCATCCTGGTCGACGCGCACCGCAATGTACTTTTGAGCGATGAGCTCTGCGACCCGCGGATCCTGGTACGTGGTCTCATCCATCACGTGGCACCAGTGGCACCACACCGCCTCGAGATCGAGCAGCACGAAGCTCTTTTGCGCCTGCGCCCGTGCGAACACATCATCACTCCAGCCATGCCAGCTGATGGCGCCCGCAGGTGGAGTAGTCGCGGCATGCGCGGCCGCGCAGGCAAGTAGTGCCACCACACACAAAAATCGCTGCATGAATGCTCCGGCTGCGGTAAATACTGGCACCCTCGCGAACGGGCGCTTCTCTCATACGCAAAGAGACCCCATACGGATGCGTAGGATGTCGAGATAGTTGTCGTAAGATATTGAATTTGCTTATAAATGGACATGAATAAAGACTACAAATATTACGATCTCATCCTCGGCGCCTACGTCTGCGTGCTCCTGTGCGCGAATTTGATCGGACCTGCAAAAGTATCGACGGTCTACCTGCCGCTCCTCGGCCCGGTCACATTTCTGGCGGGTGTTTTGTTTTTTCCGATTTCCTATCTCTTCGGCGACGTCCTTACCGAAGTCTATGGCTATGCGCGCGACCGGCGCGTGGTCTGGAGCGGCTTTGCCGCGTTAGTGTTCGCCGCCCTGATGGCAACGGTCATTGTCCATCTGCCGCCCCGGGACAAGAATTCCGCCGTCGAAGTGATCTTCGGCAACACGCCGCGCATCATTGCCGCGTCGATCGTCGCATTCTGGTGCGGCTCCTTCGTCAACAGCTACGTGCTTGCAAAGATGAAGGTATGGACGCGCGGCCGCTGGCTGTGGACGCGCACCGTGGGCTCGACGATCTGCGGTGAGCTGGTGGACTCGGCATTGTTCTACAGCATCGCCTTTGCCGGCCTGTGGAGCACCGACAAACTCGTGGCGATCATGCTGACGCAGTACGTGCTCAAGTCCGCTTGGGAAATCATCGCGACTCCCTTGACCTACAAGATCGTGGGTTTTCTCAAGCGTGCGGAGCACGAGGACTACTACGACCGGGGTACGCGTTTCACGCCCTTCTCGCTCAAAGCCTGACGCCCGCGACACGCCGCGAGCGCACGTGCGCGCACGCGTCCGAAACACTGAAGTCCCGCCAGCGAATCTGGGATACTACGTCTCGGCCTCTTCCCAAGACACGCCATGCTGCAGCTCGACTTCAAGGACGCGGCGTCCGATCACTCGGCAAGCCTCGGGCCAGCCCAGACCTTCAAGTTCTCCCGCAGCGTCGTGTGCGATGAGTCCCGCGGGCATGTGCTCGCGACCTATCGCAGCGACCAATGGGAGATCGAAGGCAGCCTGTACACGGGATTCCAGTGCAGCCGCCCGAGCCGCATCTATTTCGAGGACGCGACGGGCCGGCGCTCCTACGGCTGCGGCCCCTTCGCCGGGATCGTCGTCACGCGCGGCGCATTGCACATTGGCCATCAGCTCTTCGCTCACTATCAAAACCGCACGCAGCTGTGGCATTGCTACGCCTTGAGTTCCGACTGGCCCGTCATGATCCTCAAAGCAACCACCGCGGCCGAGGCCTACGCCGCAGCCTGAGGGCACGCGCGCTTCCGCGTTATCCCGGGGCGCCGCGGAAGCCCGGCAGAGTGCACGCTGCGGCGCTTTTGGCGAGCAGCAGTGCGGCCGCCACCGCACGCATGAAATCCTCGTGCGTCGGCCCGACCACAATGCGCTTGCGAAAAAAGTCCGCCCACGCAAACTCGCAGAACGCGGTCGGCGTCTTGTCATAGCCGCCGGCCGTGCGCACGAAGCCTGCAATGGAACGGTAGACATCGTCGCGCAGCTCCGTAAGGTGCTTCGGTATCGCGGTGAAGGGCTGCCGCTGGCCGTGTTCGTCGATCGGATGCGCCCAGCGTTTCTCGCCCATTTCGCGCCAGAAGCCACTCGGTTCGAGCGGCGTCAGGTCCGCCTCGATCAGAAAGAATCCGCTTTCGATGCCGGCTTCGAGCGCGGCGCGCGCCAGGTGGTGATGGTCGGTGATATAGACGCGCTCGTCCGGCCCATAGACCGCCGGGATCATGTGTTCGGCCAGAAAGTCGCGCTGCTGGTGCTTTTTCAGCGCCTCGAGTTCCTTGCGCTTGACGCTGACCTCAATGAACCCAATCGTGATTTGCGTCGGACGCAGCTTGTGAATAGGTGCTTCGTGCTGGCGCGCCATCTCAATCCCCGCAGAGCTCAAGCGCGGGGAGGTTACACCAAAGCCTGCGCACCCTCTTGGCAGCATTCGCAGGCGCGTTGTGCGTCGTGCGCTGCACTGCGCGATGCAAGCTAAAGGGCGCCCGCGGCGCTGAACGTGACGCAAAAGCGCGCGCCCTGCCCGTTCTCGCCGCTCGTCACCTCGACTTGCGCAGCGTGCAGGGACGCGATCTCGCGCACGATGGAGAGGCCAAGCCCGCAGCCGTCGCCGTCCGCATCCGGAAGACGGTAGAAGCGCTCGAATATTTTGTGCCGTTCCGCAACTGGAATGCCGGGCCCGTCATCCTCCACCGCCAGGCGCGGCGCGGCGGCAGCCTCGACGAGCAAAGTGACGCGGCCGGGGCTGCGCCCGTAGCGAAAGGCATTGTCGATGAGATTGGACAAAAGTTCGCTCAACAGGCGCTCATCACCGCGCACCCACACCGGCTCCTGCGGCACGACCAAACCAAAATCCAGATCCTCTTCGAGCGCGCGCGCGATCCACTCCTCGCCGACGCGGCGCGCGAGCAGCGTCAGATCCACCCTGCCGAACTGCACCGCCACCGCCGCCTCGGGCTCGGTGCGCGCCAGCGTCAGAAGCTGCTGAATCAGGCGCGCGGCGCGCTCCACGGAACCATGCAGCGCACGCAGCGCAAGGCGTTCGGACTGCGGATCGGCCGCGCGCTCCGCGCGCTCGGCATGCAGCATCACCGCCGCCAGCGGCGTGCGCAGCTGGTGCGCCGCATCCGCCACGAAGCGCTTCTGTGCGCCGATGGCGCTGCCGAGGCGCGCGATGAGCTCGTTGATACGCGTTGCCAGCACGCGCGCCTCGCGCGGCAGGCCAGCTTCGGATACCGGCGCAAGGTAATGGTGGTCGCGCGCCTCGATCTCGCGCGCGAGGTCCGTCAGCGGCTTCAGCCCGCGGGATACGCCAAGCCACGCGAGGAGGAGCGCAATTCCCAGGAGCGCGATCTGCGGAGCGACCATCACCAAGAGGATCTCGCGCGTGAGGGTTGCGCGTTTGATGAGGGTTTCGGCCACCGTCACGGTCACAACATCCTGCGCGCCGGCGGGCGCGATACGAATCCACACCAAGCGCACCGCCTGATCATGCACGGTGCCATTGGCGAGGCGAATGGCGCCGAGCGGCGATGGCGCCTCCACCGGCAGAGCCGCCTCGCCCGCGATGAACCCGCGGCTTGCGGATTGGATTCTGTAGTAGGTCTTGTCGACCTCATCAAACTGGAACACTTCGAGGCCGACGGCCGGCAGGTCAAACACGACCTGGCCGGCGCTGGTGCGCACCGCCTGCGCGAGTGAGTGCGTGGAATCGATGAGCCAGCGGTCATAGACGAGATTCGCGAAATGCAGCGCGGTGAAATACGATGCGACCGCATCGAGCGCGAGCAGCAGCACGAGCGCGCCGCCGAGCCGCAGCAAGAGACTCACCCGCAGGCTCGTGCTACTCATCTCCGGGAATCTCCAAGAGGTAGCCGAAGCCGCGCAGCGTGCGCACTGTGAGCCCAAGGGGGCTCAATCTGCGCCGTAGCCGGTGCACGCACACCTCGATCGCCGTATCGGACGGCGGTTCCGTGCCGCGCGCGAGCCGATCGGCAAGGTCCTCGCGGCGCACCACGCGCCCGGCGCGCACGGCGAGCGCTTCCAGGAGCGCAAATTCGCTCGCCGGCAGATCGACAGCCACCCCGCCCAGGCTCACGCGCGGCTCTCCGGGAGTCAGCACCAGAGCGCCGATGCGGATTTGCGCATTGCGGTCCGCGCGCTGCCGCCGCAGCAGCGCGCGCACGCGCGCCTCCAGCTCCTGCAGCTCAAAGGGCTTCACAAGATAGTCATCTGCGCCTGCATCGAGCCCGGAAACGCGGTCCTCCAGCGCATCACGCGCCGTCACCACGAGAATCGGCAGACCGCGCAGCTGGCGGCGCAGGCTGCGCACGAGCGCAAGGCCGTCCATGCCCGGCAAACCCAAGTCGACAATGGCGAGGTCATAGTCGCGTGACAAGAGGGCGTTGAACGCCTGGTCGCCCGCAGCGAAGGCGTCGACCTCGAACCCGGACTGGCGCAGGAGATCGGTCAGCGCTTCGCGCAGCTGACGGTCGTCTTCAACAATGAGGAGGCGCATGTCGTGCGCGCGAAAGGTTAATGAAAGCTTCCCTCACTACACTCTCAAGCATGCTGCCCTCTAACGATCGCCGGCGGCTGTTGCCGTGCCTGCTCGCTGCACTCGCTGCCGGCGGCGCGGCGGTGCACGCCGCGGCACAGGATGAGGCCGCGGACAGCATCGGCCCCGAAGCCGCGCGCGGCGCGGATAAGGTGTGGACACTGCCCGAACTCATCGATGAGCTCAAAACGAGCAGTCCGCAGCTCGAGCAGGCGCATGAGGCCTATCTCGCCGCAAAACTGCAAGTGCCGCAGGTGTCATCGTTGCCCGCGCCGCAGGTTTCGCTCCTGGAGCAGGCCAACACCGGCGGTCCCTTCGATTTCAAAAGCTCCGCGGATTTCTTCGCCTATCCAAGCTTCACGCAGCCCTTCCTGTGGCCGGGCAAGCGCGGCCTTGCAGGGGATGTGGCAACCGCGCAGGCGGAAGTCATCGGACGCCAATATGACAGCCTCGTGATCCAGCTGGTCGCGCAACTCAAGCTTACCTTCTACCAGCTCATCGCGCTTAAGAGCGAGCGCCATTACATGGACGAGGATCTGCAGCGCCTCGAGCAGATCAAGGAGGTGGCGAAAGTTCGCTACGCCAACAATGCAGCCGCATTCGTCGATTTCCTGAACGCGCAAGTGGCCGTGGGCTCTTTGCAGAACGAGCGCTTCGGCATCGATAAGCAGATCCAGTCCGCCGCGGAGCAGATCAACACTCTCGTCGGCCGCACCTCGCAGGCCGCGCTTGCCGTGCGCGACGCCGGCAGCGACCCGCATCTGCCCGCGCAGCCGCTCGCGCAACTCATTGCGCTGGCGCAGCGCACGAATCCACGCATCGCCGCCGATGCCTCGCAGCTGGAGGCGGCAGACAAGAGTCTTTCTCTAGCGGAGAAAGCATTCTTTCCCGATTTTTCAGTGAGCGTCGGCGCCTACACCGATCCGGCGCTCGATCGCCCGGATTCGACGCGGCTCTACTCGGTGGGCGTCAGCGTCAATCTGCCCACCTGGGGATACCAGAAAGAGCGCGCCGGCGTAGGCCAGGCGCGCGTGCAGCTGAAAGCGGCGCGTGCCGGGCAAAGCGCCGATCTGCAGCAGCTGGACCTTGCGGTCGCCAACGCCTATCACGCTCTGGAGAGCGCGCTGCAGCAGGTCAAGTTCAATCACGAACGCCTGCTGCCGCAGGCGCAGATGGCTTACCGGCTGGCGCTTGCAGGCTACAGCAGCAACGGCGGCACGGCATTTTCGGATCTGCTGACAGCGCAAGGCAGCCTGCGCGGCGCGGAGCTGAGCCTGCTGCAGGCGCAGAACGCGGCAAGCCAGGCCTATGTGGGCCTCGTCGGCGCCATCGGCCGCGAACCGGACTAAAGGAGAAGCCATGTGCACATCGATCCCGATCCGGATCGCGGCGTTCCTGAGCGTCGCAGTCGCCGCCGTCTGTGGCGGCGCGCGCGCGCAAAGCCCAGGCGCCGCGCACGCCGAGCACGGCTTCAGCGAGAATTTCGTCAAGACGGCGCTACCCGTGCAGGAGCTCGTGGCGGACAGCCTACCCATCACCGGCAAGCTCGCGCTCGACAAGCAGCAAACGCGCATCGCCGCGGCGCGCGTGGCGGGCCGCCTGGGCCGCATCTTCGTTTTCGAAGGCCAGTCGGTGCATGCGGGAGATGCGCTGGCGGAGATCTACAGCCCCGACTACATCTCCGCCGAGAACGAGTTCCTGCTCGCCAAACGCTTCCACGACACGCTCGCCGCGGACGCCACCGATGCCGAGCTGCGCGACGATGCGGACCTGACGCTGCGCTCCGCGGCCAACAAGTTGAAGGTGCTCGGCGCATCGCCGGCAGATATCGCCGCCCTCGGAGAGCGCGGAGCTATCGCGGAGTACTTGCAGGTGCGTGCGCCGATCAGCGGCGTCGTCACGCAGCGCAACGTGGATCCGGGGGGTTACCTGAACGTGGGCGATGCGCTGATGGCGCTCGCCAATCTCGATACGCTGTGGCTCTTCGCCAATACCTACGATGCCGACTATCAGTACCTGAAGCTCGGCGAGGCGCTCGCGTTCGAGACTCCCTCGCTGCCCGGGGAACACTTCACCGGGCGGATCGCCTTCATTGCGCCGAGCGTCGATCCCAATACGCACACGCTGCCCATACGCTGCGACGTGCCGAACCGTGATTTTCGCCTGCGTCCGGAAATGTTCGTGCGCGGCGAGCTCAAAGTCGGCGAGCGCATGGCGCTTATCGTGCCGAAGAGCGCCATCATCCATATCCGCGATTCGGACTACGTCATCGTCCACGGCAACGGCAAGGACTATCGGCGCGTCGCCGTGCGCGGGCACGCCATCGAGGCCGATCGCTACGCCGTGACCGCCGGGCTTGCCGCCAACGTGCCGATCGTCACCGACGGCACGCTCCTCCTGAGCGAGATGACCCACGAGGAATGACGATGACGGCGCCCCGCATGACGTCACGGTTCATCGATCATGCGATCGCGAGCCGCGGGCTCGTGCTGCTGCTGTGTGCGCTCCTCCTGGCTTTGGGCGGCTACTCGTTCCGGGCGCTGCCGATCGAGGCATATCCCAATATTGCGCCGCTCAATATCCAGATCATCACCCAGTGGGCCGGCCGCAGCACCCTTGAGATCGAGCGCCAGCTGACCATTCCCATCGAGACGGCGGTAGCCGGCGTCCCCGACGTTGACTCGGTGCGCTCCGTGTCGCTCTTTGGCCTCTCCGTCGTCACCATCAAATTTCGCGAAGGCGCGGATGATTTCAGGTCGCGCCAGAACACGCAGATGTATCTCGCCGGGGTCAGCCTGCCGACGGGCGTCGCGCCGACGATCAGCCCGGACGCCGATGCCACCGGCGAGATCATGCGCTACCGGATCGCGGGCGATAATCCGGCCATTGACATCATTGACCTCAAGAGCCTGCAGGACTGGGAAGTCTTCAAGAGGTTGAAGGGTGTTCCCGGGGTTGCGGACATCAACGGCTTCGGCGGCATGGTCAAGCAGTACCAAGTGCTGGTCGACCCGCAGAAGCTTCTCTACTACAACATCACGCTTGCGCAGCTTGCACAGGCGCTCAGTAACGGCAACGCCAACGTGGGCGGCGGCCTCATGCCAAGCGGCGAGCAGCAGCTCGTCGTACGTGGCGTGGGGCTGGTGCGCACCCTGGATGACATCCGCAACATCGCCGTATCGAGCCTTGTCGGCACGGGCGGCATCGGCAGCCCCGCCGGCCTCAAGGCCCCGGTTCGGGTCGGCGACGTCGCGACCGTGCAGTTCGGCAACGCCGAGCGCCTGGGACAGGTGCAGTTCGATGGGGACACGGAGACGGTCGAGGGCATCGTCCTCATGCGCCGCGGCGAGAACGCAAGCGTGGTGCTCGCGCGCGTACGCACGCGGGTGAACGAGATCAACGCGAGCGGCACTCTGCCGCCCGGGGTGAAGATCGTCCCGTTCTACGACCGCCAGGAGCTCCTCGATCTGACGGTGCACACCGTCACGCACACGCTCCTCGTGGGCATCACCCTGGTGCTTGTCGTGCTGTGGCTCTTTCTCGGCAATCTGCGCATGGCGCTCATCGTCGCGGCCATCATTCCGCTGGGGCTATGCGTGTCCTTCAGCGGCATGAACTGGTTGGGTGTGCCCGCGAACCTCATTTCGCTGGGCGCCATAGACTTCGGACTCATCGCCAATGCCGCGGTCATCGTCACCGAAAACATCATGCAGTATCTCGAGCGCGAGCACCGGCGCACTCTCGAGGCGTTTCGCCAGGCGACGGCGGAAGTCGCGCGCGCGATGATCTTCTCAACGGCCATCATCGTTGTCGCCTACGCGCCGCTCTTCCTCCTGGGCGGAGTCGAGGGCAAGATCTTCGAGCCGATGGCCTTTACCATGGGGCTTGCGCTCCTTGCCTCCATCCTCCTCAGCATCACGTTCATTCCGGGCGCTGCGGCAATGTTATTCGCCGGCAAGGATGTGCTGCGGCCGCCCAAATTCGTGCAGTGGCTGCAGCAGGGCTACCGGCGCCTGCTCGCCTTTCTGATTCACTATCCGATCAGGCTCGGACTGGTATCGCTCATCCTCCTGGTGCTGTCGGTGTGGCTTGCGATGCGCCTGGGCTCGAGCTTTCTGCCGACCCTGGAAGAGAACAACCTGTGGATCCGCGTGACGCTGCCCAACACCGTGGGTTTCGACTATTCGGCGCGCCTCGCGACGCAGATCCGCCAGGAGCTCATGCGGCAGCCGCAGATCCGCGACGTCGCGGTGCAAATCGGCCGCCCGGATGACGGCACGGACTCAACCGGCATCTTCAACCAGGAATACGGCGCCTATTTCAAAACCCCGCAGGAGCTGGGCTACGTGGTCGACCGGCAGGCGGTGATCGAGCGGCTGCAGCAATACTTCGACGGCATTCCCGGCATCGATGTCAATTTCTCCCAGTACATCCAGGACAATGTTGACGAGGCGCTCTCGGGCGTGAAGGGCGAGAACTCGGTGAAGCTCTTCGGCCGAGACCTGCATGTGCTCGAGGCGCGCGCCGCCGAGATCAAACATGCCCTCGAGCAGGTGCAGGGAATTGCCGATGTGGGCGTGTTCACCGAGCTCGGCCAGCCGACGCTCAATGTGACGGTGGATCGCATCGCCGCGCAGCGCTTTGGCCTCAACGTCGCCGATGTCGAAAATGTGGTGCTGAATGCCGTCGGCGGCAACGCCCAAAGCCAGATTCTGGAGGGCGAGCGCGTGTTCGATCTTTTCATGCGCCTGCCGCCAGCGGCGCGCAGCGACCCGGAGGAGCTGCGCCGCCTCTTGATCGATGCGCCCGATGGCAGCCGCGTACCGGTAAGCCTGGTCGCCGACGTCAAGGTCACGAACGGGCCGTTCTTCATCTATCGCGAAGCCGGGCAGCGCTACATTGCCATCAAATTCGGTGTTCGCGGGCGCGACTTGGGTGGCGCCGTCGCCGCCGCCCAGGAACTCGTCAATCGCGACGTGCATCTGGATCGCGGCTACACGGTGCGCTGGGACGGGCAGTTCAATGAGATGAAGCTCGCGCAGCAAAAACTCCTGGTCATCATTCCCATGGCGTTGATCGCGATCTTCGTCCTTCTGTGCCTGGCATTTCGCGGCATCAAGGATGCGACCCTCGTCTTGATCAACGTGCCGTACGCCGCGATCGGCGGCATCGCCGCCTTGTATTTCGCAGGCGAGGACCTGAGCATTTCCGCCGGCATCGGCTTTCTGTCCCTCTTCGGCATCGCCATCCAAAACCTCGTGATCCTGATCACGAGCATTCGCGAGCTCGCCGGCGAGCCGGGCAGGACGCTGCACGAGGCCGTGATCGAGGGCGCATCCCGGCGCTTCCGCGCGGTACTGATGACCGCGCTCCTGGCCGCGCTCGGGCTTGCTCCGGCGGCCTTCTCGCATGCCATCGGTTCGCAGGCGCAGCGGCCGTTGGCGCTGGTGATATTTGGCGGCATGCTGTCAACCACCCTTTTGACGCTCCTCATCCTTCCGGTTGCCTTCGCCCGGGTCAATGCACGCGCGACTCCTCCACCCGCCAGCGCCTGAGCCGCTCCCGCGCGCTCCCGGGGGTGCGCGAAAACGGCCTTTTCGTCGGAAAATGGCGACAGTGCACAATTGCGCGAAGGCTTCATCACAGCTTCATGATTCTTGATGGCGCGGGCACGGATTTTTGGGGTAATCTTGCCCTCATCTACACGGAGCGTGCCATGCGAAGTCGATTGGCCCTGCACGTCAGCTTGCTCTTGGCAGCGTGCTCACTCGCCGGCTGCGGTGCCCTCACCAACGTGTCGGCGACTTCAAATGTCACATCTCAATATTCCCACGTCTGGGTGACCATCCAGGACGTTAAGTTCAACACCAGCGCAACCGCCGCAGCCGGCGACAGCAGCTGGCTCGACTTTCCCCTCACGATCCCGGTAACCATTGATCTTGCAACGGTGACCAACGGGGGACTTGCGGTGTTCGGCAGCTCATTGAAGATCCCGACCGGCAATTACGCGCAAATGCAGCTTTTGCTGACGGACACGACGGCGCCGCTTACGACATCGGCGCAGACGGCGGGCCTCATCTTTAACGATCAGGTGGGATACCTCGATGCCACCGGCGCTGCCCTTACCGCGCCGCTTGATCTCGTCCATCCGGAAAACGGCATCGTACTTTCCGTATCGCTCAGTATCCCGAGCAACCTCAAGGCGGAGCTCGAAGCTTTGAATGAGGGCGGGTCCGAGTCGGCAGACGAGGAGGATGAGACCGGGACCACGACATCGACCGGCCTTGCGACGACGACGACGCCGACGACGACTGGCGAGCTAGGGGTCGCCACAAGCACCTGCGCGACGACTACCACGGACACGGCGACCACGACGCCGATCACCACGACCACCAACAACTGCACGAACGGCGTTGCGACCGCGACGTTCACTGTCGGCATCGACTTCGACGCCGAGAAGGATCTGGTCCCGTTCACTTACAGCGGCCAGCCGGGCTTTCTCCTGAATCCGCATCTCGTCGCCTACGACCTGTCGACGGCGGGAACCATCCAGGGCACGATCACCCTGCCGACGGTCTCGGCGACGACAACCGCCAGCGGTAATCCGGCGATCGAAGTCAGCGCCGAAACCTTGAGCAGCGACGGCACGCGGCACGTGGTGGTGAAGAGCGCGCCGGTTCTGACCGACGGCAGCTTTGTGCTCTATCCGCTGGCCACGAACGCGTCGACGACGAACACGACGACGACAACGACCTATGACCTCGTTATACACGGCCCCAACATCCAGACCACGATCATCCAGTCCGTAGCGCCGAGCGTCGCGGCGCCGGCGGCTGCCACCAGCGTCACGCTGACAATTTCCCCGGCAAGCGCACCTGATTACCTCGTGAACGTTTCAACGGCAACGGGTTTCAGCAGCGCCGGCGCCCTGGTGCAGTTCTACCAGACCATTCCCGTCAGCGGCGAAGTACCGTATGTCGTCGCGCAGCAGCCCATCGATCCCTTCAACAATGATTTCGCCGGCGACGCTGCGCTGGCGATGGGCACCATTGCGGTGTCCGTCTATAGCGGCGGCGTGAACACAACTCCGGTGAGCGAAGCACCGAGCGAAGGCGAAAACACCTACCAGGTCGCGGCGATTGCTCCGAACTTCAACAACGGCACGCTCGGCACCAAAGTCACCGCGCCGGCCGAAGTCACCGCCACGACGCCTGCGGTAGTCGTAACCCTTGCGCCTTTGAACGTGGCCACCGGTGGGACGAGCGCGACCCTTGAGGTCGCAACCGCCGTGGCCGCCCCGGGCAAGTACACCAACGGCGATCTCATCCTCAGCCAGAACGGCGCGATCGTTGCGGTAGCCCCGATCGGGGTCGCGCTCGATCAGAGCTCAGGGTCCGTCACGTTCAGCCACGTGCCCGGCGGCACGTCGAGCCAGACTCTTGGCACGGGCGTTTACGATCTGTCGGCGTGGGTGTGGAATTCCAGCAATCCTTCGGGCACATTGACCCGCGTCGCGAGCCCGACGAGCATCAATCTAAGTAGCGGCACCTCGAGCGGCGCCACCATTACCATCGACTGATCAGGCGCGCAGGAGCTGCGCGAGCACGCGCCGGTAGCGCGCCGCGATCGCCTCGCGCCGGATGTGCTGCCCGCCCGACACGAGCTTGCGCCCATGGCGCCACACGCAATCGATCGCCGGCGTGCGCGCAGCGAAAATCCAGCTGTCGAGAAGCGCATCTCCCTCGCGGTAGAGGAGCGCATCGTGCGCCGTGTCGAGGCTGACGATATCCGCTGCGGCCCCCACGACGAGGCCGCGTCGCTCGCCGCCGAGCGCCTGCGTGCCACCGCTCACCGCCGCTTCCAGGAGGCACCGGCCTGTTGAGTGCTCCAGGCCGCGCGCGAGCACGTTGCGCCGCCGGTGAGTGAGGCGCTGCGCGTATTCGAGCGTGCGCAGCTCCTCGGCCGCATTCACCATAACGTTGGAGTCCGTGCCGATGGCGCAACCGCCGCCGGCGGCCAGATATTCGGACGCGGGGAAAATCCCGTCGCCCAGGTTCGCCTCCGTGATCGGGCACAGACCCGCGATCGCAGCGCTGGCGGCCAGTCGATGCGCCTCTTCCGCATTGACATGCGTGGCATGCACCAGGCACCAGCGCGCATCGACCGGCTGGTGATCGAGGAGCCACTCCACGGGGCGTCTTCCGCACCAGGCAATGCAGTCATTGACTTCCTTCACCTGCTCGGCAATGTGCAGATGCAGCGGCGCAGTGGGCGCGAGCGCCACGAGCGCGGTGAGCTCCTGCAGGGTGACGGCCCGCAGGCTATGCGGCGCGACGCCCACGCGCGCATCATCCAGAGCCTGCACCGCGCGCCGGCTTGCCTCGAGGAGGCGTGCAAATCCGTCAAGATCATTGATGAAGCGGCGCTGGCCTTGCCCCGGGGGAACGCCGCCGAAGTTGCTGTGCGCGTAGAAGACCGGCAGCAGGGTGAGTCCAATGCCGGTGTCTTGCGCGGCGGCGGCAATGCGCGCGGCGAGTTCGCCCAGATCCGCGTACGGCGTGCCATCGCGATCGTGATGCAGGTAATGGAATTCGCCGACGCGCGTGAAGCCCGCCTCCAGCATTTCGGCAAACGCAAACGCGCTGATCGCCTCGAGATCCTCGGGACCTAGGCGCTCGACGAAGCGGTACATGAGATTGCGCCACGTCCAAAAGCTGTCGGCGCCCGGGCCTGCGCTCTCGGTCAGTCCCGCCATGGCGCGCTGGAACGCATGGCTGTGGACGTTGGGGATCCCGGGCAGCGCCACGGCGTGACGTTCATCCTGCGGCGCAGCTTCAACGCCGACCTCGATGCGCTCGATGCACCCGGCGGCGATGCCAACGCGCACCTTGTCCACCCAACCCTCTTCGAGCAGCGCAGCGCCGAACCACAGGCTCACCATGCGCGACATCCCCCTGCCTGACCTTCCAAGCATAATAGCAACCGGCTACCGGCGCTGACGGGAGAGCAATGCACGGGCTCACAAACTGGCTGCATGTGGTGCGCAACGACGCTCCCCTCATCCTCAGCATGCCGCACGCTGGGGTAGAAATTCCTGCGCCGTTCGCGGATGGTCTCGTGTCGGCGTGGCTTGCCCGGCGCGATGCGGACTGGTGGATCGACAGGCTCTACGACTTTGCGGGCGCGCTCGGCGCGACCGTCATCCGCACGACAATCTCGCGCACGGTCATTGACGTGAATCGCGAACCTTCCGGCGCGTCGCTCTATCCCGGGCAGGCGACGACGGAGCTTTGTCCGACGACGACCTTCGACGGCGAGCCCTTGTACCAGGCGGGTGCCGCACCGGAGGCAGCCGCCATCGCCCGGCGCCGTGAGACTTATCATGCGCCCTATCACGCGGCGCTCGCCGCCGAAATTACGCGGCTGAAAGCACAGCACGCGGCAATCGTTGTTTACGACTGTCACTCGATCCGTTCGCGCATTCCCCGTCTCTTCGCAGGCGACCTGCCGAACTTCAATCTCGGTACCTATGATGGCGCGAGCTGCGCGCGAGCCCTCGCGGCGGCGGTCGAGAAGGTGTGCGACAGCACCGCCTTTTCACGCATCACCAATGGGCGCTTCAAGGGTGGCTATATCACGCGTCATTACGGGCGGCCCGCGCAGGGCGTTCATGCCCTGCAGATGGAGCTCGCCTGCCGGGGCTATATGCGCGAGGAGCCTGGACCGGTGGAACCGCAGTCCTGGCCGCCGCATTATGATCAGGAGGATGCGGCAGCCATGCGGCAAGCGCTGGCGCGGATCCTGGAAGCCTGCCTCGAGTT
>Ga0302181_10000643_pt1 | contig 27713 bp, 27 predicted proteins | sample I_Palsa_E3_3_FD_198786 | JGI IMG/M metagenome (GOLD analysis project Ga0302181, IMG submission 198786) | Peat permafrost microbial communities from Stordalen Mire near Abisko, Sweden - I_Palsa_E3_3 | ecosystem: Environmental > Terrestrial > Soil > Palsa > Peat permafrost | place: Sweden...
TGAAAGGCGCCGGGCATATCGATGAACCGACAGCGCACGCGGCGCTGGATCTGCTGCAGGTGGACCCGCAGGGGCTCGACGCGCTGGATCGCAAGCTGCTGCTCACCATCATGGAGAAATTCGACGGCGGCCCGGTGGGCATCGAGAGCCTGTCTGCGGCCATTGGCGAGGAGCGCGGCACGCTCGAAGACGTCATTGAACCGTTCCTGATCCAGCAGGGCTTCATCGCCCGCACCGCGCGCGGTCGCATCGCCACGCGCCTGTGCTGGCAGCATTTCGGGCTGAAGATGCCCGAACGCGCGGCGGCCAATCTGCCGTTGTTCGGCGAAGGCGCTTGACGCCCTTCGTCTGGCAGGCGCGTGTCTATTGGGAAGACACCGACGCCGGAGGCATTGTTTATTATGCGAATTATCTGCGATTTCTGGAGCGTGCACGCAGTGAGTGGCTGCGTGCGCACGGTGTATCGCAACTGGCGCTGGCGCGCGATCCCGGTGTGGTGTTCTCGGTGGTAGCGCTGGAAGCGAAGTACCATCGCCCGGCGCGGCTCGACGATATGCTGTCGATCAGCTGCGAGCCGCAATGGCCGGGCGGCGCGAGCATCGTGTTCGCGCAGCGCATCTGGCGCGATCCGGCCGACGCCGATCTGCTGGTCAGCGCCTCGGTGCGCGTCGCGTGCCTCGACGCCGCCACGTTGAAACCCCGGCGCTTGCCGCCAGTCATAGTCAAAGAGTTGTCGCCATGAGGGTGCAGCACGGCGAGCCAAGGAGTAGCTGATGGGCGGCGAGTTGTCGATTCTCAGCATGATCGTACAGGCTAGCCTAGTGGTGCAGATTGTCATTGGCATTCTGCTGGCCGCCTCGCTGATGTCCTGGGCGATCATCTTCCGCAAGAGCCTGGTGGTGCGGCGCGCGCAGCGTGATGCCGATCGGTTCGAGAACAGCTTCTGGTCCGGCGGCGATCTGAGCTCGCTGTATCGGGCCATCGAGTCGCGCGGCAACGCCACCGGCATGGAGAGTATCTTCGAGTTCGGGTTCCGCGAATTCGCGCGACTACGGGCGCAGGGCGGCGTCGCGGCCGACATGCTGCTGGAAGGCGCACGGCGCGCGATGCGCGTGGCGCAGCTCAAGGAAATCGAACGGCTCGAGCACAGCCTGGCGACGCTCGCGACCGTGGGCTCGACCAGTCCCTATGTCGGACTGTTCGGCACCGTCTGGGGCATCATGAACGCCTTCAGCTCGCTCGGTAACGTGCAGCAGGCGACCCTGGCAATGGTCGCGCCCGGAATCTCCGAGGCGCTGGTCACCACGGCAATCGGTTTGTTTGCCGCCATCCCGGCGGTGGTGGCCTATAACCGCTACGCCGATCAGGCGAGCCGGCTGGAACTGCGCTATGACGCCTTCATGGAGGAACTGTCCACCATTTTGCAGCGCTACGCCGGGCGCAATCCGGCCGGGGTAGGCGCAGGCGCGGGCGCATCGGCGGGCCCGATGGGCACAGCAAGGAGCTGACATGCCGGCACTCACTAAGGGCAAGCGCAGATTGATGGGCGACATCAATGTCGTGCCGTACATCGATGTGATGCTGGTGCTGCTGATTATTTTCATGATCACGGCACCGCTGTTGACACAAGGCATCAAGGTCGACCTGCCGAAGGCGAAAGCCGAACCGATCCCCACTCAGGCGAACGAGCCGCCGCTGGTGCTGTCGATCGACGCCAGCGGCCGGCTGTACCTGAACCTGGGTGCCAATCCGCGCCAGCCGATCGACGATCAGACCGTGCTGGTGCGCGCTACGGCCGCGCTGCGGCGTGCACCGGAGCGAGCGGTGCTGGTCAATGGCGATCAGGCGGTGAATTACGGCCGTGTGGTGCAGGCCATGGTCATTCTGCAGCAGGCCGGTGCCCGTAAGGTGGGTTTCCAGACCGATCCGCTGCCGAAGGCGCCGACACCGCCATGACCGAACGCCGGAGCGATCGTGTCCTGTCGATCGTACTGTCGATACTGATCCATGGCGCGATCCTCGGCGTTCTGGTGTGGGGATGGTTCCAGTACCGGCGGCCAACGGCGACCCCGCCCAGTCTGGCGATCGAAGCCACCGTAGTACACAACGCGCCGCAGGCGGCGCAGGCGCCACCCCCGCCGCCGAACCCACCGCCGGAGCCTGCGAATCCGCCGCCGCCGCCCACGCCATCGCCGGAGGAGCAGGCCGCACAGCAGGCGCGCGAAGAGGAAGCGGCGCGGCAAAAAGCCCATGAACAGGAGCGCGCAGCGCAGGAGAAGCGCAGCGCCGAAGAGCAGGCGGAGCAGCAGCGTCAGCGCGAGCAGGCCGAGCGCGCCACAGCCGAGAAGGCCGAGGCCGAACGTGCCGCTGCCGCCAAGGCCGAGGCGGAACGTGCCGCGGCCGCCAAGGCCGACGCCGATCGGAAAGCGCAGCAACTCGCACAGCAGCGCAAGGCCGAGCAGGAGCGTGCCCAGCGCGAGGCTGACCTGCGCTCGCAGATGGCGAGCGAAGAGCACGTCAACGCGGTGCAGTCGAGCCCGGCCAAGGCGGAATATCTGTCGCTGATCACGGCGCGCATCAACCGCGCATGGATCCGCCCGCCCAGCGCGCGCTCGGGCGTCAAGTGCCTGCTGCATATCACGCAGATACCCGGCGGCGAGATTACGCACGTCGTGGTGGCAGGCTGTAATGGCGATGAGGCTGTAAGACAGTCGGTAGAAACCGCGGCCTACCGGGCCTCGCCGCTGCCGGCTCCCTCGGACCCGGCATTGTTTGATCCAAACATCGATGTTACGTTCGCGCCCGATGAATAGAGCAACGACCCGGTGGATGGGGGGTGCGGCGCGTCTGTGGGCGCGGCGCCTGCACGGCTGCGCGCTGCTGCTTGGTGTCGCCATGGGGCTGGCGGCTGCGCCGGCGCGGGCGGATCTGCAGGTTCTGATCACCAAGGGGGTGACTGATCCGATACCGATCGCGATCGTACCGTTCGCGCGTGCGGTTCCGGCCGACGGCGCCTTCGACGTCGCCGCCGTGGTTCAGCACGATCTGGAGAGCAGCGGGCGCTTTCGTGCCATGCAGCGGCGCGACATGCTGAGCACGCCGAGCAGTGCCAACGACGTGCAGGCCGCCGACTGGAAGGCGGCGGGCAATGACTACGTCGCCGTCGGCCGCGTAACCGCGGGCTCGGGCAGCGAACTCGACGTCGAATGCGATCTGATCAACATCCAGACCGGTAGTCGCGTCGCCAGCCAGAAGTTCATCGCCAACAGCGCCAGCCTGCGCAACGCCGCCCACCTGGTGAGCGATTTCATCTACGGCAAGATCCTGGGCGTGCGTGGTGCATTTGCGACCCGAATCGCCTACGTGGCGGTGCGCGGCCAGCCGCCAAGTCAGCACTTCCAGCTCATCGTTGCCGACGCCGACGGCGAGAATCCAAAGGTGATTCTCGAGTCATCGCAGCCGATCATGTCGCCCTCGTGGTCGCCTGACGAGCAATGGCTGGCCTACGTATCGTTCGAAAACCGATTGTCGGGCGTGTACGTGCAGAAAGTGCACACCGGCGAGCGCCAGCTGGTATCGGCTCGCGTCGGCGTCAATGGTGCGCCGGCGTATTCACCCGATGGCACGCACCTGGCGCTGACGCTGTCGGGAGCCGGCGGTAATCTGGACATCTGGCTGCTCGATCTGAGCACCCAGGCGCTGACGCGACTGACGGACGATCCGGCGGTCGATACCGAGGCGGCGTGGAGCGCGGATGGCAAGAGCCTGTATTTCACTTCCGATCGCGCCGGCGGGCCGCAGATCTACAAGCTCGATATCGCGCAGCCCAAGCGCGTGGAACGCATCACCTTTGGTTCGGCCTACAACGCCCGGCCGCGCGTGTCGCCGGACGGCAAGAGAATCGCCTACGTGACGCGCGATGGCGGCAATTATCGAATCGCGGTGCAGGATCTGGCTTCCGGCACCGTGAGTGTGCTCTCGCACGGCAATCTGGATGAATCGCCGAGCTTTGCGCCCAATGGGGCGGTCATCATCTACGCCGGACGTGACGGGGAGGTCGGGACACTGCAGACGGTGTCGGTCGACGGGCTGGTCACGCAGCGGCTGAAGTCGGATCAGGGCGAGGTGCGCGAACCGGTGTGGGGACCATTCCCGCGCTAGCGGCGCCTTGCGGGCCTGGCGCAGGTGTGGCTTGCGGCACAGTATGGTAATACAGCGGCTGCCGTGACCCGGCAGCGATAATTGGAGTAGCGATATGAACAAGACCGTACTGATCCTGATCGCTTTGCTCAGCGTTTCGCTGGTCGGCGGCTGCAGCAGCAAAAAGCCGCGCCCGACGCCAACCAGCAGCAACGCTGCGGTGCCGACCGATGAGTCGCAGACCTCGGGAGCCGACGCCTCCAAGGCCTTCGGGCAGGCCGGAGATGGCTCGGGGGCCGGCGTGGCCGGTCCATCGGGCGCACAGCTGCAGAACCGGACGATTTATTTCGACTTCGACAGCAGCGAGGTCAAGTCGGATTACAACGGCCTGATCACGGCCCATGCGCGCTATCTGGCCTCCAATCCGTCGGCGCGGGTGCGGCTGGAGGGCAATACCGACGAGCGCGGATCGCGCGAATACAACATCGGCCTGGGCGAACGCCGGGCGCAGTCGGTGCGCCGGGCACTGACGCTGCAGGGGGTGGCGGACTCGCAGATTACGACGGTGAGCTATGGCGAGGAGCGGCCGGCAGTCACCGGCCACACGGAAGAGGCCTGGGCGCGTAATCGACGGGTCGACATCGTCTATTTGAATTGACGATGCCGCGCATGTCACCGCTGCCAGCTCGACGGTCGTTACCTCGACGGTCGCTACCCCGATGGTTGCCACCGGCGATAGCGGTGCTGCTGCTGGCGGCCTGCGAGTCGACGCCCTCGCAGCCCGACCCGACGCAGGTCAAACTCAATGACGTCGATGAACGGCTCGGACGTATCGAGCACGTCAACCAGGGGCTGATGCAGCTGTCGCAGCGCATCGATGTGCTCGAGACCCAGATGCGGCAGATGCGCGGCCAGCTGGAAGAGCTGCAAAACGGCAATGACACGCTGCGTAAGCAGCAGCGCGATCTGTATGCCGACCTCGATCGCAGGCTGACGGCGCTACAGGCGGGGGCGAAGAGTGGGGCGGCCGGGTCGGGCGACGGCGGTGCCGGCGGCAGCGCAGCCGGTACCGACGCCGGGGGCGATCAGGCCGCATATGCACGTGCATTCGATGCCCTGAAGTCCACCGACTATGCCGGCGCGATCACGCGCTTTCGCGACTTCCTGCGCACCTATCCGCAGAGCCAGCTCGCCGGCAATGCACAGTACTGGCTGGGCGAGGCCTACTACGTCACCCACGACTACGACAATGCCGCCGTCGCATTTCGCGCGGTCGGTGAGCAGTATCCGCAGTCGCCCAAGGTTGCCGACGCGCTGGTGAAGCTCGGATTGACGCAGATCGACCAGAAGCGACTGGTCGATGCCCGGGCGACGCTGAAGCAGGTGATACAGCGCTTTCCGGGTACCGACGCGGCCAAGCTCGCAGCTACCAGATTGCAGACCATCCCGCCCGACGAGCATTAGGGTGTGCGCGTTGAGCGTCCGGCTCAAGCTCACGGAAATCTTCTACTCGTTACAGGGTGAGGCCGAGACGGCCGGAATCCCGACGGTGTTCGTGCGCCTGACCGGCTGCCCGCTGCGCTGCCAGTATTGCGACACGGCCTATGCCTTCCATGGCGGGCAATGGTGGCAACTGGCAGACATACTGGAGCGCGTGGGTGAATTCCAGGCGCGCCACGTGTGCGTCACCGGCGGCGAGCCGCTGGCGCAGCCACACTGCCTGGCATTGCTGAGCGCGCTGGCCGAGCGCGGCTACCGGGTATCGCTCGAGACCAGCGGCGCGATGGCGATCGACGCGGTCGATCCGCGGGTGATCCGCGTGGTGGACGTCAAGACGCCCGGATCGGGCGAGGAGCACCGCAACCGCTACGAGCAGTTGGCGCTGCTGCGGCCGGAAGAGCAGATCAAGTTCGTGCTGTGCGATCGCGCCGACTACGACTGGAGCTGCGGCAAGCTGGCAGCGCTGCGGCTGGTAGAGCGCTGTCAGGTGCTGTTTTCCCCGAGTCACGAGCAGCTGCCGGCGCGCCAGCTCGCCGACTGGATTCTGGCCGATCGGTTGCCGGTGCGTTTCCAGATCCAGTTGCACAAGTACCTGTGGGGCAATGAGCCGGGCCGCTGACACGGGCGCTCGGGCGCGCGCCGTGGTATTGCTTTCCGGCGGCCTTGATTCGAGCACCGCGCTGGCCTGGGCGCGTGCGCAGGGCTTCGATTGCTACGCTTTGACGGTGGCCTACGGCCAGCGTCACCAGTCCGAACTTGACGCCGCGTCACGCGTCGCACGCGCCCTGTCGGCGTGTGAGCATCGGGTGATGCAGGTGGATCTGGCCGGCATCGGCGGCTCGGCATTGACCGACTGGAGCATTGCGCTGCCCGATCAGCCGGCCAGCGGCATTCCGGTCAGCTACGTGCCGGCGAGAAATACCATGCTGCTGGCACTGGCGCTGGCCTGGGCCGAGGTACTCGGGGCACGCGATCTGGTGGTCGGCGTCAATGCCGTCGATTACAGCGGCTATCCGGACTGCCGCCCCGAATTTATCAGAGGCTTCGAGGCGCTGGCTTCGCTGGCAACCAAGGCCGGCGTGGAAGGTGCACGATTCACGGTGCACGTGCCGCTGATCTCGATGAGCAAGGCGCAGATAATCCAGAGCGGCATCAGGCTCGGGGTGGATTTCGCCATGACTGTGTCGTGCTACCAGGCCGATGCCGCGGGTCAGGCCTGCGGCCGCTGTGATTCCTGCAGGCTGCGGCGCCAGGGTTTCGACGCCGCGGGGATCACCGATCCGACCAGCTATCAACGGCCTTCCTAGGTGTGCCGGCATAGGGTGTTTTCGCATATTATGCGCGGCCGTTTGCGCAGCGGTCAGCGGGTCGGTAGCTCAGTCGGTAGAGCAGCGCCCTTTTAAGGCGTTGGTCGTGGGTTCGAGCCCCACCCGACCCACATAATTTATCGTGAAAACAAGGCTTTGTGACACGTGACGGGATTGTGGAACAGCGACGATGCAGCGCGCTATTCCGGCCAGCTGGCGCTGCGCATCTATAGCTCGCAACTGCTGGGACGCGATCCGTCGCTGGTACTGCACGGCGGTGGCAACACTTCGGTCAAGCTGCGCGAAGTAAACGTGCTGGGCGAAGCGCTGGATATTCTCTACGTCAAAGGCAGCGGCTGGGATCTGGCAACCATCCTTGAACCGGGTTTTGCCCCGGTGCGACTCGATCATCTGCTCAAGCTGGCAACACTCGAGTCGTTATCCGACCCGCAGATGGTGAGTGAACTTGCGACCCATGTGGTACGCGCCGGCGCTCCGGCACCGTCGGTCGAGGCCATCCTGCACGCGATCCTGCCGTACCGGTACGTCGATCACACGCATGCCGATGCAATACTGGCAATCACCAATACCGCCGATGGCGCGCGCCGCATTCGCGACATTTACGGCAACGATGTGGTGCTGATCGATTATGTGATGCCAGGCTTCGACCTGGCGCGCTTGTGCGCGCGCGAATTTCCGCGGCAGGCGCATGCCGGAACGCTGGGCATGGTGCTGCTCAATCACGGCATCTTCTCCTTCGGCAGCAGTGCGCAGGAATCCTACCAGCGGATGATTGCGCTCGTGGCCCGAGCGCAAACCCATCTGGAAACCAATCGCGCCTGGCATATCCCGCCGGCCGCGGCTGCGGCGCCCACTGCCAGCCGGCAGGAGCTCGCGCAGTTACGCCGCGATATCTGCGCGTGTGCGGGGTATCCGGTGTTATTTGCCACGCACGGCGATGCCAAGTTTCTCGCCTTCGCTCAGCGCCCCGACGTCGCACAGATTTCGCAGCAGGGGCCGGCGACGCCCGATCACGTGCTACGCACCAAGCGTGTGCCGATGCTGGGGCGCGATGTGAACGGCTATGCAACAGCGTACCGCGACTATTTTGCGCGCCAGGCCGCGCGTGCCCGGCAACCAAAGATCATGCTCGATCCGGCTCCGCGGGTGGTGCTCGATGCCGGATTTGGCCTGGGCTGCGTCGGCCGCAGCGCCGGGGAAGCAGCCGTGGTGCGCGATATCTATTCGCATACCATCGACGTGATCCTGGCGGCTACGGCGCTCGGCGGCTACCGTGCATTGCCGGAGCGGGACATCTTCGACGTCGAGTACTGGGACCTGGAACAGGCCAAACTCAGGAAGACCGGTGCGCCGCGGGCGTTCGCCGGCGAGGTCGGGCTGGTCACCGGCGCGGCATCGGGTATCGGCAAGGCCTGCGTCGCGTCACTGCTGGCACGCGGCGCGGCCGTGATTGCCCTCGACATCAACCCCGAGATCGCGACCGTTTTTCAACAGCCGGAGGTACTCGCGCTGCGTTGCGACGTTACCGTTGCCGATGACATATCGCGGGCGCTGGAATGCGGCGTGCGCGCATTCGGCGGCCTGGACCTGCTGGTGCTCAACGCCGGCGTGTTTCCCGGTGGCAAGAGCGTCGCGCAGCTGGCGGATGAGGAGTGGCGACGAGTAATGCAGGTCAACCTTGACGCCAATCTGGCGCTGCTGCGCGAGACTCACCCGCTGCTCAAGCTCGCACTGCGCGGCGGCCGCGTGGTCATCATTGGCTCGAAGAACGTGCCGGCACCAGGGCCGGGCGCGGCGGCCTATTCGGCGTCCAAGGCGGCACTGACGCAGCTGGCGCGCGTAGTGGCGCTGGAATGGGGCGCTGACGGCATACGTGTCAACACGCTGCATCCCAATGCGGTGTTCGATACCGGCATCTGGTCGGATGAGGTGGTAGCGCAACGCGCCCGGCATTACGGCCTTTCGGTTGCCGACTACAAGACCAACAATGTGCTGAAAGTGGAAATCCGCAGCCGTGACGTGGCCGAACTGGCGGCGGAGATGTGCGGCTCTCTGTTCGACAAGACCACGGGCGCGCAGCTGCCCATCGACGGCGGCAACGAGCGCGTGATTTGACCGCCTGGGGGCGAACATGCTGGCGATGATTGGCGGCAGTGGGGTCTACAATATCGATGGGCTGACCAATACTCGCCGGGTGAAGGTCGATTCACCCTTTGGCGCGCCGTCGGATGAATTGCTGCTGGGTGAACTCGACGGCCAGCCGCTGGCGTTTCTGCCGCGGCACGGCCGCGGTCACCAGATACCGCCCTCGGCGATCAATTATCGCGCCAACATCGACGTCCTCAAGCGCGCCGGCGCGACGCAGATCATTTCGCTCAGCGCGGTCGGCTCGCTGCGGGCGGAGCTGCCCCCCGGCATGTTCGTCATCGTCGATCAGTTTATCGACCGTACCTTCGCACGCGCCAAGAGCTTCTTTGGCACCGGGCTGGTTGCGCATGTGTCGATGGCACATCCGGTGTGTGCCCGACTGGGCGATGCCATCGAAGCCGCGGCGCGCGCCACGCAGATCCGTTACGTGCGCGGTGGCACCTATCTGGTGATGGAGGGACCGCAGTTCTCCAGTATTGCCGAATCCGAGCTGTACCGCGCCTGGCGCTGCGACGTCATCGGCATGACCAACATGCCGGAGGCCAAACTGGCGCGCGAAGCCGAGCTGTGCTACGCCACCATCGCCATGGTCACCGATTACGATTGTTGGCATTCTGAGCACGATGCGGTCACGGTTGATATGGTCGTCAAAACGGCGCATGCCAATGCCGGTAGCGCGCGCGCATTGCTGAAATCCGCGGTACCCGGGGTAGTACAGGCGACTGGATCGGTCTGCCCGCACGGGTGTCAGCGGGCACTGGAATACGCCCTGATCACCGCGCCGGAAGCGCGCGACGCAAACGTCATCGACACACTCGAGGCGGTCGCCGGCCGCGTGCTGCATCGCCAGCCGTCATCCAGGGGCGCTTGAGTGGCTGACGTCGGTGCCCCGCTGACCGTGCAGACGCTGCGTTGGGACGACGTCAGCGGACGAATCGAGATGATCGATCAACGGGTGCTGCCGGCGCGTTTCGACGTGCTGACCTACGATTCGGCTGCGGGGGTCGCCGCTGCCATTCGCAGCATGGTGGTGCGCGGCGCGCCGGCCATCGGCTGCGCCGCCGCCTATGGCATCGCGCTCGAGGCGCGGCGCCTGCAGCAGGCGTCCGGCACCGAGTTCGCGCTCGGCATGAATTCGGCATTCGAGCTGCTGGCGCAGAGCCGTCCCACCGCGGTCAACCTGTTCTGGGCCCTGGAACGCATGCGGGCCGCCATGGCGGGGTTGCAGCTGCAGCCGCAGCCGGCGATCGCCGCGGCGCTCACGCAGGAGGCGCACGACATACTGGCGCAAGATGTGGCGGCCAATCGCGCCATGGGTGCGTATGGCGCGGCGCTGTTGCCGCACACGGCGCAGGTACTGACACACTGCAACGCCGGCGCGCTGGCAACCGCAGGACATGGCACCGCGCTCGGTGTGATCCGCTCGGCGGTGGCAAGCGGGAAGAAGATTTCCGTGATCGCCGACGAGACACGACCCTTCCTGCAGGGTGCGCGCCTGACCGTCTGGGAGCTGCAGCAGGAAAACATCCCGGTGACCTTGATCACCGACAACATGGCCGGGCATGTGATGCAGCAGGGCGCGGTGGATGCGGTGATCGTCGGTGCCGACCGGATCGCTGCCAACGGCGATTTCGCCAACAAGATCGGTACCTATATGGTCGCGGTACTCGCGCAGCGGCACGGCATCCCGTTCTACGTCGCCGCGCCGCTGTCGACCATAGATCGTCGGCTGGCAAGCGGCAAGGACATCCCGATCGAAGAGCGCAATGCCGCCGAGGTGCGCGGATTCGCCGATCAGCGCTGGGCGCCGGCCGATGTCGCCGTGCGCAATCCGGCCTTCGACGTGACGCCGGCGGAACTGGTTACCGCGCTGATCACCGAAAAAGGCGTGCTCAGGTCGCCGAGCGTCGCCGGCATTGCGGCCCTGTTTGACTAGCGGGGGCGCAGGCTGCCGGGGTTAAAATGCCGGATCGATTCCCCAGGAGCACGCATGGTCCAGCCGCCGTCGGCACCGGTAAATCAACCTCGCGGTCTGCGCGGGGACTATTCGCGCGCCGCCGAGGACTACACGGTGGCTCAGGATTGGGAGCGCTACTCCCCGGACGAACACATCATCTGGGCGACGCTCTATCGCCGTCAGATCGATCTGATCGAACGCTATGCGGCACCGGAGGTGATGGCGGGGGTGCGCGCGCTGGGCGCCTCGGCGTCACAGATTCCGCGCTTCGAGGACGCCAATCGGGTGCTGCAGACCACCACCGGCTGGCGCATCGTGGCGGTGCCGGGTCTGATACCGGAACACACGTTCTTCGATCATCTGTCGCATCGGAGATTTCCGGTCACGGTCTGGATCCGCAGCCGCGAGGAGCTCGATTATCTGGTTGAGCCGGATGTGTTTCATGATTTCTTCGGCCACGTGCCGCTGCTGACCAACCCGATCTTCGCGCGTTTCATGCAGGCTTATGGTGAGGCCGGGCCCAAGGCGATGGCCACGCCGGGTGGTTTGCGCATGCTCGCGCGACTGTACTGGTACATGGTCGAGTTCGGCCTGATTCGCACCGGCTCCGGGCTGCGCGTCTACGGCGCAGGCATCCTCTCGTCCAAGGGCGAAACGGTATATAGCGTGGAGAGCCCGGAGCCGCAGCGACTGGACTTCGATTTGGTGCGCGTCATGCGCACCGACTATCGTATCGATGATTTTCAGCGGACCTATTTTGTGCTCGATAGTTTCGAGCAGCTGTTCGGGGCCTGCTACAACACCGACTTTGCCCCGATGTATCGCCAATACGGCGCGCTGCCACCGTTGGCGGCCGATCGGCCACCCGCGGGCGCGACGCCACAGCACCAGGAACGGAGTCGGGAATAAAAATAGGCGCACCGCCTGGGAGTGGCCACGGTGCGCCCAATATCGCAGAACAGGTAGTTTGACGGCTCGACAGGGAGGGATAACCGTCGAATTTCACCTACCCGCTGCGGGCCCTTGTAACGTAATGAGCACCGCACGTGCCACGCAAGCGCTGTTGCCAAATCTGCGGGCGGTCGCGCGGCTGGCAGTGTGAGCGGCATCAGAGTGTTGCAGCAATTTGTAGGACGACGCCGACACGCGTTCGGGTAGGCGCGGAAGCTGCCATCAATGCTAATGGCTCATTCGAGGGCGCTCCAGCATCGTCGCGCAGCACCTTTGCTGTAAGGGTTGCAAATTTCCGGCGCGATTCGAGCACTATTTGCTCATCGATGAGCGCTTGCAGCAGCTATCTTGTCCTCAAGCCATCGAGCAACAGGTCGCAGATAAATTCGCGATAACGCCCGCTGATCGCCCGCTGATCGAAGTCCTTGCCCATGACGATGCGCAGGATCGGCATGCCGTTGATGAAGAATTCGCACATGCCAATGACCGCGAGGAACAGAAACGGCACGCTAGTGCGGCGAAACACGCCGTCCTTCACCCCGGCGTCGATGACGTCGGTGTAACCCGCAACCCCCTCACGGGTCAGCTGCTCCACGAAGCGCACCGCAGCCGGCGTATCCAGATTGACCAGCTCGTCGATCATCAGGCGGTGAAAAAATGGATAGGTGACGTTCAGCTTCAGCAGCGCCGACACGCGCGCCCGCAGCCGGCTCTCGGGCGTCAGGTCCGAGCGCGCCAGCTCGTCGTCCATGAGACGCGACAACTCGGCGGTCAGCCTCGCGACCGCAGCCAGCAGCAGCGTCGAGCGGTCGCGAAAATAGTAGCGGATCAGCGACGGGTCGACGTTCATGTGGCGTGCGACTTCGGCCCGGGTAATCTTGTTCGGCGGCATCAGCATCAGCATCTCGCAGGTTCGCGTGATCAGTGCCTCGCGTCCGACGGTCTGTTGCCCGGCGGCAGGACGGCCGATGCCGCGGTGCTTGCCGCGGCTGCGAACTGTGCTCTTGCCAGGTGCGCGCCTGTTTGCGGGCCGTTGGCGGGCGATGGGCTTCGGCATACCGGTGCCAGGTTGAGAATCATGGTTGCGGCAGGGGTATTTATCGCACGCGGGACTGTGATGCGCCAGTGCGCGGGCGCGGCACGACGCGCAGCTGCTGCCAGTGGACACATTTTAGTGCCCGGTGCGCCCCGCCGTGGCATCGCCCCGTGCTTAAGCAAGCAGCGCCGGTATGATAATCTGCCACGCGGTCAGGCGCAGGTAAGGCGGCGTGAGGCGATGCTATCGAAGCGCCTGCAGGGCAAAGTTGCGGTCGTCACCGGCACCGGCAGCGGTATCGGCCAGGGTTGCGCCTTGATGTTCGCCCGCCACGGCGCGCGTGTCATGGGTTGCGACATCGACGCCGCCGCGGCGCAGGCCACGCTCGATCAGGCCCGGGGCGAGGATCTCGCCCTCGACAGCGTGCATCCCTGCGATCTGACCAGTCCGGCCGATGTCGAACGGCTGATGCTGTGCACCGCCGAGCGCTATGGCGGCCTCGACGTTCTGGTCAATGCAGCAGCATTCGGCGCGTTCGGGTTCATCGAGCAGCTCGACTACGAGCGCGACTGGAAACGCACGCTCAGTGGCGAGCTCGACGTGGTGTTTCTGGGCTGCAAGGCTGCGTGGCCATACTTCAAACGGCGCGGCGGCGGTTCGATCGTGAATTTTGCCTCCGCCAACGCCCATGTCGCGCATCCGGTTGCCGGCGCGCTGGCGCATTGCGCCGGCAAAGGCGGGGTGCTGGCGATGACCCGCCAGCTGGCCTGCGAGGGTGGCCCGCACAATATCCGCGCCAATAGCATCTCGCCCGCCATGATCGTCACCGGAGCCACCAGGCCCGAACTCGACAAGCCTGGCTATACCGAGGCAATCCTGGACAAGCTTATGATCAAGCGACTGGGCCAGCCGGACGACATCGCCTGGTTTGCGACTTATCTGGTTTCCGACGAAGCAAGCTGGGTGACCGGCGCCGATTTTCGCATCGATGGCGGCGCGACCGCCTGGTGAGCAAGGAGATCACCGATGGCCAGGGCGATACGACTGAGCGAGCGCGGCGGCCCCGAAGTACTGAAGTGGGAGGAGTTCGACGTCGGCGATCCCGCCGCCGATGAAGCACTGGTGCGGCACACGGCGATAGGCGTCAATTTTTCGGACGTGTATCTGCGCACCGGTTTGTATCCGCACCCATTGCCCTCCGGCGTCGGCTACGAGGCCGCCGGGGTGATCGAGGCCGTGGGCCGCAAGGTGCGCGCTGTGAAGCCGGGCGACCGCGTGGTCTACAATTTTCGGACTCCCGGTGCGTACGCCGAGCAGCGGGTGCTGCCGGCCGACGCTCTGGTGAAGATACCCGCCGGCGTCAGCGATGAGCAGGCCGCGGCGGTTTTCCTCAAGGGTCTGACCAGCTGGTTTCTGCTGCGCCAGACCTGCAAGGTCAAGCGTGGCGATGTGCTGCTGATTCCGGCTGCGGCTGGCGGCGTCGGCCTGATCCTGAGTCAGTGGGCGCGCGCGCTGGGCGCACGGGTGATTGGAGTGGCCGGCACCGAAGACAAAGCGAAGCTCGCCAGGCGCAGCGGTTGCAACCAGGTGCTCGTGGGCTACGAGCAAATGGCCGCCAGGGCGCGCAAGCTGAACCGTGGGCGCGGCGTCGACGTCGTATACGACGGCGTCGGCAAGGATACGCTGCTCGCATCGCTCGACAGCCTGCGGCCGTGCGGCATGATGGTGAGCTTCGGCAACGCCTCGGGTGCGGCGCCGCCGTTCTCGCCGCTGGAGCTGGCCAGGCGCGGATCGCTGTATTTTACGCGCGCGGGTGCCGGCGATTACCTGACTGCACCCGAAGCGCGGCGCGCCGGTGCACGCGAGCTGTTCGCTCTGATCAGGCGCAAGGCGATCCGCGTGCATATCGGCCAGCGTTATCCGCTCGCGGCGGCGGCCCAGGCGCAACGCGATCTTGAGAGTCGCCGCACCATCGGCTCGAGCGTCCTGATTCCGTAATCAAACATCCGGAGAATCCACGCCATGGTCAGGCGCATAGTGTTTGCAGCGTTCACGGTCGGTGCCGCGGCGGTCGCAACCGGCTGCGCGACGTCCGGGTTGCTGATCGACGCCGAGGTGGTCAGGACCAACACCCATACGGTGCTGGCGTTCGAGGAGACGGTGTTCAACAAGCACCGGGTCAGGGACGGTTTCGATCGCTACGTCGGGGCGCAGTTCAGGCAGCACAGCGCGATGCTGCCGGACGACAGAGATGCGGCGATCACTGCCCTCAGCCACCTGCTCACGAGCGAGTATCCTGCATCGCGCAAAGTGGTGGAACGTACCGTAGCCCAGGGCGACCTTGTGGCAGTGCAGGTGTTCTGGGACCAGAAGCCCGGACAGACCCGCGGCGTGGCGATGGTCGACATCTACCGGCTGGTGGACGGCAAGATCGTCGAGCACTGGGACGTGGCACAGCCCCTGCCTGACACGAGCATCAGCGACTAGACCGCAAGTGGCGCTTGAGCCCCATTGCGACCGAGCAGCGTGCCGACGATGGCTCCGAGCGCGACCACGAAGCACACGATGCTAAGCGCGGAGAACGCCGGCAGCAGGCCGCCGAGCTGCTTGCCCAGAAATGTCAGCAGCATGCCGCTGCCGAACTGGCCAATGGCGAAGCTCGCCTGCCACAGCCCATTGCCGCGGCCTCGGATCCGATAGCCAAGACCGCGCGTCGTCCAGACCAGCATCGTCGGCAGTACCAGTCCGCAACCGAGCTGATTGACGAATGCTGCCTCGACGTAGGCGTTTGGGCTCACGGCGTGACCCATGCCGCAGAAGCCGATTCCGATCAGAAGAAAATCCACAACCACCAGCCAGCCGGTCGGCAGCCGCGAGGCGCCCCAGTAGAGGAAGGTGCCGATCGGTACGCCAAGGCTGCCGATCATCGTCAGCACCGCCTGGCGGCGCGGGTCGGTGACGCCGAGGATGGTCATCGCATTGCCGTTCTGGGTGATGATCGAATAAAACATCACCGCCGCCACCATGGTGAGTGCGCACAGCGCAAGAATCCGCAGCCATGGGAACTGCACCGCCTCGCCGGCGAGGCTCGCAGCGGCGGCAGGCCTGGGCTCCGCCTCCGGTTCCCAAATGAACACCGCGACGCCGACCACAAGCAGCAGGCTGTAGATGTAGATATAAAAGGGTCCATGCCAGCCGTAGTTTGCGGCCAACACTCCGCCCAGTGGGATGATCGCCAGCGCCGATAACGACGCCGTGGCGGTCTGCCCGGCAAGCCAGCGTTCGCGCGACTTGCCGCTGAAGTAATCGCAGATCATCGTGGTCGATACCGTCATGACGACCGACTCGCAGATGCCGACGCCCACACGGGTGAGTATGATCGCGTACAGGTTGTCGAGAAACGCGGGCGCGATGCCGATGCCCGCGTAGACGATCATCGCCGCGATCAGGATGCTGCGGCGTCCGAACCGGTCGGCCAGCCAGCCGGCAACCGGCGAGAACAGCACCACCCAGATTGCAGGCATGGTCATCACACCACCCTGGATCAGGTAATCGAAATGCGGGACGTCCTTGAAATGCTCATACATCAAGGGCACGACGGTGATCAGCAGCGACACTCCCATCACTGCCATCGTGATCGGCAGCAGCAGCATCAGGCCCTGGATGAAGCCGGGCCTGCGGCCCGTGGACGCCGCTATGGCTGACACTGGCGCAGTCTCGTTCTCAGGAGCGCTTGCGACGGAACAACAGCGTCAGCAGGAACAGTGCCGTGCGAACGTCGAGCAGCTTGAAAGCGGCGCGCGCATCTTCCGGCCGTAACTTCGCGGTTAGCGGCATGGCGCCGAACAGTTTGCCCTTCACCACCAGATCGGAGCCGTCGCGCTCCAGCGCAGTGATATTCATCATTTCTTTGTCATCGGCGCCGTAGATCTTCATGCACGCATTGCCCTCCCGGATCGAAAAGTCGCCGTTCCTGGCGCGCTCTCCCTCGCTAGTCCAGTGGGGCTTTCGCCTGCGTCGCGGTCGTCGTTATTGAGATGACTGTGACGTCAATCGGCACCGTTTGCAAGAATTTTCTGGTGCTCACGCGAGCGCGAAGCGGCGCTGCAACGATGCGAATTCGCGTCGATTTTCAGGGAACATTTGTTTTCGCCACCTGCAGCCTGTAGCCCACGCTCGGGATGGTGCTGAGCCAGCGCGGCTGCTCCGGATCGTCGCCGATCTTCTGCCGCAGGCGATGGATCAGCTGCTTGAGCAGCTGGCGATCGCCGCCGCCGCGATGGCCCCAGACGTGTACCAGCAGTCGATCCGTGTGCACTACCTGTCCGGCATTGGCCAGCAGCAGTTGCAGCAACCGCGACTCGAGCGGCGTGACTTTGATCTCGCGATCCGCGATCCGCAGCGTCAGCAGATCCGGATCGAGCGACAGCTCGCCGGCCTGGGTCTGGCCGCCGCTGTCGTGCCCGGTACGCCGCAGCAGCGCCTTGACGCGCGCCACGAGGGTGCGCGGGCTGAAGGGCTTGGTCAGATAATCGTCCGCTCCGAGTTCGAGCGCACGCACCAGATCAGCCTCCTCGCCGCGCGCGGTGAGCATCATGATCGGCGCGGTGCTTTCCCGGCGTAGCATACCGCACAGGTCGAAGCCCGAGCCGCCCGGCAGATTGATATCGAGGATCGCCAGATCCGGCAGCTCGGCGCGGAAAGTGCTCAGCGCGGTACCGTAGCTGTTGGCGCTGACCACCGGGAAGCCGGCCTGGCGCAGCGCGAAGCCCACCACGGCGAGCATGTCGGCATCGTCATCCACTACCAGCAGTTTCACGCATCACTCTCCGGCTGTTGCGGCAGCGTCAGGATGAAGCGCGTGCGACGCTCGGGCGTGCGCTCCATGCGCACGCTGCCGCCGTGACGTTCGATGATGGATTTGACGATCCAGAGGCCGAGTCCAAGTCCCGGCGCATCCGGTTCGGTCTCGGCACCGCGCTGGAAGCGCTCGAAGATCGCGCTGCCACTGCCCTCGTGCACCCCCGGGCCTTCATCTTCCACCCAGACCTCGATCTGAGCGCCGCCGGCGCGGCCGCCGATGCGGATGGTGCTGCCTTCGGGACCGAACTTGGCGGCATTGGCGATCAGGTTTACGAATACCTGCCCGAGTCGTTGCGCGTCGCCGCGCACCATGCCGCCTAACCCCGAGTCGTCCAGCTCGATCGTCAGGTGGCGCTGCCGCAGCAGCGGCTCGATCAGGTCGCGCGCGTCGGCGATCACCTCCGACAGGTCGACCGGCTGCTGGCGGATGGAATTCTGCCCAGCCTCGATGCGCACGCTTTCGAGCAGATTATCGATCAGGCGCATCAGGCGCAGTACGCCACGCTCGACGTTGGCCAGCAGCTCGCGCTGCGCCTCGGGCTGCATGCCGTCCAGGCCGTCGCGCAGCAGCTCGATCGAGGCCAGCAGGGCCGCGAGCGGCGTGCGAAATTCGTGCGAGATATTGCCAAGCACACTGTCGCGGGCGCGGCGTGCGGCCTCCAGATCGGTCTCGTCGCGCAGGATCTGAACCTGGATGCCCTGGACCGGCGGCGCACTGAGCACGATGGCCGATCTGGTGCTGCCATCTCGCAGGCACAGGATTTCCCGCGCACTGCTTTGAGGCGAGTCACGCGCGGCGAGGATCGGGCAGTTGCGTTCACAGGGTCGCTCACCGTTGACCCGCTGTGGCTGCAATACGTCGCCGCAGAATTGACCGACAATTTCGCCGGCCGGTCGCCCCAGCAGGCGTGCCACCTGAGCATTGGCGTAACGAATGCGCCGCTCGTGATCGACCGCATAGACGCCTTCGATCACCCCGTTGAGCACGGTCTGCGCTTCGGCCTCCCGCCGTCGCAGCGTGTCGGTCAGATCCACCAGGTTGCCGCGCATCTGATCCATCGAGCGCGCCAGCGCGCCCACTTCCAGCGGCGCCACTGCCGGCAACGCCGCGGAGAAATCGCCGCGGCCGATACGCTCGGCCAGCTCACGCAGCGCCACCACCGGCCGCGCCAGCCAACGCCCGTAGAGCACCCCGAGCAGACCGGCAATGGCCGCGACGATGATCGCCGTGGTGCCGAGTATCCAGTCAAAGCTGTGGGTCGCGGCCACGAATTCGGCGCCGCTCAAGCGCGCATCGAGCAGCCCCACGACCTCGCCGGTCTGCGCCGCCAGCACGATGGTGGCGGCATATTGGTTGCCGCTGGCGAGCTTGCCTGCGGCCGCGCCGCCCGGATTGGCGAGCGCCCGCGTGTGCAGCGGTGTCATATCGTCGTCCGGTGGCGCGTGATAGGTGGCGAAATTCACCGCGCTTAGCTGCGCTCCGACCTGCTGTCCGAGTTTTTCCAGCAACTGCTGGTCGGTGAGCTTGAGCGTAACCGCCCGCACCCCGGTGCCCGGCACGCTCGCAGCTGCTCCCCAGATCAGCGGGCCGCCGTCCTTCGGTGCGATGACGAAGCGCTCGCCCTGTTCCTGCAGCGCGGTGGCGATTTCCGGCCAGTCCATTGCCGGTCCGGACTGGGCCAGGGCGGTCTCGCCACGCATCAGCGCCGTCACGTTGGTCGCCGTGGTCTCGCTGAAGCGGCGCAGGAACGGCTCCAGGCCGCTATTTTGCTCGTTGTCGATCAGGCGCTGCAGCGTCGGGCGCTCGGCCAGCACCCGCGCGTCGCTGAGCGCGTCCTCACCCGCGCGTCGCAGCAGCTCGCGCGCGCTGGCGACCGCCAGCTGCGCACGTACCAGCGCCTGCTGCTGCACCAGCCGGTTGAGCAGTATCGCGCAGGTGATGGCGATGGCGGCGACCGCCAGCAGCACGATAAACACGCTGCCGCCGCCGAGCCAGGAGGCCAGACCGACCTGCGCCTGCGAGTTTGATTTATCGGTATTCAGGGCGCTACGAGTGTCTGTGATGGGCACGGGGCAGCCTAACCCTCGCGCCGCGCACTGACCAGAGCGGCGCGTGCGGCGGACAAGGGCGCGCACCGCGAGGCCCGGCGTCAGGCGTGAGTGGCGACCCCGGCGCGCAGCTCCGGATGACGGCGCTCGAGCAGCGTCTTGGCCAGGAGCGTGACCAGCGCCAGCAGTGCCAGGAGCGAGGCGGCGGCGAAGGCACCCACGTAGTTGTATTCGCTGTGCAGGATCTCGATATGCAGTGGCAGGGTGTTGGTCTGACCGCGGATGTGCCCCGACACTACCGAGACCGCGCCGAACTCACCCATCGCGCGCGCATTGCACAGCAGTACTCCGTACAGCAGCCCCCAGCGGATATTCGGCAGGGTCACCAGCCGGAAGGTCTGCCAGCCGCTGGCGCCGAGCGACAGCGCCGTCACCTCCTCATCATTGCCCTGGGTCTGCATCAGTGGGATCAGTTCGCGCGCGACGAATGGCAGCGTTACGAAGGTCGTGGCCAGTACGATGCCGGGCACGGCGAATATAATGTGGATGTCGTGCGCCATGAGCCACGGCCCGAACCAGCCCTGAGCGCCGAACATCAGCACATAGATCAGGCCGGAGATCACCGGCGAGACGGCAAACGGCAGGTCGATGACGGTGATGAGCACATTCTTGCCGCGAAATTCGAATTTGGCGATCGCCCAGGCGGCGGCGATGCCGAACGCCAGGTTCAGCGGCACCACGATGGCCGCTGTCAGCAGCGTCAGGCGCATGGCGGCGAGCGCATAGGGATCGAGCAGCGCTTGGATATAGCTGCCGATGCCCTTGGCGAAGGCTTCGACGAATACCACCACCAGCGGCATCGCCACCAGCCCGAGTAGATACAGCAACGCCACTCCCAGCAGCACATAGCGGCCGAGTTCTTCCGGTATCTGCTGCCCGCGGATCATCGCGCCAGCCGCCGCCGCTGCGCCCAGAGCTGCAGTCCGTTGATGCCGAACATCAGCGCGAACGAGGCGAGTAGCATCACGACGGCGATGGCAGTGGCTTCGGCGTACTGATACTGCTCCAGTTTGGTCATGATCATCAGCGGTGCGATCTCCGATACCAGGGGAATATTGCCGGCGATGAAAATCACCGAGCCGTATTCGCCCACGGCGCGCGAGAAGCCGAGTGCCACACCGGTCAGGAGCGTCGGCCAGATCGACGGCAGCACCACCCAGATGAAGCTCTGGAATCTCGAGGCGCCGAGAGTCTCGGCGGCGCGTTCCACTTCGCGATCCAGATCGCCCAGCACCGGCTGCAGCGTTCGCACCACGAACGGCAGGCTCACGAATGCCAGCGCCACGACGATGCCCAGCGGCGTATACGCGACTCGGATACCCAGCGGCAGCAGCAGCTGCCCGATCCAGCCATTGGGCGCATACAGGGCCGTCAGGGCGATGCCCGCGACTGCCGTCGGCAGCGCGAACGGCAGGTCGATGATGGCATCGAACAGCCGCCGCCCCGGAAAGCGCTGGCGCGTCAAAGCCCAGGCGATGATGAACCCGAACACGGCGTTGATTGCCGCGGCGAGCAGCGCCGCGCCGAAGCTCAGGCGCAGCGAAGCCAGCACACGCGGCGTGGTGACTACATGCCAGAACTTGGCAGGTCCGAGCTCGGCCGAGCGCAGAAAGGCCGCGGACAGGGGAAGCAGCACGATCAGCGACACGTACAGCAGCGTGCATCCCATCGTCAGGCCAAACCCCGGCAGCACGCGAAATGCGCGGCGGCTGCGGCGCCTGGGGGTGGCGTGCGGCGGCTGCGGCAGAGTGAGGGTGGCGCCGTGCATGGGGTTACTGACCGTAGATCTGGTCGAAGGTGCCGCCATCGTCGAAATGCTTGGCCTGTGCCTGCTCCCAGCCGCCGAACGTATCGTCGATGGTCACCAGCTTGAGGCTCGGAAACTGGCTGGCGTACCTGCGGGCGACGTCCGGATCGCGCGGCCGGTAGAAACTGCGCGCGATGATGTCCTGGCCCTGGGGGCTGTATAGAAACCTAAGGTAGGCCTCGGCGACCTTGCGCGTACCGCGCCGATCCACGACCTTGTCGACCACGGTGACCGGCGGTTCGGCCAGGATGCTCACCGACGGCTCCACGATGTCGAGCGTGTCGGGTCCGAGCTGCTGCTTCGCCAGCAGCGCCTCGTTCTCCCAGGCGAGCAGCACATCGCCGATGCCGCGGTCCACGAACGTCACCGTGGCGCCACGCGCGCCCGAATCCAGCACTGGCACGTTCTTGTATAACCGGCGAACGAAATCCCTGGCCTGGGCGTCATCGCCGCCGGGCCGCTTGAGCGCCCATGCCCAGGCGGCCAGATAGTTCCAGCGCGCACCGCCCGAGCTCTTGGGATTGGGCGTGATGACCTGGACGCCGGGGCGGATCAGGTCGTCCCAGTCGCGGATGTTCTTCGGATTACCCTTGCGCACCAGGAACACGATGGTCGAGGTGTAGGGGGCGCTGTTGTAGGGCAGGCGCGAGGCCCAGTCGGCCGGAACCAGTTGCGCCTTCCTGTTCAGCTCGATGATGTCGTAAGCCAGGGCGAGCGTCGCAACGTCGGCATCCAGACCATCGATAATGGCGCGCGCCTGCTTGCCTGAACCGCCGTGGCTCTGGTGAATGGTGACCCGCTCGCCGGTGCTCGCGAGCCACTCGGCCGCAAACGCCTTGTTGACCGCCTCGTACAGCTCGCGTGTGGGGTCGTATGAGACATTCAGCAGCGTGACCGAAGCGGGGCTGCCGACGCCAGCCGGTTTGGAACAGGCGACCAGCAGGGCAGCACCGATGAACGCGCCGCAGACGGCGGCCGCGATGCGTGCGGCCACGCGCACCGATATCGGCGCGCTCAACTGGGCGATCCCTGCAGTAAATCCAAAGACCTGCCGTCGAACAGCGAGTCGATGCCGCTGGCGCGGCTCTCGGCATCGCGCGGCTGTCCGGTGCAGGACAGAAGCACCGCACAACTGCCGCCCGGGTTGAACAGCGGCTGGAAATCACTACGCAGGGTCTGCTCCAGCTCGCGCGGCGAACCGTCGAGGCCGAGCACCACCAGCACTGGCTCGGACGAAGCAGCCAGATGTGCCACCCAGCCGTTGAGGTCGCCGATTTGCACGTCGGTGCGGATGTCCAGGCCGTGGGTTTCCTGCAGCTCGGCACGCGCGTCGAGCAGGCGACGAAAGGAGCTGGTGACTTCCGATCGAGGCGCAGTCGGACTTTGCACGCTGACAAAGGTCGCCTCGGCGTGCAGATGGCGCATCACGCTGGCGACCAGGCCCAGGGTTGCCGAGCGCGCCGCATCGCTGTTGCACTGGATCAGCATGCGCCGCGGCAGGGCCAGGTGCGGCGGGATACACAGCATCTGTCGCCGTCCGTGTGATGCCGCGGCGACGATTTCGTCGATCGCGTGCTCATCGCGGCCGGCAATTACCGCCACGCCGGTCTGAGTGGCATCGCGCTCGCCCTTGTCCTGCGCGTCCAGTACCGGGGCCTGCATGCTCTGCACCAGCTGGCGCAGCAGCGGCGCCTGTCGCAGCGCTGCCGCGGTCGAGGCGTCGCTGGTCAGAATGCGGAAGCTCGAGATCGGCGTGGGCAAGACGTGGAAGCGGCGGATCGCGAGCGCGACGCGCTTGCCCGGCGTCAGCGGCAGCTGCGCCTGCTCGCCGCTGGTGCGTGTCACGTCGATCACCACTTGCGTCGCCGTGTGGCTGCCGCCGGCCGCATCGGCAGCATGTTCGTGGCCGACCGCCGACACGACGCCGGATTCGCGTGGCAGCTGTACTCGCAGGCGTTCGAATACGCCGCCGAAATCCACCGACAGCACATGACCCAGGCTCAACGGGCTGCTGCGCAGCCGGTCTTCGTCCTCGGCCACCTCGACGTCCTCGGGGCGTACGATCGTGACCACTTCATTGCCCATGCCGGCCGCCTTCAGGCTGTCACCCACCGCCAGGAAACGGTTACCCAGACGCAAGCCTTCCGAGCCGCGCTCGCCCAGAAACAGGTTCGCGGCGCCGAGGAAGGTGGCGACGAAGCGCGTGGCCGGACGGCGATAGAGCGTTTCCGCACGTCCGGTTTCGAGCAGCCGGCCATTGTTCATGATGCCGATGCGGTCAGCCAGCGCGAATGCTTCTTCCTGGTCGTGCGTGACCAGGATCGTGGTCATGCCCAGGCGACGCTGCACCTGCCGAATGGTCTCGCGCAGTTCGACGCGGATCTTGGCGTCGAGGGCGCCGAACGGCTCGTCCAGCAGCAGCACCTGCGGCTCGTGCGCCAGCGCCCGGGCGACGGCTACGCGCTGTTGCTGGCCGCCGGAGAGTTGTCCCGGCAGGCGATCGGCGTAGCCCTCGAGCGCCACCAGCTGCAGCAGCTCGTCGCGCCGGCGTGCTCGATTGCGACGCCGGACACCGCGCACCCGCAGCGCGAATTCGACGTTCTCGCCGACCGTCATGTGACGAAACAGCGCGTAGTGCTGGAACACCAGGCCGACACCGCGCTCGCGGGCGCGGATGTTGGTTACGTCGCGGCCATGAAAGGAGATGCGACCGTGATCGACCTCGGTCAGACCGGCCGCGATGCGCAGCAGCGTACTCTTGCCGCTGCCGCTGGGACCAAGGAGCACGAAGAACTCGCCGGCTTCAATCTGCAATGAAACATCGTTGACGACCGGCGCAGCGTTGTATTGCTTGGTAATCTGCTCGAAGTTGATCGACATGCGTGCTCCCGCAAGCAGGCATCGTATGCAGTTTAGGGTATCCAGGTCAGTTCCAAACTGGTGACAATCAGGTTATGAACGCTGCTCGGCGGGGCGCGCTTTGCCTTGTCGGCGCGCTTCCGCTAGGCTCCGATTTGCAGCTATTTCAAGCCGTTACTAATGAAAGTCACGATCTTTGGGTCCGGCTACGTCGGACTGGTCTCCGGCGCCTGCCTGGCTGAGGCCGGGAACCACGTCGTCTGCGTCGATATCGATGCCGCCCGGGTCGAGCGCCTGACCGGCGGCGAGGTGCCAATTCACGAGCCCGGCCTCGAGGCGTTGATGCACCGCAATCGCGACGCCGGCCGCCTTGAATTCACTGGCGATACCGTGCGCGCGGTGGAACACGGGTTGTTCCAGCTGATCTGCGTCGGCACGCCCCCGGATGAGGACGGCTCGGCCGACCTGAGTCATGTGCTGAAAGTAGCGCAGGCGATCGGCGCGCACCTGCCGCGCTATGCCATCCTGGTGACCAAATCCACCGTGCCGGTCGGCACCGCCGATCAGGTGCGCCTGCAGGTGCAGGCGGGGCTGGCGGCGCGCGGGCTGGCGACCGAATTCGATGTGGTATCGAACCCGGAGTTCCTCAAGGAAGGTGCCGCGATCGATGATTTCATGCGGCCGGACAGGATCGTGATCGGCACCGACAACCCGCGCACCACCGAACTGCTGCGGGCGCTGTACGAGCCGTTTACGCGCAATCACGATCGGCTCGTGGTGATGGACATACGTTCCGCCGAACTCACCAAGTACGCCGCCAACGCCATGCTCGCCACCAAGATCAGCTTTATGAATGAGCTGGCTGCCGTGGCTGAGCGCGTCGGTGCCGACATAGAGAAGGTACGCATCGGCATCGGCTCGGATCCGCGCATCGGCTACAGCTTCATCTATCCCGGAATCGGATACGGCGGCTCGTGCTTCCCCAAGGACGTGAAGGCGCTGATTCGCTCCGCGCATCAGGTCGGCCACGATGCGACTTTGCTACGTGCCGTTGAAAACGTGAATGAGCGGCAGAAAACAGTACTGGTGCACAAGCTGCAATCGCACTTCAAGGGCCGTCTTGGCGGACGCACATTCGCTTTGTGGGGCCTGGCCTTCAAGCCCAATACCGACGACATGCGCGAGGCCCCGAGCCGGGTTGTTATCGATGCCCTGCTGGCCGCCGGCGCCAGCGTGCGGGCCTACGATCCGGTGGCGAGCGGGGAAGCGCGGCGGCTGTATGCGAGCGATCGCCACGCGGACAGTCTAATATTCTGCAAGGATGCCTACGAGGCTGCGCGCGGTGCGGAGGCGCTGTTGATTGCGACTGAATGGAAGGAATTTCGTAGTCCGGATTATGACCGGCTCAAATCCCTGCTGGTCCAGCCGCTGATCTTCGACGGCAGAAATCTATACGACCCGGCGCTGATGCAGCGCCTGGGCTTCGAATACTTTGCGATCGGCCGTGGCCGCATGCCGCACACCGTGTCGAGTGTCGCCGATCTGACCATGGAGAGTCTGTAAATCATGCTGGTACCGGTGATTCTCTCCGGCGGCGCCGGCACGCGGCTGTGGCCGCTGTCGCGGGAGCTGTATCCGAAGCAACTGTTGCCGCTGGTGGGCAGCAACACCATGCTGCAGGACACAGTACGGCGGCTGGCGGGACTGGAAGTGGCGCCGCCCATGGTGGTGTGCAACGAGGCACACCGCTTCCTGGTCGCCGAACAGCTGCGCTCAATCGACTGCAAGCCGCGCGCTATCGTGCTTGAGCCGGCGGGGCGCAATACCGCTCCCGCGATTGCACTGGCGGCCCACGCGACATTGGCCGGCGAGGAGGGCGACCCGCTGCTGCTGGTGCTGCCGGCCGATCACGTCATCCCGGATGTCCCGGCCTTTCATCGCGCGATAGAGCTCGCGAGCGCGGCGGCGCGCAACGGCTCGCTGGTCACGTTCGGCATCGTCCCGACCAATCCCGAGACCGGCTACGGCTACATCCGCCGCGGTGCCCTTGCCGGCGGCGCCTATCGCATCGCCGAGTTCGTGGAAAAGCCCGATGTGTCGCGCGCCCAGGGGTTCCTCGCATCGGGTGATTACTATTGGAACAGCGGTATGTTCCTGTTCCGAGCCCGCCGTTACCTGGAGGAGCTGGAAAAGTTCGCGCCCGACATCGCAGCGGCATGCGGCAACAGTTTTGCCGGCGCAGTGCGCGATCTGGATTTCACGCGCATCGACCCTGTTGCATTTCGTGAGTGCCGCAGCGAATCGATCGACTATGCGGTCATGGAAAAGACCTCCGATGCGGTGGTGGTGCCGCTTGATGCCGGCTGGAGCGATGTCGGCAACTGGACGTCGCTGCATACCGCCTGCGAGCACGATGCACAGGGAAACGCGCTGTTCGGCGACGTCATGGTCGAGGATACCCACGACAGCTACGTCTACTCATCCAGCCGCCTGGTGGCGACGGTGGGTCTGCGCGATCACGTGGTGGTCGAAACCAAGGATGCCGTGCTGGTGGCGCCGAAGGAGCGCGCCCAGGACGTCAAGAAGCTGGTCGCGCGGCTCAAGGCCTTCGGTCGCTACGAGCACGCGCTGCATCGCGAAGTGTTCCGCCCCTGGGGCAGTTACGACAGCATCGATGTCGGCGAGCGCTTTCAGGTCAAGCGTCTGATCGTCCATCCCGGCGGTGCGTTGTCGCTGCAGATGCACCATCACCGCGCCGAACATTGGGTCGTGGTCTCCGGTACCGCCAGCATCACGCGCGGCGAGGAAACCTTCCTGCTCGAGGAGAATCAATCCACCTTCATTCCTGTCGGCGTGCGTCATCGCATCGAGAATCCGGGCCGTATTCCGCTGCATATCATCGAGGTGCAGTCGGGCAGCTATTTCGGTGAGGACGATATCGTTCGCTTCGAAGATCGCTATGGACGCCAGGGTACAAATACCTAGCGCTGTCAATGCATGCCGCGGGTAGTGAGT
>Ga0302181_10000645_pt1 | contig 27692 bp, 20 predicted proteins | sample I_Palsa_E3_3_FD_198786 | JGI IMG/M metagenome (GOLD analysis project Ga0302181, IMG submission 198786) | Peat permafrost microbial communities from Stordalen Mire near Abisko, Sweden - I_Palsa_E3_3 | ecosystem: Environmental > Terrestrial > Soil > Palsa > Peat permafrost | place: Sweden...
CGCTGCCGCAGGCGACGGTGGACGGCGTATCTGGCCTGGCCGAGGTCCTGCTTGGCCGGCATGACGGCGCGGCCGACCTGCCCGACCTGGCCGACAACCTAGGCCTCGAGGTGGACGACCTGCTCCCTCTCGTCGACGCGCTGGTGCTGCTCGACTTCGCCGGGCTCCGCGGCGAGCGGCATGCCGAATGACGGCTGGCCGCCTACCGGGGCAGCGGCGCCCCCGCCGGCAGCGACACGCACCCCCGGATCCTGGGCTGCGCCGCACCCCGGCCCGGCATGGAGCCGCTCATCAGGCGCTCGGCCGCACTGGCGGCACAGCTGGCCGGGGATTTCCTGGTGGCAGTCGTCACGCCCGTGTCAGCACCCGCTTACCTGGACCAGGTGCTGGCCGGGTACGCCGCGCTAACATCGCAGCTCGGTGGCCAGCTCACGGCGCTGCAGGGCAGCCCGGCCGATGCGCTCGCGAAGTTCGCACACCGGCACCAGGTCACCGAGATAGTGCTGGCCCGCGACCCGGGCGCTAGCCGCCACCGCCTCCTAAACGAACTCACCCACCGGGCCGGAGACGCTGAGGTGCACGTCCTGCCCGCACAGGCGGCCCGCTAGTGGCGCGCAGCGGCGAGTCATGCCGTGGGTGCCGAAAAGCGGGCCCATCGCCTGGCGGAGCGCAGTCCACGGGGCCTCGTCGTCGGGGCCGCTCTTTTAGGGCATGCAGTAGTTCCTCGCCCGCTGCCGCGGTCGTGCCCATGAAGAGATCTTCCTTGGAGGGGAAGTAGCGAAAGAACGTGCTGCGCGAGATGCCGGCGACCGCGCAGATGTCATCGATGGTGGTCTGGTCGTAGCCGTTCTCCAGGAACAGGTCGAGCGCTTGGACTCGCCGTCCCCTGCCTGCCCCTCGCCGTCCGCCCTCGCACCGTTAATCACCTGCCACATTGGAGCATAGTCGAAAACTATATCGATTCTTCTGGACTAAGTCGCTCCGGCTTGATATTCTAGTCGAAACTGTCATCGAATTTGCTGGCCCAGGAGGTGAACAGGTGCCGAAAGGTGACGAGTCTTGGGCATTAGGTGATGACGACTGGGAGCCGGACGAGGACGACGAAGACTGGGATGAGGACGGGGACACATTCGGATCCGCCGCCGCGGAGCCCGTGCCAGAGCTACTCGAGGCGGGGTTCTTGCCGCGTGATCCGGGGCTTGACCCGCCGGACTTGATTTCGGGAAACGGCGGTTTCGCCGGGGGCGGGGTGATGGATGCGGCGCCGCCGTGTTCCACGCTGGCCGGATTTGCCGAAGAGGTGACCGGCCTATCCGGCCGGTGCGCGGGCGCGTCCGACGATGAGCTGGTCGGGGTGCTCCGGGCCTGGGGACGACTCGAATCGTGGGCCGCGGAGCGAAAGCTGGCGGTGATCGCGGAGCTGATCCGCCGCCGTCCCGCTCCGGGAAACCCGCCGTCTGGGCCGGGCGGCATGCCCGCGGGATGGGGGAAGTTCTGCGGAGACGAGCTGGCCGCCGCGGTCGCTATCTCCGCGCAGGCCGCCGAGAAGACCCTGCAACTGGCTCATGATCTGGCTTTCCGGCTGCCCGGTACCGCCCGGGCGCTGCGCGAGGGCCTGATCGATCTGGGCAAGGCGCGGATCATCGCTGAGGTGACCCGGGTCCTGGACCCGGAGGAAGCCGCTGCCGCTGAGGCTTTGATTTTGGCCAAAGTGGCCGGTAAAACCCCGGGCCAGGTACGGGTGATCGCCGCGCGGGCGGCCACCTCGGTCAACCCGGCCGCCGCCCAGGCCCGCCGGGAACGGGCCCAGCGAGATGCCCGGGTGGAACTGTGGCGCGAGGATGCGGGCACCGCTGCGTTGTGTGGCCGGGATCTGCCCCCCGCCGAGGCGCTGGCTGCCGACCAGCGCATCACCGCTTACGCCCGCGAACTGAAGGCCGCCGGGCTGGACGGCACTATGGACCAGCTCCGCGCGCGGGCGTTCCTCGATCTGGCCCTCGGGATCTGTTCCCGCCCCATGTCTCCGCCCGGCCACGACATCCGGGCCGCCGGCCACGACACGGACGCCAGCCACGACACGCCCACCGACCAGCCGGCGGAGGAGCGCCAAACCAAGGACAGCCCAGCCAAGGACAGCCCAGCCAAGGACAGCCCAGCCGGGAATTACCCGGCCGAAGGCAACTCGTTCGAGCACCAGCGGCCGGCGGACCATCCAGCTGTGGTGGGCCCAGCACCGGGAGACGGCTCAGGCGTGGATGGCTCCCTGGCCGCCGCGATCAACCTGACCATCCCGCTAGCGACCCTGCTCGGCTTGGCCGAGCGCCCCGGGGAGGCCGCTGGACTTGGCGCGATCGATCCGGCCCTGGCCCGGGAACTCGCCCGCAGGGCCGTCGGCAACCCCCGGTCCACCTGGTGCGTCACGGTTACGGACCATGAGGGCCACGCCACCGGCCACGGGTGTGCCCGGACCACCAGGAGAACAGGCCGGAGAAGCGGACCAGGACCAAACAGACCGGGGCCGAGAAGCAGGCCAGGGCCAACCAGACCGCGGCCAAGAAGCACGCCAGGGCCAAACGGATCAGGCCAGCTCACGTTCACCCGCGACCAGGGACATGGGCCACCCGGCGGATACGGCCGGTGGCGGCTACGTCCCGGCGGTGACCCCGACCTGCTCGTCGACCTTGAGCCGCTCGCGGTCACTGACTGCGACCACCGGCACGAATCAGCTGGCTACCGACCCAGCGACACCCTCCGCCATCTGGTCCAGATCCGCGACGCAGAATGCACCTGGCCGCCGTGCCGCCGGGCGGCGCGGCGCTGCGACTTCGAGCATGCGATTCCCTGGGATCAGGGCGGCCGGACCTGTACCTGTAACGGCGGGCCACGCTGTCGTCATCACCACCACGCGAAACAAGCTCCCGGCTGGAAACTTGAGCAAAACCAGCCCGGTTACCATACGTGGACCACACCGGCCGGCCGGAGCTACACCACCGGACCCGCGGAGTACCCAATCTGAGAATGAGCCAGGCCCGCTCGGGTCCTTCGTTCCGCCACTTAGCTCTCGGCGCTGAGGACGTCCAGCGCGTGAGCAAGGTCGGGCGGGTAGTCGCTCCGGAACTCGACCCAGCGGCCGTCGGCGGGGTGCTCGAAAGCCAGGCTGACGGCGTGCAGCCACTGGCGGTGCAGGCCCAGATATTCCGCTAGCATCGGGTCCGCGCCGTAGAGCAGATCGCCCACGCACGGGTGCCTGACCGCGGACATGTGGACGCGGATCTGGTGCGTTCGGCCAGTCTCCAGCCCAACGTCGACCAAGCTGGCACCGCGGAAGGCCTCCAGAGTGTCATAGTGCGTGACGCTGGGGCGTCCCCCGGCCACGACGGCGAACCGGCCGTCGCCCGACGGATGCCGGCCGATCGGCGCATCGATGGTGCCGCGCAGCGGATCTGGGTGCCCCTGCACGACCGCGTGGTAACGCTTCTCCACCTGGCGCTCGCGGAACGCCCGCTTCAGCGCGCTGTAGGCCGACTCGCTCTTGGCCACCACCATCGAACCGGTCGTGTTCGCGTCCAGGCGGTGAACGATGCCCTGCCGCTCGGCTGCGCCGCTGGTAGCGATGGTGTGGCCGCTGGCCAGCAGGCCGCCGATGACGGTCGGGCCGTTCCAGCCCGGCGCCGGGTGCGCGGCTACGCCGGTCGGCTTGTCGACCACCACGATGTCGTCGTCCTCGTAGAGAACGTTCAGCCCTTCCACCGTGCGCGGCGGCTCGACCGGACGCGGCGCCGGTAGGGTCACCTCCAGCGGCTCGCCCGCCGTGACCCGGTCGGACTTAGCCGCGGGGTGACCATCGACCAGCACCATGCCCTCGCTGATAAGTTCGGCAGCCCGTGACCTGGACAGCCCGAACATCCGGGCCAGGGCGGCGTCGAGCCGCTCTCCGTCTAGGCCGTCGGGAACAGGCAGATAACGCTGATCCGGCGCTGTCATCCTCGGCCTCTGAAGCCTGCGTCATTGAGGTGACCGGCGTGGTTTGGGCGGCTGCCGCGTTTTCGGTGGCTTCGGGGCCCACCTCAGTGACCGGGCCCACCTCAGTGACCGGGCCCACCTCAGTGACCGGGCCCACCTCAGTGACCGGGCCCACCTCGGTGACGGGGCTGGCCTGGGTGACGGCGCTGGCATGACTGGCGGGGGCGGTCTGACTGGCGGGGGCGGTCTGACTGGCGGGGGCGGTCTGACTGGCGGGGGCGGTCTGACTGGCGGGGGCGGTCTGACTGGCGGGGGCGGTCTGGGTGGCGGGGGCGGTTTGGGTGGCGGGGGCGGTTTGGGTGGCGGGGGCGGTTTGGGTGGACCGCGGATCGGCGTGCGCGTTGAGATCGTCTTCCGGGTGACCTTCGCGGGTGCCGTCTAGACGGATACCGCGCAGGGCGAGCAGGACCGCCAGGGCGCCACCGCACACGATGGCCGAGTCGGCGAGGTTGAACACGGGCCAGTGCGGCAACTGGATCCAGTCCACCACGTCACCGCGGAACAGCCCCGGCGAGCGGAAGATCCGGTCGGACAGGTTCCCGGTCGCGCCCCCCAGAAGCAGCCCCAGCGTGATCGCCCAGGGCAGGCTGCGCAGCTTGCGGGCCGCCCGGAGGATATAGAAGATGACCGCCGCGGCAATCACCGTGAACACGATCGTCATCGAGGTGCCGATGCTGAACGCCGCGCCGCTATTGCGCAGCAGGAGCAGCGTCAGGAACCCGTCCAGCAGCCGGATCGGGGGCCGGTTGGCCAGCGCACGGACCACGATCACCTTGGTCGTCACGTCCAGGGCCAGCACGGTCAGGGCCACCCCGATGACCACGGAAAGCTTCCGGCCGCCGGGCGCTGCCGCCGGCGTCAGCCCCGCCTCCCGTGCGGTACCTGGTCCGGTGTCCATCTCGACGTCCAGCTCCGGCGCCCGGGCCGGTTCGCCTGGGCGCTCCGCCTCGTCCGCCGTCAGCGGCGTTCTTCGCGCTGCTTGCACCTCACGCAGAGTACCGCGCGCGGGAACGCCATCAGGCGTGCCTTGCCTATTGGCTGGCCGCAGGAACCACACACCCCATATGTTCCCGCATCGATACGGCTGAGGGCCTGCTCGGTCTGCTCCAGCAGGCGCCGGGCGTTGCTGGTCATCTGGAACTCGTGTTCGCGCTCGAACGTCTTCACCCCAACGTCCGCCTCGTCGTCGCCCGCCTCGCGGATTCCATCGCCTAGCCGGTCAGCGATATGCGACTCAGCCTCCTCGATGTCACGACGCAGCCCGGCGGCTTCCGCTTCGAGCGCGTCCCGCACCTCGGCGAGCTCGGAGCCGGTCCAGGGCTCCTCCCCTGGCCGCACCGGAAGAGTTGCGGCGTCGGTACGCGGGGCTGTGGCCATCTAACGCCTCCCACGACGGGCTATAGACGATCATGAATATGAACGGTCAACGGAGAATAAGTCACATCGCGTTTCTCCGCAAATGAGATGTCAGTTCACTCACGTACGGGTACTTCGGCCGGTTCACGCCCGCGGTTGCAGATGCCTCAAGATCGGGCCGGCCCAGCCCCCGGGGTCGGCCTGCCGGGTCCTGCGGCGGCCGCCGCACCGGGTCCTGCGGCGGCCGGCGGTCAGGAAATAAGTTCGGTCCGGTGGGCCGTTCAGATATCCTGAATACCTGCACGGCATTGATGGGGACAGCTGCCGCTGACCGCAGGCCAGGAGCGATCCGGGGACGGTGCGAGCCCGGAGGCCAGCCCAGCGGACCAGATCACCCCGGAGCTGCCGGAAGAACGGCCCCCTCCACTCCTTCCCCGGACGTGGCCCGGGCTCAGTAGAACCGGCCGCAGGAATCCTCGAGAGGGTCGCGCACGCCTGGCACCGGCAGCGGCCAAGGAGGGTGGTACCGCGGGAACGCCGCACGGCGATCTCGTCCCTCCAGCAAAGTCCCGTTCGGAATTGCTGGAGGCGTCGGCATCATGTCGCAGGTATCCGAGACCGCACCGCAGGCAGACGGCAGCACGCCCCGCTTCCCCGCGCTGCCGGCGCAGATCGACCTGCCCGCCGTGGAGCGCGAGATGTTGGTCCGCTGGCACGACGGTGATGTCTTCACACGCTCACTGATGCAGACCGAAGGCGGCCTGCCCTGGACGTTCTACGAGGGGCCGCCGACCGCCAACGGCATGCCGGGCGTCCACCACGTGGAGGCCCGCGTCTTCAAGGACGTCTTCCCCCGGTTCAAGACCATGCAGGGGTTCTACGTGCCCCGGCAGGCGGGCTGGGACTGCCATGGCCTGCCGGTCGAGGTGGCTGTCGAGCGTGAGCTGGGCATCTCGGGTAAGAAAGACATCGAGGCGTACGGCATCACCGCGTTCAACGAGCGCTGCCGCGAGTCGGTGCTCCGGCACGTCGACGCGTTCACCGACCTGACCGAGCGGATGGGTTACTGGATCGACCTGTCCAAGGCGTACCGGACGATGGACCCGTCCTACATCGAGTCCGTCTGGTGGTCGCTGAAGGACGTCTACGCCAAGGGCCTGCTCGTCCGCGACTTCCGGATCAGCCCGTACTGCCCGCGCTGCGGTACCCCGCTGTCGGACCACGAGATGGGTCAGCCCGGCGTATACCAGACGGTCACCGACCCGTCGGTTACGGTGCGCTTCCCGCTTGCCAGCCTGCCGGAAGGCGCGAGCCCCGAGCTGGTCGGCGCGGACCTGCTGGTCTGGACGACGACACCGTGGACGCTGGTCTCCAACACCGCGGTCGCCGTGCACCCTGAGGTCACCTACGTGGTGGCCCGGCGGCCCAGCGACAGCGCCCTAGAGGACGACCGCGTGGTGGTGGCTGAGGCACTGATGCCGAACGTGCTCGGCGAAGGCTGGCACGTAGCCGCCCGGTTCCCGGGCAGCGAGCTGCTCGGTTCGACGTACGACAGGCCGTTCGACCTGATCGAGATCCCGGACGCGCACGTCGTGGTGCCCGGATCGTTCGTAACCACCGAGGACGGCACCGGCCTGGTGCACATGGCGCCCGCGTTCGGCGCGGATGACATGCAGACTTCCCGGGCTCACGGGCTACCGGTGGTCAACCCGATCCGCCTGGACGGCCGGTTCGACGACGGCGTGCCCCTAGTGGGCGGCATGTTCTTCAAGGACGCCGACCCGCGGCTGATCCAGGATCTGGACGACCGGGACCTGCTCTTCAGGTCCGAGCCGTACGAGCACAGCTACCCGCACTGCTGGCGCTGCCACACCCTGCTGATCTATTACGCCCTGCCGTCCTGGTACATCCGCACTACGGCGGTCAAGGACCAGCTGCTGGCCGAGAACGAGAAGACCAACTGGCAGCCGCCGAACATCAAGCACGGCCGGTACGGCGAGTGGCTGCGTAACAACGTGGACTGGGCGCTGTCCCGTACCCGTTACTGGGGTACGCCGCTGCCTCTGTGGGAGTGCGAGAACGGGCACACCACGTGCGTCGGTTCCCGGGCGGAGCTGTCCGAGCTGGCGGGCCGGGACCTGTCCGCGCTCGATCCGCACCGGCCGTTCGTCGACGAGGTGACGTTTGGCTGCCCGGACTGCGGCGCGCGGGCGCGGCGGGTCCCCGACGTCATCGACGCCTGGTACGACTCCGGTTCGATGCCGTTCGCGCGGTTCGGCGCACCGTGGCATAACGAGGCCGAGTTCGAGCGGGCCTTCCCCGCGCAGTTCATTTGTGAGGCGATCGACCAGACCCGGGGCTGGTTCTACTCACTGATGGCGGTGAGCACCATCGTGTTCGGCAGGTCCTCCTACGAGAACGTGGTGTGCCTCGGGCTCGTCGTGGACGAAGAAGGCCGCAAGATGAGCAAGCACCTGGGCAACGTGCTGGAGCCGCTGCCGCTGATGGAGCAGCACGGCGCGGACGCGCTGCGCTGGTTCTTCGCCGCATCGGGCTCCCCGTGGTCGACCCGCCGGGTCGGACACGCGGCGCTGGAGGAGATCGTCCGCAAGGTCCTGCTCACCTACTGGAACACCGTCTCGTTCCTGGCTCTGTACGCCAACGCGGCCGCCGCCGACGGCAACGCCTGGGGCCCGGAACGGCTGAGCGAGGCCCCCGCGCCCGCGGGCCGGCCGGTGCTGGACAGGTGGATCCTCAGCGAGCTGCACACCCTGGTGCGGGACGTCACCGCCGCACTGGAGGGCTTCGACACCGCGAGCGCGGGACGGCGCATCGCAGCCTTCACCGATGACCTGTCCAACTGGTATGTGCGCAGGTCACGCCGTAGGTTCTGGGAAGGCCCACGGACTGCGGAGTCCAGCTCGGCGTTCGCCACGCTGTACGAGTGCCTGGAGACGGTGAGCCGGCTGATGGCCCCGATCACGCCGTTCCTGACCGACTACGTGTGGAGCGCGCTGCGCGCCGCCGGAGCGCCGGAGTCGGTGCACCTGGCCAGCTGGCCAGTGGCCGACGCCGTTCTCATTGACGAGGACCTGTCCGCGGACATGGCGCTGACGCGCCGGCTGGTCGAACTGGGGCGTTCGGCGCGGGCCGCGGCCACGGTGAAGACCCGCCAGCCGCTGGGCCGGGCCCTGATCAGTGCACCGGGGTTCGCGTCGCTGCCGGCCGAACTGCGGGCGCAGATCGCCGAGGAACTGAACGTACACGCGCTGGAGACGCTGGCCACGGTCGACGCCGAACTGGTCGATTACGTCGTGAAGCCGAACTTCCGTGCGCTAGGGGGCCGGTTCCGCAAGGCCACGCCGACGGTCGCCAAGGCGATCGGGGCCGCGGACGCGGCGGGCCTGGCTGCCGAGCTGCGTACGGCCGGGGCCGCCAACGTCACCGTGGACGGGCAAGCCGTATCGGTCGGTCCCGACGAAGTGATCGTGACCCAGACGCCCAAGGCGGGCTGGACGGTCGCCAGCGACGGTGGCGAGACGGTGGCGCTGGAGACAACGCTCACCCCGGAGCTGCGCTGTGAGGGCCTGGCCCGGGAGGTGATCCGGCTCATCCAGGACGCGCGGAAGAGCGACGGCCTCGATGTCACCGACCGGATCGCGCTGTGGTGGGAAGCCAGTGATCCGGAGCTGGCCGCCGCGCTGACCGAGCAGGCGCCGGTGATTGCGGCCGAGGTGCTGGCCACGAGCTTCGAGCTCGGCGAGCCGTCCCCGGAAACCGCCAACGCCGGGTTCGCCGAGCATAGGGACGACCTGCTGGGCCTACGGTTCTGGCTCCGGCGGGCGTAGCGGGGATTCTGCCCGGCGCTGGCCGAGCGACGCCTCGCTAGTCCGCCTCCGCACCGTCCGGCTGGCAGGCCCGGCAGGGCGTGCAGCCTGCGTCCCGGGCCGCTGCGACTTCCATCTTCTGCAGGTCGCCATCTCCCATGAAGCGGATCAGGATGCATTCACTCTTGTGGTAGCGAGGCACACCCGGGACCACGGTCACTTCGTGATGGTCGGGCAGGCTCCCGTTTCCCTGCGCTCCGGGCGGCTCGGCCTCGGCGGATGGCGCATGGTCGTGAGATGGGCCGGCCTCGGGGGTTGGACTGGACTCCTGGGCCCGTTCGGTCTCTGGGTCGGTCGCCCGAGGTGGACGGGGCTCGGCCGTCTGGCTGGGCTCCGGGGGCTTAGTGGGCTGATCGGTCGCAGCGGGCTGCTGGGGTTCGGCAGGCCGCTGGAGGACGGTGGGCTGCTCAAGGACGGTGGGCTGCTCAAGGACGGTGGGCTGCTCGGATAGGCCCGGCTGGCCCGATGCAGGGAAAGGTAGCTCGACGGTCAGGTCGGCCCGGGTTTCGGCTGGTTTGTGGCCGGGCGCGGGCCGATCTTCGGGACGAGTCCCGCTTGGGTCTGGGCGGATCGGGACCGTTTCGGGAGGAGCCCCGGCCGGGTCTGCTGAGCGAGCCTGGACCGGTTCGGGACGAGTCCCGGCCGGATCTGAACGAGCCGAAGTTTGGTCTGGGCCGGGGCCCGGGTCGCCTGGGGCTGGGCGCTGGCTGGGTCGGCCGTGCTGACCCGGGGGCCGGTCCTGGCCGGTCTGGGGGCTGCGGTAACTGCCCGGGCGGCCCGGCCATTCGGGCGACCGGAAGGCGGTGCTCTCCCGGTAGACCAGCTCATCGCGGTATGCGAAGCTTTCCGACCGCTCGCGGTCTAGGGAACGGCCGACTCCGCTGGAATCCCCGGACGAGCTGGACCCAGCGATTCCGGCGTCCCCAGCGTCCCTATCCGCGGCGTCGTCCCCATCCCCAGCGGCCGCCGTATCCTCCGCCGGCCTGTCCTCCGCCGGCCTGTCCTCCGCCGGCCTGTCCTCCGCCGGCCTGTCCTCCGCCGGCCTGTCCTCCGCCGGCCAAACCTCAGTCGGCCTGCCCTCCGTCGGCCCATCCGCAGCAGGCGTCCTATCCTCGCCAGCCATCTCGATCCTGGCCGCCGCAGCCGCTACGCCGGCCTCATCGGCGAGGGCTCGGTCCGACGCGCGTCTTTCGTCCGCTCTTTCGTCCGCTCTTTCGTCGGCCCCGGCCAGTGCTGCTTCGGCCGGAGCACGCAGCTCATCGCGGTCGAGGAAGGCCCCGATGAGCAGAAAGAGGAGCGCGACCGCGCTCACGGCGATCGCGATATAGACGAGCAAGAGCTTGCTGGTAATGCCCCCCGCGACGAGTATGCCCACCGCGACGGCCACGAGGAACGCACTGAACCTGATCACTGGCGTTCTCCCAGAATGCGCGGCCCACCCAGCCGCCGACCTTTGCGACACTCCCGCCGGGGTGGGGAAGGCCCCGCCCTGGCGGCCGCGCCGCCCCGTTCAAGCAAAAATACCCCGCGGCCTGGGCGATCAGTACCGTCCAGGCCGCGGGGATCGATCAGTTACCGCCGTTCGTGCGCGGGCGCGCCCTCGCTTCCGTGAAAGCTGCCTGCGTGCTGAACAACCTCGGGCACTGCGTACTGCCCGGTCGACGGCGCACCACCGTTACGTGGGGCGGGCTGGCCCAGCCCCGCCGGGACAGGCTGCGGCGCGGAGCCCATGGTGGGGAACGCTCCGCTGTCGGTCACGCCGGCCTCCAGGTCGCGAAGCTGGCCTTCCAGGTACGCCTTCAGCCTGCTGCGGTACTCACGCTCGAAGGCACGCAGGTCGTCGACCCGGCGCTCAAGCTCCTCACGCTGCTGAACAAGCGAGCCCATGGCCTGGCGGTGACGCTCCTGGGCATCGCGCTCAAGGCTCTCAGCGCGGGCCCGGGCGTCGCCGGTGATCTGCTCGGCCTGGCGGCGAGCCTTGGTCAGCACCTCGTCGGCCTCGCGGCGGGCCCGGCCGAGCGTCTCGTCGGCCTCGCGGCGCGCGTCGGCGATGGCCTGGTCGGCGGTCTGCTGGGCCAGGGACAGGACCCGCGCGGCGGTGTCCATGCTGTCCTCGTGCGGCGCCATCGAACCCATCATCACCGGCTCGGGCTGCCTGCGCTCTGGCTCCGGGCGCGGCGGCTCGGGGGCCGCCATGTCCATCTTCGTCTCAGCCAGCGGCGAGCTCAATGCGGGAACAGACGGCTTTCCCCCTCGCAGGCTCTCTGCCAGCTTCGCCCGGAGCTCTTCGTTCTCCTGGATCAGCCGGTCGAGCTCGGACTCGACCTCGTCGAGGAAGGCGTCAACCTCTTCCTCGTCGTAGCCGGGCCGGAGCCTGGTCGTACTGAACTGCTTGTTCCGCACATCCGCGGGCGTCAGCGGCATCTTGTCTCCTCGGCGCGCTTGGCTGCGATCACCAGACGGTACTACATACCTCATCAGATCCGTGGCACGACTTCGTCGAGCAGAATCAGGATCAGGATGAACAGCACCATGAAGCTGAGATCCATGGCTACTGTACCGATGCGGAGCGGTCGGATGTAGCGACGTAGAAATTTTAGTGGGGGATCGGTCACCGTGAAGATGCTCTCGGCGATGACCAGGAGTATTCCCGACGGGACCCACTGTCGAGCGAACATCTGGATCCAGGAAAAGATCATCCGCGCGATGAGGATGACCAGGTAGATCGTCAGGACGTAGGTCAGGACAACCTTAAGGATGCCCATGGCCGTGTCCTCGCTTGTCGGTAAGCCCGCCTGGGGCCTCGCAAGCAATAGCTTTGCTGATCCGCATCACACCGTCACTGTCGGCTAGCTCTGGTTGAAGAAGCCTCTTTCCGCGATGCGAGCCTTGTCTTCCGCCGCCACCTCGACGTTCGCGGGAGAGAGCAGGAAGACCTTGTTGGTCACCCGCTCGATACTCCCGTGCAGGCCGAAAATCAGCCCGGCCGCGAAGTCGACGAGGCGCTTGGCGTCGCTGTCGACCATCTCGGTCAGGTTCATGATGACGGGGATCCCCTCGCGGAAATGCTCCCCAATGGTACGTGCTTCATTGTAGGTGCGAGGGTGCAGCGTAGTGATCCGCGCTAGGTCAGTCATCTGCCGGGCGCCGTCCTGGCGCGGCGGCGACGATGGGTGGGCGCCGTCGGCGGGCTGCCCGTCCGGATCGTCCCGGCCATCGGAGCGGTCCGCCTGGTCTTCGTAGTCCTCGTACTCGTCGTAGGAGTCGTACCCGTCCTGGTAGCGGTGATCGTCCTCCACGAGGCCGAGGTAGACCGCCATCTTGCGCATTGCGCTGGCCATCCGTCAGTCCTCCGTTGTGCCTATCTGGCAGCCCCCCGCGCTAGCCCGGAAGCGATCTCCCGGAACCCCCCGCAACTTCGACTGCGAACCACTTCCACGCTGGTGTGCGCCCCGATACAGGCCCACGCGAGGGACATTACATGACAGTGGGCCGCCGATCGCCGAGCAACGCCGTACCAATTCGCAGGTGTGTCGCGCCTGCCGCAACGGCCTCTTCAAGATCACCACTCATACCGGCCGAAATGATCGTTGCCGAAGGCCACACCGCCCGAACGGCGGCCGACGCCGGAGTGAGCCCGGCGAACGCGTCCGCGGCCGGGACGCCCAGCGGAGCAACGGCCATGATCCCGCCGAGCACCAGGCCCTCCTCCGCCGCGAGCGCTTCGGCCAGGGCAGGAACCTCGTCCAGGGGCGCACCGCCCCGGCCTGGATCGTCCGCCGTTCCGGTCAGGCGGACCTGGATGAGACAGGTGAGGGCCCGCTCCTGACGGCGGGCCGCGGTGCCCAGCGCCCGGACCAGCCGGAGGCGGTCGACGGATTGGACGACGGCCGCGTAGCGGACCACACTGGGGGCCTTGTTGGTCTGCAACTGGCCGACGAAATGCCAGGTGATGGGCAGGTCAGCGCACTGCGCGGCCTTCGGGGCGGCCTCCTGGTCGCGGTTTTCCCCGAAATCCCGCTGGCCGAGCTCATAGAGCAGCCGGACGTCCGACGCCGGTCTGGTCTTGGTGATGGCGATGAGGGTTAGTTCCGCCGGGTCGCGCCCGGCCGCGGCGCACGCCGCGTCGATCCGTTCCCGGACCCGGTGCAGCCGGTCAGCGAGTTCGGCGCGCCGCGCCGGATCCTGGCCCGGCTCCCCGGGCTGGCTCACTTGAGGAAGTCGGGAATGTCCAGATCGTCGTCTTCATCGAAGATGACCGGCCGCCGCCGGGAGGTGGCGACGTCAAAGACGCGCGCGGCCGCGCCGGTCCGGGAGCTCTCGCCCGCCCCGGCCCCGCCCGGCTCGATGTCAGCCGGGGCGCCCGGGATGTCCCAGGGCGCGGTCTGGCCGGAATCAGCGGGAATGTCCGTACTGACCGGGGTGTCGGCGTCCGCGTCCACGGTCGCGTCGGCGGAACCGCCGACCTCGGCCAGGTCCTCGGCGGCTGCCGCCGTCCTGGAGGCGGCCGCGGCCACTTCATCCGGGGTCTCGCCCGCGCCCTCCGGCTGGCCGGCCGGAGCGTCGCCGGTGGCGCTCTCGCTGACCGGGACATCGAGCGCCGGGGCCGCCTCGGCGGCGGACCGGGTGAGGTCATCGTCGTCCGCGGCCGCGACGTTGTCGGCGTACCAGGAGGCCTGGTCACCCGCGAGCGGACCGGTATGCGGCAGGGCCGGGGAACCCGCGTACGACGAGGCAGCCGGGCTGAGGTGCGACCCCGCGGCGGAGGCCGCGCCGAACGTCCCGGCCAGGCCGGACGCGGCGGCGTTGCCCCGCGGTGGGGGGACACGGCCGGCCGCAGCGGTCCCTGGGCTGAGCACGGCGGCGTTGCGGCCCCCGGCCCCGGGGGCGGTCCGGCCCATCTGGTTCTCGTCGAACCCGGCCGCGATGACCGTCACCCGCACCTCGTCACCCAGGGCGTCGTCGATGACCGCACCGAAGATGATGTTGGCGTCCACAGCCGCTGAATTGGATACGAGCTGCGCGGCCTCGTTGATCTCGAAGAGACCCAGGTCGGAACCGCCTTGAATAGACAGCAGTACGCCGTGCGCCCCATCGATGCTGGCTTCGAGCAGCGGGCTGGAGATCGCCATCTCGGCGGCGGCGACCGCACGGTCCTCGCCGCGCGAGGAGCCGATGCCCATCAGCGCCGAGCCAGCGCCCGACATGACGGACTTCACATCGGCGAAGTCCAGGTTGATCAGCCCCGGCGTGGTGATGAGGTCGGTGATGCCCTGGACACCGGAAAGGAGCACCTGATCGGCGGCCTTGAACGCGTCCAGCACGCTGACGTGGCGGTCGGAGATGGACAGCAGCCGGTCATTCGGGATGACGATGAGGGTGTCAACCTCGCTGCGCAGGCGCTCGATCCCGGCCTCGGCCTGAATGGCCCGGCGCTTGCCCTCGAAGCCGAACGGGCGGGTCACCACGCCGATCGTCAGCGCGCCCAGCGAACGGGCTACGTTCGCGACCACAGGAGCACCGCCGGTGCCGGTGCCGCCGCCCTCCCCCGCCGTGACGAAGACCATGTCGGCGCCCTTGAGCACCTCTTCGATCTCTTCCCGGTGGTCCTCGGCCGCCCGGCAGCCGACGTCGGGGTTGGCTCCAGCTCCCAGGCCACGGGTGAGCTCCCGGCCGACGTCGAGCTTGACGTCGGCGTCGCTCATCAGCAGAGCCTGCGCGTCGGTGTTGATCGCGATGAACTCGACGCCCTTGAGCCCCTCTTCGATCATTCTATTAACGGCATTAACGCCACCGCCGCCGATTCCTACGACCTTGATGACCGCCAGGTAGTTCTGCGGTGCTGCCACGAGGAGGGTACCTTTCCGCTCGTTTTAACTCGTCCACGTTCCCGATCGCCATTCCGGCCGAGCCGCTAATTCCGGCCGACCAGGGCGCTGGGCTCGGGAAACCTTGCTAGCGAAGCGGAATTCGCCGCCATTGGGTAATGGCCGTGCCCCCGGCCTCACCATCAGGTTTCACCTTCAGGTAGAGATTTAAAGTTTTGTCAGCCCGGCAATTGCTAGGGACAGTAGGGTGGCAGGTCATCAGGGTCAACTAGCCACGCACGAACGCGCGCGGCGTGTCGCAGCGAATATCACCTTGTCACCGCCGTCCCGGGCGAGCTCACGTCGTAATAGTGCGCGTGGGTGCGCATCAGGGCCGACAGCTCGGCCGCCTTGGCGGTCGCCCGGGCGGTGCTCCCCCAGACGATGGTGATCCCGTCCGAGAGCCCCAGCGTCACGTTCTGCGGGCTGGACGCGCCGACCACCGCCACGGACTGCCCGATCCAGGCGGGCACCTCGCGCAGCACCGCGGCTGCCGCGGCCACGGACGGGCTGCCCTGCAGGGCGGTGACCGGAACCGAGGGCCACAAGACGGCCATGCCGCGCGGTTTGGCCTGCGCCGTCCGCACGATTACTCCGGAGGCGTCGATGAGGTCGTATCCGCCGCCTGCGGCGGTGGACGTGCTCCCGGCCGCACCCGGCCGGGCCACGGCCAGCACCGGCGTCCGCTCCCGGACGGTGATCAGGATCCGGTCCGGCCATGACTTACTGACCTGCGCCGACCGCACCTGCGTGATGGCCTCGACACGGCGGGCGGCCGCGGCGGTGTTCACCCGGAGCAGCGGCTCGCCGAGCGGGATATCCGCCGCCACGCGCACCTGGCTGGCCGGCACCAGGTGCGTCCCGCTGACCACGACCGACCGGACGACAAGCACCTTCGGCCCCAGGAAGGCGTAGCTGACGCCGACCAGCACGCCGACGGCGATGACGCCGAAGAACGCTGCCCGCCACGGGCTCCGGCGGGTGCGGCCGAGCCTCCGGGGTGGCCGCCCGGAGGCGGGCTGCCGCTCCCCTGGTTCGGCCACGGAGACGGGGCCAGCCGTCTCGTCAGGGTCCGCAGCGCCGGTCCCGCGTCCTGCCCCGCTCATCCGGCCGCTCCGCGGGCCCGCAGCGCGGCGACGATCACGGGGCCGAGCTTGGTCACGTCCCCGGCGCCCATCGTCAGCACGACGTCGCCCGGCTTGGCGATCTCGGTGATCACCGCGGGGACCTGGGCCGCGTCGGGGACATAACGCGCGCGCCCGGCCGGGACGGCGTTGGCCACGAGGCGGCCGGTCACCCCGGGCTCGGGATCCTCCCGCGCGGCGTAGATGTCCAGGACGATCGCCTCGTCGGCGAGCCCGAGGGCGCCGCCCAGCTCAGCGGCGAAGATCCGGGTCCGGCTGAACAGGTGCGGCTGGAAGATCGCGATCACCCGGCCGCCGTCAGCAAGGTCACGGGCAGCCGCGAGATCGGCGGCGAGTTCCGTGGGGTGGTGCGCGTAGCTGTCGAGCACCCGGACCCCGTCTTCCTCGCCCTTGGGCTCCATCCGCCGCTGCGCGCCGCCGTAGGCGGACAGGGCGACCGCGACCTGGCCGGCGGGAAAGCCGAGCTCCGCAGCGGCGGCGAAGGCGGCCGCGGCGTTGAGCACGTTGTGCCGGCCGGGGACCGCGATGCGGACCGGTCCGGTGAATCCCGGGGTGTCCGGCCCGGCGGCGGTGGTCATGGTGAACGCGGCGCCCATGCCGCGCGCGGTGATCGCGGACACCTGGTAGTCGGCGGACGGTGACGTACCGTAGCTGCGGAGACGGATCGGCCGGCCGCGGGAGGCTTCGGCCACGGCGCTGGCTCCGGCGTCGTCGGCGCAGGTGATGAGGACCCCGCCGGGGCTGATCCGGCGGGCGAAGCCCACAAACGCGGACCGGATCTCGGCCAGGCCGGAGTAGTTGTCAAGGTGGTCGGCTTCGACGTTGGTGATCACCGCCACCTGCGGCGCCAGCATCAGGAAGGACCCGTCGCTCTCGTCGGCTTCGACCACGAGGTCCTGGCCCGAGCCGTTCTCGGCGCCGCGGCCCGTCTCGGCGAGCACCCCGCCGATGACGTAGCCCGGCCCGGCCCCGCATTCGCGAAGGATGGTGGTGATCATGGAAGTGGTCGTGGTCTTGCCATGCGTGCCGGCCACCGCGGTGGCGCGCCGTCCCATCATGATCGAAGCCAGCGCGGCCGCCCGGGGCAGGACTCGCAGGCCGCGGCGGTGCGCCTCGGCCAGCTCCGGGTTACTGGGCCGGATCGCGCTGGACACGACGACCGTGCTGGCCGCCCCGAGGTGGGCCGCGGCATGACCGGTGTGCACCTCGGCGCCGAGCGCGGCGAGCTCGCTCAGCATCCCGGCCGAGCCGGAATCGCTGCCCGAGACGGGTACGCCCCGCTCCAGCATGACCCGCGCGATCCCGGACATGCCCGCGCCGCCGATGCCGACGAAGTGCACGCGGCCGAGCTGATCCAGCGGCACGGTGTCCACCGGGGTCACCAGGGCCATCGAAGGTCCTCCTGCACGTGTCCTCCTGCCGTGCTTCGTGCGGCTGCTGGTCTCGCCGGGCCGTTCCGTCCTGGATGGGTGTCTGGTGCTAGCTGCCGCGGCGGGGGCGGCCGTGCCGAGGCTGTCCGCGGCGGCCCGGGGCTCCGTGGCGGGGACCCGGATCGGGCTGCGGCTCGGCTTCCGCCCAAGGCGGCCCTCCGGGGGTAGCCCCGGGCTGGGCCGGGGCGAAGGAGGGCCCGGGGCCGGGCTGGGGCCGCCCCGGCATGGGCTGGTCGCCGGGCATCATCTGCGGCCGACCCGGACCGGATGGGCCCGGACCGGATGGGCCCGGACCGGATGGGCCCGGACCGGATGGGCCCGAACCGGGCGGGACCGTCCCGGCCTGGGCGCCCCGGGCCGCGGGGTCGAACCAGTGCTCGGCGTTCTCGGCCGTTGCGGGGGCCTGCGGCGGCACCGGTGATTCCCGCTCTGCCGCCTCGACGACCTCGATGACTGCGCGGGCCAGGGCGCGGTCCGCGTCCGCCCGGCCCAGCCCCGCAGCCGCCTCCGACATGTTCGCCACCCGGTCGATGTCGAGCAGGACGGGCAGCAGGACATCCCGGATCCACTCCGGCGTAAGGTCGGCGTCATCGACGAGCAGACCGCCGCCGCCGGCCACGATGGGGGCCGCGTTGAGCCGCTGCTCGCCGTTCCCGTGCGGGAGCGGGACGAACGCCGCGGGCAGTCCGACCGCGGTGAGCTCAGCGCAGGTCATGGCGCCGGCCCGGCAGAGCGCGAAGTCGGCGGCCGCGTAGGCCAGGTCCATCCGGTCCACGAAGGGCACCGGGACATAGGGCGCCCCACCGGAACCGGCCGGGACCTCCGCCGCGTTACGCGGACCGGTCACGTGCAGCACCTGCACTCCGGACGAACGCAGCCAGCCGATCGCCCCGTACAGCACGCGGTTCAGCGACTGGGCGCCCTGCGAGCCCCCGGTCACCAGCAGCACGGGCAGGTCGGGGCGCAGGCCGAAGTGGGCCCGGGCCTTGTCGCCGAGCGCGAGCCGGTCCAGGTCGGCGATCTCCCGGCGGATCGGGATGCCGATGTACGTGGCGTGGGCCAGCTGAGTGTTGGGGTTGCCGGTGAAGACGTGTTCGGTGAACCGGGCGCCGAGCTTGTTGGCCAGTCCGGGGCGCGGGTTCGCCTCGTGCACCACGATCGGGATGTGGCGGCGCCGTGCGGCCAGGTAACCCGGGGTGGCCACGTACCCGCCGAAGCCGACCAGAACATCCGCCCGCACTCGGTCGAGCACGCCGGCCGCCGCGCTGACCGCCCCGGCCAGCCGCCCGGGCACGGTGAGCAGCTTCGGGCTGACTGACCGTGGCATGGGTACGGCCGGGATGAGCGCGAGTTCGTAGCCGCGCATCGGGACAAGACGCGTTTCCAGGCCACGCTCAGTTCCCAGACAGACCACCACCGCGCGCGGGTCAGCCTGCCGCAGGGCATCAGCCAGCGCTAGCGCAGGTTCGATATGACCGGCGGTGCCGCCGCCGGCTAGTACAACCCTCATCGCGGGCCTTCCTCTTCGCCACTGATGCCGGCCCGGCTCCGCGTCGCCGGGTGTCCCGGGGACCGCGAGGCGGCGGCCAGAGCCTCACTCGCTTCGCTGCGTCAGGCCAAGCCAGCTTAGAACGCGCAGCGGCAGCGCGGGGCCGCGAGCGGCGAGAGCCTCCCGGGCCCCGGGCTCGAGGCGGGCGAACGACATGAGCATGCCCAGGGCCAGCATCGTCACGAGAAGCGAGGACAGGCCGGCGGAAACCAACGGGAGCGGCACGCCGGTGATCGGCAGCACGCCGATCACGGCGCCGATGTTCACCACCGCCTGCATGACGATCCACGCGGTGATCGCGGCCGCGGCCAGCCGGCTGAAGGTGTCCTGCAGCCGCCGGGCCACCCGCAGGCCCGCGAAGGCCAGGCCGCCGTACAGGAAGCAGACGCACAAGGTGCCGACCAGGCCGAGCTCCTCGCCGATGATGGCGAAGATGAAGTCACTGGTGGATTCGGGCACGTAACCCCATTTCTCCCGGCCGGCCCCGAGCCCGACCCCGAACAGGCCGCCGGAGCCGAGTGCGTACTTGCCCTGGATGCCCTGCTGGTCGGGGCCCATCGGGCCGCCCTGCGGGTTCACGAACCCGGTCAGCCGCTTCAGCCGGTACGCCGACGTCACCGCCAGCAACACCATGACCAGGCACATCAGCGCCATCATGCCGGCGAAGATGCGCCCCGGGGTGCCGATGACCCACAGCAGCGTGATGAAGATGACCAGCAGCACGAACGTCGTGCCCAGGTCGTCGCCGGCCATGACCAGCATGCAGAGCAGCCCCGCCCCCGGCAGCAGCGGGATCAGCAGATGCCGCCAGTCGTCCAGCTGGCGGAGCCGCTCCTTGCGGGCCAGCAGATCGGCGCCCCACAGCACCAGGGCGATCTTGGCCAGCTCGGACGGCTGGGCCGGGAACGGGCCAAGCTGGATCCAGCGGGCGGCGCCATTCTGCGACACGGCCACACCCGGGATGAGCGTGAGCCCGAGACCGAGGACGGACGCGACGAGCAGCGGATACGCCGCGGCGCGGAACACCCGCGGCGAGGACCGGGCCGCGGCGTACATGAGCGGCAGCGCGACGGCGGCGCCGAGCAGCTGCTTCTTGAAGTCGGAGTACGGGGGCAGGCCCTCGCTCAGGTCCTGCACCGACGAGGTGGACAGCACCATCACCAGGCCGAGGCCCAGCAGCAGCGCGGTGATCCCGATGATCAGGTAGTACGACGTCAGCGGCCGGTCGAGCAGCGCGATCCAGGACGCGATCCGATCCCGGGCCCCGGCGGCGGGGGCCGCAGCGTCGACCGCCGCGGCCAGGTCGGCGTCGTCCGCAGCTCCCCCGGCCTGGCCATCGATCACGCGCTCCATTGCCCCAGTCTCGGCGGGAGCCGGGCCCATACCGGGGAGATCCGGCGCGTGTCGCGGAAGAGGCGTGGAATTCGGCAGGATCAGGCGGTCCGGGCCAGCAGGCGGGGCGGGGCGGGCATGCGGCGACGGGCGGAGCGGATGGCCCCGCGTTACTTCGGGATCCAGGCGGCGTAGAAGATGCCCAGCCCCAGCGCGATGAACATGCCGGAGATGACCCAGAATCTGACCACGATCGTGGTCTCGGCCCAGCCGAGCAGCTCGAAATGATGCTGCAGCGGGGCCATCCGGAACACCCGTTTACCGGTCAGCTTGAACGAGCCGACCTGGATGATCACCGACAGCGTGACGATCACGAACAGGCCGCCCAGCAGGCCCAGCAGCAGCTCGGTCCGGGTGGTGATGGCCAGGCCGGCCAGCGCGCCGCCCAGTGCGAGCGAGCCGGTGTCCCCCATGAAGATGCGGGCGGGCGGCGCGTTCCACCACAGGAAGCCGACGCACGCCGCCATCAGCGCGGCGGCGACCACGGCCAGGTCCAGCGGGTCCCGGACGTCGTAGCAGTTGGGCGCGAGCGACAGCGTGCAGTCGTTGCGGAGCTGCCAGTTGCCGATGATGACGTACGCGGCCAGCACGAGGATGGCCGCGCCGGTGGCCAGCCCGTCCAGCCCGTCGGTGAGGTTCACCGCGTTGGAGGCCCCGGCGACCATGGCCACGACCAGGACCACGAAGAAGATGGGCCCGATCGAGATGCCGAAGTCGGCCAGGAACGACAGGTGCGTGGAGGCGGGGGTGAGGTCGTACCCGTCGGGGAAGTGCAGGGCCAGCACGGCGAACACGGCGCCGACCACCACCTGCCCGGTGAGCTTGGCCCCGCTGCGCAGGCCGAGGCTGCGCTGCTTGTACAGCTTGATGAAGTCGTCGGCGAACCCGACCGCGCCCAGGCCGGTCATCAGAAACAAAACCAGCAGGCCGGACACGGAGACCGACTCGCCGGTGGCCAGGTGCCCGGCGAAGTACCCGACGAGCGTCGCGATGATCATGACGGTGCCGCCCATCGTGGGCGTGCCCCGCTTGTTGGCGTGGCCGGCCGGGCCCTCCTCGCGGATGGGCTGGCCGTAGCCGTGCCGGGAGAACACCCGGATGGCCACCGGCGTGCCGAGCAGCGCTACCACCAGCGAGACCGCGGCGGAGACGAGAAGGGTCGTCACTGCGCCTTCTCCTTCACGAGGTCAGGCTGCGAGAGCAGCTGTGCGGCGACGCGTTCCAGCCCGGCGGCGTGGGAGGCCTTGACGAGCACGACGTCACCGTCGGCCAGCCGGCCGCGGAGCGCCGCGACGGCGGCCGGGCCATCGGGCACGCTGATTGCCTCGCCGCGCCATTCGGTCCCCGCCCCATTCCGCGCCAGAGCCCCGTCAAGGATAGGTTCTGCCTCTTTACCGACAACGATCAGGCCGGTGACCCCGGTTCCGGCGGCTAGCGCGCCGATTTCCTCATGGCTGGCCCGGGATTCGTCGCCGAGCTCGGCCATCTGGCCGAGGACGGCGAACGAGCGCCGGCCGCGTGCCATGTGCGCCACGGCCTCCAGCGCGGCCCGAACCGATTCGGGGTTGGCGTTGTAGGCGTCGTTGACGACGATTACGCCAGCCGGGCTCCGGCGGACCTCCATCCGCCCCCCGCTGCGCGCGGTGGCGGCGGCCAGGGCGTCCGCGGTCTCAGCCGGGCCCAGGCCCAGCTCGGCGGCGATAGCCGCGGCGGCCAGGGCGTTCGGCACATGGTGGGCGCCGTGCAAGGACAGCCGCACCGGCGCCGACCCCGCCGGGGTCAGCAGCGTGAAGCTCGCGCGGCCGAGGTCATCCAGGCGGATGCCAGCGGCGGCGAAGTCGGGAGCTTTGGTGCTGCTGTGGTTTGCGGGGTCAGTGGGACCGGCGGGGCCGATGGGGCCGACGGGGTCAGCAGGGCTGGTGGGGCGGGCACTAATGGCGGCGAGCCCGAACGTCACGACCCGGGCCTCGGTCCGCGCGGCCATGGCCATCACCCGGGGGTCGTCGGCGTTCAGAATGGCGACGCCGCCAGCGGCCGCGGTAGGCAAGGCCGCGGGCAGTTCTCCCTTGGCCCGCGCGACCTGCTCGATGCCGCCAAACTCACCGGTGTGCGCGTGCCCGACGTTGAGGACGGCACCGATCCGCGGCGGGGCGATCTCGCACAGGCTGGCGATGTGCCCGGCGCCGCGGGCGGCCAGCTCCAGGACCAGGTAGCGGGTGCCGCGGGTCGCGCGCAGCACGGTCAGCGGGAAGCCGAACTCGTTGTTCCAGGAGCCTTCCGGGGCGACCGTGGGCCCGAGGCGCTCGACCAGCTGGGCGGTCAGGTCCTTGGTCGACGTCTTGCCCGATGAGCCGGTGATGCCCGCGATCGTGATCTGCGGCAGCCGGGCCACGACCTCCTGGGCCAGCCGGGCCAGGGCGGCGGGCACGTTGCCGGTGATCAGCGCGGGCGCGCCGCACGGGCGGGTGGCCAGCACGGCGACCGCGCCGGCGGCAATGGCGGCGGCGGCGAAGTCGTGCCCGTCGGCCCGCTCCCCCGCCACCGCGGCGAACAGGCCACCGGGACCGGCGCGGCGGGAATCAATGACGACCGGGCCGTCGAGCACGGCGGCTGGATCCGCGCCGCCGTCCAGCCGGGCTCCGGTGATCCGGGCGATCTCCTCCAGCGGGAGCGGGATCACAGTTCCCCCTTCGGGTGAGCGGTGCGGGTCTCGGATGCCCGGCGGCGCAGTGCGTCGGCGGTGACCGCACGGTCGTCGAACGGCAGGACGCGGCCCGCCACGTACTGGCCGCGCTCGTGTCCCTTGCCGGCCACCAGGATCACGTCTCCCTTGGCGGCCGCCGAGACCGCCAGCCCGATGGCCGCGGCGCGGTCCGGCTCGACGATCACGTGCGCGCGGTGCCGCTGCGGCACGCCGAGCGCGCCATCCAGCATGGCCGCGAGGATCGCCAGCGGATCCTCAGACCGGGGGTTGTCGCTGGTGAAGATGGCCACGTCGGCCAGGCTGGCCGCGGCGGCTCCCATCAGCGGGCGCTTGGCCCGGTCCCGGTCGCCGCCGCAGCCGAGCACGATGATCAGGCTGCCCTGGGTGACCGGGCGCAGCGCGCTCAGCACCGCCTGCACCGCACCGGGCTTGTGCGAGTAGTCCACCAGCACGGTCAGGTCGGGTGCGGCACCGCCGGCGCCAACCCGTTCCAGCCGGCCGGGCACGCCGGGGCAGGACCCCACGCCGGCCACCGCGTCGTCCAGCCCGGTGCCCGCCTCCACCAGGCCCACGATCGCACTGAGCGCGTTGGCCACGTTGTACGGGCCGACGAGATTCAGCGAGGCGTCGGCTTCCACCCCGCCGGGCCCGATGACGCGGAACGTGCTGCCGTCCGCGCCCACCCGGACGTTCTCGGCCCGCCAGTCCGCCGCCGCGTTCCCGGTCGCGGAGAAGGTGGTAATGGGGATCGGTGCGTTCGCCGCGAGCCGCCGGCCGTAGGGGTCGTCGAGGTTGACCACGCCCGCGTCGGCGTACCCCGGGGTGAACAGCGTGGCCTTGGCCGCGAAGTAGTCCTCCATACCGGCGTGGAAGTCCAGGTGGTCCTGCGAGAGGTTGGTGAAGATGGCCACGTCGTAGTGGGTGCCCGCCACCCGGCCGAGCGCGAGGGCGTGGCTGGAGACCTCCATGGCGGCGGCGGTGACCCCGCGCTCGGCCATGGTGGCCAGCAGGGCCTGCAGGTCGGTGGCCTCGGGCGTGGTGAGCTGACTGGGCTGGACGTCGGCGCCGATGCGGGTTTCCACCCCGCCGATCAGGCCGGTCTCGTGCCCGGCCATCCGCAGCCCGGCCTCGATGAGGTAGCTGGTGGTGGTCTTGCCGCTAGTCCCGGTCACGCCGATCAGCCGCACTCGGCCGGACGGGTCGCCGTACACCCAGCAGGCGACCTCGCCGAGCCGGGCCCGGGGATCGGCGACCACGAAGACGGGTACCCCGGTGGCCGCGGCGCGGTCCCGGCCGGCCGGGTCGGTGAGGATGGCCACCGCGCCGGCGGCCACCGCGGCCTGGCTGAACTCGGCGCCGTGAATCTGGGTACCGGGCAGCGCGGCGTACAGATCTCCCGGCTGGACCGCCCGGGAGTCGTGGGTGACGCCCGTTACGCCAGGTTCGTTAGCAGGAGACGTGGGCGGGGCGGCGGGATCTGCGCGATCGGCGCACAGCGTCACCTCGAGCAGCGCGCCCAGGCCGGAGAGAGGGCGGCGCAAAGTTCGGCTGGGACGGATGGCCACGGACACGCGGAGAGGTTACCTCCAATCAGGGCCCGGTGAGCGGCACGTCCGCAGGCTGGGTCCAAGGCGGCGAAATCTTGAGGGTCTGCAACGCGAACGTCATGACCTTATAGAAGACCGGGCCGGCCACCACGTCGCCGAAGTAGCCGCCCTTCTTCGGGTTCTGCACGTTGACCGCCACCACGACCTGCGGGTTGTTCCCAGGTGCCATCCCGATGTAGCTGGCCCCGTACTTGCACAGGCACTTCTTGGTGGCGTCCCACTCCTGGGAGGTGCCGGTCTTGGCCGCGATCGCGTAGCCGGGGATGATGCCCCACGGCTCGTTGGCTTCCTCGTCGACCGCGGGCACCTGCTGCAGGGCCCCGATGAGGCTGCGGGCCGTGCTGGCCTGGATGACCCGCCGGGACTCCGGCGCCGGGGCCGGAGTGTTTTTGCCCGCGCTGTTCGTGGTGCCCGCCACCAGGGTCGGCTGGACCCGGACGCCCTTGTTCGCGATCGTGGAGTACACGCTGGCCATCTGGACCGCGTTCACGTCGACACCCTGGCCGAACGAGAGCGTGTACCGTTCGTCGCCCCACCACGCCGACGGGGAGGGCAGAATGCCCTGCGACTCCCCCGGCAGGTTCAGGCCGGTCGGTGAGTCGATACCGAACGCCTTGAAGTAGTCGTACTGCGTCTGCGGGGACACGTGCCGGACCACCTGGACCATGCCGTCGTTGCTCGAGTTGGCCAGGATGCCCGCGATCGTCCAGCGCTCCACCGGGTGATATTCGGCGTCACGGAACGGGTAACCATCCTCAGTGATGGCATCGGGCACGGTGTAGGTGCTGGTGATCGACTGGCCGCCCTTTTCTAGCGCGGCGGAGGCGGTGATCACCTTCCCGGTGCTGCCCGGCTCGAAGACGTCCTGCACGGCCAGGTTGGACGAGGCCAACGGATTGCTGGACACTCCCGGGTTGTAGGCCGGCCACTGGGCCATGGCCAGGACCTTGCCCGTGCTGGGCTGCATGATCACGACCGTGCAGTCGTCCGCGTCGCTCGTCCGCACCTGCTGTTCGCAGGCCTGCTGGGCTTCCCACTGCAGCGCCGGGATGATCGTCAAGCGCAGCCCGCTCCCGTTGACGGTCGGCGTGTTCTTGTCGGCGGCCAGCGGGATCTGCTCCCCGAGCGTGCCGACCTGGAACTGCTCGCTGCCCGCCCGGCCGGCCAGCAGCGCGTTGTCGGAGTACTCCAGGCCGGCCGCGCCGGTCAGGTTGCCGCTGGCAGTGGGGTGGGTGAAGCCGAGCAGGTTGGAGGTCGCGTCGCCGTCGGGGTAGACGCGGCTGTAGCTGGCCTGCAGCTGGACGCCGGGCAGCCCGCTGCCGGTCGTCGTCGTGCCGGTGCCGGTCACGGCGCCGGTTCCGGTGGCCCCGGGCAGTTCCAGCGCCTTGATCTGGTTGGCGGTCTGCTGCGAGACGTTCTTCTTGAGCACCACGTACTGCGGCGAGGTCGGGTGCTGCAGCAGGCTCAGGATGTCCGGCTCGGTCATCCCGAGCGGCCCGGCCAGGTCGGCGGCGACCTCCGGCAACTGGGCCGTCGACATCATCACCGGGTCCGCGTAGACCAGATAGGTCTCCACGGTGATGGCCAGCGCCTGGCCGTTGGCGGCCGTGATGTTACCGCGCACGGCGGGCAGGCTCTCCGTCTGCAGCCGCTGGTCTTCGGCGATCTTCACAAACTTGCCCGACTCGAACCCCTGGAGCTGGACCAGCCGGCCGACGAACAGCGACATCACGAACGCGATGGCCAGCAGCGTGGCCCCGAGCCGCCGACCCGGGTCGGCCCGGGGCCGCAGGACCCGCCGGACCATCGTGCGCGGCCGCGGTGGGCGCCCGTTGCGAACGAGACCCGGCCGCGCGGCGGGCGGATGACCGGCCGACCGCGGTCGCTGGCTGCGCCGCGGCCACTGCCCGGGCGGTGCTCCCTGGGCGGACCGCTCCCCGTTGCCCCGGCTGTCGTTTCCGCGGACCGCGCGGTTGCCGCTGCCCCGGTCATCGTGCCCACGGGACCGCTGACCGCCGTTACCCAGGGCGCGCCGGTCCTCGCCGGGACGCCGGGCACCGCGCACCGACCCCGGACGGCCCGGCCCCGGGCCGGAGCGACCTGCGCCTGCTCCCCCACGTGAGCCACGCCCACCCCCGCGCGGCTCACGTCCCCCGCCGCGCACCGTCATGGGGTGTAGCCAGGGACCTGGATCTGCGCGTCGGCTCCCGTCGCCGCGTCGCTGGAGATCTTGCCGGTCTTCACGTTGAGGAACTCGAGCTGGGTGACCGGCCGCATGCCAAGCTGCTTGGCCCGCTGGGCGATGACGCTCGGCGCCTGGTCCTGGGCCACCTGCTGCTGCAGTTGCTGCTGCTGCTTCGCGAGCGCCTGGTCCTGCTGCTGCAGGCTGGTGATGCGGAACGAGCCCGCGGCGAGGGTCGTGCTGATCACCAGGAGGCACACCAGTGCACCGCACAGCATGCCCACGATCAGCAGCAGGAACGGCATCCGGCGGCGGGCACCGCCGACGTCCGCGGTTTCCAGGCTCGCCGCCCCGGTGGCGGCCCGGGGCGTGGCGCGCGGGACCGGCCCGGTGGGGGGCGCGGTCTTGGGCAGCGCGGTCTTGGGCAGCGCGGTCTTAGGCAGCGCGGTCTTAGGCAGCGCGGTTTTGGGCGGTGCGGTCTTGGGCGCGGTCTTGGGCGGCGCGGCGGCTCTCGCCCGGGGCGGGGCCTCGGTGCCCAGCGCGAGCACGG
>Ga0302181_10000646_pt1 | contig 27625 bp, 25 predicted proteins | sample I_Palsa_E3_3_FD_198786 | JGI IMG/M metagenome (GOLD analysis project Ga0302181, IMG submission 198786) | Peat permafrost microbial communities from Stordalen Mire near Abisko, Sweden - I_Palsa_E3_3 | ecosystem: Environmental > Terrestrial > Soil > Palsa > Peat permafrost | place: Sweden...
TGTCGGTCAGGCCACCACCGGTAATATGTGCGAGCGCGTGCACCGGCAGTACGCCGATCAGCTCCAACAGCGACTTCACGTAGATGCGCGTCGGCGTCAGCAGCAGGTCGAACAGCGATTGGCCTGCGAGTTGCGTGGCAGAAGTGGCACCGCTGATGCCGATGAGCTTGCGGATCAGCGAATATCCGTTCGAGTGCGGACCCGAGGAGGCAAGGCCGATGACCGTATCGCCGGCACCGACGCGGCCGCCATCGATGATGGCATCCTTCTCCACCACGCCGACGCAAAAGCCGGCAAGATCGTAGTCCTCGCCGTGATACATCCCGGGCATCTCGGCGGTTTCCCCGCCTACCAGCGCCGCCCCGGCCTGCACGCAGCCTTCGACGATGCCGCTGATGACGCTGGCGGCGACGTCGACGTTGAGGCGACCGGTCGCGTAGTAATCCAGGAAAAACAGCGGCTCCGCTCCCTGTACGACGACGTCATTGGCGCACATCGCCACCAGGTCGATGCCGATCGTATCGTGGCGGCCGGTCTCGATCGCCAGCCGCAGCTTGGTGCCGACGCCGTCGGTGCCGGAGACCAGCACCGGCCTGCGGTAGCGATCGAGCGGCAGTTCGATCATGGCGCCAAAGCCACCGATGCCTGCGAGCACCTCGGGGCGCATGCTGCGCTTGACCAGCGGCTTGATGCGCTCGACCAGGGCATCGCCGGCGTCGATGTCCACCCCGGCGTCACGATATGTATAGCTGTGCGGCTTGCTCATGGATGGCGTTTCGCAGTTTTGCCGCGGTACGCGCAGCGCTCGCGGGAGCACGTTATAGTAGCCGAGGGAGTCGTAGAAGAATGCACCGCGGTCGCGATTTTTTTCGGTCCTGTGCCCGCTGGGCGCTGATCCTGGCATGTGTCGGGTGTGACGCTCACGCCGCCCAGCTGCTGCCCTCACGCTATGGCGCGCTCGTTCCCGTTACCGACGGCCAGCAGGCGGCGCAGGATGCCAGCACCACCGCCGGCGCCGCCGATGCACTGCGGGCGCGGGTGACAGCAGCAGCGCACGGCGAACGCGACTACCACTACCAGTGCGGCCCGTAGGCCGCTGCCATGCGTCATCTGCCGAATTTAATCTGCCTGTTGCGCATCGTGCTGGTGTGGCCGATCGTCGTGTCGATTGCGCACGCCCACTATCCGCAGACGTTACTGCTGTTCTTTATCGCGGCGATGAGCGATGGGCTGGATGGTTACCTCGCCAAGCGATTCAACTGGACCTCGGAGCTGGGCAAGCTGCTCGATCCGCTGGCCGACAAGCTGCTGCTCGTGGGCGTGTTCCTGGTCGCCACCTGGTATGGCCTGATCCCCCGCTGGCTGACGATCGCCGCGGTCGGGCGCGATGCGCTCATCGTGCTCGGTTCGATCGCCTTTCACTTCGGCTGGGGTCCACTCAAGGGTCGACCCATGATCAGCAGCAAGATCAATACGCTGTTGCAGCTGCTCTATGTGCTGGCGATCGTGGGTCATGCAGGCTACGGCTTTCCGCCGCAGAGCGTGCTGGATGCCCTGGCCTGGCTGACCCTGGCCACGGTGCTGATCAGCGGCGTCGCCTACGTGCTCGAATTCACGCGGCGCGCGCTGCAGGCCGCGCGCGCCTGAGACCCAGCTGCGCCGCGTTGCAGGCACTGCCGCCGTGAAACAACTGCCCCTGGCCATGCGGCTGCGCGAGCGCGCGGTGTTCGACAGCTTTGTACCCGGGCCAAATGCTGCGGCGGTGGAACAGCTGCGTGCGCTGGCAGGTGGCGCATCGGCCGGCGTGTACTGGCTGTCCGGACCGCAGGCAGTCGGCAAGACTCATCTGCTGCAGGCGACCTGCGCCATGGCAAGAAGCACCGGCACCGGCACCGACGCCGCCTACCTGCCGCTGTCGCAACTGTTGGCATTGGGACCGGAGACGCTCGAGGGCTGGCACGGCGCGCGCGTGGTGGCGGTAGACGAGGTGGCGGCAATCGCCGGCCAGCGTGACTGGGAGCAGGCGATGTTCCGGCTGTATCGCGAGGTCGAGGAGCACGGCGCGGTAATGCTCGCAGCCGCCGCGGCGCCGCCGTTGCTGCTGAATTTTTCGCTGCCTGATCTGGCGTCGCGTTTCGCCGCCGCGACGCTGCTGCCACTGCGTGCGCTCGATGAGAGCCAGCAACGCGAGGCGTTGCGGCTACGGGCGCACGCGCGCGGTCTGGAGCTGCCGGAGGAGAGCGCGTTGTATCTGCAGCGACGCTTCCCGCGCGACCTGGCGACGCTGTACGAGCTGCTCGATGCGATCGATGCGGCCGCGCTGCAGGCGCAGCGGCGTCTCACGGTACCGTTCATCCGCCAGGTGCTCGGCCAGCGCTCCCCGCCCGTGCCAGAGTAACCGCGAGCTGCGCCACGCGTTTGCCGAGCGCCTGCGCCAGCACGCGCTCATCCTCGGTCAGGCCATGCTGTGCGCCCGCCACATGCGAGGCCCCGTACGGCGAACCCCCGGCGCGCGTAGTCGACAGCGCACGCTCGGTGTACGGCAATCCGACCAAGAGCATTCCGTGATGCAACAGCGGCAGCATCATCGACAGCAGCGTGGTCTCCTGTCCGCCGTGCATGGTTTGGGTAGCGGTAAAGACGGCAGCTGGCTTACCGGCGAGCGAGCCGTCGAGCCAAAGACTTGCGGTCGAATCCAGGAAGTACTTCAACGGCGCGGCCATATTGCCGAAGCGCGTCGGGCTGCCGAGCATCAGGGCATCGGCGCGCCGCAGTTCCTCCAGGGTCGCAAACGGCGGCCCCTGGTCAGGGACCGGCCGCGGTGCAGCCTCGCTGCTGGCGGTGACGGCCGGCACGGTGCGCAGCGTGGCGCTCGCCCCGGGGATAGATTCGATGCCGCGGCACGCCTGCCGCGCCAGCTCGGCGGTACTGCCGTCGCGCGAGTAATACACCACGAGTACTTCGCTCATCAAGCCAAGTCTAACCGCTAACGCAGGCGGCAATGCGGCCGGCGTGAGAGTCGTTGACCGCGTGCGCCCCGGCGGGAAATCATGTCCCATGGCTACAGATTCGCCCTCCACGGTGCCACCGGTCGCGCGCCGCTGCCTGGTGTCCGGTCGCGTGCAGGGGGTCTATTACCGCGCCACTGCCCAGCAGCGCGCCCGCGCCGCGGGCATCGCCGGCCATGCGCGCAACCTCGAGGATGGGCGGGTCGAGGTGCTGGCCTACGGCGAGGAGCGGCTGGTGCTGGAATTCATCGACTGGCTATGGATTGGACCATCGGGCGCCAAGGTGACGCATGTAATCGTAGAAGTCATTGAGTTTCACCCGACGCAGCGACCAGTGGATTTCAGGACGGCTTGAGCGGCGCGCGGCCCAGGTCGTCGGCGCCGTGCCAATAGGTGGTCCAGCGCACGATCACGCGGTCGGGATAGTCGCGCCGCCCGATGCTGCCGTTATAGCGCTCCAGCGCCCGGCGCACGTCGCGGCGTTCACTGTCCAGATAGAAGCGCAGTATCGCGCAACCCATGCGAAGGTTGGCCGTGATACGCGTGAGTTCATAGCGGCGCATGCCCAGCTGCTCGGGCCAGAACGGCATCACCTGCATCAGCCCGACCGCCCCGGCACTCGAGACCGCCCAGCGATCGAAGCCGCTTTCGACATCGAGCACTGCCATGACCAGTCCGGGCGGCAGCACGCTGGCCCCGGATCGATGCGTCTCGCAGTACACCGTCTGCAGGATCTCCAGCCGCTCCTTGTCGTCCTTGACGTAACGCCGCAGCTTCGGCTCCATCAGCGTGTACCAGACCGCGGAATCGTACTGATCGGCGAAGCACTGCGCCTGAACGATGGCCTGCTGCACCACTTCGCGCAGTTCGGGATCGCTCTGCGCGGGGACGCTACCTGCTGCCGCGAGCGCTTGGGGGACCAGCGGCATCACCCCGAGCAGCGCCAGCAGCAGCCGCCCGCAATGACGCGCGCTGCTCATGCCGCAGCCTTCAGGCCGGCGATGTGAATTGCAGGCGTGAACGGATGAACTCGAGCGCTGCATGTTGAGGGAAGTCCACGCTCTCGGTGGCGCGGCGATGGCGGTATTCGAGTGTGCCGGCGTCGAGGCCGCGCTCGCCCACGACCACGCGGTGCGGAATGCCCAAAAGCTCCGCGTCCGCGAACTTGACCCCGGGGCGGGCATCGCGATCGTCATACAGTACCTCGATGCCGGCGGTGCAGAGTTCGGCATACAGGGCGTCGGCCGCCGCACGCACCCGTGGTGACTTGTGCAAATTCAGCGGTACCAGGCATACCGTGAACGGTGCGATCGGATCGGGCCAGATGATTCCGCGCTGATCGTGGTTCTGCTCGATTGCGGCCGCGACGATGCGCGTTACACCGATGCCATAACAACCCATCAGCATTGCGGTGGCGGTGCCGGCCTCATCCAGCACCGTGGCATTCATGGCGGCACTGTATTTACGCCCGAGCTGGAAGATATGGCCGACCTCGATGCCGCGCACGATCTGCAGCCTGCCGTTGCCGGAGGGACTGGGATCTCCCGGCACCACATTGCGCAGATCCGCCCCTTGGGCTTCCGGCAGGTCCCGGCCCCAGTTTGCGCCGGTGAAATGCTGATCCTCTGCATTCGCTCCGCAGACAAAATCGGCCATTGCCAGTGCGGCATGATCGGCATACACACGCAACCCCGTAAGACCGATGGGCCCGACGGAACCGGGCGGGGAACCGGTCGCGGCCTGCACCATGGCGGCGCTCGCCATGCGCAGCGGGTTGGCAATGCCCGGTAATTTCTGCGCCTTGACCGCATTGAGTTCGTGATCGCCGCGCAGCAACAGGGCTGCCGGCGTGCCGTCGTCTCCCGCCACGATCAGGGTCTTCAGGCAGCGCGACGCCGGGATCCCAAGCAGCGCGCTCAGCTGCTCGATGGTGTGGGCGCCTGGGGTTGGAATGCGCTCCAGCAGCTCTGCCGGTGCCGCACGCGGCGCTGCCGGGGGCAGCGCTGCGGCCAGTTCCAGGTTGGCGGCGAAATCGTCGGCATCGGAGATCGCAATCGCATCTTCTCCGGAGGCCGCCAGCACCTGGAATTCCTCCGAGGCGCTGCCGCCGATCGCTCCGGGGTCGGCCTGCACAGTGCGAAACTTCAGCCCCATACGCTGGAACATGCGCGTGTAGGCCGCTCGCATCGCGGCGTAGCCTTCCGCCAGCGATCGCTCATCGACATGGAACGAATAAGCGTCCTTCATGATGAACTCGCGCGCGCGCATCACGCCGAAGCGCGGCCGCACCTCGTCGCGGAACTTGAGCTGGATCTGGTAGAAGTTGACCGGCAGCTGGCGGTAACTCTTGATTTCGCGCCGCGCGATATCGGTGATCACCTCCTCATGCGTGGGCCCGAACACAAAGTCGCGCTCATGGCGATCCTTCAGGCGCAGCAGCTCCGGGCCGAATTCGCTCCAGCGACCCGACTCCTGCCACAGTTCGGCCGGCTGGATCGCCGGCATCAGCAGCTCGAACGCTCCAGCCCGGTTCATCTCCTCGCGCACGATGCCCTCGACCTTGCGCAGCGCGCGCAGGCCGAGCGGCAGCCAGCTGTAGATTCCGGCCGCGACGCGCCGGATCATCCCGGCGCGCAGCATCAGCTGGTGGCTGATGACATCAGCCTCGGACGGGGTTTCCTTGACGGTATTGATCGGGTATTGCGATAGGCGCATGCGGCGAGCGGGACGGTGGCATAAAAATGCAATGCTAACAGAAGGGTTAGTGCGGGTTGATGCGGTTGGTTGTGACTGGGGGGCACTCACCCTATGATGCCAATCCTCATGGATCCCGACAGCCCGCCCGTACGCCGTCAGTCGCGCGGCATCTATCTGCTGCCCAATCTGCTGACGACCGGTTGCCTGTTTTCCGGCTTCTACGCCATCGTCGCCGCGATCGATGGCAACTTCGAGCGCGCCGGCGTGGCGGTATTCATCGCCATGATCTTTGACGGCCTGGACGGCCGCGTTGCCCGCCTGACCAGCACCGAAACCGCATTCGGCAAGGAATACGACAGCCTGGCCGATATGGTCGCCTTCGGCGTCGCGCCGGCGATCGTGTCCTATCAATGGGGCGTGGCCCGGATCGCCGAGTACGGTAAGGCCTGGTATCGATTCGGCTGGCTGGCGGCGTTTTTCTATGCCGTGGCGGCGGCGCTGCGGCTGGCAAAATTCGGCTCGCGGGTGCAGGACAAGCGCTATTTCGAAGGACTGCCCAGCCCGTCGGCCGCGGCCGTCGTAGCCGCGTTCCTGTGGATGTCGAGCGAGTGGCGCGAACCTGGTCTGCCAGGATTGATACTCGCCTTCATGATCACGGCCGCCGCCGGCGCGCTGATGGTGTGCCGCTTTTCTTATTCGAGCTTCAAGGGCTTCGATCTGACGCGGCCGGTACGCTTCATCTGGCTGGTTGGCGTGGCGTTGATCTTCATCGTCATCGCCCCGGCGCCGGCGATCGTACTGCTCGCCATCTTTGGCGGCTATGCGCTGTGGTCGCCGGTGGTGTGGGTGTGGCGGCGCATTCGGCGCTCAAAGCGCATGGAGCGCAAAGCGCCCCCGGATGGTGTGCTGTGAGCGCGCGCGAGCAGTATCTGGAGGCGTTGGGGATAGAGCTGTGGACTGCGCGGCTGCGATCGGCAGCGGCGCCGCCTCACGAGCCCGAGCCCGAGCTGCAGCTCGCGCCCGCACCGGGCCCCCAGCCCGAGACCCGGTCTACCGTGGTAGCGCCGGTCGACGAGGCAGCGTGGGAGGCGCTGCGGCTCGAGGTCAGCGGCTGCACACGTTGCGAGCTATGCAACACTCGCACCCAGACCGTGTTTGGCGTCGGCAACCGCAGCGCCGAATTACTGGTCATCGGCGAGGCGCCGGGCGCCGACGAGGACCTTCAGGGCGAGCCGTTCGTCGGGCGCGCGGGGCAACTGCTCAATTCCATGCTGCGGGCGCTGGGCAGCCCGCGCGAGACGGTGTACATCGCCAATGTGCTCAAGTGCCGGCCGCCGGGGAATCGGGATCCCAAGCCGGCGGAAGTGGCCTCCTGCCTGCCCTACCTGCAGCGGCAAGTCGATATGATCCAGCCGCGACTGATGCTCGCGGTGGGCCGTATTGCGGCGCAAAACCTGCTCGCCACCGATACACCGATCGGGCGCCTGCGTGGCCAGGTGCATCGCTTCGGCACGCGCGCGACGCCGCTGATCGTGACCTACCATCCGGCCTATCTGCTGCGCAGTCCGAGCGAGAAGCGCAAGTCCTGGGGCGATCTGAAATTCGTCCGTGCCGAACTGGCGCAGTTGCGTGGCGCGGCGGGGGCGCGGCTGCCTGCGGGACTTGCTGGCCTGCAGTCCGGAGCGTAGGTAGTCGGTCTATGGCGGTGGTGCGACAAGAGGCGATCGGGATGCCCGGGCTCGATATCCGCAGCATGCAGGAGGCGGATATAGCCCGAGTGCTGCGTATCGAGCGGGCGTCCTATGCCTTTCCCTGGACCGAGGGGATTTTCCGCGACTGTCTGCGCGTCAATTACACCTGTCGCGTCGCCGAGATCGGGCTTGTGGCGGTGGGCTATGGGATCCTGAGCGTCGCTGCCGGTGAGGCTCATCTGCTCAACCTGTGCGTTGCCGAGGCCTATCGCTGCCGCGGCATCGGGCGCCGCCTGCTGGCCCACCTGCTGCTGGCGGCCGGTAATGCCGGCGCCGGGGAAGCGTTCCTGGAAGCACGTCCCTCCAATACCTCCGCTATCCGTCTCTATCAATCGTTGGGGTTCACGCAGATCGGCATGCGGCGCGGCTATTATCAGGCCAGCGACGGTCGCGAAGATGCGATCGTGCTCAAGCGCCGCATCGATTAGAATCGCGCGCCTTTCACCTTACGACCACCATCATTCTTAATGACTGCGCTCGAGCAGCAAGTCGCGCGGCGGCGCACCTTTGCCATTATTTCGCACCCCGATGCCGGCAAGACCACCTTGACCGAGAAGCTGCTGCTGTTCGGTGGTGCGATCGCGATGGCGGGAACGGTCAAGGGACGCAAGGCGGCGCGTCACGCGACCTCGGACTGGATGCGCCTGGAGCAGCAGCGCGGCATCTCGGTGACCAGCTCGGTGATGCAGTTTCCGTACCGCGATCACATCATCAACCTGCTTGATACCCCGGGGCATGAGGACTTTTCCGAAGACACCTACCGAACGCTGACCGCGGTCGATTCGGCGCTGATGGTGATCGACTGCGCCAAGGGAGTGGAAGAGCGCACCATCAAGTTGATGGAAGTCTGCCGGCTGCGCGACACGCCGATCATGACCTTCATCAACAAGCTCGATCGCGACGGCCGCGCGCCGATCGAGCTGCTGGATGAGATCGAGCGGGTACTCAGGATCCAGACCGCCCCGATCACCTGGCCGATCGGCATGGGCCGCGATCTCAAGGGCATCTATCACCTGCTGGAGGACCGGATCTACGTCTATGAGGCGGGCGAGCGCGGGCGCGTCGGCGGCAATCGGGTGATCGAGGGTTTGAGCTCGAGCGCGGCGCGCGCGCTGTTCGGCGAGGACGCGGCAAGTCTCGCCGCCGAGATCGAGCTGGTACGCGGTGCCACTGCCGCCTTCGATCCTGAGAGCTACCGCGCCGGCCGCCAGACTCCGGTGCTGTTCGGCTCGGCGATCAGCAACTTCGGCGTCGAGGAGTTGCTGCGCTCGTTCGTTACACACGCGCCGGCGCCGTTGCCGCGCGCCTGCCGCGAGCGCAGCGTGGAAGCGAGCGAGCCGAACTTGAGCGGCTTCGTGTTCAAGATCCAGGCCAACATGGATCCTGGTCATCGCGATCGAATCGCATTTCTGCGCCTGTGCTCCGGCCGCTACCAGCGTGGTATGCGCATCCGGCACGTGCGGCTGAAAAAGGATCTGAAGATCGCCGATGCGCTGACCTTCATGGCCGCGGACCGCGCGCAGGCGCAGGAAGCCTATGCCGGCGACATCGTCGGCCTGCACAATCATGGCACCATCAATATCGGCGACAGCTTCAGCGAAGGTGAGCCGCTGCACTTCACCGGAATACCGAACTTCGCCCCGGAGATCTTCCGCCGCGCGGTGTTGAAGGATCCGATGCGTATGAAGGCACTGGCCAAGGGTCTCGATCAGCTGTGCGAGGAGGGCGCGACACAGCTGTTCCGGCCACTGCGCAACAGCGATCTGATCCTGGGTGCGGTCGGCCAGTTGCAATTCGAGGTGGTCGCGTTCCGGCTGCAGGACGAATATGGCGTGCAATGCGTGTTCGACAACATCGCGGTGCATACGGCGCGCTGGGTAAGCGCCGTGCAGCCAGCAAGGCTCGATGAATTCAGGCTCAAGGCCTACGAGCACCTGGCGCTCGATCACGGCGGCGCGCTGGTGTACCTGGCGCCCTCGCGGGTGAACCTGCAGCTCACGCAGGAGCGCTGGCCGGATATCGGGTTTCACACCACGCGCGAACACCTGGTGGAGTAGCGCTAGCATAGTCCGGGCCGCAGCAGGGAGTACGGTTTGAGTTCCAAACGCGCCGCTCAATGGGCCTGGGCGCTCACCGCCTGGGCCAATCACGCCTTCGCCACCACCGTGCTGGTCGGTTTCTTTCCGATTTTCTTCGATCAGTTCTGGGCCGCGAAGCTGCCGGGCACGACTTCGACGTTTTATCTCGGCCTGACCAATTCCAGTGCCGCGTTCATCGTCATGCTGCTGGCGCCCTGGTTGGGCGCGCTGTCCGATCGGCGTGGCGAGAAAAAACTCTGGTTCGGAATCTGGAGCGCGATCGGCGCGCTGGCGACCGCTGCGCTGTGTCTCATTGGCGCCGGCCACTGGGCCTGGGCACTGATCGTGTTCGGGCTGGGGTCGATCGGCTTCTTTGCCGGCTCCTCGTTTCAGGATGCGCTGATCGTGCAGGTGGCGGATGCGCGCCAGACCAACCGCGTATCCTCGCTCGGCTTTGCGCTCGGATACCTGGGAGGCGGCCTGATCTTCCTGTTCAACGTATTGCTGGTGAAATATCCGCACTGGTTTCATATCCCGGACGCCAGTACCGCGATCCGCATCGCGTTTGTGGACGTGGCGCTGTGGTGGATCGTGTTCTCGCTGCCGCTGTACCGCTATGTGCACGAAGCGGCGCCGACTGCCATCTCGACCGGCTGGCGCGAGCTGTGGCACACGCTGCGCGGGGTACTGCGCGACCGGCCGGTGCTGAACTTCCTGCTGGCCTACTGGCTGTACATCGACGCCATTGGAACGCTGCAGCAGATGGCGGTGGATTTCGGCATCAAGCTCGGCTTCTCGTCCAACGCGCTGATCCAGGCGCTGTTGCTGGTGCAGTTCGTATCCTTTCCGAGCGCGCTACTTTTCGGCCGGCTCGGTGATCGCATCGGCACGCGGCGCGCGATCTACCTGGGCCTGGGGGTGTTCGTGGCGCTGACCTGCTTTGCCTACTTCATGCAGAACGAGCGCCAGTTCTACATTCTGGCCGCGGTCGTGGGCACGGTGCAGGGCGGAGTGCAGGCGCTGTCGCGCTCCTACTTCGCGCGCCTGATTCCACGCGAACGCGCCGGCGAGTACTTCGGTTTCTACAACATGCTGGCCAAATTCGCGGCGGTGCTCGGTCCGCTGGCGATGGGGGTGGTCGCAATCGCCACCGGCAATCAGCGCCTGTCGATCCTGGTGCTCGAAGTGTTCTTCATCGGCGGTGCGCTGCTGCTGGCGCGGGTGCGCGAGCCGGACGCAGTGCGCTAGTCAGCCTGCGCGGGGCCGCAGCAGCCGCACGGCACGCCGAAACTGCTCCAGTTGCGCTGCGCTGGCGGCCGGCCCGTAGCGCAGTCGAGCGTAGCGGCGCGCCAGCGCGGCCAGCGTGGCCGAAAGTTCCGGGTGGGCGCGACCGACGCGTGCGGCGTAATCCGTCGGGCATTCGTACGCGGCGCGCGGTGCCGCAAGGCGCCGCAATTTTCGCTCCAGCGCGCGCCAGCTGCGGCTCAGGCCGTCCTCGGCGCCAGGTTGCGCGCGCGGACGCAATCCCCAGGCGATCGCGGCCAACCAGATGCCAGCGCCGGCCGCCAACAGCAGCGCCAGCGCTTCCAGGTCGTGGTTCCTGATACCGAGCAGGCCGAGCAGGCCGAGCTGGCGGGCGAAATTGAAACCGATGAATTCGTCCTGCCACCAGGCATTGAGTCCCTGCCAGGCCTGTACCGCGTTCACGATCCAGACCGAGTCCAGCAGCCGCCGGTGACCGGTGGCTGCGGCCGGCAGCAGGTCCTCGAGTTCTTCCGTCAGGCGTCCCGGTGCCACCACCGCGGTTGGATCTATTCGCACCCAGCCCCGCCCGTCGAGCCAAACCTCAGCCCAGGCATGGGCGTCGGATTGAGTGACATACAGATATTCACCGTAGCGATTCCAGATGCCGCCCAAGTAGCCGGTCACCACCCGCGCCGGCACGCCACCGGCGCGCATCAGCATGACAAAGGCGGAAGCGTAGTGACCGCAAAATCCTTCGCGCGTGCGAAACAGCAGGTCATCGACTGAATCAAAATTCAGCAGCGGCGGCTCGAGCGTGTAACTGAAATCGCCGTGACGCAGATAATCGAGCACCGCGTCTATATAGGCGCGGTCGCCGTCCGCGCCGGCTCGCAGTGAGTGCGCCAGCTCGACGCTGCGCGGATTGCGGCCCGGTGGCAATTGCAGATCCAGTCGCCGCGCGGCGGCAGACAGCGGCTCATCAGTGCGATGCTGCAGGTAGGACTGCAGCCGGTAGCTGACCGCACGGCTCACTGGCGCCGGCGCGACCAGCTGGTAATCGAAAGTCGGGTATGCATTGGGCAGCGTGTCCGGCACGCCCTGGGGCAGTTCCAGCGCAATCAGGATGTTGTGCTGGTTCGGCTCCAGTGTGATTTCGTAGTCGTAGGCTGGCCCGTGAAACTGCAGCACGGGCGCGCGCCCCAGGTCGACGCGCCGGCGGCGCCAGGTGTAGCCGTCGAAGTCGTGCAGCACCGGCCCGCGCCAGTAGCGCTCGGCCGGCGGCGGCAGCGCACCGTCGAACCGCACGCGTAGCGCCGCATCGCCGGATTGCGTCAGTTGCGAGATGCTGCCGGGGCTCATCTCGTCGCCGAGGCCGGTGAACGCCTGGTCGGGCTGCGGAATTGCCCAGAACGATCCGGACAGGCGCGGAACAAACAGGAACAGCAGCAGTGCGAACGGCAGCGCCCACGCCAGGCTCAGCGCCGATCGGCGCAGCATCGCGGCAGCGGGCGGCGCATCGGCACCGGCGCCAAGCGCGTACAGCGCGCCGCACAGTAGCCACAACTCGGCCGCGTACAGCGGCAGCAGCCACAGCGCCTGGCGGTCCAGGCAGGCAGCGAGCAGCAGAAACAGTGCCGCGCCCAACACGATCAGCCAGTCGCGCCGGCGCACGGTCTCGGTCAGTTTCAGTGTCGCCATCGCCACCAGCAGGCTGGAGCCGGCTTCGACGCCGTTGAGGGTGTGAAATCCGACCAGCACTGCGAGTGTCAGCAGGCCGGCCACGCCGATTCGCAGGTAGCGGGCGGGCAGGCGGGGCGCCTTGCGCAGGTTGCGCGCCCGCCAGGCCACGGCTGCCAGCGCCAGCGGCAGGCACCACAGCGCCGTATGGTGCGCGTTGAGCAGCACCGCGCCCAGAAAGCCACCCAGCAGCAGCCACACGGTCTGCGGTGGCAGCAGCACCGGCTCATCGGCGATGACTGGGCGCGCGTTCACTGGCGGTACAGCCCCAGGGCTTCCAGGCAGGCGCGTTGATGGGCGATGCCGTGCCCGGGCGGTAGCGATTGCTGCGGCAGCCGCACGCTGTAGGTCTCCCCGAGGCGCTCGCAGTCGAGCACCCATTGCGTCAGCTGCGACAGACGCTGTTCCAGCGACAGCCCCTGCAGCCGCGTGAAGTCCAGTACGCGGCGCGCGCCGGCGGGCGCATCGTAGTGCGCCACCAGCAGCGGTGCGCCGCGCGCGTAGGATTTCCAGGCGACGCTGCGCGGCGGATCGCCATCCTGCAACGGCCGCAGCCAGGCCCATTCTTCATCGCCACTGACGCGCGAGCGCCACGCGCCGCGCAGCTCGTTGCCGCCACGCGCCGGCAGCGGGCGAGCTCCCGCCGGTGCCGGATACACGATGGCCTCGAGCGGCAGGTGCAGCCAGGTCCAGGCTCGAAACAGCCCCAAGGGAGCACTACTCGACAGCTCGAGCCGCTCGATGCGCTGCCGGCCGCGTGCGCCGGCCTGAAACGCCAGCCGCACCATCTGCGTGCCGCCCGGAGACATGTGGAAGCGGCTCGGTACACAGCCCGGGGAGCGCACCAGCAGCCCGGCGCGCACGCGCGTCTGTGCGTTTTCGAAGTAGAGCTGCAATTCGCCCAGTTGCCCGGCGAAGGTATTGTCGACCTCGGCTCGCAGCAGCATCAGGCCCGACAGCATGCCATGGCATTCATGCATCGATACCAGCGTCACGCCGCACAGCATGAAGCACAGCATCAGCGCCAGGCTGTTGTCGTAGTTCATGCCGGCGAGCAGCATCACGAACAGCAATGCCGCCGCTGCAGCGCCGCTGGCGGTAGGCAGGATGTAGATGCGCCGCGCCTGCAGCGCCACCGGCGGCAAGTCATCGCCCTGACGGGCGCGCGCCCAGCGCGCCAGCGCCGCCGCCAGCGCGGCGCGCGGCTCAGATAGGAACCGCGACTGCCTTGATGAGCGCATCGGCGAGTTCGCTGCCATGCGTGGCCGCTTCGCCCTGCCGGGTCTCCAGGCGATGCGCCGCAATGGCGGGAAATACCATCTGCACGTGCTCGGGCAGCACGGCGCTCTCACCCTGGACCAGGGCCCAGGCCTGGGCGGCGCGCAGCAGACCCTGCGCCGCCCGCGGCGACAGTCCGAGCGCCAGCTCCAGGCGGCTGCGGGCTACCAATGCCTGCACGTAATCAAGCAGCGCGTCGGCCACATGCACGCCGCGCACCTGGCGCTGCAGATTCAGTACCTCGGCACCGCTGAGTACCGCCGCAGTATCGTTCAGCAGCTCGCGCCGTTCGCCCTGCAGCAACACACGCCGCTCCGAGGCCCGATCCGGATAACCCAGGCTCACGCGCATCAGGAATCGATCGAGCTGCGACTCCGGCAGGCCATAGGTGCCGACCTGCTCGTGCGGATTCTGGGTCGCCACCACGTAGAACGGCTCGGGCAGCGGGTAAGTCACGCCATCGACGCTGACCTGCCGCTCCTCCATGGCTTCCAGCAGCGCGCTCTGCGCTTTGGGGCTGGCGCGATTGACCTCGTCGGCCAGCAACAGCTGGGTGAATACCGGGCCGCGCCGGAATTGGAATTTGTGTGTGTCGCGGTCGAAGATCGATACGCCGATGATATCGGCCGGCAACATGTCGCTGGTGAATTGCACCCGCGTCCATTCCAGCCCCAGTACCCGCGCCAAGCAGTGCGCGAGCGTGGTCTTGCCCACACCGGGCACGTCCTCGATCAGCAGGTGACCGCGCGCCAGCAGGCAGGTCAGGCACAGCCGCACCTGCTGGCCCTTGCCGAGGATGATGCGCTCGATCGCGGCCACGGTCTCATTCAGGCGGTTCAAACACCCTCCCGGGGCAGCGCCCGCACCTGTCCGATGTGGCGCAGCAGCGCCGCGCGCTCGCTCTCGCGCTCGGCGAGGCGCACGCGCTCCTGCTCGACCACGTCGGCGGGCGCGCTGTTGACGAAGCTGTGGTTGGTGAGCTTGCCGCGCGATTTGCCCAGCTCCTGTTCGATCTTCTGCAGCCGCTTGTCGAGGCGTTGCAATTCGCTCGCGGGCTCGATCAGTCCGGCCATCGGCACCAGCAGGCTAAGCTCGCCGACCTGCGCGGCGGCCGCCGGCGGGGCAGTTTCACCGGCGGCGAGCGGGCGCACACTGGCCAGACCGGCGAGGCGCGACAGCAGCGCATGATGACGCTGCGCCAGTTGCAGATCGCCCGCACTGGCATGCTGCAGCAGCAGCGGCAGACGCTGGGCAGGGCTGATATCCATCTCGCCACGGATCTGCCGGATGGCCAGTACCAGCTGCATCACCCAGCGCAGTTCAGTTTCGGCGGCCGCGTCATGTGCGAATTGCGCCGCCTGCGGCCAGGGTGCGAGCATCACGCTCGGGCCGCTGACGCCGGCCAGCGGGGCCACGCGCAACCAGATGTCCTCGCTGATGAACGGCATCAGCGGGTGCAGCGTGCGCAGCAGCGCTTCCAGCACCTCCAGCATGGTGCGGCGTGCGGCGTGCTGCGCGGCCGGATGGTGCGCGTCCTGCAGCACCGGCTTGACGATCTCCAGATACCAGTCGCAGTACTCATGCCAGGTGAATTCGTAGAGCGCGCTGGCGGCAAAATCGAACCGGTAGTCGTCGAACGCGCGCTCGACCGCACTGATCGTGGCACCAAGGCGCGAACGGATCCAGCGATTGGCCACATCAATGGCCGTGGTATCTGCTGACGGTGCTGTGCGGAGGATCGAGGCGCCGGTCGCTTGCGGTGCTGCCTGGTCCAGCATCAGCATCACGAAGCGCGCTGCGTTCCACAGTTTGTTGCAGAAATTGCGATACCCGGCTACGCGGCCCAGATCGAAGCGCAGTTCCCGGCTCTGGGTGGCGAACGAGGCGAAGGTAAAGCGCAGCGCGTCGGTGCCGTAGGCGGCAATGCCGTTCGGGTACTGCTTGCGCGTGGCGCGTTCGATGGCGGCCGCAAGGTGCGGCTGCATCAGTCCGGCGGTGCGCTTGGCCACCAGCGCTTCCAGATCGATACCGTCGATGATGTCCAGCGGATCGATGACGTTGCCCTTGGACTTGGACATCTTCTGCCCGTCGGCGTCGAGGATCAGGCCGTGCAGGTACACCTGCCGAAACGGCACCTCGCCCATGAACTTCAGTCCGAACATCAGCATGCGCGCGACCCAGAAAAATATGATGTCGAATCCCGTGACCAGCACGTCGGTCGGGTAGTAGAGCTCGAGCTCGGGAGGCCGTTCGGGCCAGCCCTGGGTTGAGAATGGCCACAGCGCCGAAGAGAACCAGGTGTCGAGCACGTCGTCATCCTGGCGCAGCGGCACCTCGCGGCCATGGCGCGCGCGCGCCTGCGCCTGCGCTTCAGCCGCGCTGCGTGCGACGTAGATCTCGCCGTCCTCGTCATACCAGGCCGGAATCCGGTGCCCCCACCACAGCTGACGGCTGATGCACCAGTCCTGGATATTGCGCATCCACTGGTAGAAGGTCTTGTCCCAGTTCTCCGGCACGAAGCGCACCCGACCGGATTCGACCGCGGCGATGGCCGGTGCCGCCAGCGGCGCAATGCGCACGTACCATTGATCGGTCAGATAAGGCTCGATCACCGCCCCGGTGCGGTCACCGCGCGGGATCATCAGCTTGTGCGGCTCGACACGCTCGAGCAGGCCGTCGGCGTCGAGCTCGGCCACGATGCGCTCGCGCGCCTGGAAGCGATCGAGGCCGCGCAGGTGCGCCGGCGCATTGTCGTTCAAGCGCGCGTCGGGCGTGAAGATGTTGATCAGCGGCAGCCCGTGACGCATGCCGATGGCGTAGTCGTTGAAGTCGTGCGCCGGAGTTATCTTCAGGCAGCCGGTGCCGAAGGCGGGGTCGACGTAGCTGTCGGCGATGATCGGGATCTCGCGTCCGGTCAGTGGCAGCCGCAGCTTGCGCCCGATCAACGCCCGGTAGCGTTCATCGTCCGGGTGTACCGCGACCGCGGTGTCCCCCAGCATGGTCTCGGGGCGCGTGGTGGCCACCACCAGCTGACCGGCGCCATCGGCCAGCCGATACCGCACATGCCACAGCAGTCCGTCCTCCTCCTCGGACAGTACCTCCAGGTCCGACAGCGCCGTGCCCAGCACCGGATCCCAGTTGACCAGGCGCTGGCCGCGGTAGATCAGGCCTTCCTGATGCAGGCGCACGAAGGCTTCAATGACTGCGCGCGACAGGCCGGGGTCCATGGTGAAGCGCTCGCGCGTCCAGTCCACCGAGGCGCCAAGACGCCGCAACTGCTGCGCGATGGTGCTGCCCGACTGCTGTTTCCAGGCCCAGACACGCTCGACAAAGGCTTCGCGCGTCAAATCGGTACGCCGCCTGCCTTCGACGTTGAGCTGCCGCTCGACCACCATCTGTGTGGCAATGCCGGCGTGGTCGGTACCGAATTGCCACAACGCCTGCTCGCCGCGCATGCGGTGCAGGCGTATCAGCGCATCCATGATCGTGTCCTGGAATGCGTGCCCCATGTGCAGCGTGCCGGTCACGTTCGGCGGCGGAATCACGATGCAGTAGCTGCGTGCAGCCGGCTGCGGGGCAAAATACCCGGCCGCCTCCCAACGCTGATACAGACGCTGTTCGATAGCGGCGGGCGAGTAGACTTTTTCCATCCGGGAATGAGGGTGACCTGAAAGCCCCGCAATTATAGGGCTTGAGCTCAGGGCCTAAGGTGTTTCTTCGGCCGCGATGGTGTGCGTTTCAGGCGCCAGCCCCAGGTCGCGGTAATGACGAAAGCGGTTGCGCCCGGCGCGCCGCCGCGGCTCCTCCGCGTCCACGATCTCGGCGATGCGGCCGGCGCGCGTGGCGGCCGCGGGCACTTCGGTGCCCAGATTCAGCAGCACGTCGAAGGCCTGCTGCGGCTGTGCCTCACACCCCAGCAGCACCGGCGTGTGCTGCCATTGCTGCGGGTCGCTATAGATCTCATGCGGCACGAAGCTGCGGTCGGCGAAGGTCCATAGCAGGTCATCGAAGCTGCGCAATTCGGCGGCGTCGTCCAGCCAGACGAACACCCGCTGATCGGCCAGATAGGCCTTCTCGGCGAGCCGGCAGGCGAATTTGAGGCGCGAGCGCGCCTCGCTACCCGGCAGCACGTAAAAATCGACGCGTGGCGCCGCTGGCACCTACGACCTTGCCCCGGCGGCGCGCCGGGTCAGAAAATCCGCCACCAGGGACAGCGGCCGACCGGTGGCACCCTTGGCGGCACCGCCGGTCCAGGCGCTGCCGGCAATGTCCATGTGCGCCCAGCGCAGACCCTTGGTGAACTTGCCCAGGAATGCGGCAGCCGTGATGGCGCCGCCCTCGCGACCGGCGATATTCGCCATGTCGGCGAAGTTGCTTCGCAACTGCTCGCCATACTCTTCGGTCAGCGGCAGCTGCCAGGCGCGATCGTCGGCGCGTACGCCGGCTTCGATCAGTTCGCGGGCCAGCGCATCGTCGTTCGCCATCACGCCGCTGTGATGACTGCCCAGGGCGACGATGCAGGCGCCGGTCAGGGTCGCAAAGTCCACCACCGCCTCGGGCTGGTAGCGGCGCGCATAATTCAGCGCGTCGCACAGGATCAACCGGCCCTCGGCGTCGGTGTTGAGAATCTCGACCGTCTGACCCGAAGCGCTGGTGACGATATCGCCCGGCTTCACGGCGCGCCCGTCGGGCATGTTCTCGCAAGTCGGTACCAGGCCAATCAGATTGATCCTGAGCTCGGCGCGCGCGGCGAAATCGATCGCCGCCAGCACCGTGGCGGCGCCGCACATGTCGAATTTCATCTCGTCCATCGACGCCGGGTCCTTGAGCGAGATGCCGCCGCTGTCGAAGGTGACTCCCTTGCCAACCAGCACCAGCGGTGCGCGGCTGCGGCGTGCGCCGCGATATTCCAGCACGATGAAGCGTGGCGGTTCGGCGCTGCCGCGCGTGACGGCGAGCAGGCAACCCATCTTCAGACGCCGGATCCCGGCCTCATCGAACACGCGCACGCGCACCCGGCGTCGATAGCTGCGCTCGAGCGCACGCGCCTGCGTTGCCAGGTAGCGCGGCGTGCAGACGTTGGCTGGCAGATTGCCCAGATTGCGCAGCAGTTTTGCGCTCTCGCTCACGGCCGCCCCGGCAGCCAGCCCGCGGCGCACATCGGCTGCGGCGCCAGTGGCCACCGGCCCGAGCACAATGCGCGCCAGTGCAGGCGCACGCGCACGCCGCTCGGTCTTGAGGTCGTTGACGCGATACATACTTGCGCCAACGATTTCCGCGGCGCAGCGTCCGAAGTAGTAGTCATCGAGTTCGGCGGCAACGGGCCGCTCCAGCGCGATGGCAGCCGACACGATGCGCGTACGGGTCAGGGCGGCGACCGCGTGCTGCATCGCGCGGCGCCAGCCGCGGCGGTTGAACTGAGCCTTGGCGCCCAAGCCAACCAGCAGCAGCCTTCCGGCGGTGAGCCCGGCTACCTCCGGCAGCAGCAGTGTCTCGCCGCTGCGGCCGGAGAAATCGCCGCTTGCGAGCAGCCGTCGCACCCGACCGCGCAGGCTGCGGTCCAGCGCCGACGCTTCCGCGCCCAGCTCGCCGCGCTCGAAGGCGCCGATTACCAGACAATCGCCACGCTGAGCGGCGGCCCGGCGGCTGAAGACTTCGAATCGCATCGTCTTATTCCTTGTTTGCCCGCGAAATATTCGTATAACGTAGCGCCCGCCGCGGCGTAAACCCCGCAATGCAGCGGTATCGACCAGATACGCCGGCTTGCGCGCGGCGGCGATAGTCCGGTGCAAGTGTAGCCGAAGCCGACTGGAGGATGAGGTCCCGTTGCGAATTCTGCAGCGCTATATGCTCTGGGAGATGACCGTCAACTTTCTGGGCGTGACGTTCATAGCGCTCGCCCTGCTGTTGGTCAACCAGGTCGGTACGGTGCTGGCACGAGCGGCGCAGCTGCAGTACCAGAAGGGCTTCGTACTCGAGTTGATCGGGCTGAGCGCGGCGCAAAATGTGGCGATCCTGCTGCCGTTCGGTCTGATGATCGGCATCGTGCTGGCCTTCGGCCGGCTCTACCACGACAGCGAAATGGCCGCGGCGCAGGCCTGCGGGGTCGGCGTCGCGCGCGTGGCGGCGGCGGTGTGGCTGCTGGCGTTACCGGTCACCGGACTGATCGCCTGGCTCAACTTCGATCTGGCCCCGCGCGCAGCGGCGGCCGAGGCCGGACTGCGCAATGAGGCGATCCGCGCCGCAATCAACGCTCCGCTCGAGCCCGGGAAGTTTCGCAGCTTCAGCGGCGGGCGCATCGTGGTGTATGCGCGCGCGGCCGCGCGCAACGGCGACCTGACGGACGTATTCGTCAAGCGCAACGAAGGGCTGTCGGTCGAGACCACGGTGGCGCGGCGCGCGCATTACAGCGGCGCGGGCGACGGCCTGGCCGAGACCATTACGCTCTACGACGGCGAGCGTATCGAGGGCACCCCTGGCGGTAATCGCTTTCGCATCATGCGGTTCGAACAGCAGCTGATTCCGGTGCAGACGCCCGAGACCGGCACGCGCGCACCGCGGGCGAGCGAGCTGGGAACGATGGCACTGCTGGGAAGTCGCGACATCAAGCTGCAGGCGGAGCTGCAATGGCGTCTTGGCCTGCCGGTGATGGCGCTGGTGCTCACGGCGCTGGCGGTGCCGCTCGGTCGACTGCGTCCGCGCCAGGGGCGCTACGCCCACATCTGGATCGCGGTGCTGGTGTTTGCGGTGTACGCAAACCTGGCGCTGGCGGCGCGTACCTGGCTCGAGCATGGAGTAATTCCGGCGGCGTTTGGACTGTGGTGGGTGCATGGGCTGTTCTTCGCCATGAGCCTGGCTGCGATCCTCGGGCCGGGATTGCTGCGCGCGCAGCGCGCGCGGAGCCGGCGATGACGCTGCTCGATCGCTATATCGCCAGCACGCTGCTGTCGGCCGTTGCGCTGGTGATGGTGGCGCTGCAGATGCTGGGCATGCTGTTCGTATTCATCGGCGAACAGGGCAATGTCGGCATCGGCCATTACGGCATGCTCGATGCACTGCAGTACTCCGCGATGACGTTGCCGCAATTCGCGCTCGAAACATTCCCGGCAGCTGCGCTCATCGGGGCGTTGCTGGGCATCGGAGTACTCGCGCGCAGTCACGAGCTGACAGTGATGCGGGCCTCGGGTATGTCGAAACTGCGCCTGAGCTTCGCGGTACTGATCAGCGCGGCGCTGCTGGTGGCGATCGACCTGCTGATCGGTGAGTTTCTGGCGCAACCGCTCGGGCAGCTGGCCGATGAGCAGAAGGCCATCGCCAAGTACTCCAACCTGAGCTTCGCCGGGGCCGGTGCCTGGATCCGCGACGGCGATACCATCCTCAATGTCCAGGACCGTTCGGGCGCGGCCGAATTCGGCGGCATGCTGATCTTCGAGCTCACACCCGAGAATCGGCTGGCCGCGATTGCGCGCGCCGAGCATGCGACCGCGGCCGGGCCGCAATCCTGGCAACTGCGCAATTATGCCGAGTCGCGCTTCACTGACGACTCGGTCAGCAGTACGCGGGCGGCGCAACAGTCGCTGCATACTGCCGCCGGGGCGGATTTCCTGCGGCTGGTCAACACCGACTCGTCGGAGCTGTCATTGCGCACGCTGTTCAAGGCGATCCGCTACCTGCGGGCAAACCATCTGGAGTCCGAGCAGTACGAGATCGCGTTCTGGTCACGCGTGGCGCGCACCGTCGGCATCCCGGTGGCGCTGCTGTTCGCCCTGCCATTCGGTTTTGGCTCGCTGCGCACCGCCTCGCTCAGCGCCCGCAGCACCTTTGGCGTGGCGCTGGGGATCGTCTATGTGTTTTTGCAGCGATTGATCGAAAGCGGCACGCAGGTATTCAACCTCGATCCGTTGCTGCTGGCGTGGGTGCCTACCGGGCTGCTGGCGCTGGTCACGGCGATGCTGATCTGGCGCGTGCGCTAGGCGCCATGCAACGGCGGTCCCGGCGCCTGAGCGCATGGCTGGCGCGGCTGTTCGGTGTCGTGGCTCAGGTCGCGCCGCACGAGCGTCGGGCGGTGGTGCTGGCGTTCACGTGCAATTTCGTTCTGCTCGGCAGCTACTACATCCTGCGTCCGATACGCGACACGGTCGCGACCGTCATCGGGGTCGGTCAGCTGCAGAACCTGTTTACCGCCACGTTCTTGGGCACCCTGCTGGCCTCGCCGATCTACGCCATGCTGGCAGCGCGCATCAGGCTCAGCTGGCTGCTGCCGGGCGTGTTCTGGTTCTGGTTGTTGAACGTACTGCTGTTCCAGCTGTTGTTCCGGCAGGCACCGGGTAATGGGTGGATTGCAGCGGCCTACTACGTCTGGTTCAGCGTCGCCAACCTGTTCATGATCTCGGTGTTCTGGAGCCTGATGGTCGACCTGTTCACGCCCGCCCAGGCGATGCGGCTATTTGCATTGATCGCGGCCGGCGGCAGCATCGGTGCCATCGCCGGACCGCTGCTGGTGCGGCTGCTGGTGCAGCGGCTGCAACTCAGCGGCCTGCTGCTGCTCGCGGCCGCGGGCTTCCTGATCGTCATCGCGCTGGTGTACTGCCTGATGCGCGAGAAGGAGCGGCTGCGTGCCAGCCATGCGGAAGTACAGGAGACCACGCTCGATCACGGCCTGCCGGGGAATCCGTTCGAGGGATTCGGCAAGCTGCTCAGTTCGCGCTACATCACCGCTCAGGCAGCATTCATGCTGCTTATGACCTGGGCCGGCACCGTCGGCTACTTCCTGCAGACCGATGTCATCGCGCATGCCTTCCACGAGGTGGAGGGCCGCGCCCAGGCAATTGCCGACATCGATCTGGTGGTCAATATCGCGACCGCCCTGATCCTGGTGTTCGGTCTTGGGCGACTGGTGCAGCGCTTTGGAGTCACCGCCGGGTTGCTGCTCAATCCGCTGGTGCTCATGCTCGCCTTTGTCGCGGTCGCTATTTCACCGACGCTGATCGTCATCCAGGGCCTGCAGGCGGTGCGTCGTGTCGCGCAGTACGCCATCGCCCGGCCCAGCCGGGAAATCTGTTTCACGGTGGTCGACCAGAGCAGCCGTTACAAGGCGAAGAACGTCATCGACACTGTGATCTACCGCTTCGGGGACGTCAGTTCGGCCTGGATGCAGACCGGATTGCGGGCCGCGGGATTCGGCCTTGGCGGTGCGCTCGCGGTGGGTATCGGCGCCTGCATCGCGTGGGGCGCGGTTGCGCGCTATGCCGGCCGACGCTACGAGGAGATTCGCCATGGTTTCAAGGCCTGAGCCGACGCCGAAGTTCCATTGGTCGCGACCGCCCCGACTCGCGCCCGGGTTGCCGGTGCCGGGCGCGCCGGGCATTCTAAGACGGCCACAGCGGCCACAGCGGCCACAGCGGCCCCAATGGACCCTTGCCGCCTAGCCACATGAGAACATGAGCCCAACCCCGCCATCTTCGCCGCCGCGCCCGTCACTGCTGGCGCGCCTGCTCAAGTCCGTTGCCGCGATCGAGCCCTATGAGGTCAGGGCGGTCATCCTGAGCATGCTGTACTTCTTCTTTCTGTTCGGCAGCTACTCGGTGGTCAAGCCGGTACGCGACGCGATGGGAACGATCTATGGGGTCGATCACTACCAGCAGTTGTTCACCATGACTCTGGTGGCAAGTCTGCTGTTCGCGCCGCTGTATTCGGGACTCGCCGCGCGCATCAAACTGTCGAGCTTCCTGCCCTGGGTCTATGGCTTCGTCGCGGTCACGATCTTCGCGTTCTACGCGCTGTTTGTCGCCGTCAGTGATCAGAATCGCTGGCTCATCGCGGCATTCTTCGTCTGGGTCAGCACCTTCAACGTACTGATCATCTCGGTGTTCTGGACCTTCATGGCGGACATCTTTTCGCGCACGCAGGCCAAACGTCTGTTCGGCTTCGTGGCGGCCGGCGGCACCCTCGGCAGCATCGTCGGGCCGGCCATTGCGACGCTGCTGGCCAGGAGGCTGGGGAACAATAACCTGATGCTTATTTCGGCGGCCGGATTCGTCGCGACTGCACTGCTGGTGCGCATGCTGGCACAGGAAAAGCGGCGGCTGCTCGCGGCCGGCGTCGAAGTGCAGCACACCACGCTCGATCATCGCCTGCAGGGCAATCCGTTCGATGGTTTCGTGCTACTGATGCGATCGCGTTATCTGTTGCTGCTGGCGCTGTTTCTGCTGCTCATGACCTGGATTTCGACCATCGTCTATTTCCAGCTCGGCGATCTCATCACGCACGCCTTTCCCAATCGCGATGCCCGCACCCAGGCCTATGGGCTGATCGATCTGGCGGTAAACAGCCTGGCGGTGTTCATCCAGCTGTTCGGTTCCGGACGCATCATCGCGCGCTTTGGCGTCAAGGCCGGCCTGCTGCTCAACCCGATCATCATGGTGATCGCCTTCCTGGCGATCGCATTCTCCCCGGTCCTGCTGATCCTGGGCGCCATCCAGATTGTGCGCCGTGTGGCCGAATACGCGCTGGCCAAGCCGACCCGGGAAATGCTGTTCACGGTGGTTGACCAGCAGAGTCGCTACAAGGCCAAGAACGTCATCGATACGGTGGTCTATCGCTTCGGTGATTTCAGCAACGCCTGGGTCAGTTCCCTGATTCAGCCGCATGGTGTTACCGGGCTGGCGATCTTCGGCCTGATTACCTCGGCGGTCTGGTTCCCGATCGCCTGGCTGCTGGGACGCCGCTACGAGAATGTGCGTAGTGGTGAGCTGGTCGACGATGGGCTCAGGCCAGCCACCCAGGGGACAAAAGCCCAGGGCGATTGACCATGCTAGTGCCAGCCGGTGCTGCGCGCTTTGGCTTCGGCGGCCGCGTTCAGCGGATCGCCGCTGATGTGTTCACTGACCGCCTGCAGCAGCGCAGGGGGCAAAGCCGAAGTGGCCATGCGCAGATTCTGTGTCGTGCCGGCGCCGCCGGCGCCCTCGGCAGCCATCAGATTCAGCAGCTGCCACTGATCCTGATCGCGACAGGCCAGGCCCACCAGCGAGCGGCCGCCGCTGAGCGCGAAGGTGCGGCAGTAGTTGCCAGCCTTCGACCGGAAAGTCAGTCCGACGCGCACCGCGGCGCCGGGCGCAGCGCTGCTGGCGAGCTGCTCGTTCAACGCTTGCGCAAGGGCGCCGCGTGCCAGCAGCGCACCGTCATGAAACTCCGTCACGGCGCCCGGAGTCGCGAGGCGCTGGATCAGGACCCCTGCCATCAGTCCCACCGCCAGGCTGGCAGCAATGCTGTAGCGGCGTACCTTCACCTGGCGCTGGCCATTGCCGCGACGCGTGCGCTCCGCGCGTACGCGCGCCAGATCGATCACCTGGGCCGGACCTGTCGGCGTGCCGAGCTTGACCGCATGCACCAGGCGTTGCGGCACGGCTTCGTGCAATACACCGCTGTAGGCTCCGCGCAGTCGATCGCGTAGCGCGCGCTGCTGGGCGACGCGTTGCGCCAGCTGCGCGTCCTGTGCGATGGCCTGTTCAATGCGCTCGCGCTCGCCGCCCTCGAGCTCGCCGTCAACATAGGCGGCCAACAACTCGTCCGGAATATTCATGCGCTCTCTCCTGGCCCCAGCAACTGCTGCAGCGCCTGGCGGCCGCGTGCGAGTCGGCTGGTCAGCGTCCCCATTGGAACCCCGATGATCTGCGCGGCCTCCTTATAGGGCAAGCCCTCAATGAGCACCAGCGCCACCGCAAGGCGCTGCTCCGCCGGCAGGCACGCCATGGCCTGCTCAACCGCCAGGGTGCCGCTCGCATCGCCCCGATGGTCCGCGACCGCCTCTGCCTGTCCCTGATGGTCAAATGTGCGCTCGCGCCGTGCGCGCGAGCGCAGCTCATCGATCCAGGCATGCTTGACGATGGTGTAGAGCCAGCTGTCGAGCCGTGTGTCGGTCTGCCACTGCTCCAGGTGGGCCAGTGCACGCTCGAGCGCACCTTGCAGCAAATCGTCCGCATCGTGCGGGTTCCTGGTCAGGCTGCGCGCGAACCGGCGCAGCTTCGGCAGCAGCTCGAGGATCCGGCTATGCAGCAGATCACTGGGGCTGTTCATGTCGTATCAGGTAAACGCGCGGGAGTAACGGCTTGTTCCCTCTGGCGGCAAAAATTTAATTCGTGTTGGGCCGCGAAACGCATCCGGGCGGTCGTTTCAGTCAATGCTAGCATCGTTGAGAAAGGACGTAGCGTTATGGCACATCGCACCACCGCCAGGTCAATCGCACTCAGCTGTGCTGCCATCACGGTCGGGGCGGCGGCGCAGATCGGTCTGCCCCCGGTGCGCCTGCCGTCGCTGCCGACCCCCGGCCTTATCGGTCCCATCGGACAATCCGCCACCGGCGCTGCCGGTCTGGGCGCGTCGGCGCTGGCATTGCTGCGCCGGGCGACGGGCGATGAGTTGATTCGCCAGAATCGGCAGCTGATTGAAGCTGATCCTAACGGCGAGCCCATGTTGCGCGGCGAGCTGCTGGGGCTTGACCTGAGCGCCGAGGCACTCGAGCGCATTGTCGGCGCCGGTTTCGTGCGCGTCAGCGAGCAGGCGCCCGACGGCGCCGACACCCGTATCGATGTGCTGCGCGTGCCGCAGGGTTTGTCAACCCGGCGCGCGTTGAGCCAGTTGCGCCGCCTCGAACCCGGTGCGGTGTTTGATTACGATCATATCTACGGTAGCAGTGCGTCGGTTGCGGACGCGGCCATCGCCATGGCCGGAACCGCGGAGCTTGCGGCAGCGCCCGATGTTGATGGCGACATCAAGGGCAGCGTGCGCGTAGGCCTGATCGATGGCGGGGTGGAGCTCACGCATGCCGCATTTTACCGCGCCTCAATCATGAGCTCGGGTTGCGGCGGGCGAGCGGTGCCAAGCGCGCACGGCACCGCAATCGCCTCGCTGTTGATTGGCGATGCCGCACCGTTTCATGGCGCAGCGCCCGGTGCTCAGCTCTACGCGGCGGACGTCTACTGCGGCCAACCGACCGGCGGTGCCGTCGATGCGATTGCGGCGGCTTTCGGCTGGCTGCACGCCAATCAGGTCGCGGTCATCAACATCAGCCTGGTCGGGCCGGACAATCTGATTCTGCGACAGGTGGTGGAGCGGATGATCGCGCGCGGCCACATCGTCGTCGCGGCAGTGGGCAATGACGGCCCCGCGGCACCGCCGCTGTATCCGGCGGCGTACCCGGACGTCGTCGGTGTGACCGCCGTCGATGGGCATCGGCACGTGCTCATCGAGGCTGAGCGCGGCGCCCAGGTCGAATTTGCCGCCCCTGGTGCTGACATGGTGGCGGCGATCAGCCCCGCCGGCTATAGCATCGTGCGGGGAACCTCGTTTGCGGCACCGCTGGTCGCCGGATTACTGGCGCCGCGTCTGATGGCGCCGGACCAGCAGGGGGCGCGCGCTGCGATCGCGTCGCTGGCGCGCGAGGCGATCCATCTGGGGGCCAGTGGACGCGACGGCACCTACGGGCTGGGGCTGGTCGCGGAGGGGCTGCGGGTGGCGCCTGACATAATGCAGCTGCGCCCCGAATAATAGATTTGGACCAGGGAAGAATACCGGCCCGGCAGTCGTTGTGCTCTATGAAGGTCGCTATCGGTAGCGATCAATTCTGGAGCAAAGCACATGAAAATGAGTCAACTTCGCGTCCCCATGGCGCTGGCAGCGATTCTGGGGCTCAGTTCCGTCGCGCAGGCCGGACTTCTTGGCGGCGGGGCCGCCGGCGGCCTAGGGGGCGGCTTCAATGGTGGAATGGGAGGCCTGAACGGTGGCTTTGGTGGTAACACCATGGGCAGCTTTGCCGGCGCTGGAGGCAACGCGG
>Ga0302181_10000647_pt1 | contig 27612 bp, 23 predicted proteins | sample I_Palsa_E3_3_FD_198786 | JGI IMG/M metagenome (GOLD analysis project Ga0302181, IMG submission 198786) | Peat permafrost microbial communities from Stordalen Mire near Abisko, Sweden - I_Palsa_E3_3 | ecosystem: Environmental > Terrestrial > Soil > Palsa > Peat permafrost | place: Sweden...
GATGTGGTCGGAGGCTGGGTCTCCTGGCTTACGGGCCTACCGACCGCGCCTTCCCGGCGACTCCACGTCGCCAGTGGCTGTCCTGCGGCCGGCGTCCCCGATCACAGTGGCGGGTCCGCGCCGGATCCTCACCGGCTTCCCCTCACCACCGACCTTGAACCGGTGGATCGTATCGCGAGGCCGCCCGGAGCGAGCGGCTAACGACGCAGCGCCAGCATCACTGCGGTGGCGAGGGCGAGCCCGAGCGCCGCGATCGATGTCGCTCCGACGATGAACGCCTCATGGGAGCGCGCATAGTCGACGACCGCGTGAGGCCGGGCCAGCACGAGCAGGCCGGCGAGCACGAGCGCCCCCAGGAGCGCCGCGGCCGGCGGTCCCAGCGCCTCGCCCAGAGACACTGGCTGGACGAGCTCGCGGCTCGGAGCGCCGGCCCGCCGAGGCCACCGCGCCTCCGCGGCCTCGATCGCGGCCACCCCCACCAGCGTCCACGCGGTGGCGATCAGGAAGCCGCCGAACACGTCACTGGGGAAATGCCACGCCAGTTCGAGGAACGAGAAGCACACCGCCACCGCGAATGCGGCTCCGAGCGCAGCGACATAGGGCCGCCAGCGCGCCGGAGCGACGATCACCGAGCACAGCGCTAACGACATCGCCGCGGTGGCATGCCCGCTCGGCCAGGCGTTGGCGTAGAACACCGGGAATCCTGACAGGGACACCACGCGTGCCTCGGCCAGCAGGGGCTTGAGCAGCTGCGTCGTCACGTTCGCGCCCAGGATGATGATCGCCACCGCGGCCGCGACCCGAGGCCGGCGTCGGGCTAACGCGACCAGCACCGGGATCGCGGCGAAGTAGACGTAGGGCCGTGGATTGCAGAGGTCGGCCACGAACTGCGTGATCCGGTTCAGGCGCGGCCGTTGCAGATCAACGAATCCGCGCAGAATCGACTGGTCGGCGTGTTCGAACACACCGACGTGGAAGGCGGCGTACCAGGTCGCGACCAGCAGGGCGAGCGCGGCCCCCGCTCCGATCAGGGGCAGCCGGGCGCGTTGGGGCAACATGGTTCCAGGGTAGCCAAGCCCGGGTGGCGCCCGAGCGGGTCCCTGGCCTGCCCGAGCCTAAGCGGTCTTGCGCGCTTCCGTGGCCTGACGGCGGATCCGGATCTCCGGAGCAGTGCCGGTGCGGCGCACGTAGGCGTAGTACTCGAGATCCTCGGGCGATGCCGCCTCGACGCTGAGCCCGGCGGCCAGCTCGAAGCGCCCGGCTTCGTAGAGCAGCTCCTGATAGCGCGGCGCGTCGGCGGGACCGTCCGCCCTGCGGGCCGGGCGCCCCTCGATGTCGATGTCGTACACGTCACAGCGAAACGTCCAGCGCGAGCCGCGCGCGAGCTTCTCAGCGTTGAGCTTGATCGCCACCGTGTTGGGGATACCGGGCGCGCCGGAGGCGCCGGCGGTACCCGGGCTCACCCGCAGCCTCGCGCGGGCGTCAACCAACGCACTCGACAGGCGTTCGAAGTTGCGACCGTAGGGGGCTGGGACGATTGCCACCGGCCCGACAGCGTTGATGTCCCCGCGGATGGCCTGTGCGACGGGACCGACCACGACATAGTCGACCTTGTTTGCGTTCAACCAGCGCAGCACGGCAATCGATTTCTGATCGAGGTGCTCGAGCCCCTGGCTGGGCTGGATCGGCGTGGATTCGATCTCGGGTGTGCGGTGTCTCAGCAGCATGGTGCTCCGTTTTCGCGCCGTTGCGGCGGACTCCTTCAAGAAAGTATTTCGCGGCGAGGTTATACGCTCGCTGGTCGATGGATCTCGACCAAGTGCAGGCGCGCCGCGCCGCGCGGGCGCGCGAGCGACAGGCCCGAGTGCGCCGCCGCCGCGCCGCCGCGCTCGGTGCCGTTGCGGTGGTGGTCGCGCTCACCGCGGTGATCGTGATCGCCTCTTCGGGTGGCGGAGACGCCTCACGCGTGGCGGACTCCGGGCAGCGCCACGTCCGCGCCCCCCACCGGGGCGCCGGCCCCGGCCCTCGGCGCACCCGCAAGGTCCACCACGGCTCGACCGTGACCGGCACCGCCACCGGCAAGCCGGGTACGACGCCGGTCCCGATCCTGACCTACCACGTGATCGCCCCCCCGCCGCCCGGTGCCCCGTTCCCGGGCCTGTACGTGCCCGCCAACGAGTTCGCCGCCCAGATGGCGGCGCTGAAGTCGGCCGGCTGGCACCCGGTCACGCTCGATCAAGTGAAGGCGTTCTGGACCCGCGGCGTCCCGCTCGGCCCCGGCAAGCCGGTCGTGCTCACGTTCGACAACGGCTATCACTCGCAGTACGCCAACGCGCTGCCGGTGCTCAAGCGGCTGGGCTGGGTGGCCGACGAGAACATCCAGTTGACGGGGCTGCCGCCCTCTCAGGGTGGCTTGACGGACCCGGAGGTGCGTGCCCTGATCGACGCCGGCTGGGAGCTCGACACGCAGGGGATCAGCCATGCTGACCTGGTCACGCTCGATGCCGCGTCGCTGCACGATCAGGTGGCCACCGCGCGCCAGATCCTGCGCCAGCGCTACGGGGTGCCGGTGAACTGGTTCTGCTACCCATCCGGCCATTACAACGCGACGGTGATCGCCGCGGTCCGCGCCGCCGGCTTCGTCGGCTCGACGACCACCATCCCGGGAATCGCCAGCCCCGCCAACGACCCGTACCGCCTGCCCCGCTTGCGCGTGCTGGCCGGCACGACAGGGCCGGCGCTGTTGGCGGAAATCGCCTCAGCGAGCGGGGACTCGCTCCCGCCGGCCTCTTACGGAGAACCCGGAACCACGTGAGCACCGTGGGCGCGGGGACGCTCCGAGGCACCCGGCCGCCGTCGACGATCGGCGTCGCGGTCTCGGTCGGTGCGGTCGCGCTCGCCACCGCCGCCATCTACCCCCTGCGGCAGATCGCACCGGTCGTGTCACTGAGTGTCGTGTACCTGCCCGCGGTGCTGCTGGTCTCGGCCTACTGGGGCCTCTGGCTCGGACTGGCGACGTCGTTGCTCAGCGCAGCCGCGTTCAACTTCTTCCATCTCCCCCCCACCGGGCGGTTCACGATCGCCGATAGCCGCAACTGGGTCGCGCTGGCCGCGTTTACGACGGTTGCGGTGGTGGCGAGCACGATCGCCGAGCTCGCCCGCGCGCGCGCGCTGGAAGCCGAGCGCCGGCGCGGCGAAGCCGACCTGGCTGCGGCGCTGGCGCGGGAGTTGCTCTCCGGCGCGGACACCGCCGACGCGCTGGGCGCAACGGCGCGGCGGGTCGCCCAGGCGCTGGGTTTGCCTTCGGCGGCGATCGAGCTCGGAGCCGCCCACGGGGACGAGCGTCGCCAGGCGTTCACGCTCGCGAGCTCCGATGGCACCCAGATCGCGACACTACTGGTCCCCCGGCAACTCCCAGCCGACACTGAGGAGCGACTGAGCCGGCAGGTTGTGCCGGCGCTCGAGGCGCTGGTCGGGATCGCACAGCACCGCGACGCGATGCAGGCCGAAGCCGTCGAGACGGCCGCGCTGCGGCGCAGCGATGACGTCAAGACGGCTCTGCTGCGTGCCGTCTCTCACGACCTGCGCTCGCCGCTGACGGCGATCGTGGCCGCCGGTCACGCGCTGGGGACCAGCTCGCTGACCGAATCGGAGCGATCTGAGCTCAGCGCGGCGGTGGTCGAGGAAGGCGGCCGGCTCGCGGCACTGGTCGACAAGCTGCTCGATCTGTCGAAGCTGCAGGCTGGTGGCGCGGAGCCCCGTTCCGGGTGGGTCTCAATCGAGGATGTCGTGACCGCGGCGACCGAGGGGCTGCGCGACGGCGCCGGCGATGTCCGTCTCATCGTCGACCGAGCCGTACCCGAGGTCCGCGCCGACGCGGCTCAACTCGAGCGCGCGTTCGCGAACCTGCTGGAGAACGCGCGCCGCTACTCCGACGGCCTGCCCGTGTCCGTCCATGCGCGGCGCTCGGGCCCGCGCGTCGTGATCAGCGTGGTGGACCAGGGCCCCGGGATCGAGCCAGCCGAGCGCGAACGGATCTTCGAGCCCTTCTATCGCGGTCGCCGGGCGGCCGGAGAGCCCTGGACAGGGTCCGGCCTCGGCCTCGCGATCGCCAAGGGGTTCGTGGAGGCCAACGGTGGGACGATCGCGGTCGAGTCCCTCCCGGGCCAGGGCACGAGCTTCGTCGTGTCGCTGCCGATCTCGCAAGCGCCAGTCGTCAAGGTGGGCGCATGAGCGCATCAGCCCGTCAGAGAGTTCTCGTGGTCGATTCCGCGTCATCGACATGAGCGCATCAGCCCGTCAGAGAGTTCTCGTGGTCGATTCCGCGTCATCGACATGAGCGCATCAGCCCGTCAGAGAGTTCTCGTGGTCGATGACGAGCAGCAGATCCTCCGGGCGCTGCGGGTCATTCTGCGCGACGCCGGTTTCGAAGCCGTTCCGGCCAGCACCGCCGAGGAGGCGCTCGACCTCGCCGCGGTCAGGGCACCCGACGCGGCGATCATCGACCTCGTGCTGCCGGACATGGACGGGATCGAGCTGTGCCGCCGTCTGCGCGAATGGAGTGCGATGCCGTTGATCGTGCTGTCGGCGGTCGGGGACGAGGACGCCAAGGTCCGCGCCCTCGCCGCCGGCGCCGATGACTACGTGACCAAGCCGTTCGGGCCCCGGGAGCTGATCGCCCGGTTGCAGGCCAACCTGCGCCGCATTGACCCCGATCCCGAGCCGGCGCTGATCACGGCGGATGAGCTCACGATCGACCTCGCGTCGCGCACGGTGCAACACGGCGGCGAGGAGATCCACCTCACGCCGACCGAATTCGACCTGTTGCGTCTGCTGGCCCGCAACCGCGGGCGGCTGATGACCCACCGCGACCTGCTGTTCGCGGTCTGGGGGAACGGATACGGAGATGACACCCAGGTCTTGCGCGCGCACATCGCCAACCTGCGCCGCAAGATCGAGCCCGCGGGCGGCCCAAAGTACATCCGGACCGATCCCGGGGTCGGATACCGCTTCGCGGGGTGAGGATCGGCTCCCGACGGGTTGCGTCCGAGGGCCAATAATTAGTTAATCGATCTTCTATTAATATTATTTATTGGTCAACGCGCTAGCTCTCGGGTTCGCGCAATCGGTAGCCCACCCCCGGTTCGGTGAGCAGGTACTGGGGCCTCGAGGGGTCCGGCTCGAGCTTGGCCCGGATGTGGGCGACATGGACGCGGAGGTAATGGGTCTCCTCGCCGTATTCGGGTCCCCACACCTCGCGTAGCAGCTGGCGGTGGGTGACGAGCCGCCCGTGATGCTGGGCCAGCACGCTGAGGAGATCGAACTCGATCGGGGTCAGGTGCACCTCGGCGCCGGCCCGCACGACCTGACGGTCCAGGACGTCGATGATCAGTTCGCCGATCTTCAATTGAGGGCTGCCGCCGACGTCGGCCGACCGGCGCAGAACCGCCCGCAAGCGCGCCAAGAGCTCATCGGTGCCAAACGGTTTCGTCACGTAGTCGTCCGCCCCCGCGTCGAGCGCGCGGACCTTCTCACGCTCATCCCCCACGGCGGAGAGCACGAGGATCGGCAAGCCACTCCAGCGCCTGACCTGCTCGCAGACCTCGACTCCCTGTCCGTCCGGCAACACGAGATCGAGCACCAGCGCATCGGGTGGACGCGAGGCCAGCGCGGCGAGCGCCTCTGCCTTTGTCCCGGCCGCCTCGACGGTGTAGCCCGCGCTGCGCAGGATGATCGTCAGGCCGCGGACGATCTGGGGCTCGTCATCGACGACTAAGACTCTGGGCCGCTGCGACGCGCTCATGTCGATGACGCGGAATCGACGACGAGGACTCGGGGAGCCGGGCTCACGTCAGCAACCGCGCGTCATCCGACGGCGCGGCGGGTTCAGGCGCGGACGGCCCCGGCTGGGGCGCAACCGGAAAACTCACGGCAAACGACGTGCCGCGGTCGGCGCCTGTTTGCAACAGGATGCGACCCCCATTGGCCTCGACGAAACCCCGGCAGATCGCCAGCCCGAGCCCCGAGCCGGTGCCCTGGGCTCCACGGCCGCGGAAGAACGGCTCGAACACGCGCGAGCGATGAGGGCTGGGAATACCCCGCCCGCGATCGGTCACCCGGACCGTTACCCGTCCGGTGGCTGCGCCCCCGCTGATGCAGACCGGTGATTGCGGGGGCGAAAACTTGACCGCGTTCTCGATCAGGTTGGAGAACACCCGCTCGAGTTGCGCCGCGTCGGCACGGACCAGCGGCAGATCGACGGGCACTTTGAACTCGATCGGATGCGGAGTCCGCAGTTGGGCCGCGGCCGACGCGACGACGTCATGGAGATCGCACCAGTCCGCCTGCGGCGCGACCGCCCCAGCCTCGATCTTGGACAGATCGAGCAGGTCGTCGACGAGCCGGGCCAGCCGCGCGCCCTCCCCCTCGATCACGTCGATCAGCTCAGAACGCTCCGCCTCCGTGACGATCGCCGAACGGAGCGCTGACCCGGCCGTCGTGATCGCGGTCAACGGCGAACGCAGGTCGTGGGAAATCGCGTGCAGAATCGCGGTCCGGGCGACCTCCGCCCGGCGGGCCGCCTCGGTTTCCGCCGCCCGCTCGGCCAGGCGCTCGCGCTCGATCGCCACGTCGATCAGGCGACCCACCGGCTCACAGATCCGCTCGAGCTGAGCCCGGTCCCAGACCGCGTCGTCGGACACATACAGCCACACACTGCGATCGCGGGCCCGAAGCCGCACAGCGAGCTCATCCGGTCCGGGCGACGGAACCGGCTCGAGCGCGACGCGCGCGCGGCTCGCCCCGGTCGCCGACGCGACACGAGTACCGATGCTCTCCAGCTGCGCGCCCAGGCTCTGTCCGACGAGGATCGCCGAGGCGACCTCGGCCAGGAGCGTGGCCTCGCGCTCGCGGGCCGCGGCCACCCGGGCACGGCTTTCGGCCTCGGCGGCGCGTTGGCGACCGGTCGCGGCCAGGCGCCCGACGACGATTGCCGCGACCAGCAGCACGACCAGCTCGACCACGTCCTGCGTATGCGCGATGGCCAGGCGATACCGGGGAGCGACGAACAGGTAATTGAGCGTCAGCACGCTTAACCCGGCCGTCGCCAGGGCGGCCCGCTCCCCGCGACGGATCGCCACCTCCAGGACGGCCAGCAGGTAGATCGCCCCGAGCCCGGCGGGCGGCGCGCTTGATTTCAGTGCGGCCACGACCGCCGTCGCCACGCCGACGGCGACCACGACCTCGAGCGCGCCCGGGGCCGCGGCTCGCAGCGCCTGTGGCGTGAGCGCAGGGCGCCGACGTCGAGTGTCCGGCTGGCTCATCTCTGCACCATCTCTCGACATCAGACTACGCCGCGATCGGTGAAGGTCGCTTGGGCTGAGTCGGGGTCGATTCGATGATCACGCGACACGGGCGCTCGCGCAACACGGTCTCGAGCGCGCGGCCGAAGCCCGACCCCGCTCGGGCCATCGGCAGCACAATGGCCTCGGCGCGCATGGCCCGCGCCTCGTCGACGATACGGCGGCCGGTCTGGCCCGCTCTGACCTTGTCCCAATGCCCGGACACGCGGCGTCCCCCCAGCACCTTGGCCTCCTCGATGATCGACTGCGCCGCCGACTCCTGCTCGGGTAGCTCGGCGTCGATCGGGCTGGTGGCCGGGACGGAAATCAGCACGAGCACGTGGATACCCCGGCGCCGACGTGCTGCCAGCCGCACCGCGGTGGCCAGCACCGCGGGTATGTAGCCGCCCTCGTCGAACGCCACCAGGACCGAGTCGTACTCGGCTTCGGTATCGACCGCGGGCCCGGCGACGGCGATCTTCGTCGTCGTGGTGAGATCGAGGCCCTGCCCGCGGCGGTAGGTGACGTAGAGGGCGATTCCGATCAGCAGCCAGGCGACTCCGGCGGCGGCGACCGCGATGTGGAGCACGGTCACGGTCACGAAGGCGAGGAACGTGCCCAGGCCCCCGAGGACCGCGAACAGAGGCAGCTCACGTCCCGCCACCCGCAGCGTCCCCGGGCCGCGATATGGGCGAGCCCGATCTGGCTGGGTGATCCGCAGCCGGATCACGGACACATGCGCGATCGTGAACGACAGCATCGCTCCGAACGCGTACATGTTGCCGAGGAAGGTCGCCTGGCCTGGGATCATCGTCAGGCACGCGATCGCTCCGAACACGAGGATGCCGATCCACGGTGTCCGGAAGCGGGGGTGCAACTGGCGCAGGACGTCGGGGACCTGCCGGTGCAGCCCCATCGAATAGACGAGCCGCGAGACCCCGATGATTCCGGCGTTGGTGGCGATGAACAGGATCGTGGCGGCGAGCAGCCCGACGTAGATCTCGCCGGCGTGCTGGAACGCGCCGAGGTTCAGATGCTTGACGATCCCCAGCACCGGATCGGCGGCATAGCCTCCCTTGGCCTCGCTCACCCCCAACAGAGTCTGGCAATGGATACCGGTGCAGCGCACCGGTAGCGCCGACAGGGCAACCGCGGGCAGGAACGCGTAAATCGCGAACACGGCGATCACCACGCGGTTGATCGCCCTGGGGATCGTGTGCGCCTGGTCCTTGGCTTCCTCGGCCATGTTCGAGATCGTCTCGATGCCGGTGTACGCGATCATCCCGACCGGGATCGCGATGAGGAAGTTCTTCCACGTCGGCGCTGTCCCCAGGTGCACGTTGGACACCAATGTGTGCGGCGAGAGAACGAGGAAACAGCCGATGATGACGAGCAGCACCTGGGTCGAGAAGTCCGTCACCGCCAGCGCGACGTTCAGCTTGGCCGCCTCGGTCACGCCGACGACGTTGATCGCACACAGCAGCGCGACCACGCCGATGCCGAAGAAGATGTCGCCCGGCGAGCTCTTCAGGAAGGGGAAGAACAGGCCACCGAGATAGTGCGGCACGAAGAACGCCGAGATCGCGATCGTGATCGTGTAGTTGAGCATCTGGGCCCAGGCGGCGAAAAAGGACCAGAACTCGTTGAAGGCGTGGCGCGCGAAGCTGGAGGAGCCGCCAGCCTCTGGATACATCGCCGTCGCCTCGGAATATGTGGCCGCGGTCAGGTAGAAGATGACGCCGGTGACCACGAACACGATCGGCGTCAGTCCGAGCGCGTAGGACGCCACCAGTCCGAGCGCGTAGTAGATCGACGAGCCGACGTTTCCGTATGCGGTCGAGGCGAGCGCGTTGACCCCGAGCACCCGTTGCAGGCCGACCAGGCGTCGCTCTGCCATCAGTGGCCCCCGGTCCGAGGATCTGCCGGCGGAGCGGTGAGAATGACCCGGCAGGGCGCCTTGCGGATCACGTATTTGGCGATCTCGCCCACGTAGTTGTCCAACGGGCCGCCGGCGCCGCCGAACAGCGCGCCACCCCGGATCCGAGACGGTTCCTCGGCGGCCAGAACGATGGCTTGCACTCCGCGCTCGCGCGCTTCGTTGACGATCGCCTGCCCGACCCGCCGCGCGCGAATCATCGTCGTGGCGACCGACACGCCCTCGTATTCCTCCCCCACCGCCTTGGCCCGGGCCAGCGCCGCACGCGCCACCCCGACCTGGGCGTCGGGCAGACGAGCGTCGAGCGGGAGCGAGAGCGGCAGCTCGAACACCCACACCGCCTCGATCACCGACCCCCCGTCGCGGGCCCCTTCGCGCGCTTCGCCGGCCAGGCGACCTGCCGTCTGAATGATGTCGTCGTCGAGCCGGTTACCGAACACCGGAACCAGGATCGACCCGAACTCGGGCTCCAGCGCCTCGTGCCGGAGCGCGCGCTCGGGGATCGTGACGCGCCGCAACAGCGGCTTGCCCTCGGTCGTGCGATAGGTGACGTAGAGGACGATCCCCGCCAACAGCCACCCCGCGCCGACGTACCGGGCGGCGGAGCGGAAGACCACCACGGCCACCCAGCCGGCGAACGAGAGTAGCGCGCCGAGCAGGGCGGGCAGCGGAACACTGCTCCCGCCCACCGGGATCGAGAACGGCACTCGGTAGCCGCGCGAGCGTTGCGGTTCGCGAAAGCGCAACACGATCACCGACAGGTGGGCGATCGTGAACGACAGCAGCGCACCGAAGGCGTAGATGCCGACCAGGAGCTCCAGATCCCGGGGCAGGACAAGCGCGCCGGCGGCCAGTGCGGCCGCCGCCATGACCACGTACGGCGTCCCCCAGCGCGGGTGCAGGCGACCGACGATGCTCGGAATCTGGCGGTTGGTGGCCAGCGAGTAACCGACGCGCGAGACGCCGAGCATCGCCACGCCCGCCGCCGCCGCGAGACCGGCGGCGCCGCCGATCGCGACGGCGTACTTGAGCACATCCGCCACCCAGACCGGCCGGAAGGACTCGACCACACCGAGCACGGGCGCCTTGATGTGTGTCTGGCCGAGCTGGGTCACGCCGTGGTGAACCGGGAGCGCCGCCACGCCCACGAACGCGATCCCGACGTAGACGAGCACGATGATCGACGACCACGGCAGGATCAGCCGTTTGAGCGCCCGGCTGGTCCCGCCGCCGACTTCGCCCGCCAGGCTGGCCGCCGCCTCCAGCCCGGTGAACGCGATCACGGCGATCGGCAGCGCCAAGGCGAGGTCTGAGACCGTCGGCACGGTCCCGAGGTGGATGCTCTCGCGGAGGTGGTCGGGATGAAAGGCCAGCGCCAACCCGAGCACGATCACCACCGCCTGGAGTGCGAGGTCGCCCGCGGTGATGAGGACCCGGCCGCGGAGCCGGCGCACGCTCACGCCGGTGATGTTGTCGGCCAGCACGAACGCGATCACGGCGATGGCGACCGCGATCTCGAGCCCGCCGTGTCCCAACGGGGCCCAGAATGCGGCCAGATAACTCGGCACGGTGAGCGCCGTGACCGCGAGCAGGATCGTGTAGTCGAGCACGATCGCCCAACCGGCGATGAAGCTGACGAGCTCGTTGAACGCGTAGCGCGCGAACACCGCCGAGCCGCCCCGCTCCTGGTGCAGCGAAGCACCCTCGGCAAAGGTCATCGCCGTCAGTTGAAAGAAGATCCCGGCAGCCAGGAACACCACCGGGGTGAGACCATCCGCTCGGTGGGCCACGACGCCGAGGGCGAAGTACACAGAGCTGACCGTCGTCGTGTAGACGACCGCGAACAATGCGCGGTAGCTGATCGGACGTTCATTCACAGGCTGGCGGTCTCCGTCGTCGGTGAGGCGGCTCTCAGGCGAGCGTCGGTGCGGCGGCGACCACTACGGGCCTCGTGACTGCACGAAGAGTCGACCGACTCCGGCCGCGACGAACAGCACACCGAGGAGCACGCCGGTCGTGGCGACCCCGCCCCCGGCCGCGATCGTCCGTGCGAGCAGGGCGATCCCGATCACGATCATGAGGACCGAGAACACGACCGTGGAAGACTGGCGTATCCGCTGTGGATCCGGCATCCGGCCGTAGCTTAGGCGCCTGGAATTTCGACCGTCGCTGCGGGACAATTGGGGCAGTGACCCGCCGCCCGCAGGAGGAATGATGAGCACCGATTACGCGCTTTCGTACGGCACTCACGCGACGCCGGCTGAGGGCCGTTGTGCGATGGAGTGGGTCAGCCATCTGGCCGGCGAGTCGCACAGTGATGAGCCCGCGTGCGTGAGTCCGGTCATCCGCGCGTTTTGCGTCGCCCTCAACGACGGCCTCGAGGATGCCTCGCGTCAGCGTCTGCGCCCCTACCTGGCGCGCACGATCGGCACGGCCGACGACGGGCTGGACGAGACGCGGGCGTGGATGGCCATGGATTGGCTGATCCGGACCTACACGCCGACGTGGCTGTCGCTCGCCGACCTGTGCGATGCGGCCGACGGTCTGCTCTCGCTGGCGACCGTCTCGGACATCGAGGGCCTGCAAGCGGCGCTGCAGTCGCTGCGCTTCGCCCGCCAGCGGGCGCGGGCCGCGTGGGGCACGCGACCCGCCGCGTGGCTCTCGCCAGGCGTGGGAGCGCGTGCGGCCGCGCGCGAGACGGCGTGGGCGGCGGCCGCGGCTCCGGCCTGGGCGGCGGCCCGGGCCGGCGTGGGCGAGATCGCCGGCGACCGAGCGCGGGCGGCGGTGCGCTGCGCTGCGGGCGACGCCGCGGGAATCGTCACGCGCACCGGGCGGGCGGGCGGCAGCCGCGCAGCCGCGCGGGCGGCCCTCGCGCCAACGATCGCGGAGCTGCAGCGTTCCGCGTTCACGCTGCTGGATCGCATGCTGCCGACCCTGCCGCTGCCCCTGCCGGTTGCGCCAGATGCCAGCGAATTGGGCCGGCTCGCCGCCCTGCCCGCGTAGCGCGCCTCGCTCGCCGGAAGGCCTCGGCGAGCGCACACCTTCACAGAATCTGTATGGCTCGGTGGGGTTTCTGCATGTGGCCTTGACACCGGCTGACTGATCATCTTCGGCATGGACGTCGTTTCAATCGTGCTCGGGGTGCTGATGTTCGCCGCGCTGATCGCGCTGGTCTACGGGATCGACCGCATATGAGCGGCGCAGACCTGTTCGGGCTGGTGGCCTCGGTGATCGTCTGCATCTACCTCCTCTACGCACTGTTGCGCGGCGAGAAGTTCTAATGCTGCGCACCGCACACGCGCTCGCGGGCGAGCGACGCCGGGCGGAGGGCGCGCCGGTGCACCGGGGCAGTCGCCGATGACCTTCCTCGGCTGGTTGACGATCTTCCTGTTTGTCGCCGTGGTGACGGCGGTCGCGATCCCACTGGGCAGCTACATGGCGGCCGTGTACACGGGCGAGCGGACGTTTCTGGATCGGCTGTTGCTGGGCCCCGAGCGGTTGCTGTATCGGATCCTGCGGGTCGACCCCAGCAAGGGTCAGGATTGGAAGGCGTACGCGAAGAGCTTGATCATCTTGTCGCTGGCGGGCTGGCTGCTGCTGTATTTCATCCTGCGGACGCAGACGTTGTGGGATTTCACGGGCCTGAACCCGATGGGGTTCCACTCCGCGCCGTGGAACGTGACCTTCAACACGACGTCGTCGTTTTTGACCAACACGAACTGGCAGTACTACGGCGGCGAGACGACGATGAGCTACTTCAGCCAGATGGCGGGGCTGACGGTGCAGAATTTCCTCTCCGCCGGGGTGGGGATCTGTGTCGCGGTCGCGCTGGTGCGAGGGATCGTCGGCCGCAGCGGGAAGAGCTTGGGCAATTTCTGGTCGGATCTGGTGCGGACGGTGCTGTGGGTGTTGCTGCCGTTGTCGGTGCTGATCGCGCTGGTGCTGGTGTTCCAGGGCTCGATCGCGAACTTCTCGCATTACCTCGGTTTCAACGGGCTCACCGGCCTGTCGCAGACGATCGCGATGGGCCCTGTCGCCTCGCAGGAGGCGATCAAGCTGCTCGGCACCAACGGCGGCGGCTTCTTCAATACCAACTCGGCGCATCCGTTTGAGAACCCGACTGGGTTCACGAACTTCTTTGAGATGGTGGTCGTGCTGGCGATCCCGGCGGGGCTGGTGTTCATGTACGGGAAGATGGCCGGCAAGCGTCGCCAGGGCTACGCGATCTTCGCGACGATGGCGGTGATGTTCCTCGGCGCGGCGTGCGTGGCGTACGTCGCCGAGGCGCACGGCTCCCCGGCGCAGCACGCCGCCGGCCTGCATACCGGCGTGATTGCGGGGTCGACGGGTGGGAACATGGAGGGCAAGGAGCAGCGGTTCGGGATCGCCGGCTCGGCCTTGTTCGACGTCGTCACGACGGTCACGTCGTGCGGCGCGGTGAACAGCGCGATCGAGTCGTTCACCGGGATCGGCGGCGCGGTGCCGTTCGCCAACCTGTCGGCCAGCGAGGTGATCTTCGGCGGCGTCGGCACCGGCCTGTATTCGATTCTGCTCTACGTGGTGTTGGCGGTGTTCCTGGGCGGCCTGATGGTCGGTCGGACCCCCGAGTACCTGGGCAAGAAGATCGAGGCCAGGGAGATCAAGCTGGTCGTGCTCGGGCTGCTGATCACGCCGCTGGCCGCGCTGTTCTCGACTGCCCTGGCCACCGCCAGCAGCGCCGGGCGGGCCTCGATCTCGGCCGCGGCCACCGGGCCGCAGGGATTCTCCGAGACGTTCTACGCCTACCTGTCGCAGGCCAATAACAACGGGTCGGCGTTCGCCGGCTACACCGGCTTCATCCAGCCCAATGCGGGCAACGTCGGCTCGCACGGAGTCACGTTCGCCGACCTGCTGGGAGGTTTCACGATGATCTTCGCGCGCTACGCGCCGATCCTGTTCGCGCTCGCGGTCGCCGGCTCGCTGGCCGGCAAGCGGGTCAGCCCCGCGGGCCTGGGCACGATGCGCACGGACAACCCGACGTTTGTGGTGCTGTTGATCGGCGTGATCGTGCTGGTCGGCGCGCTGACCTTCTTCCCCGCCCTGCTGCTCGGACCGATCGTGCAGGGCCTGACCGGACACCTCTACTGACTATGAAACGCGATCTCATCACCTCAGCCATCGGCGTTCTCGTGCTCACGCTGCTGTGCGGGATTCTCTATCCGCTGGTGATCACCGGGGTGAGCCAGGTGGCCTTCCCCGGCAACGCCAACGGCCAGCAGATCAAGGTCAACGGCAAGCTGGTGGGCTCGAAGATCATCGGCCAGCAGTTCGCCACCCAGGTGGTCAAGCACGGCAAGCCCCAGGTCGACAAGAACGGCAACCCGGTCACCGTGCCGGACCCGCGCTACTTCCAGAGCCGCCCGTCCGCCACCGTCCCGCCGTACAACGCCGCCGCGACCGCGTTCTCGAACCTCGGGCCCAACAGCGTCGCCACCGAGCAGGCCATCGCCGCCAACATCCAGGCGTATCTCGCGCTGGAGAAGCCCTACGTGCCCGGCCTGAGCGCCGCGACGGTGCCGGTCGACGCCGCCAACAGCTCGGCGTCCGGGATCGACCCCGACATCTCGATCGCCAACGCCGACATCCAGGCGCACCGGATCGCCGCCGTCCGCCACCTCCCGCTGACCCAGGTCCACCAGCTGATCTCCACCTACACCCACGGCCGCGGGCTCGGATTCTCCGGGGAGCCGGGCGTCAACGTGCTGCAGCTCAACCTCGCTCTTGACCGCGTGACGGGAGGCCACTGATGTCCGTCAACACGCCCGCACCCACCTCCGAGCCGCAGGCCCCCGCGGCCCCCCACGAGCGCCAGGCGATCTCGCTGTTCCGGCCTGACATCGTCACGCGTGCGCTGCGCGACAGCTTCCTCAAGCTCGACCCGCGGGTGCAGATCCGCAACCCGGTGATGTTCGTGGTCGAGCTCGGCGCCACGATCACCACCGTCACCTGGCTGATCCAGGTGTTCGGCGGCGGCCCGCTGGGCGGTGGCCACGAGCCCGCCTGGTACACGTTCACGATCTCGTTCTGGCTCTGGCTGACCGTCGTGTTCGCGAACATGGCCGAAGCGTTTGCCGAGGGACGCGGCCGCGCGCAGGCGAACACGCTGCGCGCGATGCGACAGGAGACCGTCGCGGTGATGACCGACGGATCGACCAAGCAGGCGTCCGAGCTGGCCAAGGGCGACGTGGTCGTGGTCGAGGCCGGCGAGTTGATCCCGGGCGACGGCACGGTGATCGAGGGGATCGCGTCGGTCGACGAGTCCGCCATCACCGGCGAGTCAGCGCCGGTGATCCGCGAGTCCGGCGGCGATCGCAGTGCGGTCACCGGCGGCACCCGTGTGCTCTCAGACAAGATTCTGGTGCAGATCACCCAGGAGCCCGGCCACTCGTTTCTTGACCGCATGATCACCCTGGTCGAGGGCGCGGCCCGACGCAAGACCCCGAACGAGATTGCGCTCAACATTCTGCTCGCCGGGCTGACGCTGATCTTCATGATCGTCGTGGCCACCCTGCGGCCGTTCGGGCTGTTCGCGCACACCCCGATCTCCGAGACCACCCTGATCTCGCTGCTGGTCGCGTTGATCCCGACCACGATCGGCGCCTTGCTCTCAGCGATCGGGATCGCCGGCATCGACCGGCTCGTGCGCCGCAACGTGCTCGCGCTATCCGGCCGCGCCGTCGAGGCCTCCGGCGATGTCGACGTGCTGCTGCTCGACAAGACCGGCACGATCACGATCGGCAACCGGCTGGCCTCGGAGTTCATCCCCATGCCGGGGGTGACCGAGGCCGAACTCGCCGAGGTCGCGCAGCTCTCCTCGCTCGCCGACGAAACGCCAGAGGGCCGCTCGATCGTCGTGCTGGCCAAGCAGTACGGGATCCGCGAGCACGACATGTCCCAACTCCACGCCCAGTTCGTCCCGTTCACGGCCCAGACCCGGATGAGCGGCGTCGACCTCGACGGGCGCCGACTGCGCAAGGGCGCCGGCGACGCGGTGATCGCGTTCGTCAGCGCCGAGGGCGGCAAGCCGCCCGCCGAGCTGCGTCCCGCACTGGACCGGATCGGCCGGGAGGGCGGCACCCCGCTCGCGGTCGCGCGCGACTCGCAGGTGATGGGCGTGATCTACCTCAAGGACACGATCAAGGAGGGCATGCGCCAGCGCTTTGACCACCTGCGCGCGATGGGCATCCGCACGGTCATGATCACCGGCGATAACCGCCTCACGGCGGCCAAGATCGCCGAAGAATCCGGCGTCGACGACTTCCTGGCCGAAGCCACCCCCGAGGCCAAGCTCGCCCTGATCAAGGAACAGCAAGCGCAGGGACGGATGGTCGCGATGACCGGCGACGGCACCAACGACGCTCCCGCGCTCGCCCAGGCCGACGTCGGCGTGGCCATGAACACCGGCACCCAGGCCGCTCGCGAAGCGGGCAACATGGTCGACCTCGACTCCAACCCGACGAAGCTGATCGAGATCGTCGAAGTCGGCAAGCAGCTGCTGATCACCCGCGGCGCGCTCACCACCTTCTCGATCGCCAACGACGTCGCCAAATACTTCGCCATCCTGCCCGCCATCTTTCTCTTCACCTACCCCACCTCCAAAGGCGGCGAAGGCCCCCTCCACGTCCTCAACATCATGGACCTCGGGACCCCCCGCTCCGCCGTCATCTCAGCCATCATCTTCAACGCAATCGTGATCCCGCTGCTGATTCCCGTCGCGCTGCACGGCGTGCGCTACCGCCCGATCGGCGCCAGCGCACTGCTGCGACGCAACCTGTGGATCTACGGGCTTGGCGGGCTCATCGCCCCGTTCATCGGCATCAAGCTGATCGACCTGGTGGTGCACAACATCTTGGGCGCGTAGTGGTCTCCGTCGAACCCGATTCGCGCGTGCGTCACGAGCCCCGCCAAGGCCGCTACAAGATCTTCCTCGGGATGGCGGCGGGAGTCGGCAAGACCTACCGGATGCTCCAGGAAGGCCAGGCCGAGGCCGAGGCCGGACGCGACGTGGTGATCGGGTATCTCGAGCCGCACGGGCGAGCCGAGACGGTTGCCCTGGCCGAGGGCCTCGAGACCGTGCCGCGTCGTCGCGTCAGCTACCGCGAGACGGTGCTGGAGGAGATGGACCTGCAGGCGATCCTGCGCCGCGCGCCCGAGCTGTGTCTGATCGACGAGCTCGCGCACACCAATGCCCCCGGCGTCGAGCACGCCAAGCGCTACCAGGACATCGCCGACGTGCTCAAGGTCGGAATTGACGTGTACTCGACCGTCAACGTCCAACACCTGGAGAGCCTCAACGATCAGGTCGCCGAGCTGACGGGTACGCGGGTGCGTGAAACCGTGCCCGACGCCGTGCTCGGCTCCGCCGACGACGTGGTGTTGATCGACATCACCCCAGAATCGCTGATCGAACGCCTCCTCGCGGGCAAGGTCTACCCGGGCGAGCGCGTCCAGACCGCGCTGAACAACTTCTTCAAGATCGAGAATCTCTCCGCGCTGCGCGAGGTCTCGCTGCGGCAGGTGGCCGAGGAGATCGAAGCCAAGCGGATCCCGTCCAACGGGATTGAGACACAGGGGCGCGCCGGAGACGACCGGCTGATCGAATCCGCCGCGCCCCAGGCGATCGGCGAACGACTGCTGGCCCTCATCACGCCCCAGCCCCAATCCCAACGCGTGGTGCGGCGGGCCTGGCGCTCAGCCCAGCGGCTCGGTGCCGAGCTCGACCTGCTGTGGGTCGCCGACCACGAGCCCAACGAGGAGGAGCAGGACCAGGTCGACGCGCTGCGCCGGCTGGCCAGCGTCCTGGGCGCCCATCTGCTGATCGAACGCGGCGACGACATCGCGCTCGTCGCACAGCGAGTCGCCCACGAGCGCGGCACCACCTACGTCCTGATCGGCGCTCCCAAACCGCGCAGCGCACTGCGCCGCCTCACCCAACCGGCGCTGCCCTACAGGCTCCTGGGGCTGCTCCCCGGAGTTGACCTGCGGATCGTCGCCGACCGCACACAGCGGACCAAGGAGGACATATGACCGGGCTTCTGATCGTGCTGGTCGTGGTGCTGACGCTGGCTCTCGGCGCAGTGGCAATGAGATATCGCGGCTACCGGGCCGGCCAAGCGTCGGCGGGACCCGCGGCTTCGGCGCGCCGGATCGTGTTCCCCTTCGTCGCCTCGGCGCTGTCTCGCCGTGCGCTGGACGCGGCGCTGCGGCTCGCGCGCGCCGAGAGCGCGACGCTGGTGCCTGTGTTTCTGGCCCGCGTGCCCCTGCACCTGCCACTCGATGCGGCACTGCCCCGGCAGTCGACGATCGCGATCTCGCTGCAGGAGGCGATCGAGCAGCGCGCGACGGCCTTCGGGGTCCCGGTCGACGCCCGCATCGAGCGCGGTCGCACCCATCGCCACGCCCTGCGGCAGACGATCGCCAACGAGCGCTTCGAGCGGATGGTGATCGCCGCCGCGGCTCAGGGCAGCCCCGGGTTCGCCCCGGATGACGTCGCCTGGCTGCTCGCCAACGCCCCCGGCGAGATCGTTGTGCTGCGGCCCAGCGCAAAGGAGGAACCACTGGTGCAACAGGTACAACGCCACAACCGACGGGGCCATTTCATCAGCTGGGGCGGTTACCATCCCCCAGGTGAGCGGGCGCGGCATCGCACGCTCGCGCACCGCTAGTCGTGCAGATGGAAGGGCAACGTGGCCGGTTGGGCGTCGCATGTGGTCCGGCGTCAGTCGTGCAGATGGAAGGGCAACGTGGCCGGTTGGGCGTCGCATGTGGTCCGGCGTCAGTCGTGCAGATGGAAGGGCAACGTGGCCACGATCACGTCGGTGCGAGACTTCAGCACTGATTCCAGCAGGCGGCCGCGCTGGTTGTGGAGGATCTCGTGGCGGCGCTTGCGCGGGATGATCTCGGGGATCAGCACGGTGATCGTCACCCCCTCCTCGTTGATGTTCTCGACGTAGCGCAGCACGCTGCGGATCAACGACCGATGCGGGTCGACGAGCACCTCGATCGGAACGTTGCACTTCCAATCGCTCCAGGCCCGTCTGATCATGTCAGCCTCTTCCTCGTCCCCAGCGACGGCCACGGCGATCACGGTGTCTCCGAGCGACATCGCGGCGCTCACCGCCTGCTCGGTGAGCAGGTTGACCGTCGTGGTCGGAACCAGCACGATGCTCTCGCGTTTCCCGGGGGACGGCGGCGTCCGGCCGAGCTTCAGCTCGCGCGCGACCTCGGCGTAGTAGTGCTCGGTGTGCGAGAACAGCATCATCAGCAGCGGGACCGCGATCACGACCACCCATGCGCCTTCCAGGAACTTCGATCCCAGGAACACAACCACCGCGATCGCGGTCATCACCGCGCCGGTCCCGTTGATCGCCGCCTTGGTGCGCCAGCGAGGTGGCCGGGTCTCGCGCCAGTGGCGCACGAGCCCGATCTGGCTGATGGTGAAGCCGATGAACACCCCGATCGCGTACAAGGGGATCAGCCGATCGGTCACTCCGTCCACCGCGACCAGCAACACCATCGCCCCCAGGGCGAGCGCGATGATGCCGATTCGGTACACGGGCCGCGCCGCGCGCAGGTAGAAAGCGTGGGGCAGCCGATGGTCGCGCGCGAGTAGGCTCAGCAGCACCGGCAGGCCACCGAAACTCGTGTTCGCCGCCAGCGCCAGCACCGCCGTGACCGCGAGGTTGGACACGTAGAACGGCCACCCGGTTCCGAACGCTCCGGCGGTGAGCTGGGCCAGGATCGTCACTCCGCCCCGAGGCAGGACGTGGTGGATGTGGATCAGGATCGCCAATCCGAGGAGCAGCACGCCGAGCAGCGCCCCGAGCGAGACCTCGGTGCGCTGAGCGGTCCGGATCCTGGGCTGGCGGAAGGCGGGGACGCCGTTGGCGATCGCCTCAACCCCGGTCAGCGCCGAGCAGCCGGCGGCGAACGCCTTCAGGATCAGCACGATCCCGAGCGCCGTTGTCGGTTTGAATGGCTGCTCACTGGTGCCGATGACCGCGACCGGATGGGGATGGGTGACCCCGACGACGATCACCGCCACGATGCTGACCACGAAGACCGCCGCCGGGAGCATGAGGAACCTGGCCGACTCGGCGATCCCGAACATGTTGAGCGCGGTCAGCAGCACGAGTCCGATCAACGAGACGATGAGCAGGTGGTGCGCGAGCCCCGGGAACACGCTGCCGAGGCTGGCGGCCCCGGCGGCTAGACTCACCGCGACCGTGAGCACGTAATCGATCACCAGCGAAGCGGCGGCGAGCAGAGCCGGCACCCGGCCGAGATTGAGCTTGGCGACGGCATAGGCGCCGCCGCCGTCGGGGTGCGCTTCGATCACCTGCGTGTACGAGATCACCAGCAACGCGAGCAACCCGACGATCACCAGGGTCAGCGGGAGCGTGAAGCGCAGTGCGCCGGTCCCCGCCATGATCAACACGAGGATCATCGCCTCCGGGCCGTAGGCGACACTCGACAAGGCGTCGAGGCTGAGCGCGGCGAGACCGCTGCTCACGCTGAGTTCGTGCCCTTCTTCCGCGTGCTTTCCCGGGCGGCGAACCGGGCCGCCCTGCGAGCTCACCTTGGCAAACCGACGCCGCGCCCCACCGACGTACACTCCGGCTGCGTCTGCCGTTTCGGTTCCAGCGAGGCTTCGGTGTAAGTCGCTCACGACAGTACAGGGCCAGTTGCGTAGCGCACTCTGACAGGCGGCGAGGCCCGACGCGAACGCGCCGGCCCGCGCGGCCCCGGTGGGGGAAGCGACCAAGCGTGGATAGCATCGAAGGGCCGATGGACGACCGCAACCGCAGCCTGGTCGACCACCACCCGCCGAAGCCCACCCTCAGCCGGCGCCGGCGACTGGTCATCCTCGGCATCTGCTCGATGAGCCTGCTGATCGTCGGCCTCGACACCACGATCGTGAACGTGGCGTTGCCCGCGATCCACCGTTCGTTTCACGCGTCGCTGTCGGGGCTGCAGTGGACGATTGACGCCTACACCCTGACGATCGCCAGCCTGCTCATGATCTCGGGGTCGACCGCCGACCGGGTCGGCCGTCGGCGCGTGTTCCAGATCGGCCTGACCGTGTTCTCGCTCGCGTCGTTGCTGTGTGCGTTGGCTCCCGGCCTCGACCTGCTGGTGGTCTTCCGGATCCTGCAGGGAATCGGCGCTTCGATGCTCAACCCGGTCGCGTTGTCGATCATCCGCAACGTGTTCGAGGATCCTCGCGAGCGTGCGCAGGCCATCGGCGTGTGGGGCGGGGTGATCGGGCTCAGCATGGCGCTCGGACCGGTCGTCGGTGGCGCTCTCGTCGATTCGGTCGGCTGGCGCGCCGTGTTCCTGGTCAACGTCCCCGTGGGCGCCCTCGCCGTCGCCTTGACCGCTGCCTTCGTGCCCGAGTCGCGAGCCCCGCACCCGCGTCGGATCGACCCCGTGGGCCAGGTGCTCGTGGTGGTGGCGCTGGCGTCGCTCACCTACGCGATCATCGAGGGTCCGGGGAGCGGCTGGCTCTCGAATGAGATCCTGGCGCTGTTCGGGTTTTCGGCGGCCGCCTTCGTCGCGCTGATCGCCTATGAGTTGCGTCGCCGGCAGCCGCTGATCGAGATTCGGTTCTTCCGCAGCGTTCCGTTCTCGGGGGCGAGCGCGATCGCGGTGTGCGCGTTCGCGGCGCTGGGTGGGTTCCTCTTCCTCAACACCTTGTATCTCCAAGACGTCCGCGGGTTGTCCGCCTTCCACGCCGGCCTCTACACGCTGCCGATGGCCGCGATGACGCTCGTCGTAGGTCCGCTATCGGGGTGGCTGGTCGGCCGGTACGGGTCGCGGCCGTCGCTGCTGCTCGGCGCCATCGGCCTGATCGTCAGCGCGATCATGCTGACCCGGCTGACCACGACGACGTCGCTCGGATACCTGCTCGTCGCCTACTCCGTGTTCGGCATCGGCTTTGGGTTCATCAATCCCCCGATCACCAATACCGCCGTCTCGGGCATGCCGCCCTCGCAAGCCGGAGTGGCGGCGGCGGTCGCCTCCACGAGCCGCCAGGTCGGAGCGACACTGGGCGTGGCGGTGTTGGGCTCATTGGCCGGTGGTGGCATCGCGTCAGCGCTCGGCCAGAGCTTCGCCTCGGCCACTCATGTCAGCTGGTGGATCATCGTCGGCCTTGGTGTGGTCGTGCTCGGGTTGAGTCTGGTCTCGACCACCGGCTGGGCCCGGGAGACCGCGCGGCAGACCGCCGCGCGGTTCGAAGAGCCCCGGCCGCCGGTGCCCGCGCCCGGCCCGGGACGGGTGCAGCCCAGCCGCGTTCCCACCGGTTGACGACCCACACCCGGAGTATCCTGCTGGGCATGGCCAGCGGCTCGACCACACCGGTCAGGGCTCCCAACGTGCATCCTGGCTGCGTCAACGTGCCGCGTACCAACGACGACAGGTTCGAGGAGCTCTGCCATCTCGTCACCGAGCGCGATCCCGACACGGCGCTGTGTGGCAAGGACGTGACCGGATTCCCGTGGAATCCGCCCTGGCCGCACTGCGAAGCATGCCTGGCCATCGCGCGCGGTGAGATGAACTAAGTGGTCTGGGCCGGGGAACTGCGCCCGACCTCCGCTTACCCGATCGTCGCCCGACGGTAACGAGCGACGGCGAGCGGGGCGAACACGGCCAGGATCGCCAACGACCACAACACCGCTTCCCAGACATAGTTGCCAGACGGGGTGCCGATCCACAGCGCGCGCATCGCGTCGACGACGATCGTGAACGGATTGACCTTGGCGAAGGCCTGCAGCACTGGCGGCATCGAGCTCACGGGCACGAATGCCGATGAGATGAACGTGAGCGGAAAGATGGCGATGAACCCGATCGAGTTCGCCGACTCGGGCGAGGATACGAGCAGCCCGACGAGCGCGAACACCCATGAGAACGCGTACCCGAACCCCAGCAGGAGCGCCATGCCGCCGACAATGTCGAGAGCGCTGGCGTGGAACGCGAACCCGATCGCCAGTCCCGTCACGATCAGCACCGTCATCGATAGGAGGTTCGTCGCCACATCGGCCAGCGTGCGGCCGCCGAGCACCGCGGGGCGGGCCATCGGCAACGAGCGGAACCGGTCGATCAGGCCCTTGTGGACATCCTCGTTCAGCCCGAGAGCGGTGACGAACCCGCCGAAGGCGATGTTCTGGACGACGATCCCGGGGACCAGGAACTCGACGTACGGGATGCCGCCCGTGTCGATGGCGCCGCCGAACACGTAACGAAACAACAGCAGGAACATGATCGGCTGCACCGTGAACGCGAGCAGCAGGTCAGGCGAGCGCGGCAACCGGACGAGGTTGCGCTCGGCGATGATCAGCGTGTCCGTGACCAACCGCCTCATGCCGCCGCCTCGTCCCGGTCTTCGGTCTCCTCGGCTGCGTGGCCGGTCAGGGCGAGGAACACGTCGTCGAGCGTCGGGCGGCGCAGGGTGATGTCGTCGACGCCGACCCCTTCGTCGCTGAGCCGCCGCACGGCTTCGACGATCACCCCGTTGCGACGGTGGACTCCGGCCCCCACGATGACACCCTGCGCCTTGGGGAGATCGTCGGCCATCGGTGCCAGCGCCCGGACCGCCGCCTCTGCGTCAGCCGGGTCGTCCAACCGGATCTCCAGCCGCTCACCACCGACCCGGTCCTTGAGCTCGTCCGAGGTTCCCTGAGCGATGACCAACCCGTGGTCGATCACCGTGATCGAGTCGGCCAGTCGGTCGGCCTCGTCGAGGTACTGCGTGGTCAGCAGCACGGTGGTCCCGTCGGCGACGAGCCCCTCGATCGTCTCCCACAGGCTCAAGCGGCTGCGGGGGTCGAGACCTGTGGTGGGCTCATCGAGGAACAGCACCGGGGGGTTGGCGACGAGGGCCGCCGCGAGATCGAGCCGACGCCGCAGCCCGCCCGAGTATGTCTTGGTCGGCCGGCCGCCCGCCTGCACCAGATCAAACCGGACCAGCAGCTCCTCGCCGCGGCGCTTGGCCACTCGGCGGGACGCACCGTACAGGCGCCCCACCATGGTCAGGTTCTCAAGCCCGGTGAGGTTCTCGTCCACAGCGGCGTACTGACCGGCCAGACCGATCCGCTGACGCAGCTGGGCAGCGTCGCGGACCACATCCAGACCGGCGACGGTTGCGGTCCCCGCGTCGGGCTTGAGCAGCGTTGTCAGCACCCGCACAACGGTCGTCTTGCCGGCCCCGTTGGGCCCCAGCAGACCCAGGACGGTCCCGCGGGCAACGTCCAGATCGACCCCCGCCAGCGCGCGCACCTCACCGTAGGACTTCACCAATCCGCGGACGGTGATCGCCTGCTCGGCGTCGAGCACCTCAGCGCGGCGGGCGGCGTCGGGGCGGCGCGGCAGCCAGACGGGCTCGGCGACGGCCGCGGTAGACCTTCGCGGCGATCCCGATCGCGCCGCCAAAGAAGATCGCACCCAGGAACCAGGGCTTGACCAGCAGGATGACGGCGATGCCCAGCATCACCAGCCAGATCGCCGGCCGGAAGTCGCGCCAGTCGCCGGTCATGGTCATCGGCCTATCACGGCTATCTCGAACATGGGCTTGTGGAGCGTATCGGTCTCCGGCCGTGCCTCATCGCATCCCGAGCGTCAGCTCAGACGCGATGCGCTTCTGGATCGACGTGACGGCGCGAAACGCCTCCCGCAGGTGGCTGCGCATCAACCCACTGAGCTCTGCGGGATCGACGTAGTCGTCGGGCTCCTGGCCGGCCCGCAGCTGCGCCACCTGGTGTTCCAGTCGCAAGCTGTTGATCAGCTCAAACGCATCCCGGAGCGTTCGCGCGTCCCCGACCGACAAGGTATTGGCCAGGCCGGCCGCCCGCAATCGCTCGTTCGTCGACGCGCTCGTGACGCCGGCGCCGATGCCGGCCCAGCGGGCCAGATCGACGATCGGGACCAAGCCGCCCTGTTTGAGGTCGAGGCGACCACGATGCTCACCCGTGTGCTCCACGACCAGCCCGCGGAAGAAGCCGGTCGGGGGTCGGTGGGAGAGGGCAAAGCGGGCCAGCAGGCGCAGCAGAGCGGGATTGCTCGGGGCCAGGCGGAACGTGTCCGCCACCGGCGTGCCCATATGCACGCCCCACACCGGCCGGCTGTCGACGAGCACCGAGACCAGGATCAGCGCTTTCTCCTGGGTCGGGTCCGCGATCCAGCTCCGCACCGCTTGCTGCCAGGAGACCAGCGAGCGGACGAACAAGCGGTCCGATGCGGTCGCGCCGTGGGCGTCGGCGCGCAGCCCACACGCCTTCAGCCCCGCGACCACCCGGCTCGCCACCTCGAGCAGAGCAGGGCGGATGCGGTCATCGGCGGCATCGCCGAACCATACGATCGCGCTGTCGACGTCAGAGCTGGGCATCGCCTCACGCCGAGCCTGGCTGCCCAACGCCAGCCACGCGAACTCATGGCCAAAATCACCGGCCTGGGCGACGGCGAGATCGAGCAGCCGGCGGGTGAGCGCGTCGATGACGACGGCATAGACCGCCATGACGCTGGCCGCGGCGGCGCGAGCGTCGTGCATCGCGATCACCGCCGGACGTAACTCGCGGGCGGCGTTGGCCAGCTCATCGACGCTGTGCGCCCGGGAGATCCTCTGGCGCAGGAAAAAGGACGAGCGCATCTGGCCGGCCACCAGGTCCACATCCGCGATGACCCCGAGGATCTCCCCGGTCGCCGCGAGCACCGGGAAGTGGCGAAAGCCTCGATCGAGCATGTCGAGCAACACGTCGCCGCCGGGCCGGTCCGCGCTACACGTGTAGGCCGGTGCCGACATCGCGGCCGACACCGGAGTGTCCCCGGTCAGCCCCTGGGCGACCACGCGCGTGCGCAGATCGTGGTCGGTGAGGATTCCGAGTGACCCATCGCGCAGATCGACGACGATCGAAGTCACGTGAGCCGCGGTCATCATCTGTGCCGCCTCGCGGATCGGCGTGTCGGGAGTGCTGACGCAAGGCTCGCCTCGGACCAGCGCCCCCACCGGCTGATCGGCCGGGTCCGGCGTCCGTTCGCGAGCCAGCCCGCCGGGCGCTTGCAGCAGCGAGCGCGCGACGAACCGCAGTCCTTCCGGGGCCGACAGCAACCCCTGCGCCACGGCAGCGGCGATCCGGTAACACAGGGTGTCCTCGGCGGCCCGCGCCTCGAAGCCGGGCGGGAAGCCGGACAGCATCGACGCATGGCCGAACAGCTCGCCCTCCCCCAGCAGGTCCAGGACGCGACCGTCGGAGACGATTTCGACCGCACCACTGCGCACGACGCGCAGATGCTGGATCGGCTCGTCCCCCTGGGAGAAGATGGTCGTTCCGGCGGGGAAGAACTCGACCTCAGCCGCGGCGGCCACTCGTTTGAGGTCGCCGGCGTCCAGCGCGTCAAACGGCGGACGCTCGCGCAGAAACCGGGCGACCTCAGGCGCCGAGGCGGCGCTCACTGGTTTAGGCGGCGGTGGGACCGACAAGTTGCTGTGAAACGGGGTCTGGCTACCAGCCCCGGGTGATTGCCCCCAGGGCAATCACCCAATGTAATAGCCCCCAGGGCTATTACACAGCGTCTGCTTTGACCATGTCCGCGCATTTCTCGCCGATCATCATCGTCGTGATGCACGGGTTGATCGCCGGCAGGAACGGAAGGATCGATCCGTCGGCGATGCGCAGACTCCTCACGCCGCGCACGCGCAGCCGCGGGTCGACCACGGCCAGCGGATCGGAGTCGGGGCCCATATGGTTCGTGCAGGCCGGGTGGTAGACGGTGTTGTGCGTCTTGTGCATGTAGTCGATCAACTCGTCGTCGGTCTGCGCGTCGGGGCCGGGGGCGAGTTCCTGGCCGGCCCACTCCGCCAGCGGCGACTGCGAGACGATCGTGCGCGCCAGACGCATCCCGAACGCCATCACGCGCTCGTCGTGTCCCTCGGGGTCGGTGAAATAACGCGGATCGACGCGGGCGCGATCCCGGTAGTCGCGGGAGCGCAATCGAACCGTTCCGCGCGAGCGACCGCGACACACGTTGGGCGTCAAGCAGAAACCGTTCTCGGTCGTGGGGTAGCCCCATCGCGCCGTGTTCATGTCGAACGGGACCGATCCGTAGTGCATCATCAGGTCGGGCCGGTCGAGCCCCGGCTGTGAGGTCGCGAACAGCCCGATCTCCCAGAATTGCGTCGAGGTCTTGATCATCGGCTGCTTGGCGTCCCATTGGACGATCCCCTCGACGTGGTCGTCGAGGTTGGCCCCCACGCCGGGCGAGTCCACGAGGGTCTCGATGCCGAACTCCTGCAGGTGCTCGCCC
>Ga0302181_10000648_pt1 | contig 27601 bp, 29 predicted proteins | sample I_Palsa_E3_3_FD_198786 | JGI IMG/M metagenome (GOLD analysis project Ga0302181, IMG submission 198786) | Peat permafrost microbial communities from Stordalen Mire near Abisko, Sweden - I_Palsa_E3_3 | ecosystem: Environmental > Terrestrial > Soil > Palsa > Peat permafrost | place: Sweden...
GGTGCGCCCGAAGACCAGGTCGGGTCCCTCGCGTTGGGTGCGTTGCTTATGGGCCATGAGCTCGCGGCGGACGACGAACGCCATCGGGACGGCGCGGCGGCCGGCGCCGGTCTTGACATCGACCGAGCCCTTCACCGGGTCCCACGAGCGCTCGACGCGGATCACGCCGCTGTCGAAGTCGATGTTTGTCCACTGGAGGCCGCGGAGCTCACCCCGCCGGAGGCCGCAGAAGAGGGCCACGGCCCAGAAGGCTCGTTCTGAGTCGGGCAGTGCGGCGAGGAGTTCGTGGGCTTTCTCAGGGGGCTCGATCCGGTCGCGGCGACCGCGGATGGCGGGTAGATCGAGGTTCTCGGTCGGATCGATAGCGACCTCGTCTCGGCGGATCGCCCGGCGGAAGATGACGCGCAGCGGGTCGAGGATGTTCGCAATGGTGGAGGGCGAGAGGCCTTGGCTGCGCAGGCCGTCGACGAAGTCCTGGACGTCGCGGCGCTGCAGTTCGGACAGCTTCCAGCCGCCGAGGGCGGGGACGACGTAGGCGTGGAGGAGTTGCTCATAGCCGCGCGCCGTCGACGGCTTGTACGGCTTTCCCGTGCGGTCGAGGATTGTGCTGTCGTGGGCGCCGGCGATCAGGACCTCGGCCGCCTCGGCGATTGTCTTTGCAGTCGGCGGTCGCATCGTGCCGCGGCGCAGCGCCACCTGGGCGTCCTGGCGCCAGAGCTTCGCGGCGCTCAGCGTTGGGAAGGCCCGCCACACCTGGCGCCCGGTGCGGGTGTCGTATGCCTGCGCCTGATACGTCGGCTTGCAGTTGCAGCGCCCACCGTCGGGCGAGGTGCAGCTACGAGAGTGACGGACGCGGATCCCGGTGGCCATGAGGACCGCTGATGCTAGGGCCGGCGCGGACGGCTGAACACTGACTCGGCGTTCTCGTTGGCCCAGCGTTCCAGCTCGGCGACGGGGACGAGGCGCAGCTTGCCGCGCCGGATCAGCCGCAGCTCGGGCTGGACGTGGCGCTCGAAGGAGTCCAGCGACATGCCGAGCGAGATCGCCGCCTCCTGGCGGCTGAGCGCGACACGCGGGACATTTCGGGGCGCTGTACTCACGGCAACCTCTGTGTAAAATACTCTAATTGCTACTAGGTCGGCAAGCGCTAAAAGAAAGAGAGTGGCTTTGACCGAGGAAGAGCGTGAAGCAGCCGATCCATGGCTGACGCTGGCTGAGATCGCTGCGGAGCTCCGAGTCAACCCGGCGACGGTGCGACAGTGGGTCAGCAAGGGGCAGCTGAAGGCGTCACGCGCCGGCGTGCGCAAGTGGATCGTCCGGCGCTCGGACCTGGACCGCATGCTCGCCGAGACCAATTCGTCGGCCGACGACATCCTGGAACGGATCGAGCGGGGCGAGGAACCCTGGTTGGAGGCTTCGCCTCCCCGCCGCCCTGACCCCGCACCGGCGGAAGGAGCCGCGCGAGCGGACGAGCCAACGTCGGCGCCGACGCCGACACGAAAGCCACGGACACCTAAAGCACAGGGGGCGGTGGAGTTGCTGCAGCACGCGATAGCCGGCTATGAGAAGGCGATCACCGCGAGCGCGTACGCGCCGCCGAGTCCGGGCTATGTGGATCGGATTCGTGCGATTGCTGAGTCGTGCGAGCACCTCGCTGCGACGATGCTCAATGCGTCGGAGGTGGCGGAGGTCCGGTGGCGGTCGAAGACCGACATGGCCGAGTTCCTGCCGTATGAGCTGAAGCGCGGCGGCAACCGGCCGGGGCCGGCGGAGATGTGGGAGGAGTTCGATGCCGCGTTCGAGCGGCTGTCGATCACTGCTACCGGGACCGACATCGTGGCTGTCGCACACGTGTTCCGCGAGGTGTGGGCCGCCTTGCGGACGGTCGCTGACGAGCTGGAGGGCGGCGCGCGCTCGCGGGTCGATCCAGGGGTCGATCGGGCCGCGGTCGACGGGCCGGAAGGTGTGTAGCGAAGTGTTTCGTGGTCTGTTGTTCTCGATTCCATACCTGAGTCCGCCTCCGCCCCCGGATTTGCTGGGGATCGGGCGCTTCGGTGCGCATGACTACCCGCCCTCCACGTATTTGACGAGAGGGGAGGAGTGCGGGTAGTCATGCGCATTCAGCTGGTCGGTGTTGTTCGGCGGCGGAGGCGGGCTGGTGTCGGGCACGGGCGGTTGCTGGGAGATGCTTTCTGGGGAGGGAAGGGGTAGGCGGTGGGTCGCGTGTTAAGGCCTGGTCCGGGGTCGAAGGCTGGCCTTAGGTGGCTGGCCCGGTGTGGGCCGTCGCCGTTGGATCCGTGGCGGTACGCGATGGGGTGGAGTGAGGTGGCGGCGAGAAGTCACGCTCGGCGGTTGGAACGTGAGGGCTGGCTTTAGCGGTGTCCGATGACGTGGGGCGAGGGCTCGTTGTTCCTGGCGACGCGGAAAGGTGTCCTGGTGCTCGGGGTGCCGCTGATCGCAGCGTCGACGCCGGCGCCGACCTGGTGGGCCCACGACTCCGCGTGCGCGTGGACGGCGGCCTGGCTGACGGTTCGTGGCCGGACGTTCCTTGGCCAGCGGGAGGTGCTCAGTCGTCGCGAGTGGTCGGGTCAGTTGCACTGGCAAGATCGCAACAGCTTCAAGCGCTCCGGTCACCGGCCAGACCTAGTGGCGTGGCGTGGTTCGTCGAAGTTTGCGATCGAGGTGGAACTCGCCGGCAAATCCCGGCCTCGGCTGGACGCGATCCTGAAGCTGCACGACGACTGGGTCCTCGGCGGCAATACGGGCGGGGTGATCTACATCTGTGGCGACGAGGAGGGACAGCGGCGCGTTGAGCGCTCGGCCAACCGGGTTGCGCCGTTCGGGCGCAGGCTGCGGCTTGAGTTGCTGGACACGATCAAGGAGCAGACGGTCGCCGCCTACGAAGCCTCACGGTCCGGATGCGCCGCTGGGGCTTCCGCCGCTCCGGCGCCGATGCTTGGTGGCCATGGCGGCTGACAAGCGAAAGCCGAAGGCGAAGGGCAAGATCCGGGCCACGAAAGAGACGCGCGCCGCCGCAAAAGACCCGGGTCCTCCGTATCGCGCGCTGTGGCATCCGGCCGCTGACGCCGAGCGCGACGGCTCCTGGCCGCCGGAGGAGAAGGTCGCGATGCTCCACGCTGTTCAGAAGCTCGAGGCGGCGGGCCCGCGGCTAGTGCAGCGTTTCTGAAGTGTCTTGTTTTTGAACGGCCTTCGCGAGGACCTGATCGGCGGTCTTGGTCCAGACGAACGGCTGAGCGCGCTGGTTGTAGCCGTCGATGAAGTGCTCGATCGCGGCGATCAGTTCCGGGACGTCGTGGTAGACGCCGCGCCGGACCTGTTGCTTGGTCAGGATCGAGAACCAGATTTCGACCATGTTCATCCATGACGCGCTGGTCGGGGTGAAATGGAAATGCACGCGCGAGTGACGCTCGAGCCAGCGCGTGACCTCCGGGGTGGAGTGCGTTGAGGAGTTGTCGAGCACGACGTGCAGCGGCCGGCGCGGGTACGCGCGGACGAGCTGGTTCAGGAACGCGACGAACTCCTTGTGGGTGTGCTGCGGATAGCAGGAACCGGTGACCTCCCCGGTCGCGATCTCCAATGCGGCGTAGAGGCTGGTCGTGCCGTTGCGCTTGTAGTCGTGCGTCATCCGCGCCGCTTTGCCGCGTTTGATCGGCAGTGTCGGCTGAGTGCGATCCAGCGCCTGGATCTGTGTCTTCTCATCCACGCTCAGGACGATCGCGCCCTTCGGCGGGTCCAAGTACAACCCGACGACGTCGATCACCTTCTCGGTCAGCTGCGGGTCCTTGGAGAACTTAAAGGCGCGGACCTGGTGGGGCTTGAGCTTGTGATCACGCCAGATCCGGTGAACAGTCGAGGATGAGATCCCGGTCTCGGCAGCGAGCCGGCGCACGCTCCAATGCGTGCTCCCGTCCGGCGGGGACTCCAACGTCTTGGCCAGCACCCGTTGCACCTCATCATCACTGATCGCCCGCGGACGTCCCGACCGCGGGGCGGTCTCCAAACCCGCCAGCCGCCGCTCAGAGAAGTTCCGCCGCCACAACCCAACCGTCTGCAACGACACACGCATCGCCCGCGCGATCTCCGTGTTGCTCGCACCCTCCGCCGCGCGCAGCACGATCCCCGCCCGCATCGACCTCTCGTGCGGCACAGACGGTGTCCGAAGCACCGCGCGAAGGTCGCGTTCCTCCTCCTCGGTCAGCTCGATCACGGCCGGGATGCGTCCCACCACCCGAACCGTACCGGAAGTTCTTACAATTACAAGAGACTAATGGGACGCTGCACTAGCTGCTCGTCGTTATGCCGACCTCGCGTCCCTTGTGCGCCGGACATCGGGACCGGCTCACCGATCAGTCGGCATGACGTCATGGTCGGCATTAATCGCCTCATGCCGACGTCGGCATGAGGCAATATTCTCGACCGCGCGATCGGCCTCCTGGGTTTGCGGGTCGCGGATCACGACCGGGATCTCGTCCATCACCCCGGGCCCCAGTTTGCGCACGGCGGCGAGCCGATGGAAGCCGGCGACGAGCTCGTAGCGCTCACCCGCCGCTCGAACGACGATCGGGACGAGCACCCCCTGTAACGCGATCGACCCCGCCAGCGAGTGGACGTGCTCGCGATCGAGCTCTCGAACATTCTCGGGCGCGTCGATCAGATCGACCTTCACGGTCAATTGAGCTGGTGCTGTGGTGATGGTGGCCATCTGGGGCCCCTCCTCTGGGTTGTGACCCACCGCCGGGTGCGGGGGCCGGGTTCCCGACCACCCGCGGCCGAAGGCCGCCACAATTGGGCGGGGCCCGGCCTAACCCGCACTTGTTGCATCTGATGCAGGAGGCGTGTTCCCCTCGGGCTGGGTACCGGCTGCTTTGGGGTGTTGCGGCCGGGGTTATGATCGGTGGGCGCGCAAGGGCGTTCCCGGTCCGCGGAAAGGGCGAAGCCCACCTTGCTGGTTGGTGTCTCGGACCAATGGTCGGTGTCTCCTTTCCGGTCCTGATTGCGGACTCCGGGCTCTTGGTGAAAGGAGGCCTTTGTGCCACCCCGCGGTCTTCCTGGCAATGCCAATCTCGAGCAGCTTCGCAATCGCGCGAAGGGGTTTCAGCGTGCGGTGCGCGCTGGTGATCCCGGGGCTGCGGCGATCGTCAACGAGTTCCACCCGCGCCTCGCGGCTGCGGCGCCGGGCTCGCCGGAGCTGGATGGGTTCACGCGCGCGGACGCGCAGCTGGTGGTCGCCCGTCAGTTCGGCTTTGCGAGCTGGCCGAAGCTGAAGGCGCACCTCGAGCAGGTCGCCGCCCTCGCGCGATCGCCGCATCACGAACCGATCGGCGGACCGCTCGCGGACGAGCCCGCGGTGGTCGATGAGTTCATGCGCTTGGCGTGCCTGAACTACGGCGATGACGATCCCGAGCGGCTGCGCCGCGCTGCCGCCATGCTGGATGAGCACGACTGGCTGGCGACCGCGGACATCTACACGATCGCGGCGACCGGCTCGGTCGATGCCGCCCGCGCTCTGCTGGCCGATGATCCGGCTGCCGCGGCCCGGGTCGGTGGCCCGTTCCGCTGGGAGCCGCTGCTCTACCTCACCTACGCACGACTGCCGCTGAGCGCCGGACGTTCACCGCTGGCCGTGGCGCGGTTGTTGTTGGAGCACGGTGCAGATCCGAACGCCGGGTATCTGTGGGAGGGGTTGATCCCGCCGTTCACGGCGCTGACTGGTGCGTTGGGCGGCGGCGGCACGATCCCGAAGCATCCGCAGGAGCTGGCGCTCGCGCGGCTGCTGCTGGGGGCCGGCGCCGATGCGAACGACGGGCAGGCGCTCTACAACCAGGGGTGGGGCCAGAGCGCGGGCGAGGAGTGGCTCGAGCTGCTGTTTGAGTTCGGCCTGGGCACCGGTGATGGGGGGCCGTGGCGGCGGCGGTTCGGCGCGCGGCAGGATTCGCCGCAGAAGATGGTCGAGGATTTGTTGATCGCGGCGGCGAAGCACGGGCTGACCGGTCGGGTCCGCCGGTTGCTCGATCGCGGCGTCGACCCCGCCGGCCGTGAGGTCGAGCACCCGATCTACCGGGGACGCTCACCGGTCCAGGAGGCGGCGCTGAACGGGCACATGGACATCGTCGCGATGCTCGTCGACGCGGGCGCGGTCTGGGAGCACGATCGATTCGATGAGCTGATCGCGACCGCGATGGCGGGCGACCGCGCGGCGGTGGAGCGGCTGCTCGCGACCGACCCGAGCGTGCGGCAGCGCGCGGTCGAGCGCTGCCCCGATCAGCTGGTTCGCGCCGCCGAGCAGGACAGCTATGACGCGGTCGCGCTGCTGATCGAGCTGGGGTTCGACGTCAACGCGCGGTCGCGGACCGCGCCGCTGCACGAGGCCGCGATGCGCGGCAACGTCGCGGTGATCCGGCTGCTGTTGGAGCACGGCGCCGACCCGAATCTCCGCGACACGGGGTATGACGCGACGCCAGCCGGTTGGGCTGAGCATCACGAGCAGCCCGAGTCGCACGCACTGCTGCTCGCGCTCGAGCAGCCGGCTGCCCCTACCAACGGCGCGGGCGGCGGCGACGCCCAAGACGATGACGATTCGGCGCCGCGACCGGTGGTGCCGGGCGCGGCGATGCGGACAGTCGCGGCCGCGTTCACCGCCGTGTCGGAGCGGCGGTTCGACGATCTCGCGGCGATGGTGTCACCGGAGATCGATTGGCACGGGATCGCGGAGCCGGATGGCGATGTGCCGCGGTGCGTGGGGCGTGAGGAGGCGATGGCGCGGATGCGGGTCGGGCTGCTCGCCGGCGGGCAGGTGTCGATCAGCGCGTTCGTCGAGGACGGCCACCGCGTCCTCGCGCGTGTCCACCACGCCGATCACGACGAAAACGCAGACGAGGAGGACGAGCTGGCGCGTGCGGAGCGGTTCGTTGTCGCCGAGGTCCGGGACGGGCTGATCGTCCGCATGTGCGGCTACGCGACCGAGCCCGAGGCACGCGCCGCGTTGAGCGCGGACCCAGCCACTGACGATGGGACAGGAGGCGAGCGATGAGCTTGTCGATGACCGAAGGCGTTGTGTTGCGCCGGTTGACCACAGAGGATCTCCCGTCGATCGCCGGCTGGTTCGAGGACCCGGAGACGAGCCGGTATCTCGGCGGCCCCGAGTGGCCGGCGGCGATGCTCACCCTGGCGGAGAAGGTGGTCGGGACCGTGTTCCGCGGTGCTCGGCAGATCGGCTCGTATCACTACCTCGCGCTCGTCGATGGCGCTCCGGTGGGGTACGTCGATGCCGGGGTGTTCGATCGCTGGACGGTCGACGGCGGAGAGGGCCCGGACGGCCCGATCATTCTCGACACCGTCGACGCCGTGACGGGTGCGATCGCGTTCGCGATCGACCCCGCCCGACGCCGGGAAGGGCTCGGGACACGGATGATCCGCAGTCTCCTCAGCCATCCGGACCTGGCCGAGGTTGAGCTGTTCGAGGCCGGCGTCGACCCCGAGAACCATGCGTCGCGCCGGACACTGGAGGCCGCGGGGTTCCGGCTGCGCTCACCCGAGCCGGATTGCGAGGCGATGCTCTACTACGAGCTGGCGGCCGACTCGCCTGCGGCGTGAGCGGGTCGAGTGCTCAGTGGGTGGGGCTGAGCAACGTGCCGAATGTCTCGCGGGCGATCGCGATCGCGTCGGGCATCGACAGCAGCTGGCCGGTGATCTCGCCGGCTTGCTGCGGTTGGTCCTCCCCGGACTGCGGCGAGGCGATGAAGTTCGTGTGCGGGCAGGTGCACCGTGCGCTCTGCGATCCCGCCACGGCAGGCACGCCGGCGAGGATCACGTTGGCGTCGGCGGGCGTCCCTCCGGGTGTGGTCGGGGCGGACTGTCGCCTCGATCGTCTGGCCGGTGTCGGGTCGGTCGAGTGGACCGTGGTGGGCTGATCGAGCATGAACGCGATCCCGAGCGCGTCGATCGCGCACATCGCGAACACCTCTGCCCCGGTGCTGAGCCGGACGCGATGCCGCGTCGGCGTCCCGGAGAACGGGTACGCGACCGCGACCCCGCCCGTGCCGGGATCGCGGTGCACGAGATCACGTGCGGCAAGCGCGCCCATCGCGTCCTCGACGTCGGCCTCCTCGAGCGCCGCCCACGCTGCCAGGCGCTCCGCGGGTCGGTGCGATCCCGTCCGCGAGCGCGCTGAGGATCCGGCGATGCATTGCCCGCGGCGCGCTCGCGAGTCCGTCGAGGCGTCGGGATGCCCAGTCACCCGAGATCGCCGGGTCGATATCAGCGGCCGGGGGGCCGAGCGCGGCGAGCACCCATTCCTCGGGCGGCTCGCCCCGGATCCCGCTCGTCGTGCCATACAGCCGGCATTTCATTCCGAAGTCGATGCGGTCATCGGCGCCGGGCTCGATGTCGCGCCCGTCGACCCTGACGCTGGGTGAGCCGAGGAACCGCTCGCGCTCAGCCGCGTCGATCGTCTCGACCCGCCGCAACTCCAGTTGGTCCTCGGCGCCGACGCGCGCGACGAGTGTCCGCAGTCGCGGCAGGAACGCATCCGTGCTCGGGCACCCCTCGAAATACAGCACCTCGATACGTCCACCCAGCCGAGTCGCGGTCGCGGGGCTCATAGCTGATCGATCCGCGAGCACGCTGCGACGTGCTCTGCGTCTTCGCGCAGCACTGCCTGCGCGGTCCAGACGAGCGCGGTCACGCGGTCATCGGCGATCCGGTAGCGCACCGATCGGTGCGCACGGCGGGTCGCGACGAACCCGCACCGCCGCAGGCACGCCAGATGGGTCGAGACGGTCGCCTGCGGCACCGCGACCCGCGCGACGATCTCACCCACCGCAAGCTCTCCCTCCTCAGCGAGCAGACGAAGGATCCGCAACCGTGTCGGATCGCCAAGCGCACGGAAGTACTTCGCCAGCAGGTCCGGCTCGGTCGGCTCCGGCCCGAGGCGGAACGGAGCTGAGTCGATTACGTTCGTTTCGACGTTCACCGATATCGAGTTCTATCAATATGAGACCGCCCCGGGGCCTCATGTGGGCCGTGCTCGTCAACAACGTCTTGACGATCCGGGTGCGTCAAGTGAGATTGACGATGACGTGAGCGAGCCCTCCCTTGACGCCCTGATCACCACCGTCGAGACGACCGCGCCGGCGGACAGCCCACTCGCGCGGCTCGCGACCGCCCGCGGGCTCGCGGAGACGCTGCGCGCCCGCTCAGACGAGCTGCTCGACCACTACGTCGACGCCGCCCGCGAAGCCGAGCACAGCTGGACCGAGATCGGCACCACCCTCCAGGTGACCAACCAGGCCGCCCAGCAACGCTACGTCGCGCTCACCCCACCCGCCCCCGGCGACCTCCCCTCAGGCCTGCAAGGCGCGGCGGCTGCGGCGTTCCTCGCCGCCAGCGAGACGGCCCGCGCGCACGGCCACCACTACCTCCGGCCCGAGCACCTGATCCTGGCGCTGATCGCACAACCCGACGAGCTGGCCGGCCGCGCCCTCGCCGAGCTGGGCGTCACCGCTGAGGCGGCCGAGGCGAGTCTCGTCGCGCGGCTCGGGACGGGCGCGCCGCGGCCGGATGGGACGCTCGGGGTGGCGCCGCAGACCAAGCGGCTGCTCGAGCTCGCCAAGGCGTTCGCGACCCGGCTGGATCACAAATGCATGCGGACCGAGCAGATGCTCCTCGCCGCGGTCGCACCTCGGTTGCACAGCCCTGCCGCCGCGCTCTTGGCCGATTGCGACGTGGGCGCCGAGCAGGTCCGCGATCAGCTCGCCGGGATGCTGCTGCATGAGGCCCCGGAGCTCGCGAACCGGCTCCACAAACGCCGGCCGCTCGCGACTCTGCAGATCCGCGGGCGCCGGAACTGACCCACGAACAAAGCGAGCGACAGGCGATGAGTCACACCGATCAGAACCTCAAGCTTATCCTGTTCGGCTGGGTCGATGCGCTCCGCCGCCGCGACCCCGACCGGATCGCCAATCGTCTCGCCGAGGACATCGTCTGGCAGGGCCTGCGGCGCGATCTGGTCTGCCCGAACCGGGACGCCGTCCTACGCAGCATCGCCGGCAGCGGCCCGATCCGCGAGCAAGCCGCCGGGATTGAGGTCACCGCCCTCGACGATCAGCACGTGCTCCTCGGGGTGCAGGTCCCCGGCGTGACCGAGTTCTTCGGGGAGCAGCTCGACGGCGAGATCTTCGATGTGTTCACGATCAACGACGGGATCATCGTTCGCATTGACGAGTTCAAGACCCGGGACGACGCGCTCGCGTTTGCCCGCAGCCTGTCGGCGACCCAGCCGGAAGAGAGCCCGCGCACAGCCGACGCCCCGATACCCCGCAGACCCCGCCACCATCCAGGAGACCGGTGTATTCGCTTGATCTGCGGTCTGTCGCGGCGCGGGTTTTGACCCCTTCCCGAAATCCCACGGATCCACTTGCTTTTACCCGGCTTTTTCCCTAGCCGGCTCGGGTATTTTCCGTCGCTACGAAAACAGCCCGTTACCAGGGATTTAGTGAGTGGAGCCAGCCGGGATCGAACCGGCGACCTCCTGCTTGCAAAGCAGGCGCTCTCCCAACTGAGCTATGGCCCCTGGGCGTCGGAGTTTAAGCGGCTTGGGTCAGGCGGCGCCGACGGCGAGCGGTATGCCGCGCGCGCTGAGGTCGCCGATTCCGCCGCCGGCGACTCGCACGACGTCCCGGCGGCCGGCGCGACGGAAGAGGCTCGCGGCGAACGCGGCGCGAATCCCGGCGGCGCAGACCACGGCGGTTGTCCGGCCACGGTCCGGAATTGTGACTGAGCTGACGTCCCGGAGGCGCCGCAACGGAACGTGGTGGGAGCCGGGAACGTGCCCATCCACCCACTCCGCGTTCTCCCGCACGTCGACAAGCTCGACCGAGTCTTGGCGTAGTTCGCGGGCGAGTTGGTCGAGATCCCAGGAGTGGGCTTCCGCAACCGGGAGGCCGTCTCGCTCCCAATCGGACCGGTCAGCCAGGCTGTAACCGGCGAGCTGCCACAGTCCCACGGCCTGCAGCGCGCTGGCCATCTGGCGGGCGGCACCGGAGTCCTGGGCGACGATGAGAATCTGCTCGCCCGAGTCCAGCGCCCATCCGGCCCGCGTGCCGACTCCGGGCACGCTCACGGGCAGATTGACGGCGCCGGCAAGGTGGCCGGCATCGAACTCGTCCGGCTGACGGCTGTCAAGCACCGTCACCCCGGCTGAGAGCAACTCAGGCAGCCGTTCGGCCTTCAGCCGCGGCGGTTCGGCGGGGTGCCGCCCCTCGCAGCGCTGATTGAGAGCCACGATTCGGTCGACGTTGGGTGGCCGGGACGGCAGATTGCCAGTTAGGCCGCTGACGAACTCGGCCTCGTCCATGAGCAGCATCGGGTTCTGCCGACGCTCGAAGCCCACGGTCGAGCTCGTCTTCCCGCTCAATCCGGCCCCGCCGCACAGCGAGCCGCCGACATGGGCCGGCCAGACCTCGACGTGGTCTCCGAGCGCAAGCAGGTGCTTCAGACTGGCGTGGAGCCTCCGCGCTCCCTCGTTGGCCTCGTAGGCCAGATCCGGTCGCGCGAGGTCGCCGACCAGCAACGAATCACCCGTCAGCACGAGCCAGGGTTCGTGGCTGCGCGAGAGATCGGCGACGGTGAGGCTCAGGTGCTCGGGACGATGCCCCGGAGTGGCGAGCGCGTGCAGTCGCAGGCTGCCCACCGCAATGACGTGCCCGGCCCTGATTCGGTCGCCGCGGTGCTCCTCGGAACCGGCGGGACGATGGACGCGAGCGCCGGTCGCTTGCGCCAGACGCATGCGTCCCGAGACATGATCGGCGTGATCGTGCGTGTCGAGCACATCCGTGATCCGCAGCCGCTCGGTGCGCGCAATCTCGAGGTACACGTCGATGTCCCAGCGCGGATCGACGACAACGGCCTGTCCAGCGTCTCCGAGGATGTACGAAGCGCACCCCAGATCGCGGTAGAGCACCTGCCGGAAGAACAACCAGGATCCTTTCGTGGCCGAAACACTACTAACCCGGTCGAGAATGTATAGCCCACGATGTGAGTCCCGTCAATGGCACGAAACCCGGTCGACGTTGCCCGGATTTGCCGGCACGAACGCCGGCCACCACCCCTGGCTCAGCCGTCGAAATCGAAATCGCGGGGAGGACGCTGCTCGAACCAGAGACGGTCGTGGTCGGGCGTGTCCTGCAGGAATTCGGGCGTCTCCTCGAGGACATCGTCGCCCTCTTCCCCCTCGTTTGCCTCCAGCGCGGCCTCGACGTTGTACTCGACCGTCTGCCCTCCCCCGGGCTCGGGTTCCGGCGCCGCCGGCGTGGCTGCGGGACGCGCGCTCGCCGCGTCGGGGTCTCCGCCGTGGCGCTCGCGAGAGCTCGCGGGCCCCTGTGCCGGCGCCGCTGTGGCCGGCGACGGCGCGGGCTCGTGGACCGACGTGGGCTCTGAAAACGCAGGGTGGTCGTGCAGGAGCCTGGACTCGGGTTCGTCCATTGCCTCATCCGAGAAGTCCGGCTCCGAGGCCGTCCGAGACTTCCGCGAGAAGAACTTACGACTCTTCTTCTTGGGCTCCGGGGGCTCGTCGTCGGCAACCTCATCGCCCCAGTCCTGCTCTTCGTGGTCGTAAGCAGGCCCCACGTCCGGCTCGAGCCCGGCCGCCACGTCCTCGGGTTCCTCGCGGCCACGGCGGACCGGCCCGAGTGCCTCACGTTCGGCACGTTCCACCTCGTCCGGGTCGGCGCCGCGGCGCCGCTTGAGGTCAAGATGCTCGCGAATCGCGTCGTCAAGAAGACCCATGGCGCAAAGCCTACCGGCCCCCGAACACGTTCGTGCACCTCGGGGTTGGGCTGCGCGACGGCGCAAGTTTCCTCCCACCGCTCACCGTCGGCGGCAACCAGACGGCCACCAGCCGGGGTTACACTACGGCACATCGCCGTGCGGCATCCGCCGCCGCTCGGGGCTATAGCTCAGTTGGGAGAGCGCCTGGATCGCACCCAGGAGGTCGGGGGTTCGAGTCCCCCTAGCTCCATTGGTTGAATTGATTGATTGCACAGAGAGCAGCGAGCCTGGGCGGGCTCAGATTCGCTGACGCGGATCCGATCGCAGCGGCCCCGTCGACCGCGAGGTGTGTTCAGAGCGTGATGATCGTCGGGTTGGACCATATTCAGGTAGCCGCTCCGGCTGGTTGTGAGACGGACGCGCGCCGGTTCTTTGGCGACCTGCTCGGGTTGCCCGAGGTCGAGAAGCCCGAGCCACTGCGCCAGCGGGGTGGGGTCTGGTTCAGCCTCGGCGCGCAGCAACTACACGTCGGCGTCGAGGCGCCCTTCTCTCCCGCCCGCAAGTCGCACGTAGCGCTGAGCGTGCAGGCGGGCGAGCTCGACGCGCTGGCGAGGCGGATGACCGCGGCCGGCGCAGATGTCGTCTGGGATGACACGCTGCCGGGCACCCGACGCTTCTTCTCGCGGGATCCGTGGGGCAACCGGATCGAGCTCGTCGCCCGCCCCTAGAGCCCCAGAGCGGGCCTGTCCACCCGCGGGCCCGCGACCGGCTCACCAACCGAGCGTGCCCGCCGGTCCTTTGAAGGGCCCGACCAGGTCCGCGGTGATCCACCCGCCGTAGAAGTCACTTTCCTGGGCTTGGATGCGCTCCTCGTCCATCCACGCAGCGTCGACGCGCCCGGGATAGAACGCGAGATGATCGCGAAGCATCTCGTAGTCACGCGACGGGTTCTTGTAGGTCCAGGCGACCCCGGGTACCCGCCGGTCTCCTACCACCGCGTCGAGATAGTTCGCGGCCCCCTTGAACTCACACCAGCTCGAGCCCGCGATGCTCGGGACGAGAAGGTCCGAGCGCACGTCGGCGATCGGGACGTAGATGGTCGGAGGGTGGCTCGTCTCGAGCACCCGCAACGCGCTGACCGAGTCGGCCAGAACCTCGCCGCCCAATTCCACCCGGACGCGGCGCGCGCACGGCACGACAGCCGGCGGACGAGGGTAGTCCCACACACGTTCCATACTTACGATTCGTCGCGCAAGCGCGAGCGGATCACCGCCCCGCCGCGCTGGACCCTCGCGCGCGGGAGTTTTTCGCGGTTCGGGAGCCAGCGGTCCACCGGCTGATCCGGGTCGGCTGATCCGGGCCGGCTGATCCGTTAGCCGGCGCTCGCCGGCGTCGCGCTGCCGATCTGCGGCCCGAGCCCGACCAGACGTCGTGCCGCTTGCGCGATGTGCTCGGCGTCGATCCCCACGTCGGCCAACAGCTCGGCCATCTTGCCTGATCCGGGCAAGTGACTCACTGCGAGCTTGACCACGCGGGGACGCTCGTCGCTGTCGGCAAACGCCGACAGCACCGCGTCGCCCAGGCCGCCCTCGGGCCAATGGTCCTCGACCACGATCAGGCGTCCGCCCGTCGCGGCCGAGGCTGCGGCGAGTGTCTCGGCATCGATCGGCTTCACCGTGTAGGCGTCGACGACACGAGCGTTGATGCCCTCGGCGGCGAGCGCGTCGGCCGCCTTGAGCGCCTCGTGTAGCGTCACTCCGGCTCCGATCAGGGCCACCTGGTCCTCGTCGGACTCGCGCACCACACGCGCCCCGCCGATCGGGAACTCCTCGTCTGGCCCGTAGATCGTGGGGAAACCCGAGCGGGTGGAGCGCAGGTAGGAGATCCCGTCGTAGTCGGCCATATCGGCCACGAGCTTCACCGTCTGGTTGGGATCGCACGGGTAGAGCACCACCGAGCTACCCAGCGCGCGAAACTCCGCCAAGTCCTCGAGCGCCATCTGGGAGGGGCCGTCCTCGCCGATCGAGACACCCGCGTGCGATCCGTTCAGGCACAGCTTGGCCTGGGAGATGACGGCCATCCGCACGAAGTCATAGCTGCGCGAGAGGAAGGCCGCGAACGTGGAGGCGAACGGAGTCCAGCCCCGGACCTGGAAGCCAACCGCGCTGGCGATCATCATCTGCTCGGCGATGTAGACCTCGAAGTAACGCTCCGGCGCCACCTTCTGTGCCTCGTCGAGGTGGGTGGAGTTGCCGACCTCGCCGTCGATCGCCACCACATCCCCGCGCCGCTGCATGACTGCGGCGACGCCGTCGCCGAATGCCTTACGGGTCGGGACCGGAGCCCCGCCGAGCTCATAGCGCGGCAACGCCAGGGACGGGTCGGAATCGAACCGGTGAGGCGAGCCTGAGCTCTCGGGCACCTGCACGTGCACGCGGATGGGCTCAACCTCGCCCAGTTCGCGATAGGCCTCCTCGGGGTCCTTCAGAGGCTGGCCGTGCTTGCCCTCGACATTGGCGGTTTCCTTGACGCCGTAGCCCTTGATCGTGCGCGCGACGATCATCGTCGGACGGCCGTCGATCGACATCGCATCGGCATAGGCACGGTCGATCTCGGCGATGTCGTGGCCGTCGATCTCGATCGTGTTCCAGCCTGAGGCCTCGGCCCGGCGGGCGTAGGAGTTGAGGTCCCAGCCGTGCATGGTCTGACCACGCTGCCCGAGGCGGTTGACGTCGATGATCGCGACCAGCTTGTCAAGCCCCTCGGCGCCGGCATGGTCGACGGCCTCCCAGATCGAGCCTTCGGCCATCTCGGAGTCGCCGCACAGGCACCACACGCGATAGGGCAGACGGTCGAGCTCACGGCCACAGAGGGCGATCGCCGCACCGATCGGGAGTCCCTGTCCCAGCGAGCCCGTGGCCACATCGACCCAGGGCAGGATCGGAGTGGGATGGCCTTCGAACTTGGAGCCGAACCTGCGGAAGCTCAGCAGGTCCGCGTCGGAGATCGCGCCGGCGGCCAGGAACATCGCGTAGACGAGTGGCGATGCGTGGCCCTTGGAGAAGATCAGGTGATCATTGTTCGGGTTCTCCGGGTGGTCGTAGTCGTAGTGCAGGTAGCGCGCCATGAGCACCGCCATCAGGTCGGCGGCCGACATCGACGAGGTCGGGTGGCCAGAATTCGCCGCGGCCGCCGCGCGAATGGAGTCGATGCGGAGGCGCTGGGCCAGGTCGTGCAGCTCGTCATTGTTCATCGGGCGACCTCTTGGACGGGGGAGCGTTGTACGGGATGATTGCGCGCCGCCGCTGCGGGTGCGAACCAGACGGCGGTTGGCGGCTCACTACCCGTGTTGGACCACTAGCGGTCTGACCCGCCGCGCCCGGCGAGAGTACCGGCTAGCGCCTGCTCGATCGTGTCCTCGCCGCCGTTGAGGTACAGGATCAGGCCGACCGAACCCGGTTCGTGCAGGAGCGCATCGAGCACGGCCGCAACGTCTGCACGCGCGATCTCCCCGCGGAACGGCTCGAGGCTGAGCGCCACGCAGCCGGTGGCCGGGCCGTCGGTCAGGCGGCCGGGCCGAACGATCGTCCACCCGAGGTCGCTGGCTTGTAACGCGGCATCCGCCTGCGCCTTCGCCCGCAGGTAGACGCTGAACACGTCGTCGCCATCGGGAGGATTCTCGACCCCCACGCCACTGATCATCACGTAACGCGGGGCATCGACGACCACAGCGGCGTCGATCAGCTTGATCGCGCCGTCGCGGTCGAGCGTCAGCTTCCGCGCCGCGCCGCTGCCTGGTCCTGCGCCGGCGGCAAACACAACCGCGTCGGCGCCCGCGATCGCCCCCGCAATCTCATCCACGCTCGCGCGTTCGAGATCGCGCAGAACCGGCTGCCCGCCCTGCGCGCGCACGTCCTCGGCGTGATCGGGGTTGCGGATCAGGCTGACGACTGTCTCACCGCGCGCAGCCAGCCGTCCCGTCAACGTCAGCGCAATCTGTCCATGCCCGCCAGCGATAACAATCCGCATGGCCTCAGTGTAAGGAGGGAGCTAAAACACCCCCAAATGATCGGACAAACGGCCCGAAGTCGTCCGACCGCCGGCCCCGCGGCAGGGCGTGCTGAAAAACTCGCCACCATGGGCAAAAGTTCAGCACGCCCCCCTGACCCGGCCGGGTGCGTCGCCTCGAGCGGTTGACGGTGCCGCCACTCCCGACCACCGCGCCCTGAGACCGGTTAGCGGAGAATCAAGCAGCCGGTGCTCGCGTGGGCGATCAGGGTTTCGTCTCGCTCCACGAACAGTCGGCCCTCGGCGGTTGCCGTGCGTCGTCCCACGTGTACGGCGCGCCCCTCGGCCAGCACGCGCCCAGTGGTAGCGGTCATCGCCCGGATGTAGCGCACCTGAAGGTCACCGGTCGTATAGCGAACCCCCGACTCGAGCGTCGAATGCACGGCGCAGCCCATACACGAGTCGAGCATCGTCGCGGCGACGCCGCCGTGAACCGAGCCGATCGGGTTGTACATCCACTCGGCCGGCTCGAGCGCGAACACGACGCGGCCGGGCTCGACCTCGATGATCGAGAACTCCAGCAGCCGCGCAATCGGCGGCGGCGGAAAGGCGCCGGCGACGATCCCGCGCAGATACTCGAGCCCCGGCGTCGCCAGCCCGGCCACGGCGCTCGCCGCCGGGTCATCCCAGCTGAAGCTCCGAGTCCGCTGCTGGCCGGTGACGCTCACGCCGACGCCTCGATCATCGCCGGTCCCGGCCCGGGTGCCACTCCCGACGCAGGTGCCACTCCCGACGCAGGTGTCACTCCCGACGCGGGTGCCAATCCCGACGCGGGTGCCAATCCCGACGCGGGTCCCAATCCCGGCCCGGGTGCCACTCCTGACGCCGGCGCCAATCCCGACCCCGGCGTCAATCCCGGCCCCGCCGCCACTCCCGACGCCACTGCCACTTCCGGCGCGGGCTCCGCCGGCGCGCGGCGCCGCACCGCGGGTCCGAGCGACGCGAGGGCGACGCCGGCCGAGAGCCCGCCGACGAGGCAGATCTTCCACGCCGAGTGGAAGTCGGCCGCCGTGGTCGCGGCCGTGCCGAGCACCGCCACGAGAATCGCGATGCCGAGCGCCGAGCCGACCTGGCGTCCCATGGTCAGGACCGCGGCCCCGGTCGCGAAGCGCTCGGGAGGGAGCGAGGACGCGCCGGCGCCGGTGAGCGTGGGGATGACCAGGCCGACGCCCGCGCCGCTGATCAGCGTGCCGGGGAGATACTGGGTGAGGTAGGCGGGAGTGTCGCCGGTCTGGGTGATCCAGAACACCGCCGCGGAGGCGAACATCAAGGCGCCGATGACGCCGGGGATCCGGTAGCCGACGCGGGCGCCCAGCCGGGCCGAGGGAATGCTGAACAGGGTCGCCATGAACGGGCCCGGGAACAGCATCAGCCCGGCGATGAGGACGCTTTCGTGCCAGACGCCGGTGAGAAACAACACACCGGAGAGCAGCATCGCGGCGAAGCCGGCGAAGAACAGCACCGACGCCGAGACGGCGAGACTGAAACTCCGCACCCGCAGCATCGCCGGGTCGATCAGCGGCGAATCGTGATGTTCGGAGCGCCGCCAGATGGCGGGCAGGAGCACGGCCGGCGTGGCCAGCAGGAGCAGCACCGGCAGCGATGTCCAGCCCCAGCTCTGGCCGTTGACGATCGCCAGCACCAGCGCACCGATCGCGATCGTAAACCCGAGTGCGCTCACCAGGTCTGGGCGCAGGGCGTGGGCTTCCCGACGCTCGTTCAGCACGCGGGCTCCCATCACCAACGCGGCCAGGCCGACCGGCACGTTGACCAGGAACACGAGCCGCCAGTCCGCCTGCACCAGCAGCCCACCCAGCGGCGGCCCGGTCGCGGCCGCGATGCCACCGGTGGCCGCCCACACCCCGATCGCCACATGGCGCTCACTCGCAGCGAACTCAGGCAGGATCAGGCCCAGCGAGGTCGGGAGCATGAGCGCCCCGCCGCCGGCTTGCACGAGCCGCGCGGCGATCAAGAAGCCCACCGACGGGGCAAACGCGCAGCCGACGCTGGCCAAGACGAAGATCCCGAGGCCGAGCAGGAACGCGCGCTTGCGGCCGAACGCGTCCGCCCACCGCCCCGCGGGTACCAGCAGTGCGGCAAACACGATCGCGTACCCGCTGACGATCCACGACAGCGATCCCAGCGACGCGTGGTTGAAGTGCTTGGCGATGCTCGGGAAAGCGATGTTGACGATAAACAGGTCGAGGCTCGCCATGAACACGCCGGCACACACGATCAGGGTGATTTTCCATTTACGTTGCATCATGCAACGAACCCTACCATAAGAGTTGCATCACGCAACTGCTTGTCGCTATATTGCATCGTGATGCTTGGCCACGACTACAAGAACCAGGTCTGCAGCATCGCCGCCGCGCTCGAGGTGGTGGGCGAGCGGTGGTCGCTGCTGATCGTGCGGGAGATCCTGCTCGGCGTCCGCCGCTTCGACGAGATGCAAGCCGACCTCGGCATCGCCCGCAACGTCCTGCAGGCGCGCCTGACTCGCCTGATCGACGAGGGCGTACTGGAAAAGCGTCTGTATCAGGACCGCCCCAAGCGCTACGAATATCTCCTCACCGACAAGGGGCTAGACCTGTGGCCGACGATCGTGGCGCTGCTGCAGTGGGGCGACAAGTACGCTGCACCGCCGGCCGGACCGCCCGTTCTGCTGCGCCATCGCGGCTGCGGCGGGGATGTCGACGAGCACCGAATCTGCGCGGCCTGCGGGGCGCGGCTTTCGGCCCGGGACGTGCGCGCCAGCGTCGGTCCCGGCGCCAGACGCGATCATCCGCTCGCACGCCGGGATGCGCGCGAGATCCAGCACGCGGCCTGAGTGGTCTCCGTCGTAAGTACGGCCACACCGAGAGTGGTCACCAGTGGATGCCTGGCGAGGACGCAGGAGGCGAGGTGCAGCAGCGCTGCATGAGCCTCCGAGGACAAAGCCAGGCGCCGTTGGGGGCCGCTCGAATGTGGCCGTATTTGCGGCGGCGACCACTGAGGGACCCCGAGGCAACCCCACCCGACCGAACTTCGTCACACGAGTGTCCGGTAGGCGTACGATTAACTCATGACCGAACTCGGAGTGGCGCTGCTCCTGATCGGCGCCATCGTCGTGGTCGCCGAATCGCACGTGCCCTCGCTCGGGCTGGTCGGGGGTCCCGGGGTGGTGGCGATGTCCGCGGGTGCGGTGCTGGCGGTCAGCGGGCTGGGCGGCGGACTCGTGCTCGGTATTCTCGCCGCGGTTGTCCTGGCCGTGGCCGGCGGCTGCCTGCTCACCCTCACCGTGACCAAGGGCGCGGCCGTCCACCGCCGCCGGGTCCGCACCGGCTCGGAGGGGATCATCGGTCAGATCGGGGTCGTTCGCAGCTGGGCCGAGTCGGGCGGCAGCGTGCTCCTCGATGGCGCGCTCTGGCGGGCTCGCCGCACCTCATGGGACGAGGAGCAGGAGCAGGAGGAGTTCCGCGAGGGCGACCCAGTGGTGGTCGAGCGCCTCAACGGCCTGACGCTCGCCGTGCGCCGGGCCGAGGATTGGGAGCTCGTGCTGTGATCGTCGCGATCGTCGTCGTGCTGTGCGTCCTGGTGGTGCTCGGACTCGCCGCCCTGGGGACGTCGGTGCGGGTGCTCAGAGAGTATGAGCGCGGCGTGGTGTTCCGGCTTGGGCGTCTGATGGACCAACGGGGGCCGGGACTGATCCTGCTGGTGCCCTCGATCGACCGTCTGGTTCGGATCAGCCTGCGCACCGTGACGCTGACCGTCCCGCCGCAGGAGATCATCACCCGTGACAATGTGCCCGCCCGCGTGACGGCGGTGGCCTACTACCGCGTCATCGATCCCCGGCGCGCGGTGACCGAAGTCGAGAGCTTTGACAAGGCGACGATGCAGATCGCGCAGACGACGCTGCGCTCGGTGCTCGGGGGCGTGGACCTCGACCAACTGCTGGCCGAACGCGAGCACCTCAACGAGTCGCTCCAGCGAATCATCGATACGCAGACCGAACCATGGGGGATCAAGGTCACGATGGTCGAGATCAAGGACGTCGAGATCCCCGAGCGCATGCAGCACGCGATTGCCCGGCAGGCCGAGGCAGAGCGCGAGCGCCGCGCCAAGATCATCAACGCCGAGGGCGAGTTTCAAGCCGCGGCCAAGCTAGGCCAGGCGGCCGAGGTGATCGGCAAGCACCCGGTCACGATCCAGCTGCGCTATCTGCAAACCCTGCGCGAGATCGGTGGCACGCAGAACTCGACCGTCGTGTTCCCGATGCCGATTGACCTCGTCGGCGGAATGATCGACGCGGTGCGGGGCTCGGGATCCGGGACGCAGCGCAGCGAATCCCCACCGGCGGACCCGCCCCAGATCGAACCCGGTCAACCGCGGGAGCTGAGCGCCGCAAACGGAGACAGTTCCTCAATCCCAGACGATTCCCTCACGACAGAACCGCTCGGTGTGGCGGATCTGTTCGGGACGTCGGACCTGTTGGGCGCCACCGACCCGTTGGGAGCCACCGACCCGTCGGGAGCCACCAGCGCGTTGGACAGGTCCGACACCGTGGGCGTGCCGGATCCCTCACTCGAGCCCCGAACCGATCGCTAACGCTCACTGCCGAACTTCGGCGTCTTCGTTCGGTCCACCCGTTGGACCCAGACCGCCAAGTTCGTCCGAGGCCCGTGGCGGATGGGATTGGGGCGGCCAGAGCTGAGACCGGCCGGGCGACCACCCAACCCCGACTGGCGGTCTATCGTGATTATGTATGGCCACCCGTTCTGACATCCGCAACGTCGCGATCATCGCTCACGTCGACCACGGCAAGACCACGCTGGTCGACGCGCTGTTGTGGCAATCGGGCGCCTTTCGCTCCGGACAGGCGGTCGCCGAACGGGTGCTCGACTCGACCGACCTCGAGCGCGAGAAGGGGATCACGATCCTGGCCAAGAACACAGCGGTCCGCTACGGAGAGGTCAAGTTCAACATCGTCGACACCCCCGGCCATGCCGACTTCGGAGGTGAGGTCGAGCGCGGTCTCACGATGGTCGATGGGGTCCTGCTGCTCGTCGACGCCAGCGAGGGCCCGCTGCCCCAGACGCGGTTTGTGCTCCGCAAGGCACTCGAGGCGCGGCTACCGGTGATCCTCGTGGTCAACAAGGTCGACCGGCCAGACGCCCGGATCGACGAAGTCGTCGACGAGGTCTATGAGCTGTTCCTCGATCTCGACGCCGACGACGCACAGATCGAATTTCCGATCGTCTACACCAACGCCAAGGCGGGCCGCGCCTCGCTCGATCCCGCCGTGGCCGGCGAGAACCTGCAGCCACTGGTCGATCTGCTGCTGGAGCACGTGCCGGCTCCGGAATACGACCCCGCCCACCCGTTTCAGGCCCATGTCACGAATCTCGACGCGTCGCCGTACGTGGGACGGATCGCGATCTGCCGTGTGCGCCACGGTGTCATCCGCCGGGGCGAGACGATCGCCTGGTGCCGAGCCGACGGGGACATCGAGCGCGTCAAGGTGACCGAGCTGTACGTGACCGAAGCGCTGGACCGCGTCGACGCCGAGCAAGCCGCCGCCGGGGACATCATCTCGGTCGCGGGGATCCCCGGGATCACGATCGGAGAGACGCTGGCCGACGCGCAGGATCCGCGCCCGCTGCCGGTGATCACCGTCGATGAGCCATCGCTGTCGGTCACGATCGGCATCAACAGCTCGCCGTTGGCCGGGCAGGACGGCAGCCTGCTCACCGCGAGCCAGATCAAGGCGCGCCTGGATCGCGAACTGGTCGGCAACGTCTCGCTGCGCGTGTTGGAGACCGAGCGACCGGAGGTGTGGGAGGTGCAGGGACGCGGAGAGCTGGCCCTGGCCGTGCTCGTCGAGCTGATGCGCCGCGAGGGGTTCGAGCTGACGGTCGGCAAGCCGCAGGTGGTGACCCGCGAGATCGGCGGCAAGGTCCACGAACCCGTGGAGCGCATGAGCGTCGACGTCCCCGAGGAGTACGTGGGCGTGATCACGCAGTTGCTCGCGCTGCGCAAGGGCCGGATGGAGCAGATGGTCAATCACGGGACGGGCTGGGTGCGAATGGAGTACCTGGTACCCGCTCGGGGACTGATCGGGTTTCGCACTGAGTTCCTGACCGAGACCCGTGGCACGGGTCTCGTGCACCACGTCTTCGATCGCTGGGAACCGTGGCATGGTGAGCTGCGCACCCGGCCATCGGGCTCGCTGGTCGCCGATCGCCTCGGCACGGTGGCGGCGTTCGCGCTGTTCAACCTGCAGGAGCGCGGCACGCTGTTCGTCGAGCCGGGCGACAAGGTCTACGAGGGCATGATCGTGGGCGAGAACTCCCGCGGCGAGGATCTCGACGTCAACGCCGTCAAGGAGAAGCATCTGACGAACATGCGCATGTCGACCTCTGACGAGCTGATCCGCCTGGTCCCCAAGCGCGAGCTGTCGCTCGATCAGGCGCTCGAATTCCTGCGCAGCGACGAATGCGTCGAGGTCACGCCACAGGCCGTCCGGCTGCGCAAGGTCGGGCTGGGCAAGACGACGCGCCTGAAGCTGGCCCGCGCCGCCGCCGCCAACCGGGGCTAGGCGGTTACCACAGCTCCTGGGTGGCCAGCTGCGCTCCGTCGGACATGGCACGAAGCTTGGCCCAGGTGATCGCCGGATCCACGGCCAACAAGCTGGCGAACGTCGCAAAGCCGCAGTCGCTGCCCGCGATCACGTTCTCCCGCCCGACCCGTTGCGCGTAGCGGACGATTCGCTGGGCGACCAGTTGGGGATGCTCGATGTAGTTGGTCGTCGAGTCGAGCACGCCGGGGATCAACACCTTGCCCTCCGGCAGCTTGACGTCGTCGAAGACGACAAACTCGTGCTCGTGACGGGGATTGGCGGCCTCGAAGGAGATCGCCGCCGGCCTGGCCTCCAACACGATGTCGATGATGTCGCGCAGCGGCATGTCATGGTGGTGTGGGCCCTCGTAGTTGCCCCAGCACAGGTGCAGGCGCATGTCATCGCCGGGAATGTCGCGCGTGGCATGGTTGATCGCCTCGACATGGAGCTTGGCGCGCCGGCGGAACTCCTCCAGGCTCTCGTCGGGGCTCATGTGGCGCGTCATCGCCAGGTCGGGACAGTCGAGCTGGAGCACCAGGCCAGCCCGGTGAATCTCGTCGTACTCGGCCTTCATCACGTCGGCCAGCGCGGCGATGTATTCCTCGTGGCTGGGGTAGTACTGATTCTGCAGAAACACCGCGATCACCCCGGGTGACGCGGCGGTCATGAACGCGTCCTCGACCGCGGCTCCGGCGACCGCCGCTTTGAGGTTGTCGACATCGGTGCGGACCGCCTCCAGATCGCGATAGGAGACCGGGCCAATGCAGGCCGGCAGGGCAAAGTCAAGGCCGCCCATCACACGCTGCATGTATTCGGGGAACTCACTCAGATCACTCGGCAATCCGGCCAAGCCGCCTTCGCCGCCAAACCCGTCGAGCCGCTCCTTGACATAGGTCGAATAGCCGATCTTGCTCGCTTCGCCGTCGTTGACCACGCTGACGCCCGCCTGCGCCTGGCGGTCCACGACGTCTGCCACGGCATCGCGCACCTGCTCCTGCAGCGCCGCGCCGTCAGACTGGCCTCGGTCGCGCTGCTGGAGCGCCTCCAGGAGCGCCGGTGGCCGCGGCAGGCTACCCGTGTGCGTGCTGAGAACGTGCTCAGTTGATCGCTTCATCTCTCTCCTCCACGGTGTGGTTGCGCTCATTCAACCGCGAAACGCACCGGCGAGGCAAGCCGGCGGCGGCGGCGGCGCTCAGTCCAGCTTCCCGGTGAGCGCGACCCAGACGCTGTGGGCCACCGCCATCCCGAGGTGGCTCGTATCGACCTCGAGCTGCTCGGCCGCGGGATCAAGACAGGCACGCCAACGAACCACCTCGTCGCCGCGCGAGTACAAGGACAGGAACCGCACCCCGTCGGGGAACGGCGCGCTCACCGCTGCCCGCGTGCGCGCGCAGCAGTCCCCACGCAGGCAACTGAAGCTGAACATGCCGGGCACGCCGAGCGTGCCGAGCAGTCCCACGAGCCCGATCGACGGCCACACGCGGAGGGTGACGTCAAGCTGATCGAGCAGCGGCGAGCCGAGCGTCACCAGCGTCTGCACGAGGTCAGGGCGCAGCGCGGTCAGAGCCCGAGCGATGCTGCCGCCCCGGCTCTGCCCAATCAGCAGCGCCGGCTGTCCGGTCCGCGCGACGGCGCGTTGCAGACGCTGCTCGAGCGACTCCACCGTCGGTTCCATGCAGCCGGTATTCCAGGCGATCCCGCTGCGCACGAGCTCGAATCCACCGCTTTGCAGCCACAACGCCATCCGGGTGAGGCTCGCGTCGCCGGCCAGGAACCCGGGGATCAGCATCACCGGACGGCCGTGGCCGGCGGGCGGGGCAGGCCAGCCGGCGCGATCATGAGTGGAGAGCCACTCGGCCGCCACGCGCGGCCACGGCACCGCAAGCGGCAGACCGAACCGTGGAGTCGGGGGGGCATCGGTGGCCATCGTCACACGCGCTCGTACGTCAAGCGCCCGCTGGTGCGTCAAGCGTACCGGACACTAGCCCGCCGATGCGCCGGTTAGGCCGGCGTGATCTGGGCCGTGTGCCCACCCGCGCTCGGTCCCCGGATCGGCAGCCTGGGGACGACGACCTCGATCGGCACCCGGGTGCGGTCCTGGAGCCCCCCCCGCTCGCGCACTGCCGCAGGCACCAGGGCCAGACCGGCGATCAGCCCTCGCATGTGGTTGGCCAGTCGCCGCTCTCGCATCGCGTGCCAGGCCCAGGCCGCCTGGCGATACGCCACGAACGGCAGCCACCGGATCGGAAACGCCTTCGCGACGAGCATCAGCGTGTTGCGCTCGACGAGGTAGCGGTGGCCGCCGGCGAGTTGCGGGGAGGATCCCTCGCCGGCGTGGTAGGCGACCGTGGGCTCGTAGCGGCACCGCCACCCGGCGAGCGCCAGCCGCAGCGCGAGATCGACGTCCTCGAGGTAGGCGAAGAATCGCTCGTCGAAGCCGTCCACCGACATCACCGCCGCGCGACGATAGAGCGCCGCCGCGGCGCAGGCGCCGAACACCTCGCCCGGTTGGTTCCACTGTCCGTGATCAGTGCCGAAGCGCCCACGCTGCTCACACGCGCCGTCGCGACGCAGGACGTCGCCGGCGTCGTAGACGCGCCCAGGGTCACTCAGCGCGAGGATCTTGCACGCCACCGCGGCAGCCTCGGGGTGCGTGCGCAGCGCCTCGCTCATGGCGGCCAGCCAATCCGGGGTCAATACGACGTCCGTGTTGACGAGCGCCACAAACCCGCCCCGAGCCGCTCGGAGCCCTCGGTTGGCAGCGTGGGCGAAGCCGGTGTTGTGATCCAACTCCAGGATCCGGACGCCGGGATGTTCGCAGCGCACATAGGCGACCGACCCGTCGGTCGAGCCGTTGTCGACGACGATCACCTCCTGCGGTGGCACGGTCTGGGTGGCAAGACTGTTCAGGCACGCCTCCAACCACCCCCGCCCATTCCAGTTCGGGATCACCACCGACGCACCCACCTCCTGCGCGCCTAGCCCCATCTCGGCGCCCCTGGCCGGCCCGTCAGCGATGATTGATGCGTGCAGGTCGCCCGGCTGTCCATCCTGTGCCTCGCCATCGTGGTCTGTGCCTGGTTCGTTCTCGGCATTCGGCAAGCGCATGAGATCAATCGCGCGACCAACATCATCGCGCAGACGGGACCGATCCCGGCGGCGCAGCTGCGTGCGGCGGCCTCCGCGCTGAGATCCGCGCGAACCCTGAATCCCGATGCCGAGGTCACCATCCTGCGCGCCCGGCTCGCGGTCAAGCAGCAGGATCCCCGGCGGGCCGAGCGGATCCTCAAGACGGTGGTTCGAGACGAGCCGATGAACCTCGAGGGCTGGATCTGGTTGGCCGGTGTGTCGTTGATCGACCCGCCCGAGGCTCACATCGCGCTAGCGCACATCGCCCGCCTCGATCCCCGCTCCTAGCCTGGCCATTCGCCTTCCTGATCGGGCGGACTTACGCCTCCTTGCGGCGGAGAAACGGCAACTCCACCCAGCGGTAGCTGGCCGCCGCCACGATCGCGGTGACCGCGAGCGTGGCCACAAACAAGATTGGCGTCGTGGCGAAATGAACGTTGGCGGCGACACCGAGGCCCGACGCGGAGAAATGCTGCGGGTCCCTCGTCAGACCCAACAGTTCGGCGATCGGCAGGTGCCAGAGGTAGATGCCATAGGAGATGAGGCCGAGCCAGACCAATGGAGCGGCACGGAGAATCCGCCGCGGCAGACCGCCGGCCCGGTCTCCGAACACCGCGGGCGAGACCAGCAGCGTCATCAGGGCACCGGTCAGCGCGATGCTTCCGAGCGTTCGACTCAGCGGCTGCTTGGTCCTCAAGGTCAGGATGATGTTGAGCAGGCCGCCGGGGTGTAACACGGCCGCGACACCGATCAGGCACGCAGCCGCTCCGAGCCAGCACAGCAACGAATGCTCGGTCACCATGCGCACGGCCCGCGACGCCCGCGCAGCGCCGGAGTCGGCGACGCTGGCCACCGCAAGCGCCATGCCGAGCGCGAACCAGACGCATTGTCCGAGCAGGCTGTCTGAGACCGTATTCGAGACCAGCTGTCGCGACGCCAGGATCTGAACCGTTGCGCCGAGTATCGCCAGGCCGGCGAGCGCGATCAGCTCCGAGGTCAGCCAATCGCGCGATCCGCCAC
>Ga0302181_10000649_pt1 | contig 27587 bp, 22 predicted proteins | sample I_Palsa_E3_3_FD_198786 | JGI IMG/M metagenome (GOLD analysis project Ga0302181, IMG submission 198786) | Peat permafrost microbial communities from Stordalen Mire near Abisko, Sweden - I_Palsa_E3_3 | ecosystem: Environmental > Terrestrial > Soil > Palsa > Peat permafrost | place: Sweden...
CGATGGCGATCACCCAGGACCGCACCGACGACTCGCCCCGGAAGGAGCCCGCGCCGCGCCACACCGCGAGCATCGTGTCCTGCACGATCTCCTCGGCGAGCACGCGCTCACCGGTCACCAGCAGAACCTGCGCGAGCACGACCCGGCCGTGCTCGCGGTAGAACGCGGCCATCGCGCTCTCCTGGCCCTGACCGATCCGGCGCAGCAACTCAGCGTCGTCGCAGGCACCGTCCTGACCAGCGGTGAAGATGGCCGCGCGCGAATCGTTCATCTGTGACCTTCCCCGAAGGCTTCCCTTGGAGAGTAAGTAGCAACAGGAGACGGCGCGGTTCGGCTCACCGCCGAAGTTTCTAGCTAGCCACCACGTCGGCCACGATGCAGGTGACGTTATCGGGACCCCCGCCGGCGATGGCCAGCGCGATGAGATCCTTCGCGGCCTGGTCGGGGTCGCTGACGGTGAGCAGGACCCGCGCGATGGACTCGGCGGCCACGACCGCGTGCAGGCCATCGGAGGACAGCAGGTAACGGTCCCCGGGCAGAGCCTGGTGCAGCTGGAGGTCAGGCTCGGAGCCGCGGTCCGCGGTCAGCGCCCGCAGCAGCAGCATCCGCTGCGGGTGCGACGCTACCTCTCCGGCCGTGATCTTGCCCTCATCCAGCAGCGACTGCACCACAGTATGGTCGTGGGTGATCTGGAACACCTCGCCGTCACGGGCCAGGTAGGCCCGCGAATCACCGATGTGTACGAGGCCCAGCTCAGAGCCCGACCACAGCAAGGCCGTCAGCGTCGTGCCCATACCGTGCAGCGAAGGGTCGGCCTGGACCATGTCGCGGAGCGCGCTGTTAGCCCGGCGCACCGCATGATCGAGGGCGTTGAGCAACTCACCGGCCGGCACGGCGGTGTCCAGCGGCCGCAGCGCCTCGATGACCGCCGCGCTGGCCATCTCGCCGGCCGCGTGGCCGCCCATCCCGTCGGCGACCGCCAGCAGCCGCGCCCCGGCATAAGCGGAATCCTCGTTATCGGTGCGCTGCAGGCCGATATCGGACCGCACCGCGCAGCGGACGGCGAGCGTCCCGTGATCATCGGACATGGCGGTATCCCTTCCGGACAGGTAGTCGATGAGGAAGGCAGCAAGCTCCCGCCGGGCCGCGGTTTCGGCCTCCACCCCAGCCCAGTACGCGGCTAGCTCCGCCGCGGCACGCGACGGCGGCAGCGTGCTCACGGCGCGGATCGCGGCCAGCGGCATACCGACCCGGCGCAGCCACGCCACCAGCCTGGCCTGCTCAAGCTGGGCCGGCTCGTAGAACCGGTACTGCGATACCGGGTCGACCCGGGCCGGAGCCAGCAGCCCGAGCTCGTCATACAGCCGAAGCGCCTTGCGCGACAGCCCGGACGCACGGGCGAACACCCCGCTGCTCATCAGTTCCACCTGCGCCCTCCTCATACCGGGCAGGCCGCCCGGCCAGACCAGGATCGGGCCTGCCCCAGGGGCCAGGTCAAACGGCGGCCGGCGTTCGTTCATCTAAAAACCCATTGGCCCGAACGGCCGTGGTGCCACTGCCCGTAACGGAAACTCCCTACCCGGGGGCCGATCGACCGAGGTTACCGATATTACGAATTTCTATCGTGCGCACCAATATATTCGCATATCTCTAATCTATAACAAGACACGGCACCCGCTGATAATAGCGGACATTTGAGACAGGAGAAGAAGCGCCGGAGAAAGGGAGTCAGTCTCATGCATTCCCGCAGAGCCACCCGTAATTCCCGGAGGCGGCCCGCAGCGCGTGGTCGGGTCTGGCGTCCGTGCCCGGGACGTTCACCAGCGTGTCCGCGTCCTGGACCGAGCCCGCGGCGACCTGCACCGCGACCGATACCTTTGCCAGCTTCTGGGTCGGCCTGGACGGTGACGGGACCAATACGGTCGAACAGACCGGCACGGAGGCTGACTGCGATGGGGGCGCCGCCACCTACCGAGGCTGGTTCGAGATGTTCCCGGCCGCCCCGGTATTCTACGACAACCCCGTCGAGCCCGGCGACGCGATGAGCGCCTCGGTGGTCGCCGACGGCGGCGGGGCGTTTACCCTGACGCTGACCGACTCCACCCAAGGCTGGAACCAGACCACCAACCAGACCTCGGACACCGCGCAGCTAGGGTCGGCTGAGGTGATCACCGAAGCCCCCAGCGATGGAACCGTGCTGCCGCTCTCGGATTTCGGGACCGTGAGCTTTACCGACGCGACCGCCGACCAGACCGCGGTCGGCAACCAGAATCCCAGCGCCCTGACCCTGGTGTCGGCCAACGATGTCACCGAAGCCACGCCCTCCGCGCTGACCGGCGGCAACGCCTTCACCGTGACCTGGGACAGCAGCGGCACCGCTGGCACCACCGGCACGCCGGCACCCGCGCCGACCGCCACCGCGACCACCCCCGGCACCGGCATTCCGCCAGGCAGGCACCACCACCATCACTGGTTCGCCGGCTGACCAGCAGTAACGCACCTATGCCCGATTTCGCTTAATTTTTGACGACCGAAAGCGTCATCCTTTGACGACCCGAAAGCGTCAAACATAGTGAACAGGAGCTATGCGGCTATGGTAAGGACTAACCATCAGGCTGGCGGAGTTGCCGGCCGCGGCACCATCGTGCTTCTTCTGGTCGGTGGCGCTCCCTGCCAGATGGTCTGGCAACGCGCTAAAACAGAGCGAAACGGAACGGGGTGAAGCCTTGCACTTCAAACTCAGGCGGGCGGTCGGGATAGTGGTTCCCGGGCTGCTCGGGAGTGTCCTCGTGGTGGGTGCGGCAGCACTCCCCGCGAGCGCACAGACGTACCAAGACACGGCGCTATCCGGCTCCGCGGTCACGGACAGCACCTTCGCCGGTGTCCTCGCCGCGCCCGCCAACGGCGCCGGTGTCATCAGCCTGTCCGGGACCGGCGTGACCTGGTCGCTGCACGGCACGCCGCCGACCGGCGTGACCCTCACTGGGACGACGATCAGCTATTCGGGCGCTGCGGTTGCCAGCCCGCCCAGCATCGTTGTCGACGCCACCGATACACACGGGAACGCTGAAGCGCTGGTGATCCCGATCGTGCTCACGACTAACTCGATCCAGCTGAGCGGCGGCAGGGTCACCACGGTCACCCTGTCCGCGCTGGCGGATTCGAACGTCTCCGGCACGGTGAAGTTCAGTGCCACCAGCTCGGCGAGCAGCGACACCGTCACCATCGGCGAGTCGAATCTGCCGATCGGACTGACGTCCGGCAACCCGCTGACCTACGTCGGCGGGACCGCGGCGCCCGGCACCTACACCGGAGTCGTGGCCACCGCGACCGACTCTGACGGCGCCGTGCTGAACGGCACCTTCACCCTCACGGTCACGGCGGGCACCATAACCACCTACGGTGACGAGGTTAACCACTTCGGCAACGGGTTCGATGCCTACCAGCAGCACCACTACCCGGGGGCGATCATCGCCGGCTGGACCGCAACCCAGCCCGACCCGGCGACGCATTTCATCCTCAACAACGGCACTCACGTGGGTGCTTACCAGTTCGAGTACGCACCCAGCGGCTCGGGATCCGGGCTTTGCGTGTCCGATCCCGGCGGCGGCTGGGCATCTGACCCGCTGCGCGACGGCCTGATCCTGGCGTCGTGCAACACCGGTCCGTGGCAGCAGTTCATTCCGCAGTCCAACGGCACGCTGCTGAACGTGGCCACCGGTCTGTACGTCAACCCCGACGGCACCGGCGCGCAGCTGCGCGGCGGCTCCTCTCCCACGTCGTGGGGCGGCTCCGACTACACCTGGACGAACTACTCCAGCCTGCCCGGGTAAGGAATTAATTTTAGACCTGTGGAGGGGCTCCAGCCGGGAGCCCCTCCACAGGTTTTTTACCGAAGAGGTCTCAGCTGAGCGGGACGGGCGTCCCCGGATCCACCAGTTCCTCGCCGGTGCTCGCCGCGGAAGGCTTCGTGTCGCCGTTCCGGGCGGTCATCGCCGTTATGGCGAGCACCGCCGCGATCGGGATTAGCGAAAACTGCGGCAGTTCGTACCGCCAGTCGAAGGTCGCGATGATAAACGGGGGCACGATCGCGAAGATGGTACCGAGCGAGAACAGCAGACAAGGGCCTTGCAGCCTGCTGTGGCGGGCCCGGCCGATCCCGGCCATGCCCGCCAGGCCCACCGCGAGGCCGGCCGCGAGCAGCGGGCCGGGCACCCAGAAGTGCCGGCCGTAACCGGACAGGAAGTCGGCCAGCGTCGGCTGGACGCGCGGGCCGCTGCCGCTGTAGGTCCGCAGCGCGGCCATCTCGTCCTTGTCGTTGGTGCCCGGGAAGTACGTCTGGAAGTCGTGATACCTGGTCGAGTATTTCTCGGGCCCGTCTCCGCGTACCGGGGAGAAGCTGTACCAGACGTCGTCCGCCACGACCTTGAGGTAGGTCAGCGGCTGGTGCTTGATGATCCGCCAGTTGAAGTCGTTGATGATCTGGCCCTTGCTCAGCCCGTCCGTGGGCTTGAGGGTCACCTGCGGTGACCGCGGGTCCCACATGTAGAAGTTCGGGTCGCGCTGCGCTGGCGGCTGCTGCGGGCACAGGTGCTTCTCGTAGGAGGGCAGCGGCAGCCCCGTGCACTCGGCGAACTGCGCGATCCGGCCGTACATGAACTCGCTGTTGTAGGTGACGAAGTTGAACGTCCCGAACCACGACTGGAACCAGAGCAGGTAGGCCAGCAGCGGCAGCACGCAGGCGGCCAGCATGATCCCCGTCCGGATCGCCAGGCGCCGCCAGGGCCGGATGACGATCGCCAGGTAGGCCAGCATGGGGATCATCACCAGCAGGTCGGATTCCCTCTCGAGGGTGGCGACGGCGATCAGTAGCCCGGCCACGGCGGGCGCCGCCTTGCCGGTCGCGTCACGCTTCCACACCAGCACGACCAGCGCCAGGAAGACCAGGAACGTCGCGCTGACGTCGGTGAGAATGTACTGCTCGAGGTCGAGCTGGAGCGGGTCGAACAGCACCGGGATAGTGGCCAGCGCGGCCAGCCAGCGCCGGGCACCGAAGTGGAGTGCGGTCGCGTAGATCAGCACCGCCGTGACCAGCCCGAGCAGGTGCTGGACCGCGACAACCGACGCGAGGTTGTGGGCCAGCACGGCCGGCATCAGCAGGAACGAATAGCCGCTGGTGCGCAGCCAGTCCGGAATCCACTGTCCGATGATGAAGTTATGGGCGTACTGCAGGTACCGCTCGCTGTCCGGAAAGATCAGCGCCTGCTGGTAGGCCAGCTGGACCACGGCGCGCAGCGCGGTGCCGCCCACCGCCACCACGGCGAACAGCCAGTGCTGGCGCACCGCCCGTCGGCTGCCTCCGGCGAACTCGTGCACGAGGCGCCAGGACGGAGCGAGCGCCGGCCTGGCCAGGCGCGACGGGTACATGGTCCTCAAGCTAACCGCATCCGCGCCACCGGATGCGCCAGTTTGTCGGCAACCCGCTGTGACCTCGGCCGGGCACCGGCCATGCAGGCCGATTACACCGCATGGATGACCGTGCACCGGGGCAATGCGCCCAATGTTCTCCCCGACCGTGATGCCCTCCCCACCAGGCTCGCCTACCATGCAGGTCATGGGTTCCTTGGTATTGGGGCGGCGGGCCAGGCCCGGCCGCGGCCCCGGATGCTCTGGCCCGGGGTGATGCGATGACCCAGGGTCCGGTTACCAAGGCGTCAGATCCCGCTTCCGCACCGCCCGCACCGCCCGCACCTCCCGCCAAGCTCGCCGAGCCGCCGATCCCCGGCGGCCGGGTCGAAGCGCTGATGGGCATGCTCATCCGGGCGCTCAAGTCCAGCCCGCTGGCCCGGCCGCTGCCCGCGGTGTCGCTGTCCGTGCTGGGGCTCGGGCTGCTGGCCTTCGTCGGCCTGTGCGCGACCGCACCCGGCGCGAGCGCGGCCACGCTGCCGGTCTTCCTGCCGCTTACCGCCCTGGCCCGTCAGCTAGGCGCGCCGGTGCTGTCCGCCGACGTCACCAACTTCATCATGTACCCCGCCATCACGTTCTGCTGCCTGGGCCTGGCCGGGATGCTGTGGGCCAACAGCCGCGGCTGGCAGCCGAACCCCAGGCGGGTGTTCTGGACCGCGGTGGCGACGGTCGCGGTGGTGGTGAACATCACACCGGTCGGCAGCTCAGACCCGGCCAGCCTCGCCGCGTACGGCCGCATCGCCGCGCTCGGACACGACCCGTACACCTTCCTGCCCGCCCAGCTGCCCGGCGGCGTTCACAACCCGTACGTCGCCCTGGTCGACCCCCGCTGGCGGACGGCCCCCTCGGTTTACGGCCCGGTGGCCACCTGGACACACCTGGTCGCGGCGCTGGCCGGCGGGGCCAAGCCGTGGCTGACCATCTGGGTCCTGATGATGATGACCGGGGCCGCATACCTGGCCGCCGGGTACCTGCTGCTGCGGTCGGCCGCCGACCCGGTGCGGGCCGGCCTGATCTGGGCCGCGAACCCGCTGCTGATCTACGTGCTGGTCATGGGCGGGCAGCTTGACGCCTTCGTCGCGCTGGCCGGGATCGCGGCGATCCTCATCTCGCGCCGCGGCGCGACCGTCTGGCATGACCTCGCCACCGGCGTGCTGATCGGCGTCGCCATGGGGATCAAGATCAACGCGGGGTTCGTCGCCCTGGGCATCGCGGTGCCGCTGATCCGCGAGCGCGACTGGCCGCGGCTGCTGCGTACCGCCGCCGCCGCGGCCGTGGTCACGTTCGGGCTGTATTTCTTCAGCTACGGCGTGAACGCGCTCCGGCCACTCCCGGCGGCGTCCGGGCGGGTCATCTCGCCGTCGTTCTGGTGGCTGTTCCAGCTCGTCGGCGACCACCTGGCCAGTAAGGGGACGATCAACACGCTGATCGGCGTGCTGTGGCCGCTGCTCCTGATCGCGCTGGCCTGGTACCTGTACAACCGGCTGTCTCCCGACGTCCCCGCCGTGCTCGCCGCGACCTGCGCGCTGACCTTCGCCTGGGTGCTGGTCGCCCCGTGGTCGCTGCCCTGGTACACCGCGGTGGCGTGGGTGACGCTGGCCCTGCTGCCGCGCAACTCGCTGACCCGCTGGCTCGCCCTGGCCACCTTGGTCCCCGCGCTGCTGCACTTCAGCGCTGGGCAGCCGGACAACCACCCGGGCGGCCCGGCCCCGACCCCGTAGCCGTGCCGCCGCCGCAGGTACACCCGCCGGAGCAGTACCGGGCCTGGGCCGGCCAAGCCGTCGGCGCGCTGCAGCGCTGGTATAACCCGAGAACCGGGCTGTGGAAGACCGCCGGCTGGTGGAACTCCGCCAACGCGCTGACCGCGGTGATCCAGTACAGCCAGCGGACCGGCGAGCGCGAGTACCGGTGCGTGATCGAGACCACGTTCGGCCGGGCCCCGCGGGTCAACCCGGGTTTCAGCAACCTGTACTACGACGATGACGGCTGGTGGGCGCTGGCCTGGATCGCGGCGTTCGACCTGACCGGCGAGGTGAAGTACCTGGACCTGGCGCGCGCGCTGTTCGCCGGGATGGCGGCCGGCTGGGACGACGTGTGCGGCGGCGGCCTATGGTGGACGCGCCGCAAGACCTACAAGAACGCGATACCGAACGAGCTCTTCCTGCTCATTGCGGGCCGCCTGCATCAGCGCGCGGCCGGCTCCGCCAGCGGTTATGTCGACTGGGCGCTGCGCGAGTGGCAGTGGTTCAGCGCCAGCGGCATGATCGGCCCGGCCGGCCTGGTCAATGACGGGCTGACCGCCGACTGCGCCAACAATGGCCGAACGACCTGGACCTACAACCAGGGCGTGATCATCGGCGGGCTCGCCGTGCTGTACGAGATCACCGGCGATGACGCCTACCTCGCTCAGGCCGAAATCATCGCCGCGGCCGCGCTGCGCGACCTGACCGTGCCGCCGGGCATCCTCACCGAGCCGGGCGAACGCCAGACCGCGCGCCGCGACCGCGACCGTCCCCAGTTCAAGGGCGTCTTCGTCCGGCACCTGTTCGAGCTCTACCGCCACCGTCCGCGGGCCGAATACCGCGACTTCATCCTGGCCAACGCCACCTCCCTGTGGCAGAACAGCCGCAACCACCGCAACCAGCTCGGCCTGTCCTGGACCGGTCCCTTCGACCGCGCCGACGCGGTCCGCCAATCCTCCGCCCTAGACGCCCTCAACGCCGCCCTAGCCGTCGCCAGCCCGCCCCCTTGAACCCCGGTCCACTCTCGTGAACTCGGTCCACTCTCCTGAACCCAGCCCCACTCTCCTGAACCCAGCCCACTCTCCCCAGCCGCCCCGCAGACCTCTGCAGCCCCACCCTCGGCCAGGACCGCAGCGGCACCAATGTTCCATCGCTGCCGCCCTGACGACACCGATGCTCCATCGGTGCTGCCCCGGCCACATGGACCGGCCGCCCGGCGCCGCTGCGCTCACACTCCCACCGCGCCCTCGATGACCAGCCGCCGGACAGGCCCGATCGTGGCAGAGTTGGCAGGTCCCGCTCTACGGGCCAGGGGTGCACGCGCCCCATCAGGGACGCATGATCCCAGCGAAGGCGACCTATTCGGTAGAGCCGTTAGGGCCCACAACCATTGGTTAGGCGAGCTACGCGCGTGTGACGTGACGAGTGCTATGGGGTTGCGGCGAAACGTCCCCCGAGTCGAGCCCGGATGCCGAGGACCAAGAACACACCAACGAGCGCCGCCGCCGCGAGTGACAGGGCCAGGCCGACGGCGAAGCCGGGCGGGGTATAGCTCCACGTGAGCACGCCCAGTCCGGGCGGTACGTCAACCGCTTGGACGAGGCCGTCCCGCTGGACGGCCAGCGCGGTCGCAGGCCCCTGCCGAGGGTGCCAGGTGGCGCTCCAGCCCGAGATCGCCGCCACCGCGCGGACGACGCGGGCCCCGTGCGGGGAGGACACCGTGGCCGCCGTCGGCTCGGCGGGCGGGCCACTGGAGGGCCCGATCCACGCGCCGGTCACGGACCGGCCCGGGAGGGCCTGGATGCGCAGCGGCGGCTGGGCCCGCTGGTTGGCGAAGATCGCGAACGGGCCGTCGAAGCCGGCGAACTCCCAGTGCGGCGGGACGAGCGCGTCCTGTAGCTGGCCGTCGGCGACGGACACGCTTCCGTCCGCCGCGACGATGGAGGGCGGACCGAGCGCGCCGCGCGCGGACGCCTGAGCCACCACCGCGACGCTCGGCACCGGCCGGGGCACGGTGACCGCCAGAGTCGACGGCGTCATCGCTCGCGCGCGGAACCAGCTCGTCGAGCCGTCGGCCGTCGTGAGCCCGATCTGGATCCCAGCGGCCGCGGCCTGCCGGGCGTCGGCGTCGGGCACCTCGACCCGGGACACCTCGCTCGTGCTGCCCAGGTACCAGGTGGCACGCTGACCTGCGGAGATGTCGCGCTGACCGGTACCCGCCGGCCCGCCGGCTGGCCCGGCCCCGCCGACCGTGGTGACGAGATACGCGGACGGGGTCAGCAGGACCGTGGTGTCGAGCTGATCGAGGGTCCCGTCGGCCACCGCCTTCGGCGCGAGCGTGTTCTGTCCCAACCCCGTGGCCTGGTGTGATCCGGTCACCGTCGCATAAAGGCCGTCGACGGTGGACGAGTAGCCCTGCATGGACGGCATCGCGGGGTCGCTGACCGCGTTGTTATCGGGCGGCTCGAGGCCGGACAGCTCACTCGGATCGAGCAGATCGGGATCGTAGATCGCGAAACGCCCTGGGTAGCCCAGCGCCCCGGCCGGGCGCAGCGTGCCCGTGGCGGCCGTCGTCACCGTCAGGCCGGCCACGGAGCCTGCGGAGGCGGCGGAAGCACCCGGACTACCGCTCAAAACGCCGGGCCCGACCTCGACCACGCAAAGGATGGTGAACACGATCACGTCGACGACGACGAAGCCGGCCATCAGGCGTGAGCCGAGCCTGCGCCCGAGCCGTCGTCCGAAGATCACCAGCGCGGCCGCGGCGGCGCCCAGCACCGCATACGGAAGCAGGTACGGCTTCAGGTGGCTGACCGTGCTGGCGCTCGGGCTGATGTTCAGTCCCACCCAGCGAATCCAGCCCGCCCCCCAGGTGAGCCCGAGCACGGCGGCGGCCATCACCGCCAGTGGCGGTAGCACGCCCAGTACCGTCTCCCGGGTGACCGGCCGGGTCCGTGTCTGCCCGAAGGGCTGGTCGGCCCAGTAGGCGAGCAGCACGGCCAGCGCCAGGTCCAGCACCAGGATGTTGCGGCTCTGCAGCCGCTGATCGCCGAACAACGGCAGGTGGTACAGCACGTTTCCGAGCGGCGTGTTGCCGCCCAGCGCCAGCGCCACCCCGGCGAGCGCCATGATGTGCCAGACCAGCCAGTCCGGGGGCCGGGAGCGCCACCGTAGCCGTCCGAGGAGAGCGAACGCGGCGACGAGCGGGAGAATGCCGACGTAGCTCGTCACCTCGGTCAGGTTGTAGAACCCGAAGAAGCTCGGCTGGCCGAGCGACCCGGACCCGCCGAGGAGGTCGGGCACTAGGGTCAGCAGCACCCACCGCACCGGAAGCGACCCGGAACTGTACAGGGCCATCGAATCAGCCCCGCGCTGCGAGCTCGCGATCGTGGCCAACCCGGGCAGCCACTGCACCGCTCCCAGGCCGGCCCCCAGGGCCAGGCCCGCCACGACCGAAACGGCGGCCGGGCCCGCGCGGCGCCCCAGCCGGGCGACCTGCCACACCGTGTAGATCAGCAGGATCACGCAGGCGTCGTCGATGGCCCGCGGCTCGCCCGCCAGGATCACCAGGCCCATCGCCGTGGCCAGGACCGCTACCCAGCCGAGCCGGGAAGGCCAAGGACGGTCTTGCGAGAGCCGCAGAATGCTTAGCAGCGCCAGCGGCACCCAGCTCAGCCCGGCTACCAGGCCGAAGTGCGTCACCTGCGCCGACATGGCCCCGGCGAAGGCGAACGAGAACGCGCCGAGGAAACTGGCCAGGCTGGCCAGCCGCAGAGCCCGCAGAAAGCAGAACATCCCGAGCCCGGCCGCCGCCCAGGTGGCGATCATGTTGAGCGTCCACGCGGCGATGCCGGGCAGCATGACGAACAGCCAGGTGAGCGGGTAGGCAGCCGCCGCGTTCCACCCCGCCAGCAGCGGCGCGCCGCTCCAGATATACGGATCGAACAGCGGCAGGTGCCCGGCCCGGATCTCACGCCCAGCCAGCTCGCGCAGGGGAAGGCTCTGGGTCAGGTCGTCACCGGGAAGAACGGCGCGCCCGAGCAACGCGGGCACGCCGTAGATGACGACCGGCAGCGCGATGAGCAGCACGACGGCCACCACGTCGCCGCGCCGCCGCCAGGACAACGCCGCGCCGGAAGCGTCAGCCGTCGTGACGTCTGGCGCCAGCGGCGACTCAGTCCTCATCGTCCGCACTTTGCAACTCGAACCTAAGAAAACGCCGGGAGATCCCTGCTGACGTACCTGAATTACCGACCGACTGTAGCGGGTGCCGCGTGACGCGGGCGTGTCTTCGTCAGTCCATCGAGACCCTAGCTGTGCCTGCGCCGTAAGGCTTAGAGTGCAGCGGTGGTCCTATATGCGCGGCACGGCGCCTACCAGGTCGGCCAGTGAGGAGCCCGCGGTGACGGCCCGGCTCACCCGGCGGCCCGGCGGCCCGGCCCGCCTGCGGGCGCTGCTGGACTCCGGCCAGACCATCGTGGCGCCGGGAGCGTTCGATCCGCTGTCGGCGCGACTGGTGGAAGAGGCCGGGTTCCCGGCGGTGTACATGACCGGGTTCGGCACCTCGGCGGCCCTCATCGGGCGCCCGGACGTGGGCCTGCTGACCATGACCGAGATGGTCGGCAACGCCGGCCGGATCGCGGCCTGCGTGGACGTCCCGGTCATCGCCGACGCGGATACCGGTTACGGCAACCCACTGAACGTGATCCGCACCGTCGGCGCCTACGAGGCGGCCGGGGTGGCCGGGATCCACATCGAGGATCAGGTGGCCCCCAAGAAGTGCGGCCACATGGACGGCAAGCTGGTCATCCCGGCCGAGGAGATGGTCGAGAAGGTCCGCGCGGCGGTGCAGGCCCGCGCGCAGCCCGAGTTCGTGATCATCGCCCGGACCGACGCCCGGGCCGTGGAAGGGCTCGAGCAGGCTTTGCAGCGCGGCCGGATGTACCGCGAAGCCGGCGCCGACGCGCTGTTCATCGAGGCGTTGACCAGTGAGGCCGAAGCCGAGGCGGCGGTGCAGGCCTTTCCCGGCGTGCCGCTGCTGTTCAACTGGGCGGAAGGGGGCAAGACCCCGCCGATCAGCCTAGACCGGGTCAAGGAACTGGGCTACCGGATCGTTATCTTCCCGATCAGCACGTTGCTGGCGGCGACCGGGGCCATGCGGCGGATACTGCGGGAGATCGCCCAGGCGGGCACGCCCGCGGCGGCGATGAGCGAGTTGCCCACGTTCGCGGAGTTCGTGGATTTCATCGGGCTGCCCCAGGTGCGCGAGGCCGAACAGCGCTATGCGGTCAAGACGGGGCTGGAGACAGGAGCAAGGGATGGCAGCGACATTTGAGCGGCCCAGCGTGACCACGGCGCTGGCCAGGGTCATGATCGAGGCGGCGGAGCGGAAGGCGGCCGAGATGGGCCAGCCCTTCGTGATCGCGGTCGTGGACGACAGCGGGGTGCTGAAGGCATTCAGCCGTATGGACGGCGCGCCCCTGCTGTCCGTACAGGTCGCCCAGGACAAGGCGTACACGGCGGTCGGCTTCGGCCTGTCTACCGATGGGTGGCACGACTTCGTCAAGGACGATCCGCCGCTGGCCATGGGCGCGGCGACCGGGATCGACCGGCTGGTGGTATTCGGCGGCGGGTACCCGATCAAGGTCGGGGACGCGGTGGTCGGCGGGATCGGCGTCAGCGGCGGCCATTACAGCCAGGACATGGAGGTCGCCCAGGCCGGCCTGTCAGCTCTCGCCGCCTTCTGAGCGGTCCATCGCCGCCGCCAGCCGCACGCGCTCGGCTTCGCTGAACGGGATGGGCCGGTGCTGGCCCGGGTCCCAGCGGACCGTGACCACCCGCGCCTCGGCCGCCACGTCCCCCGCGGGGGTCAGGATCGTCTCGTGGGTGGTCAAGCTGGTGGTGCCCAGCCGTTCGGCCTGTATCCGCACCGTCACCTGCTGGTCCGGGTGCCGGACCTCGGCGCGCAGGTCTACCTCGACCCGGGCCACCACGTAGCTGGGATAGGCCCCGATGACGTGCTCGAAGAACGCGTCCCTGGCCTCCTCGAGGTAGGTGAGGAACACGGCGTGGTTGACGTGTCCCTGGGCGTCCGTATCACGCCACCTGACCGGGACCAGACGCTCGAACACCGCGGCTTACCGCGTGCGGAGGAAGTCAAGTACGCGCTGGACCAGGAGCGTCGTGGCCGTGGGGTCGTAGGACGGCAGCGAGCTGTCCGCGAAATAGTGCTGGTCGCCGGGATACAGGAACAGCTGCGCGTCCTCGGCCTGCTCGACGAGCTCGCGGGCGGCGTCGATGTCGCCTTCGCCGACGAAGATCGGGTCGGCGTCCATCCCGTGTACCTGGGCCGGCACTCCCTCGGGCCACCCCGAGCCGAACGCCGACACCGGCACGCACGAATAGAACAGCAGCGCTCCCCGCGCGCCCGGCCGGGTCTGCGCCAGCAGTTGGGCCGGGAGCACGCCCAGGGAGAAGCCGGCGTAGACCAGCTCGGCCGGCAGTCCTTCGACGGCCCTGACGCCGCGCCCGATCACTTCGTCGGGGAAGCCGATCTCCTCGGCATACAGCATCCCCTCCTCGATGCTGGCGAAGGTGCGGCCGTCGAGCAGATCGGGCGTGTGCACGGTGTGTCCGGCCCGGCGGAGCTCGTCGGCGAACGCGACGACGCCCGGGGTCAGTCCCTGCGCGTGGTGAAAAAGCACCACCTCGGCCATCTATGCGCTCCTGTTCTACGCCGACGGTGAAGCGAGGCTAACACCATCCTCCCGCGGGCGCGCCAGGTCAGCCGCCGATCATCGACCCCACGTCGAAGCTGGGGAAGCCGAGGAACTGCCGCATCACGTCGGCGACCCGCTGGATGCGTACCACGTCGACCGGCCCGGTCGGATAGCTGTCCAGCGCCATCACCGCCGCCGTTACCCGGGACACTCCGAGCGAATCAGGCACTGTCTCCATCGCCTGTTCCACGGCGGCCCGGTCGGTGTCCGCGATCTCCTGGCCCTGCTCGAACGCGGCGCGGAACGCGGCCAGCTCCATGGGATGCTGCACGGCCCACTGCCGGGTCACGGCGCACCCCTGAACGGGGAAGGCCAGGGTGGCGCCCTGATCCAGGTCGGCGAGCAGCGTGACCCCCATCGACTGTTCGGCCTGGCTGGCGAACGGCTCGGGCAGCACCGCCGCGGCGATCTTCCCGGCCTTGAGCATCGCGGACATCTCAGGCAGCGGGTAGTACGCGAAATGCACGCCGGACACGCTCAGCCCGTTGTCGGCCAGCGCGGAAGCGGCCAGCAGATACAGGATGTTTCCCGGCGCGTTGACCCCGATGACCTTGCCTTCCAAGTCGGCCAGCGTCCGGATGCGCGAGCCTGGCATCACGTACAGGCCTTGGGCCCCGGCTTCCATCACCGAACCTTCAGCGAAAATGTCCAGGTCGGCGGCAACCATGGCACTGCTGGCCGAGGAAGACCGTTTGCCCTGGTTGTAGTTCTCCTGCGCCTGGATATAGCTGACGTAGTTGCCGCAGGAGATGTCGATCCGGTCGAGCGGCTGGTTAAGCGCCTGGGCGTTGATGACGGTCTCGGAACTGACCGCCGGGATGAAGGTGACGTGCAGGCCGCGTGCCGCGAACAAGCCCTGGTGGAGCGCCACGAAGAAGCCGGCCGAGTCGACGGCCGGTACCACCGCCACGTTCAGGTCCGGGTCTTCGCTGACGGACGGGGCGGCATTCCCGCCGCCGGTAAGCCTGGGCAGAAACAGGATCGCCAAGACCGCCACGGCCAGCACGGCACCCGCGATCTCGGCGCCGCGGACGGCCCGCATGAACCTACGTGGCATCGCGGGTTCCTCCCTCTCTAGGGTCGACAAAGACATCACGGGTCACAGATGAGCCCCCGGACCGTCGGCGGGCTCGAACCGATCCCGGATGGCCCTGGCTACTCTGTGCGGCTCCCGGGCGGGGAAGGTCCAGGCCCATACGGAAGCGTCCAGTGCCGGTTGCGCGAGAAATATTGCTGCAAGTTGCAGTGAGAGACATCGGTCAGCTGACCGATCTTGTTACCCCAGCGCCCTCAAACCGGCCCCCCGCCCCCTGCTCCACCCACCCCCGCCCCACCCGCGCGCGACGAACCCGCCCATCCGGGCCAACCGGCGACGCTCCATCGTGTCGGCCCGGGCCAGGCGACCCCCGGGCCAGGCGACCCCCCAGGTCAGGCGACCCCCCGGGCCAGGCGGGCCCTCCGGACCAGGCGAGGCAGCCCGGGCAGCGTGCGGGGCGCTCCCGGGCAACAAAGAACGACCGGGCCGGAGACACTCTCCGGCCCGGTCGTCGTCGAAGCAGGCGACCGCGTCTAATACGCGATGCTCAGAACCCGACTTCCTGCGGGTCGTCGCTCAGGGTGGCCTCGGTGGCTGCGCCGGCCCCGTTGTTCACCACCGTGACCGTCTGGTGCAGGCCGAAGTTCGCGCAGTTGAGGTTGTCGAAGGACGAGGCCAGCCGGTTGGCCATGAAGGTGAACAAGGTGTCACCCACGGTGGGCACCGGCGAGGGCCAGGCGGCGAAGATCTTTTCGTTGGCCGCGATAAACGCCGTCTGGATGTTGACCATGTTCTGGCAGAACATCGCCGGGCTGCTGCTCGCGTCGGTCTGGCTGTCGACCGGCGCTTGCCCGATCTCCGCCCGGTACAGGTCGGTCTTGGCCGTGTCAACCGAGTCGCCCACGCCCAGGACCATCTCGTCGTTCTCTGGGACCAGGGCCACGTTCGCGGGCTGGTTCTTGGCCGCGAGTAGTTCGTCGAGCGCCTGGGAGGTGGTCATCGCGCCGTGGTTGCCCAGGTCGGGCGCCATGAAAGGGGTGCAGTCGAGCGCCGGGTCCAAGAAGTCGTCGATCAGGGCGTTGTCGCTGCCGTTGACCAGCACCTGGGCGCCCTTCATGCGCGCCGCGTTGGCCGTATCGTCCTGCGCGGTCTGGCCGGTCGCCGGATTGAGCAGGTACTTGGTGGTCACGTTGTCGCTCGGGTCCTGGTCGATCATGTCGAAGTTGCGTGTCGTCGGGCACTCGCGGCCCGTCCCCAGCGCGCCCGCGCTCGGCACGATGTTCTTCGACATGCCGGGAGACGGTATATGAAGTTTCCCCTCCCGTTCCAGCCGGAAGGCCTCGTTGAAGAAGTTGATCCCGTTGCAGAACGACACCTGTCCGAAGGGGGATCCCGGCATGCCGTCGACGCACTTGCCCTGGCTCAGCGCGTCCGACGTCGCGCCTTGCTGGAGCAGGAACGTGCCGTTGAACCCGAAGTCGATGGTGACGATCGCGTGCTTGGGCAGCTTGGGCACCACCGGGGCGACGGCCGGCTTGGTGCCCGCAGTGATGACCAGGGGGTTGTACACGTACAGGGCCCCGGTCTGCGTGTCCAGGATGGTGGCCTGGACGTAGGCGCCCAGGTTGATCGAGTTGATCATCTGGCAGCCGGTGGCCGCGGGGGAGCCCCCGGCCGGCCCGGTGAGCTGATAGGCCGTGGCCAGGCCCTTCGCGGTCAGTGGGTGCGCCGGGACGATGATGTCGCAGGTGTCCTCGACGGCCGTGGACGAGACGCCCGCCGAGCCCGAGGACGCCGCCGAGCGGAGCTTCGGGGTGCCATGCCCCGATGCGCCGACCACGATTCCGACCGTTACGCCCAGTGCCAGCACGGCGGCGACGGGGATGGCAATACGCGCCGCACGATTGTTTCTGCCGCGCCGTCGCCGAGCAGACCCATGGCCGCTGAACATTCGGCCCACCTCCATTAGTCACCGCTGGGGAATGCCCCCGGCGGACACGGTAGACCAGGGACGATGCCGAGTGGAGGAACTTTAGAAGATTCACATTTTGTCCGTTCTTCAGTGCGGACCGACGCTGAATTCACGGCAATTCATTGCGAAGTTCTTACGTCGCAGGTTACGGGCCCGCAACCGGGCCGGGATGCCCTCGTAATCCGGCCACCCTGCGCGAATGGCACCGTGGTCCGGGCCGTTCAGAACGGAAAGTAGTCATACCAATTTTCTGCGTCGCGAAAAGTTCTTGCGAAGAGCTTACGGACCACTGGCTGCCGGCGCCCGCTCAGCCTCTTCACCAGGTCTCCTCACCTGCCCGGACTCTGGTCCGCGGTCCCCGGCTCAGGCCCTTGTTGTCCGAACGGAGCGTGGTGCTCGCATCCGGACTCCCTTCCGCGCTGCCGACGAGCCAGCGCCCTCCCCGGCGCGTCTGGCTGACCGGTGCGACGCGCCGGGTTGCCATTGCGTTAAATCCCGTAACTATGCCTGGGGTTCCGGGATAATCGAACGCGCGTACCGTAGTTGAGCGCCTGAGTGGAGAGAGCAGTTGATCAAGAAAACCAGGCCTGGGCAGGACGGCACCGTCCGCGTTACCTTCGCACTGCCCGCCGATGAGCCGGACGGCGCGGTGTCGGTGGTCGGCAACTTCAATGACTGGGATCCGTTCGCTCACCCGCTGCGGCGGCGCGCGAACCGTACTCGCAGCGCGGCGGTGACGGTCCCGGCCGGCAGCACGCTGCACTTCCGCTACCTCGCCGAAGGCGGGAGATGGTTCGATGACGAAACCCTCGGCCAGGACGTGGCCATTACGGTCTGATCCAGGCCAGGCCGCCAGCCTGAGATCGTCTAAGCTTTGCGGACATGCCCAGGCTGCTGGTCGTTCACCACACTCCCTCGCCTGCCCTGCAGGCGATGTTCGAGGCTGCAGTCAGTGGCTCACGAACCGAGGAGATCGAAGGCGTCGAGGTCGTCGTCCGCCCGGCCCTGACCGCAGCCGTGGTCGACGTGCTGGAGGCCGACGGTTACCTGCTCGGCACCCCGGCCAACATCGGCTACATGTCGGGCGCCCTCAAGCACTTCTTCGACGGCATCTACTACCCGTGCCTGGAGGCCACCCGGCGACGGCCGTTCGGCCTGTACGTGCACGGTGGCTCGGACACCGGCGGTGCCGTGCGCGCTGTGGAGTCGATCGCCACCGGCCTGCAGTGGCGTAAGGTCCGGCCGCCAGTCACCGTCACCGGCCCGCCCGGCAAGCAGGACCTGGAAGCCTGCTGGGAGCTTGGCGCGCTGCTGACGGCGGAGATCGCCGGGTAAAGGAACGGCCGTGGCGGATCCCGACTTCCACGTCTGCGCGTCGGCCGGAGCCGGCGCCCTGCAGCGGTGGTATGACCCGTCGACCGGTCAGTGGACGAGCACTGGCTGGTGGAATGCGGCCAACGCGCTGACCGCGGTCATCGGGTACAGCAAGCTGACGGGGGACCGCTCCCATGATGGCTGCCTGGCCACGACGTTCGCCGCCGCCCAGCGCCAGCACGCTGGCTTCATCAACGACTACTACGACGACAACGGCTGGTGGGCGCTGGCCTGGGTGGCGGCCTTCGACATGACCCGGGACAGCCGCTATCTGGACGCGGCCCGGACCATCTTCACCCACAACACCGGGGCCTGGGACGACACCTGCCGCGGCGGCCTGTGGTGGAACACATCCAGGAACTACAAGAACGCCATCACCAACGAGCTGTTCCTGACCCTCGCGGCCCTCCTCCATCAGCGGACGCCAGGCGACAGTAGCTACCTGAGCTGGGCCCAGCGGGAATGGGAGTGGTTCCACGCCAGCGGCCTCATCGGTCCCAGCGGCCTGGTCAATGACGGACTCACCCCGGCGTGCGCGAACAACCGCGGCACCACCTGGACCTACAACCAGGGTGTGATCCTGGGCGGGCTGGCCGCCCTGTTCGAGATCACCGGGGATCGCGCCTACCTGCAGCAGGGGGAGTCCATCGCCGGCGCGGCGTTGAGCACGCTGGTCACCCCCGCCTCGGCCCATCCGCCCGGCATCCTGGTCGAGCCGTGCGAACCGGCCTCGGGCGGCTGCGACGGAGACCAGGCGCAGTTCAAGGGCATCTTCATGCGCTACCTGTACGAGTTCTGGCTGCAGGACCGCCAGCCGGCCTACCGGACGTTCATCCTGGCCAACGCCCGCTCGATGTGGGACAACAACAAGAACGCGAGCCACCAGTTCGGCCTGCGCTGGACCGGCCCCTTCGATCAGGCCGACGCCGCCCGGCAGAGCTCGGCCCTGGACGGCCTCAACGCCGCCGTAGCCCTAGCCGCTAGCTAAGTCGTCGCCCCGACGCCCCGTCCCCGGGGCAGGGCCACCGGGTCGATACTTGTCCGGCCGCCAGCCAGCGCCGCGATGATCCCGATCAGCAGGCCGAGTACCGCACCGAGCAGCCCGTCGCCAAGCAACTGTTTCGGCGTCGTCGTCCCGGTCGCTCTCGTCGCCGGTTGGATGATTTGTGCTGACGGCTGCTCGCCCAGGTAGCTCAGAGAACCGGCGTCGGCGACGAAGGTGCGGGCGGCTGCCTCGGCGGTGGCCTGCGCCTGGGCGGGAGTCCCGGCGACGACGCTCACCGACAGGACGTTCCCTGTCACGGGCTTTACCTGGACTCCACTCGGAAAGGTCTTGAGCAACCTGGCCTGGATGTAAGCGGGCGAGAACATAGGCCCGCCACAGATGGCCCCGCCCCCGCCCGGGCACGCAGGCGCCGCAAACACAACCAGCGCCTTGCTCCCGGACACCGGCGGATTGAGTGCACCGAAGACAATGCCACCGAGGAAGCCCAGAACGGCCATGAAGGCGACCAGGATCTTGTACCGCCCGATGATCTGGACGGACCTAGGCAGGTCCGGTACCTGCTCGCTCATCTGGCCTCCGCGTGAATCTCGGCGCCTGACCGGAGTGGTCTCCAATACGCGCCATGATACGACTTGCGCGGGAGAATAGCCCCTCGGAACCAGATCAGTTCCGCCGAGGACTTGTTAGCAGCGTCCTAGGTAGGCGCCGCTGGTGAAGGTGGTCCAGGGGGTCCAGTTGGTGCCGTCGTCGGAGATGATGACGGCCGCCTTGGCGTTGCCCAGCGGATCGTAGGTGGACAGCGAGCCGTGGTCCGGGTTGATCTGCCAGTAGCCGCGCTCGCCGGCCGCGCCGGTGGCGAACTGCTGGCCACTGGATTCGGCCATGGCGATCGAGGCGGCCATGACGGCCTGGGCGCCCGAGCCGCCCGCGTCTTCCCATAGCTCCTCGAGCGCGGGGCAGCCCAATGTCCCGCTCAAAGTCGCCGAGGTGGTCAGCACGGTGGACCCACCGGGAGCGGATGTCGTGGTGCTAGCCGGCGGACCGTAGGGAACGTTGAGCACCTCGCCCGGGAAGATCGCGTTCGGGTTCTGTATCACGGACCTGTTGGCCTGGTACAGCCATTTCCAGTCCGCCGGGTTGCCGTAAAACCGCACCGCGATCGAGGACAGCGTGTCGCCCGGCTGGACCGTATATCTGCGGGCCGGCTCGTGGTGCTTGACCAGGGCATCGGTGTATATCTGCTCGACGAGCGCGGCCGCCCTGGCGGGGACCTTATTGGCCCTGTATACCTGCTCGGCAACCGCGCTGGCCTTGGCGGGGACCTTGTGGGTGGCGTGTGCCTGCGGAGCGACGATGAGCACGCCCGCGATCGCCATTGCCGGCGCTGCCTTGAATGCCGTCTCCGCTGCATTCTGTACCTGCGACGGCCTCGTGTGCCTGCCCGTCCGTCTGATCTTCCGCGCACGGCGGTGCCTGTGCGATGAATTCACAGCACTCCCTCAGTCGTTCGACGCCCGGCGCTTATTTGTGGGCAAGGGCCAGCGCCGCGACCATCATTCGCTAGCGTTTTACCAATAACCTCGAGATCGATAACGGCAACGCGGCACTGCCCACTCACCTCGAATACGGCCCGCCTGATCGGCGCGTTCAAGCGCCAAGTGCCGCGTAATAAATCGGCAACATTTCCTGGCTCGCGCCGTTAAGCAACCCGCTCGCCCGGCGCCGCATGCCGCACGAACTTCCCGGGTTCCCTTGTCACTCACGCCCGCTAGGTAGATGGTGGCCTTGAGGCGTCTGGTGCGCAGCGGTCAGGTCGCCTGAGGAACAAGGAGGTCGCCGCCCATGTGCACCGACGACAGCCCGGCCAGGCCGGCCGGGCTCATCCTGCACGACGTCGAGCCGGCCATCGAGATCGACCTGGAACCCGTCGACTCGGTGGTGGTGACCACGCTGATGGACAACGTCGCCGACGCGCTGATGCCTGACCAGGGCCCGGCCCATCGGATCGCCCTCGGCAGCGGCCCGCGGCGTCCGTCCCCGCTGATGGTCGACGGCCTGGTACCCGGCGTGCTGATCGCCGAGCACGGCTTTTCGGTCCTGGTCACGGTGGCCAAGGGCGGCGCCGAGCACCGGTTCCTGTTCGACACCGGGACCAGCCCCGATGGCGTCATGCGGAACATGCAGTACCTGGACATCGACCCGGGCAGCATCGAGGCCGTTGTGTGCAGCCACGGGCACTTCGATCACACGGCCGGGCTCGCCGGGCTGGTCCGCTCGCTAGGCCAGGCGAACATGCCGGTGCTGATCCACCCCGACTTCTGGCGCCGCCGCCGCCTCGTCATCCCCGGCCGCGATCCGCTAGAGCTTCCCACCACCAGCCGCCGAGCGCTGCAGGAGGCTGGCTTCGACATCATCGAGGAAGGACAGCCGAGCTTCCTGTTCGGCCGCTCCGTGCTGATCACCGGCGAGGTCGCGCGGACCACTGGCTACGAGCCCGGCCTGCCAACGCAACAGGCCTGGCTCGGCGGCCGCTGGGAACCCGATCCCCTTGTGCTCGACGATCAGGCGCTGATCGTCAACGTCCGCGGCCGGGGCTTGGTGGTGATCACCGGCTGCGGTCACGCGGGCGTGGTCAACATCGCCCGCTACGCCTTGCGTCTGTGCGGAGGTGTGCCGCTGTATGCCCTACTGGGCGGATTTCATCTGAACGGCCCTGCTTTCGAGCCGCTGATCCCGCGCGTGCTAACCGACCTGGCCGAGCTGAAACCCGGCGTGCTCGTCCCGGCGCACTGCACCGGCTGGCGGGCCCAGCACGCCCTGGCCGCGCGCTTCCCCGACGCTTTCGTCCCGAACTCCGTAGGCACCAGCTTCCACCTCTGATCAAGCAGCCGCCGAGGCTGCGAGACCTGCCTGACCAGGGACTACGACGCGCCCGACCAGTGCAGGCTGAATCCGGCCAGCGTATAGCCGAGCGCGTTCACCGTCGGCTGGACGAAGTTATCCCGGATGATCTGCGCCGCCTCCTTTTCCGCGGCGCTGACCAGCGGCCGTGTGACCTGCGGGTTATGCGTCGCCTGGTAGAAGGCGAGGTTCTGGGCCTGCCCGTAGAGCACCGACGGCGAGAACTGCGGCTTGAGCAGCGCCCCGCACCCGAAGCCCGGATAGGTCCAGCTGTGGTCGGTGCTGATCACGTGGGACAACGTGTTGTCGACGGCGATGTCATGCACCGACTGGGGGAGCTGCGGCGGCGGCAGCACGATGGTGACCATGACCCGGCCCGGCGTGCCGACCGCCGGCCGGCTCAGGACCTTCAGCTGGTAGTGGCCCGAGCCCGGCGCCCACCAGCCCGGCCCCGGGTTCAGGTCGACGGTCGCCGACGCCCGGCCCACCGCGTAGAACGTGCTGGAATACCAGCACGGCCACAGGCCGATGCTCTTAGTCACCTTGTGGGTAAAGACAAAGTTGAAGTTCTCGGTGCCCAGAGCAGGCCGGGAGATCCCCTCGATCTTCTGTAGCACCCACGGGCCGACATCGGTATCGGTGGACGTCCCTACCGTGATCGACGTCCACGGCCAGGCCAGCTTGAGGTGCGGGAGGTGAACGTTGAGCCCGATCGCGTGCAGCGCCCCGGACAGCGTCACCAGCACCGCGAACGCGATCGCCTTGCGGAAGACGAGGCCCGCCAGCGCCAGGACCGTCGCCCATTTAACCCAGCGCGGCACCAGGCGCCGCCGCACGCGCGGGATCCGCTCCGGGCGGCGGGGACGCAGCCCGTCCGCCTCCCGGCGCTGCAGCGCCGGGGGCCCCGGCTCACGGGCGACGATCCACGGGTCGTCCGCGGCGTAGGCAGGACCCTCGAGCCAAGGGCCCGGATCCTCCCACGCGTCCTCGTCCTCCGCCCGGAACGAGCCGGAGTCCAGCTTGCCCGCCCTCGTGGTCAGCATGCCCAGCAGCAGAATCAAGAAGCGAAACATGAGGCCCGCCTTTTCTATGCTGCCGCGTGGTCCTCACGCGACCGCCGGATAGTTCAGACGCAAGACGACCGGCACGGCCCCGAACGACATCCGGAACCGCGTGCCGGGCTTGTCCGGCGCGTCGCCGCCGATGTCGGGCCACCGCATCTTCATGTGCGCGGCGGTCAGCCCCTCGACCGAATACGGAAAGTCCATCGCCGAGATCCGGTGCGCCTTGAGCAGCCCGCCCCACCGGAACGCCGCGAACACGTCGGCCAGCTCCGGCACCGACAGGAGCCGCCGCTGCCGCAGGTCGATGCCGTACACCACGGCCGCCAGCTCGATCAGGTCGGCCACGCACTGCTCGAGTGCGTCAGCCTTGGTCCGGTAGACCGTCCCGTCGTGGTTCTTGGTGCCCAGTTCCTCGCCGAATACCGGCGACACGCCCGGCTGGGCCTGGCACTGCATCCAGTCGCAGGCCGCGAGCAGTTCCCACCGGACGCCGTGGTCCTCGGCGACCTGCTGGTAGACGGGCTTGGCCCGCAGCAGCGGGATCTTGGCCGTGGTAACGAAATCGGTCAGCACGACCCGAGGCATCTGCGTGACGTACCGCCGCGTGCTGACGTGCAGGTTGCGCGGCCCGGCCCGCAGCGCCTGCCCGCCCGTCGGCTCCAGGTGCGCGCTCGTCGCAGCCGCCGCGCTGCCCGAGGCCGCCGTCGCGCTGCTCGACGCCTCCCCTGCCGAGGTCGACGCCGCCGTACCCGCGTAGACGTCGAGCCCCGGAATGCTGGCCCCGCCCGATCCCTCCGCGGCGGTTCCCGACCGAGCCTGACCCAGCTGACCCGCTACCGCCCCGCCCGCCACCGACCCGCCGCCTTCAACCGTGCTCTGCCCCGCTCCGTTCTGCCCCGCTCCGTTCTGCCCCGCTCCGTTCTGCCCCGCTCCGCTCTGCCCCGCTCCGTTCTGCCCCGCTCCGCTCTGCCCCGAGCCGCTCTCAGCCGCCGATCGGCTCACCGTGGCCGCGCCGTGAGCCGCCGAGGTCCCGGCGTCGAAGCGGTACAGGTTGAACTGCCGCATGATCGTGATCAGGTTGGCGCCGTAATTCGGGTCGGTGGCGTAGACGCCGGTCAGGTCGTTGGCGAACGCGTCGGGGGAGCGGCGGTCGGCCATGGCCTGCTGGTACGCCGACCCGGTGGCCAGCAGCAGGCTGTGATCGGTGATGCTCTGCGCCACGTCGGAATAGACCCGGAACGGTGCGTTCACCGTCACCGGCTGGCCGTTCTCGTATTCCTGCGTCGGCCGCTCCACCGAACCCGCCGGGCCCGTCCCCTTGATCCCGAACAGGTTGTGGTCCTGGGCCGCGAGCATGCTCTGGCCCCAGCCCGACTCATCGATCGCCTGCGCGATCGTGACCGCGGCCGGGATGCCGTACTGATGCTGTGCCGCCAGCGCGCCCGGCGCCACCTCCGCGATGAACGCCTGCTGCGCCGACGTGTCAGGCACGGACGCGGTACTCGGCGCGGCCTGGCTCCGGCTGTACCGTGCGCTTGGGATAACCGACGAGTAGCTGATCACGCTGCCCGCGATCGGCGCCGCTCCGGGAATGCTCGCCGTCGCGGTTATCGCCATCCCGGCGGCCGCCGTTCCGGCCGAGGACGTACCAGCGGCGCCCGCGCTGCCGGCGCCCGCGCTGCCAGCGGCGGCCGAGGGCGCCGCCTGCAACTGACCGCCGGACTGCGCCGTGCCGGCCAGGCTGAGAGCGGGCATGGCCGTGCCCGGGATGTCGGCCTGTCCCTGCACCGGCTGGCTCTGCGCGGTAGACGAACCTCCCTGAGCCGCCTCACCAGCCGCCGCGGACCGCCCCTGCGCGCCGCCCGAAGCCTGGCTGACCGCGCTGAGCAGCACGCCGTTATTGACGAATCCGGTCACGCCCTGCTCGGCCAGCGGACCGTCGTATTCGTGCGCGTTGACCGACATGTTCGGCATGGAGTCGCCACCGATGGTGTACAGGACTCCGCCGGCGTACTTCGTGACCACCTCGACGTGCCCGTCGAACAGCACCCAGTCTCCGGGCTGGGGGGTGTAGCCGTCGCCGAGCGGATGCCAGCGGTTATGCGCCTGCGCGTCCTGCAGGATCGAGGTCACGCCCAGCGACTCGGGATTGGGGTCGACCCGGGAGTCAACCCACGAGTGCACCGGCCACGGATACGTCGAACCGCCCGTCACCCAGCTCTGCTGGCCCGTCGCCTGGGCGCCGGCCTCGAGCGTCAGGCTGGCGAACGCCGCACACGATTCACCGTGGTCCACGCCGTCGATGCTGTCGTTCTGCCAGATCAGCTCCTCCATAGCCGCTGGCGAGCGGCTTTGCGCGAGGCCCAGGTACTGCCGTGCCGCCTTGACGATCGCGGCCCGCAGCGCGCTGTCGCTAGCCGCGGGCGACCCGGCCGGCTTGTTCAGCGCCATCAGTTTGACCGGGACGCTGCTGGGTGAGGTGAGATCGGCGACCGTGCCGTGCGCGACGGAGAATCCGGTCATCGCACCGCACGTGCTCAGACTCACCAGCGCGGTGGCCTGCTGCCACCGCCCCTTCCTCGTGGACGGCATCGGATTACCTCCTCTCGCTCTCGATCAGCGCCGGGCAGCGCCTGGCTGGGCCTGGCTGGGCCTGGGAACTTAGGCCGCCGACCCGAACAGGGTCTTGAGGATGGCCTGGACCTGCGGGTTACCCGGGTCGGTGGCGTTCTGGTACAGCACGCTCGCGTCCTGGGCGAACGCCGGCGACGAGCCCACGAACCACTCCTTGTAGACGTCCGCCACCAGGGCCGCCTGCCCGCTCGCGCTGGTTACCGCCGTGGCGCAGATGTCGGGGTACCCGACACGCGTGACGACCGCCGCCGAGCCGGTGTACAGCGCGCAGTTGGCCGGAACGCTCTCCAGCCCGGACTGGACGGTGGGCTTGCCGCTGCTGGCGGTCAGGCTCGCGCCGCCGATGATGTTGTTGATGGCCCGGGCCGCCACCTCCAGGCTGTCGATCGGGTTGTATGGGTTGTACGGGTGATGCAGGTTCAGCGACCAGGCCACCTCGCCGCCCTGCGTCGCGGAAATGGGCTCCAGGCCCTGTCGGCCGGTCTTGGTGTCGCTGAAGTTCGGGTTGTCACCGCTGGTCATCAACGAGAACACCCACAAGATCTGGCTGGTGGACTTCCCGCAGGCGAAGTTGACCTGGTTGGGCTCGGAGACGACGTTGGGGTTCTGGCAGGCCGTGCTGATCTCGTTCTGCACCACCGCCACGCTGGCCGGCCATGAAGCGCCCGGCCGGAACACCACCACGATCAGCACCGTGAGGCCGACCACCGCCGCCGCCACGCACATCGCGATCTTCTGGCCGCGGCCGAACCTCCCGCGCCGCACGCTGCGCCGGCCATGGTCGATCAGCGCCCTGGTGCGCTCGTCGACCCGGCTCCGGCCCGCGACGCGGGGCTCGCTCCGGCCCGCGACGCGGGGCTCGCTCCGGCCCGCCACCCGCGGCTCACTTCGGCCCGCGACGCGCGGCTCGTACCGTCCCCCGGCCCGGCGGGCCGTGGTGTTGACCGGCTCCCGCGATCCGGCTTGTGCCCCCCGGTCGGGTCGGCCAGCGACCCGGCGGAACGACTCATGCGGCGGGATCGGGACCGGTTCGGCGGCGTACTCGGGCTCGCCGACCGCGCGCTGACGCACCTCGCGCCACACGGAGAGCTCGTTCTCCAGGTCAATCGCTCTAGTTTCCAGATCGGAGAGCCAGAGCTCGTCATCATCGCTAAAGTTTTCGAAGTCGGCGCTCGTCGTAATCACCTCTGCAAGTGTGTCCTGAACTGGGTACTCAGGCCTGAGGGCCGGCGGGCCGCCGGCCGGCGGCTCCCATGCCACTATTAGAACACATGAACGAGCGATTTGGAAGCCCGATTTCGCGACATAAGATTTGTTCGAATGACCGCAGTCCTGGTCAGGCCCCTGCGCGAAGCACCCGTCGCGGGTCAAGGGTAAGGTTCCTCGTGACCTCAGTCAGCGGCGTGGTCGTCGTCGCACACGGCGGCCAGTCGGTCAGCACCGCTCCCACCTCCGCCCTCCAGCTGGCCGTGCTGCGGATGGTCCCGCTCGCCGCCGCCATCCGGCACGCGGTGCGCCGCCATCCGGTCGTGGTACTCCGGCCCCGGTTCGCCGTCCGCGGCTGGAACGACGCCGCGGCGTCCCCGGTGGAAGATCTGACCCGGCTGCTGGAC
>Ga0302181_10000651_pt1 | contig 27476 bp, 21 predicted proteins | sample I_Palsa_E3_3_FD_198786 | JGI IMG/M metagenome (GOLD analysis project Ga0302181, IMG submission 198786) | Peat permafrost microbial communities from Stordalen Mire near Abisko, Sweden - I_Palsa_E3_3 | ecosystem: Environmental > Terrestrial > Soil > Palsa > Peat permafrost | place: Sweden...
CGCGAACCCGTCGGCGCCGGTCGGGTCCATCACGGTTGGCCTACACCCGACCGCGATGTATGCAAACGGCAACGCGTTGTTCGTCGCCAACACGAACAGCGACACCGTCTCGGTCATCGACACGACGACCGACCAGGTCGTGCAGACGATCGACACCCAGCCGTGGCCGGAGTCCACGGTGGGGTACGAGCCGGACAGCATCGCGATGACAAGCGACGGCCATCTGCTGGTCACTTTGGGAAGGGCCAACGCGGTCGCTGTCTACCAGTACCACGGCGACCCCCAGCAGCCGGTGAGCTACATCGGTCTGTTGCCGACCGACTACTACCCGTCGGACGTGGCGACCGTCGGCAATCAGATCGTCGTCACGAACACCCGCGGCATCGACGCTCGCGGCCCGGCGATCGTGACCTACAAGGGGGAGGGTACCAACCCGGTGAGCGGCCACGACACGCACAGCACCACCGCGTCCCTGACCCGCTTCACCCTTCCCAGCGACGCGGACATCGCCCGCGACACAGCGACGGTCTTCGCGCAGAACGGCTGGAACAGTAACGACGTCCAGGAGGCCGCTGCCCCCAAGGCGGCGCCAGTCCCGGTCCCGACGCGCATCGGTGACCCGTCCGTGATCAAGCACGTGTTCTTGATAGTGAAGGAGAACCGCACCTACGACCAGGTGCTCGGCGACCTGGGCGAGGGCAACGGCGATCCGTCGCTGACACAGTTCGGCGAGAAGACCACGCCAAATCAGCATGCGTTGGCCAGGCAGTTCGGTGACTACGACAACGTCTACGACATCGGCACGAACTCTGCCGAGGGCCACAACTGGATGATGATGGGCGACGATCCCGAGTACAGCGAGTCGCAAGCGGGTGAGTACCAGCGCAGCTATGACACCGAGGAGGACGTGCTGGGGCATCAGCGCTCGGGCTTTTTGTGGACGGACGTCGAGTCCGCCGGCAACACCGCACGGAACTACGGCGAGTTTGAGTACAACGAGGGCAAGCCGTCCGGTACGTGGCAGCAGTACTACTGTGCGGCCAAGAGCGTCATGAACGGTGGTGACCCCGCCCAGCTGACCGCCTCTGACTTGGACGGCAACTACGGCTCGGTGATTCCGTCGCTGAACGCGATCGCCGACCACCAGTCTCCGCCGTTCGACCTGACGATCCCGGACATCTACCGGTACGAGATCTGGAAGCAGGACTTCGAGCAGAATGGTCCCGCCAACTTCAACATGATCTGGTTCTCCAGCGATCACACGGGTGGGCCGACGGACTCGGAGGCCGGGGTGGCCGACAACGATCTCGCCACGGGTGAGATGGTCGACGCGATCTCGCATAGCAAGTACTGGAAGAGCTCCGCGATCTTCGTGGTCGAGGACGACAGCCAGGACGGCGCCGATCACGTCGACGGGCACCGCGCCCCGATCCAGGTCATCAGCCCGTGGGCGGTGCACGGCAAGGTGATCAACACCTACTACTCGCAGCTCAACATCGTGCGCACGATCGAGCAGATCCTCGGCGCCCAGCCGCTGAACCAGAAGCTCGCTGCTGCGACGCCGATGTACGACGCGTTCACGAATAAGCCCGACTACACGCCCTTCAACGCGGTGCCGAACCAGGTCCCGCTCACCGAGGCCATCTTCACCCCGCCGGCCTGTGGTCTGGACACGTTGGGCAAAACCGGCGCGGCGGCGACGGCGCTGGACGAGGCCGTGGCTCGGCAAACCGCCGTGCCCGCGGGCGAGAAGGCCACCGCCGCTGCCTGGCAGGCCTGGCTGGCCGGCCAGCACCTTAGCGGCAATGGTGCGATCCCCGACTACGCGGATCCGCCGCAGATGAACCGGTTCACGTGGTACCAGGCACACGACTGGAAGGTCCCCTACCCAGGTGACAACAAGATCTACACCCCGTCGAAGGTTCCGGGCGCCTACATCCCGAGCTCGGACGCGGACCCGTACGAACCCTGACCAGTCTGCGGACAACGGCTGAACAGCATCACAACGCGACGGTCCGGCGGAGATGCCGCCGGACCGTCGCACTCTTCCGTGTAATCCATCGTTCTCACCTATCCCAGCAAGAGCGCGGCGCGCGCGAAATCCGGCCCGTACAGAATGGGAGCGTCTTGTCATTAACCCACGGTTCGACCTTGCGCACATCAATTCCACAGGGCGCGTTGGTCAGGATGCCGCACTCACCGTCAACGGATCGAAATGACTGAAACGCTCACAACGCCTGAGCCGCTGACAAAGCCTGAAACGCTGACAGTTCGTGCGCGCGGGATCAGGAAATCCTTTGGCGAGGTCGTCGCCCTGGACGGCGTCGACCTCGACGTCGCGGTGGGCCAGGTGCATGGTCTGGTCGGACCGAACGGGGCCGGGAAGACGACGCTGCTCGGCGTGCTTCTCGGGCTGGCCGTGGCCGACGGCGGGGACCTGGAGATTCTCGGCAGTCCGGTGCGCCGGACGCTCGCTCTTCCTGACGGGGTCACGGGGTTCGTGGACGGGCCGGGTCTGTATCCCTCGCTCACAGCCTGGCAGAACCTCGCCGCGCTGGCTCGGTTGCGGGGTGACGGCCCCGACGGCATCGGCGACGCGCTGGAGCAGGTCGGGCTCACCGATGTCGCGAACGACCGCGTTCGCGGCTTCTCACTCGGGATGCGACAGCGTCTCGGACTTGCCGCCGCGCTCCTCACAAGGCCTCGGCTGCTGGTGCTCGACGAGCCGGCGAACGGCCTTGATCCCATCGGTACCCGTCACGTGCACCGTGTGCTGACCGGGTTGGCGGCGCGCGGCACCTCGGTCGTCCTCTCCAGCCACCGGATGGATGATTTGGCCGCACTGTGCAGCGAGGTCACCCTGCTCGCCGCCGGTCGGGTGGTCTTCTCTGGCCCGGTCAGCAGGCTCGCCTCCGACACCGACGAGCTGGACTACCGGCTGCGCATCTCCGATCCCGCCACCGCCCGGCAAGTTGCGGCCCAAACGCCGGAGCTGCGCGTTCTCGAAGACGACGATCTGCTCCGGCGCCACGACGCAGAGGCGCTGCTGGTGCGTGGTGCGGTGCCCGCCGTGGACGAGCTGGTCGCGCGCCTGGTGGGCGCGGGTGTAGGTGTGCGTGAGTTGGCGCCTGTCGTGGCCCCGCTCGAGGCGGCCTTCCTGGCGCTGACCGCGACCGCCACCGGACCGAGCCAGGATGGGGACCTGTGACCGCTGGACCTGTGACCACCGCAGCCGTCAGGCTATCGGGCGCCAGCGCGCCGCCGGCGCTCGTTCGGCGCGACTACCGCTTCGAGCTGATCAAGCTGCTGACCCAGTGGCCGATCCGCCTGGTGCTCCTGGCCTGCTGGCTCGGCCCGGCGCTGCTCGTGGCTGTCATCAGTCAACAGAGCGCGTTGCCGGCCGACACGCTCTTCGGCCGCTACATGAGTCAGACCGGCTGGGCGGGACCGTTGGTCGTCCTGTCGTTTTCCGGCACCTACGTACTGCCGGTGGTGACGTCTCTCGTCGCCGGCGACGTCTTCGCGACCGAGGATCGGCTCGGCACGTGGCGACACCTGCTCGTGGCCGTGCGGTCACGACGGCGGATTTTCGCGGCAAAGGCGCTCGCGAGCCTCACCGTCATCATGCTGCTCGCGGCCGGACTGGCCGCCTCGGGCATCGTCGGCGGACTGGCAGCGGTCGGCAACCGGCCGCTGGTCGGCCTCGACGGCCATCTGCTCGCGCCGGGGCAGGCGGCTACTACGGTACTGCTCGCCTGGGCCAGCGTGCTGGCGCCGACGCTGGCGTTCGCGGCGGTCGGGCTGCTTGGCTCGGTGGCGTTCGGCCGTTCTCCCCTGGGGCTGGTGATGCCCGCGCTGCTCGCCTTACTGCTGCAGATCGCGCAGCAGCTTCCGCTGCCCGTCGTCGTACGCGTCGCCCTGCCGAGCTACGCCTTCATCGGCTGGCGCGGGCTGTTCACCAACCCGGCCCAGACCGGCCCGCTTGCCATTGGCATCGCCGTCAGCCTTGCATTGGCGGTGGCCGCCTCCGCGCTGGCCTACCGGCTCTTCATGCGCCGCGACTTCACCGACCTGGCGTACGACGGGGTCGGCCGCCGCGTTCTCGTGGGAGCCGTGCTGCCATTAGCCGCCCTGTTCGCGGTCACCGTGGGGGTGATCGCCGGCGCGACCCCGGCGTCCGGCTCAGGGATCGACGGAGCCAAGTTGGATCGCTCCCTCGCCACGGCGTACGCCCATATTTACCGCATGCAGACCAGAGAGCTGCATCGTCCCGCCGTCACGGAGGCGGAGCTGCGAGCCCGCGCCTCCTGTAACAAGGGCGATGGCCCCGGCGCGAATGTGGGACCGGGCAACGACTGGCGGTGTGTCGTGACGTGGCAGCTCCCGCCTTCCACGGCGATCGGCTCGGCCATCTATCAGCTCGACGTCAATCCAGACGGACATTATGTCGCCGACGGTGACGGACCGCCGCTAGTCAACGGCTTCTTCGAGATTCAAACCTCGATCGGTGAGATACCAAATCCCCTCTGGGAGTTCAACGGCCAGGTCGATCTGCTAACCGCCACATCGCCCAGATAGGGCGGGTCCGGGAGCGGTAAGGCTCACCAGCAACGCTGGCGTCGAGATCGTGGCAGCTTCCCTCAAGCCGGCGCAGCCCGTCGCGGCCGTCGACGCTGCGGCACCTCAGCGGCCAGCGCTTCACGGCTCGGGCATTCCGTCCGGGCTGACCAGCGTCACAGCGACCCGCTCCTCGGCGTCCCGCCTGCGCAACACGGCTGCGGCGCCCATCGCCGCCCAGACACCCGCGAACCCGCCGCCCACAACCACCAACCGAAGAGTGCTCATACCAAGTAGACGAAATAGCCTCAACAAAAGCAACCAGCCATCAACGACTCACGACGCTAGTCGGTCGTGCGCGAACGGACCTCAGGGGCGATCTCCTCACCGAGACGGCGGATGAAATCAAGCGGAGCATCGGTCGGCGTTCCGACGAGCAGCGTCTCGAACCGCAGCTCGGTGGCGATCGCCACCAGCTGGTCCGCCCAGCCGCTCGGTTCGCCGTCGAGCGCCATCACGTTGATCGCGCGCTTGATCTCGGACGGATCGCGGCCGGCGGCGCGCGCGGCGTCGTCGATCGCGGCCTGCATCGGTGCCACGTCCGAAGGTTGTAGGTAGTGGCCCCCGAGGCTCGGCAGCCACGCGTCGCCCAGGCGGCCGGTGATCCGAAGCATCCGTGGACCGTAGGCGCCGATCCACAGGCCAATGCGATGAGCCGGAGGCGGACCCGGCTTGGCGCCGACCACCTGATAATGCACGCCGTCGCGCCGGATCACCTCAGCACCGTCCCAGAAGTCGCGGATGATCGCGATCGCCTCCTCGAGCGCGTCGACCGATTCCCGCGGGCTGCGGCGCGGACCGCCCATCGCCGCGACCGCGTCCCAGAAGCCACCCGCGCCGATCCCGATCTCGACCCTGCCACCGCTGAGGACATCGAGCGAGGCGGCAGACTTGGCGAGCATGCTCGGCGGCCGGAGCGGCAGGTTGACCACATCGGTCAGCATCCGAACCGACCCGGTTCGCCCCGCGACATACGACAAGAACGTCCACGTGTCGAAGAAGCGCCGCTGGTACGGGTGATCCTGGACGCCGATGTAGTCCAGCCCGGCCGCGTCGGCAGCCAGCGCCTGCCTAATCGTCAGATCCGGGTCGTTCGCACTGGGCACGACGAAGATGCCGATCTCAGTCACACGAACAGTTTGACCGCTCACCGAGGTCGTGCTCGGAGGACGGCCCCGAGTAGCGAGCGAGCTCCTCGGCCAGCTCGGTGTCATTGGGGTACCTCTCGAGGAGGGCTCTGATCGCTTCGACGAACTTCTCTTTCGCCGTGGCTGCTTGGCCGGCGACCCGGGTCGCGATCGCCCGAGCCTCGTTTGCCCTCTCCTGGAGACGCTCATGGTCGAGACCGGTCGCGCGCCGCGCGGCGAGCTCGGCCTGCGCCGCCGCTGCGGCGAGCCGCTGCTCTGACAGGTGCAGTTCCCAGTACCGCTTGCCGGACTCGTCGTGCTCCAGTGAGGCCAACGACAGGCTCTCCTTGACGCGGGTGAATCCATAGCGCCGCCACAGGTGCAACACGGCGACCAGGCCGATGAGTCCGCCCAAACCGTCCTGCCCGGCGCCGAGCGCAGCGGCCCATTTCCCGCTCAGGGCCGAGCTCGCGATGAAGCAGAGCGCAAGCGCCGTGAAGGCCAACGAGAAGATGAGACTGACCGCAACGCCGACCGTCGTGAGCAGCCCCATTCCTCGCGGCTCACGCGCTCTCGATATCCGCTGGTCAGGATCGCGCCGCGCTGGTCGGCTGGCCGGCCCACTATTCGTGGCCGTCATCTGGGCCGCTGGTCTGCGCATCGCAGTCCTGCTCGGCGCCCTGCTCTGCCCGGGCGGCTGAGGTGACGTAAGCCGTGAGTGCATCTTGGAGCTCCCTGTGAAGTGGTGTGAACTGCTGCGATGCACCTTCACACGCGCAACCACATGGCGGTAGACACCCTAGGTGTCGACCGACCTGACCCTGAACACGCGCCTCGGGCCGCCTGCGTCAGGGCGACGACATCGGCGCCGTCGCACCGAGGTCATTGAGCAGCCGTCCGCGCCGCCTCCGTGGCGTTCTGCAGCGGCCGCGGTCAGGGTCGGTGGGACAGCCTTGGCTACGGTAGGTGCGGGTTTCCTGCGTTGCCGTCGTGGATGAGTGTCTCGAGGTCTCGGACACGCATCGGGTGCGCGAAGTAGAAGCCCTGGCAGGAGTCTGAGCCAAGTGTGATCAGCTGCTGATGCTGCTCGGTCGTCTCAACCCCTTCTGAGACCACCGTCATCCCGAGCCCGTGGGCGAGCTGGATGATCGCGTTCAAGATCGTGTGATCGGCTACAGCGGCATCGAGGTTGCGGATGAAGCTCTGGTCGATTTTGAGCGTGTCGATCGGGAGTGCCTGTAGGAAACTGAGGGACGAGTAGCGGGTACCGAAGTCATCGAGAGCGAGCTTGACCCCGGTGGCCTTGAGTTCGTCGAGCACGATCAGGGCGCGGTCACGGTCGCGGACGAAGACGGTCTCGGTCACCTCCAAAGTCAACAGATCGGGGCGCGTTGAGGTGGCATCCAATACGGACATGACGGACCTGGCGAAGCCGGCAGACATGAATTCGTGGGCGGAGACGTTGACCGACATCGCGATCTCGTCAGCTCGATGATGCTGCCAGCGCCGCCTGTCTTGGCAGGCTCGCTCGAGGACCCACTGGCCGAGCTCGATGATCTGCCCCGATTGCTCGGCAAATGGGATGAATATCGTCGGTGACACCGGTCCGCGACTCGGATGCGTCCAGCGCAACAGGGCCTCGACGCCGTCGAGACGGCCATTGGCGGCGTCGACGATCGGCTGGTATGAGACGTGTAGCTCACCGCGTCCCGACGCGCCAGGCAGGCCCGCCGCGAGCCCGGCGTGATGGTCGGCGAGGTTCAGCTCGCGCCGGCTGCGGCCCTGACGGCGCGACCCATGGCGGCGCTTGGCACGGTACATGGCTAGATCAGCGTCATGGACGAGCGCCTCGGGTGCAGAATCGCCGCTGCTGTCGCAGGCGATGCCGACACTGCCGTGAATGTTCAGTTCGATGTCTGCCAGCGCGAACGGGCGGGCGAGAGCGGCGTCAAATCGGACCGCGATCGCGTCGGCTTGGGCCGGCTCATCGAGATCTTCGCAGAGTACGACGAACTCATCGCCGGCCAGCCGGGCCAGGCTGTCCCCTGGTCGCAGTACCGCAGCCAGGCGCTGCGCCACGGCCACCAGCAACTCGTCACCGACCTGGTGTCCATAGGTGTCGTTGACGGATTTGAACGCGTCGAGATCTACGAAGAACACAGCGATGGTCTTGCCCGAGCGCTCTGCGCGAAGAAATGCGTGCTCTAAGCGCTGCATCAGAAGGGTGCGATTGGGCAGTCCGGTCAGCCCATCATGCATCGCTGCTTCGCGGGACTGATCGGAGGAGTCCTGCAGGTCAGACCGTGCTCGGGCGTTGATCAGGTAGGCGGCGGCGACATCGGCGAGCGTTTGAGCCGCGCTCATCGAGTCCGGTGTCAGCGGCCCTGCGGTGTCCCGATAGAGGTCAAGCGCACCGAGCAGTAGGTCATCGTGGCGCAGGGGAAAGGTGAACACTGCGGTCAGCCCAGCTGTCAGCGCGCGAGGCGAGAACGCCGGGAAACGCGGCTCGTCGTTGAGGTCCGGGACGGAGACCGCCTCGCCGGTGTCGTAGGCGGCCAGACATGGTCCCTCGCCAAGCTCGGTCTGCAACTGCTCGTAGCGCAAAGCCGAAGCACTCGAGGCAGCAACGTACTGCGGATCGAGGGACGCGGAGATCAGCGTGACGCCGGCGCCGGTGATCGGCATGATGTCCACGATCCGCTCGACCAGATGATCGAGAATGCGCTGGATCGGGAAGTCCGTGACCATCGTCCGAGCAAATTCGCTCAGAACGTCTGACAATTCCTCTTTACGCAAGACACTGTGGCTGATCGGACGTTCTGCCGGTGAGCTGACGACTTACCTCGAACCCCGGTGGTTGAGTATCCCTTACCTGCTGCGCTTGTGCAATCGGCCAACCGGCCGATGTCACCCGCCCGCATCCATATGCGCTCGGGTGGCGAAGTGTGCCGCGACCCTCAGAACACGCTGGGGAAGTCCGTTTGGCTCATGAGAACTGTTGGTAGATCAGGAAGACGTTCATGAGGCTGATCGCGACGGCGATGGTCCAGGCGGCGATTGTGAGCGTGCGGCGGTTGGCGTGGATGCCCATGATGTCGCGGCGGCCGGTCAGCATCACCAGCGGCACGAGCGCGAACGGGATGCCGAAGGAGAGCACGACCTGGCTCAGGACGAGCACGTTGGTGGGGTTCATGCCGATTGCCAGCACGGCGAGCGCGGGGATCATCGTGATCGCGCGTCGCAGCGCGAGCGGGATCTGGAAGTTGATAAAGCCGGCCATCACGATCTGCCCGGCGTAGGTGCCGACACTGGAGGAGGAGGCGCCGGAGGCGAGCAGCGCGACCGCGAACGCGATTGCGGCCCCTCCGCCGACGAGGTGGCCGAACTGTGCGTGGGCCTGGGGGATCGTGCTCAGGCCCGAGAGGGCTGGGGTGTGAAAGAGCTTGGCGGCGACGGCGAGCATCGCCAGGTTGACGAGTCCCGCGAGCCCGAGCGCGATGTACACGTCGAGGCGTTCGAAGCGCAGCACGCGTTTTGTCTCGCGGTCGTTGCGGCATGGCATCCGGCCCTGGGTCAGCGCCGAATGCAGGTAGATCACGTGGGGCATCACGGTCGCGCCCACGATGCCCACCGCGATGTACAGCTCGGTCGTGCCGTGCACGCTGGGGATCAGGCCGTGCAGCGAGCCCTGCACGGACGGCCCGATCCGCAGCGTCTCGTACAGGAAGCCAGCGAAGATGATCCCGAGCAGGGCGCTGATGGCGAGCTCAAAGCGGCGAAACCCGCGGGCCTGCAGCCCGAGGATCCCGAACGCGATCACGCCGGTCATCAGCCCGGCGGGGAACAGCGGCACGCCGAACAGCAGGTTCAGACCGATCGCGGCGCCGATGAACTCGGCGATGTCGGTCGACATGGCCATGATCTCCGCCTGCACCCACATGCCCCAGGTGAATGCGCGGGGGAAGTGCTCGCGGACGAGTTCAGGATAGTTGTGCTCGGTGACGATCCCCAGCTTCGCCGACAGATACTGGATCACCATCGCCATCAGGTTCGCTACCAGCACCACCCACAGGAGCAGATAACCGAACTCCGCGCCGCCCTGCACGTTGGTGGCGAAGTTGCCGGGGTCGACGTACGCGATTGAGGCAACGAACGCGGGGCCGAGCATGAACAGCGTCGCCCGTAGCTTCCCGCGCGACAGCAGGCGCTCGAGCGCGCTTTCCTCGAGCTCCTCGTAGAGCGGCAGGGTCTGGCCGGCGCCGGCGCCCTCGAACGCTGGAACCGGTGGGCCGGGCGGCGGCGTCATCGCGGGTCTCCGTCGATCTCGAACCGGGGGGTGCGAGCCTCCAGCGCATACACCGCCTTCGCATCGTCCTGCACAGAAGGCGTAAGAAATTGTTGCGCATGCATGCATAAGAAAATATGGCATGCCTAATATTTCTTGTCAAGAAGCGAAACCCGTCCGTTTCGCTGACGGGCCGTTGGCCGCGGCTCGGTCCATGCCGCCACAGCGTCGCGCGTCAACACAACGCGCGTTAGGATGAGATCGGTGCCCGATGACCGCTGCGACCTGCTATGCCTCGACCTGGCTCGCGCCGAGAACATCCGCCAGCATCTCGACCAGACCGCGATCGCCGACGCGGCCGCCCGCGGCAAAGCGCTCGGAGACCCCACGAGAGTGACGATCGCCGCGGCGTTACGCGAAGGCGGGGAACTCTGCGTGTGTGACCTGGCCTGGATCACCAGCCGGCCCGAGAACCTCGTCGGTCACCACCTGCGCACACTGCGCGCCGCCGGCCTGGCCAGCTCACGGCGCGAGTACAAGATCGTCTTCTACGCGCTCACCGAGCTCGGCACACGGCTGTTCGACAGCTTTCTCACACCGACTGAAGCCGGCCGATGAGCACCACCCCGCTCGCGTTGCCGACCGCGCGCACCGCGCAGGTCGCCCAGCAGCGCCCGGATCCCCGCGAGCGCGACCGGCTGATCCGCCGCGCCAAAGCCCTGTCCTGGCTATCACTGGCCTACATGACCGCCGAGGGCGCGATCGCGGTCACCGCAGCGATGCTCGCCGGCTCGGTCGCGCTGCTGGGCTTCGGCCTGGACTCCGCGATCGAAGCGCTCGCATCGGTGATCGTGATCTGGCGCTTCACCGGCTCGCGCCGACTCTCACAAGACGCTGAACGACGGGCCCAACGACTCGTCGCGATCAGCTTCTTTCTCCTCGCCCCCTACATCGCGCAAGCCGCGACCCGCGCTCTGATCGCCGGCGAGCACCCTCACACCAGCTGGCTCGGGATCGGACTTTCGGTCTCGAGCATCATCGTCATGCCGCAGCTCGGCCACGCGAAGCACCGGATTGGCCAGCGCCTGGGATCCGGCGCCACCGCCGGCGAAGGCACCCAGAACCTGCTCTGCGCCTACCTCGCCGCCGGAGTGCTCATCAGCCTCGTGGTCAACGCCGCCTTCGGCCTCTGGTGGGCCGATCCCGCCGTCGCGCTCGCCATCGCCGCCCTCGCCATCAAAGAAGGCCATCACACCTGGCAAGGCGAAGGGTGCTGCGCCAGCCCACCCATCAACAACGAAGACAACCCCGAGCGCGGCGACCACGGCTGCAGCTGCTGCTGACTGCCCGGACCGCGCACAGCCGTGTCGCGAGTTGCCCGCGCCGGCGGCCTGACGCATCCCCAACGATCAGCGGAAGCTTGAGGCGGTCAGTTGCTGCGCAACGGAGGCCAACATCGCGGCTGCGACCTCTGCGGTGGTCGCAGAGCCACCGATGTCGGGCGTGAGGCACCCGTCAGCGCACACCTGGGCGACGGCAACACGGATCGTGTGTGCGATTTTCGGTGCTTGCAGCTCATCGAGCATCATCGCTGCGGAAAGGACGGCGCCGATCGGATTAGCGATACCGCGACCGGCGATGTCCAGCGCTGAGCCGTGCACCGGCTCGAACATCGAGGGATAACGCCCGTCGAGATTCAGGTTGGCGCTGGGCGCCATGCCGAGGCTGCCTGCGAGCGCTCCGGTCAGGTCCGAAAGGATGTCCCCGTGGAGATTGGATCCGACCAGTACGTCGAAGGAGCCGGGATTCAGTACCAGACGTGCTGCGGCGGCATCCACCAGCAGCGACTCGAGCTCGACGTCGGAGAACTCCTCGCCAACGTCGGCCACAACGCGGTCCCACAGCACGCTCGCGTGGAGGCTGGCGTTTGACTTCGTGACACTGGTGACGCGACGCGCAGGCCGCGTGCGTGCCAGCGCAAACGCGTAGCGCGCCGTCCGCTCGATCGCGGCGCGGGTGTAAACGGAGGTCTGCAGTGCGAGCTCTGACGCCTGCCCTCGGTGCGAGAACCCTCCAACGCCGGAATACTCCCCCTCGGTGTTCTCGCGCACCACGACCAGGTCCACGTCCTCCGGACCACGGCCGGCGAGCGGCCCACGTACCCCAGGTAGCAGCTTCGCCGGGCGAACGCTCACCGCTTGGTCAAACGCCTGGACGATCCCCAGTCGTAGGCCCCACAGCGTGATGTGGTCCGGAACCTCGGCGGAGCCGACCGCACCAAAGTAGATCGCATCGAACTGCGCGAGCTGCTCCAAGGCATCGGCATCCATCATCGCTCCGGTGCGGAGATAGTGCCCAGACCCCCACGGAAACGTCTTCGTTTCGTAACGGAAGCCGGGATCTGCCCCGGCGGCCGCTCGGAGCACGTCCACACCGATTTGAATGACCTCCGGTCCCACGCCGTCTCCCGGGATAACCGCGATCCTGGTCAAGGATTCCCTCCGTTCGAAAGCTGATCGAGCCGAGCACGCCTCCTGGGCTCGGTAGCACTCGATCATCCCAAACACCCCAGCAGCCGGGCGGCTCGTTGACCGTCTCGACAACGCGCCGAATGAGAGGACGTGAACGCGAGCGAGACTCTCGGGTGTCGGGCGTGTTTGAGATTGCGTGGCGCACCTCAAGCGGTTCCTGGCGTCGGCACTCACGTGCGTGGCCGTTGGGATGACGGCGGACGCGGTGGACGCAGCGGGGGCGGTGGACGCAGCGGGCGCTTCGGGTGGCGTTGCTGTTCCCGAGGTGCTCGCGGCGACCCCCTACATGGGTTGGAACACCTACTACGGGGTCGGCGGAGTGTTCGACCAGGGGACGATCCTCTCGGTCGCTCATTCGCTGCTCGACCGGGGGTTGGCGCGAGCCGGCTACCGGATCGTGTGGTTGGACTACGGCTGGGCGAGCGGGACGCGGAGCCGCAGCGGGGAGCTGACTGTCAACCCCAGCCAGTGGCCGAACGGCTTGTCCTGGTTGACCGGCTGGCTGCATGCGCGTGGCCTGCTGGCGGGGATCTACACCGACGCCGGGGCGAGCGGCTGTGACCACCAGGGGGTGGGCTCGCTCGGCCACTACCAGCAGGACGCCGACGCGTTCGCGGGCTGGGGGTTCGACGCGGTCAAGGTCGACTTCTGCGGCGCCGGCCAGGAGGGCCTCGCCCCCCAGCTCCTCTACGACCGGTTCGCACAGGCGCTGCGCGACAACTCGAGCCACCGCTCGATGCTGCTGAACGTTTGCAACTTCTGGGTGCCGGGACAGATCAACGGAGAGCAACCCTCGTTTCTCAACTCGTCGTATGCCAACGCCCTGTGGGCGCCCCGGGTTGCTGAGAGCTGGCGCACCGACACCGACATCGGCGCCACCGGGAAGATCGAGTTCCAGAACGTCCTCCGAAACCTCGATCACGACGCCGCGCACCCGAAGGCGGCCGGCCCCGGGCACTGGAACGATCCGGACTACCTCGGGCCGCAGCTGGGGATGACCGGCGCCGAAGCGCAGGCCCAGATGACGATGTGGGCGATCCTGGCGGCGCCATTGATTCTTGGCAGCGACCCGCGCAAGCTCTCGCCGGCGACGATCACGATGCTCAAGAACCCGCAGGTGATCGCGATTGACCAGGACCCGCTCGGCATCCAGGGCACCGCGATCCGCCAGATCGGCTCGGGCCAGGTGTGGGTCAAGCCGCTGGCCAGCGGCAACCGCGCAGTCGCGCTCTTGAACCGCGGCTCGCGCGCGATCCGGATCACGACCAGCGCCAGCACGATCCGGATCACGCGCGCCGCCCGCTACCAGATCAAGAATCTCTGGACGCGCACGACCGTCACGACGACGGGCAAGATCAGCGCCCGCGTCCCACCCCACGCGGCGGTGTTGTACCGCGTAACAGCGATCCAAGCGGTCGCGAGCGCCAGCGCCGAGACTGGCGAGCTACCGAAGGCTATCCAATGGCGCCAATCGTTCCTCGGCTGAGAGGAAGTGGGGCCCGCAGCGGTTTGGCCGACGCCGCGGGCCCCCAGTGCGCCGAAGCGAGTGTCTTCGACTCTGGCAGCCTAGCCGTGATCCCGAACGGGGTCGACCCAGTCGACTACGAGCCGGTGGTCGCCGACCTCGCGGTGTTGCACGCACGTCCGCCGCACGAGTGGGACAAATCACACCCACCCCCCCGTTTCACGGGAGGTGCGCGCGCCAGAGCCCGCTGAGCGGGCCCTATCATCCCCACCCCTCCGATTCACGGGGGGTGAGGCGATTTTTGTTCGCTCCCGCGGCCTCCCGCGCCGCGCCGCGCCGCGCCACATCCACATCCACATCCACATCCACATCCACATCCACATCTGCGCACCCATGCCCGCCCGGGAACCATCGCCCGCCTCCATTGACCCACCGCACGTGCGCACTGCCCTGGATGACGCTCCTCATTGAGGTGGCAGAAATCCGATCTTGTGACGCCATCGATCCACATCGTCACGGGACCGTCCCGAGCGAGCTTCACGAACCCGCGCGCCCGCCGGCGTCGGGCCGAGCGACCGACCGCCCCGCCGCCGGAACCCTACGAGCGCTACGCCGCGCGCCTTTTTCTGCCTGGAGTCGGCGTTCCCAGCGGAAGTCAGTTCAGGTGACCGACTCGGTCCGCGTCTCGGTGCCATCGTCGTCGCGGTAGCGGATCTGCGCCTGCGGACCGTCGAAGTCGAGCACGGCGAAGCCGAACTTGTGCCAGTTCAAGCTGTTCTCCTCGAAGGTGCCGGTCTCCTGCCACAGGCCCGGCGACGGGATGGGCGCCGAGGGCGGCTGGAGCTGCTCCACGGGGATCCCGCCGTGCCCGATGCAGCGCACGAAGGGGATCCCCTGCACCGCTTCGAAGCCCATGCAGCGGTGCTCGTGGCCCCACAGCCAGGCGGCGATCTGGTGGCCGTCAAGGAGAGGGCGGAGCTTGTCGGGAAGCACCGTGCCGATGTCCTTGGTGTCGTAGGCGGAGACGAGCTGGTGATGGCTGAGGAGCATGAGCTTGCGGCCCTCGCGCTGCGCCTCGGCGCCCCAGCCCTGGACGACGTCGGCCTGGGGGTCGGCGAGGACGCCGGACTTGCCTTCGCTGAGGGGGTCGGGGTCCCAGGAGGTGTCGAGGCCGACGAGGTCCCACGCGGGCGTGCGGATGCGGAAGAAGCTTGTCGGCTTGCCGTCGGGCGAGTGCTGGTGGGAGAAGCGCTCGTCGGCCAGCAGGGTGTCGAAGTAGCCCCAGCCGCCGCAGTACATGTCGTGGTTACCGTTCAGCGACCACGACGTCACGCCCTGGGCAGCCTGCTCGGCGCTGACCGGCCACATCCCGTCCGCCAGCACCCGGCGCTGCACTTCGACGGGATCGCCCGAGTAGTAGACGTCGCCGAGGTGCAGGACGTGGACGGGCAGATGCCGCTGGATGGCGTCGGTGACCTCCGCGGCCATCAGGCGTGAGACCATGCAGGCGTGGGGGAGGCCCGTCCCCCAGTCGCCAACCACGACGAGGCGCCAAGCCGCGTCGGCGACCTCGTACTCGGCTGGGGTGGGGTTGAAGGGGTGATTGCCCTTGGCGATGCGGTCGAGCGTCCCCTGGCCGATCTTGGTCACCCAGTCGGGGTCGTCGGTGGAGAACTTCTCGGGGTGCAGGATCGAGTCGATCCTATGTTCGATGCACTCCACCACGCCGACGATGTGGCCGAAGGGGCCGCCCGGTTCACGCGTGCGGACCAGGCCGTTCTGACGCGCCTCAGCCTCGAGCGAGGTCTGCAGGACGCTGACCATGGGATCGCGGCTCAAGAACGGCGCGTTGACGTTCTCCCCGCCGGAGGATGCCGTGCCGGTGTCGTCGTCGGGCAGGGCGTCGAGGACGGCTTGCGCCGCTGCCCCCGGGTCTTGGTCAGCCGATCCGCGGCCGATCCCCGCCGCGGCCGCGGGCGCCTGGTCGTTCAGCGTGCCGGCCTTGAGCTGATCCTTCACCGCGGCCACGTAGCCGCCGACCTCGCGGCGGTCGAGATAGTCGGCGATCATGCTGCGGGGGCCAGCGCGTCGGCACTCTTGCGCTGCATGTAGTCGATCAGGTCGGGGAAGATGTCCTCGGCCACGTTCTGGCCCATGAACGGGTCCTGGTGTCCGTAGCCGGGGAAGACCTTCAGCTCGTGCTGGGTGCAGCCCATCTCCTGCAGGCGCTGATAGCAGACGATGTTGGAGTCGGCGAAAACGTGGTTGTGCTCGCCGGTCATGAACAGCACCGGGGTGGTCACCTGATGGGCGCGCTCGAAGTAATTGTTGGGGAGAGCCGAGTACTTGGGGAGGTCGTTGTACTTGACCGCGGTGTGGTTGGCCCGCACCATCTTGATGACGTGGCGATAGTAGTTCATGCTGGTCGGTCCGTAGAGGTCGCCGCCGCGCCGGTGGGTGACATCGGCGAGGTTGGCATGGCTGTAGAGGGCTGGCCATCCCGTCCCCCACATCAGGCTGAGCATGTGGCAGGCGGAGACGTCGCATTCGGGGTGGAAGCGGTCGACGATCTTCGAGAACAGCTTGCCCGGAGTCAGCCAGGGGTCCTCGCTCCACTTCGGGTTCAGATACTGGATCCCCGCCAGCTCGACGAGCCGGGGAGAGACGCTCAGCTTCACGTGCGACCACCGGGGGATGCGCGGCGTCAGCGCGACGCTGTTGGCGATCACGCTCGTGAACCCGTCGACGATTCCGGCAAACAGCGACATCACGAATGATGCCGCTCCCAGGCAGTGGCAGATGATGTGCAGGGGCTGATCGCCGATCTCGGCCCGCACGAGCTCGACGGCGGGCTTGTAGTCGTAGAGCGCGACGTCATCGAGGGTGTAGCGGTGGTAGTACATGTTGTAGCTGTGGCGGTTGCTCATGCGAAAGTCGAGCGACCACACGTCGTAGCCGGCGTCGAGGAGGACGGTGACGATGTTGCGGTGCTCGGGCATGATGAACATGTCCGTCGAGGTGGTGAGCCCGTGGATGAGCATCACCGACTGCCGGGCGCCCGGGCGGGTGAAGCGCAACAGGCTCAGCCCGAGCCCGTCCTCGGTGCAGTAGTAATGGGTGGTGATGTCGGCGTCTGGGACGCCGGCGAGGGTAAACAGTGGGATCTCGCGTTCCATGACGATGGCCTTTCGGGTGTGCACTCAGGTGACGCCGAGTGGCGGCGATGAGTAGGCCGCGTTGGGGTCGATCAGTCGGCGACGCGCGGGATCCTTGACGGTCCGGGTGTGCATGTAGCGGAATGCTCCGTGCTCGATGCACACGTCGTCGACGGCGGAGACGACCTCCTCGAACAGGAGGTCGGTGAGCTTGTCGAGGTCGATCCCAACCGTGAAGTTGAGCTCGCAGAAGCGATCGTCGGGGCGGTCAGGGGCCAGGTAAGGGGAGCGCAGGCCCTTGACGTAGCCCGACATGAACGTGAAGCAGCGGCGGTCGTCGCGGTAGCCGGCGAGCAGCGCCCACACCGTCTCGAACAGGGCGGCGTACTGATCGAGGGGGACGAGGATGATGAGCATGCGCGAGGGGTCGCCGACCGTGGCCTTGATGATCTTGTCGCTGAAGAACTCGACGTTCTTGATCGAGGCGTACCCGGGACTGAACAGGATTCCCGCCGTGCCGATGACCTTCAGCGTGCGGTCGAGTTCGCGCGGGAGCGTGCCGGCGACGTAGCCGATGCGGTGCAGGACCTCGTAGGCGAGCGCGTTGCGCCACCGGGCCGTGAGCGTCTGCGGCGTCTCGAAATAGCGGGAGAACTGGCCGAGGGCCAGCCGGATCCCCAGGAACCCGCCCAAGTCGATCCAGATCCCGCGCTGCATGAGCGCCTCGCCCGGCTCGAGCATGTGCTGCAGCGTGGCCTCGATGTAGTGCTGGCGGTCGAAGAAGTGGCTCTCCTGGTTGCGCCAGATGTGGGCGTACTTGTCGACCTTGTAGATCCTCGTCGTGACCTTGGAGAGGACCCCGTGCGCGCCCATGCTCGCCAGCACGCGTCGGAACTCCTCGACATTGTGGTCGCGGCCGCATACGCGCAGCTCTCCGTCCCAGGTGACGTACTCGAGCTCGAGGATGTTGTCGACGAACATGCCGAAGCGGAAGGAGGCGGGGCCGATGCCGCCCACCGCGGCAAAGCCGCCGACGGTCACATCCTTGTGGTCGCCGATCACCGGTAGGCCGTAGCCGCGGTCGGCGAGGTAGTCGTCGACCACGGCGTTGGCGACGCCCGGCTGGACGGTCACGGTCAGCGCCTCCGGGTCGAGTTCGAGGATCTGGTTCATGTACCGGGTGAGGATCACGCTCCCCCGGTCGGTGACGACGAGGTCGTTGCTCGAGTGCCCGCTGCCGCGGACCTTCAAGCGCCCCTGGGCGCCGTCCTCGCCGAGCGACTTCGCCTCCTGGATGACGGCGATGAGCTCCTCGGTGGTGCTCGGCAAGTAGACCTTGAGCGGCTCGCGGCCGGCCAGCTGCGGGTCGGCGATGCGCGAGTAATCATGGCCGAGGCCGTCGAGGCTGTCGTGCGTGAATCCGTGCGTGAGCCCGTCGTGGGTCGAGATGCTCATACGCCACGGCTCGTGTCCGGGGTGGTTGACGACCCCGGGAGGGTGGTCTTGGCGCCACGACCACAGCGCCGCTCCGGCCGCGCCGGCGAGGCCGGCGATTGCAGCGGCCCGGCGCACCCATGGGTCAGCCACGATGGGGGGTCAGCGCGTGGGTCCCGGGCCCGTACACGTCCCAGAGATCGCCGGCGAAGAGCACGCCGAAGCGGCCGAGAGCGTCGATCCGGTCGGCCGGATGCACGCGGAAGGTCGTCAGTTGGTGGGCGAAGTCGAGGGGTTCGATGTGCAGGACGCCGGTGGCGAGCACCGCCGCCTGCTCGTCCTCCTCCTCGGCCACGTGGCCGCTGAGGACGCGCGTGTACAGGGTGGAGGTGTCGTGCCAGATCTCGAAGCGGCCGTCGTTGACGACGATCTTGTGGCCGACCATGGTCAGCGGATGGCCGGTGCCGTCGGTGAAGTACAGGCGGTAGAACATCCGCTTGTTGGCCTTGTCCCCGTCCTGGTCGACGAACAGGTTGAAGATGCCGCGCTCGACGGGCCGCTGGCCGCCGAGGGCGTCGCAGTCGACGTGGCCGACCGCGACCGCCTCGTGAGCGGGGTCGCCGACGAAGCGGTCGATGTCCTTGGCGGTGATGGTGAGGGTGAAGTTCAGCGCCGTGCCCGCCTTGCGTCCCTCGCGGTAGCCGGCGTCGAAGTCCGGGTCGTCGCCGAAGGCCACGAACCCCTTCATCGTCTCCGTGAAGGCGACCGACACGGCGTCGGGACCGGTCACCTCGGCCTCGGCAGGCGGCGAGCCCTCGGGGGTGGTCGGACCGGCCCGGCGCGCGGTGGGGGCGCCCTCGAGCATCGCGTCGGCGAAGCGGTCGGCCAGGGCGGCGATGGTGAGGCTCGGGTTGGCCCCCACCGGCCCGGGCATGACCGACCCGTCGGCGACGTGCAGGCCGGGCAGGTTGAAGACGCGGCCGTAGGAATCGACCACGCCCTCCTGGTCGGTGCGGCCCATGCGGCAGCCGCCGAGCGAGTGCACGGTGATGACCCGGTTGAGCAACCAGATCGGGTTGTCGAGGAAATCGGCGCCGAGCGCGGTGGAGATCTGCTCTGAGAGCGCCCGGACCCGATCGAAGTAGACCTTCGAGGCGCCGTGCTTGGACCAGTTGACCTCGAGCAGCGCCCCGGCCAGCGTCATCACGCCGTCGGGGACGTCGCGGCCCATGCCCAGCAGGGGCAGGGTGGCGCTCGAGAGGCCGCAGTCACCCAGGAAGTCGGAGATATCGCCGCTGATGTCGGTCTTACGGTCGTGATGCATGAAGCCCTTGAGCATCCGCTCGCCGACGTGGAGCGCCTCGAGCGCCTCGCCGGGCGCCTGCGCCATCTGCAGCATCCAGCTCGCGAACTCCGGGTAGCCGGCGTCCTCGAGATAGAACCCGCGCCCAGTGGCGCCACCGCCGTCGAGCGCGTCGGCGGTGCGGATCGCGCTGGTGATCACCGGCCCGTGGGCGGGGTCTGTGACGCGGGGGACGCGCTTGCCGCCGACCTCTTGGCGGGCACGCACCGTGAAGGTGAGCAGGTCCCCGTTGCCCGAGAAGCCGTGGCCGAGGGTGGGGCTGAGGCCGGGCAGGGCGCCGCGATTGCTCAGCAGCAGGAAGGTCGAGCCGAGCGTGCCGGCCGAGAGGATGAGGTCGGTGGCGGTGACCGTGATCGGGGGGAGCGCGCGGGTATTGACCGGGCCGTCGGCCTGGTCGTCGTGGTGGACGTAGCTGACGCTCCAGCCGCCGCCCTCGCGCGGCTCGAAGCTGCGCACCTCGCAGAGCGTGCGAATGTCGGCGCCGGCATGCCAGGCGCGGGTCAGGTAGTTGTAGTCGAGCGTGTTCTTGGCGCCGTAGTTACAGCCGACGTCGCACTCGCCGCACAGCCGACAGGTTTCGCGGGGCAGGCCGTGGAGGTTGGGCTGCTCCTCGATGATGGGGACGCCGGGGACCGGCGCCTGCCCCGGGTTGGCGAAGGTCACGGCGAGCTTGGGCAGGAACCAGTCATCGCCACGCCCGATCGCGTTGGCGGCGTCGCGGAAGGCGAGCGTCTTGGCCGTCTGGTTGTAGGGCGGCTGGTCGAGCGGGAACGTCTGGCCGTTCAGCCCGACCTCGACGCGGTCGTAGTGGGGGTCGAGGTCGGCGCGGTTGACCGGCCAGTACTCCTGTCCGGGGACATTCGGGTCCGCTTGCGGGAACCACTTCTCGTCCTTGCGGATGAGCACGTTGGCGTAGATGAGCGAGCCGCCACCGAGGCCGCTGGAGACGAGCGCGTCGAGGCCGCTGAAGGACCAGAAGTCGAACATGCCGAGCAGGCCGTTGCTGGGGTCCCAGAGGTTGTGCTTGATCCCGAGCGGGCTGCGGGGGAACGACCCCGGTGGGTAGGGCTTGCCGCGCTCGAGCACGCACACGCGCCGACCCGCCTCGGACAGGCGCGCTGCGGTGACCGAACCACCGAAGCCCGAACCGACAACGATGGCGTCGAAATGTTCCGGTGTCTGAGTGGACGCAGGCACAGACATCGCGCTTGCGGGTTCATACCACATCAAGGACGCTGCGCGACTGATCCTTTGGTCCGGTCACGGACACCGTCGAGAATGCTGAAAACAGCGATGTCGTTCGGCCAATCTGGGAAAGCAGGTGGGTGTGATGAGCGTGATGCGTGAGACGATGGCGACGCAGCCCGAGGTGCTGCGGCGGATGCTCGATGACCAACGAGGGCTCGAGTCTGCGGCGCGGCGATTGGCCGGTCGGCGCGTGTTCGTCGTCGGGACTGGCACGAGCTGGCACGCCGCTAACCAGGGCGCGTGGTGTTTGCGGATGGGCGGCGTTGACGCGTGGGCTGTCCCGGCTGCTGATGCCGCCGCCGGCCAGCCGTTTCCCGGGGATGACGATGCGCTGCTGCTGCTCACTCACCGGGGAACCAAGCTGTTCACCTCAGCAGTGCTCGAGCACGCCCGCGCTGCGGGTGTTCCCACCGTGGTGGTATCCAAGCGTGGAAACCCGGATGCTGACCTGGAGACGGTGTCCGAGGAGGTGTCTTCGGCGTTTACGGCCAGCCATCTCGCGGCTCTGATGCGCGTGGCTCAGCTCGCTGAGCGGTTGGGGGCCGCTCTGGGAGCGCTTGAGGACGTTCCCGACGCCGTGGCCCGGGAGCTGGCGCACGGTCCAGTGGGTGTGCAGCCGCCCGCGCGGCTGTTGGAATTCGCCGGGGTGGGAATCAACGCTTGGACGGCCGCAGAGGGCGCGCTGAAGATCAGAGAAACCGCGCTGGTCGCCACCGAAGGGCTCGCGTGCGAGTCCATCCTGCACGGGCCGGCGGTGGCTCTCGGTGCCGATGACGCGCTGGTGTGCCTGGACAGCGGGACCGGATCTGACCGCCTCACACAACTCGCCGATGTTGCCAGAGCACAAGGCACGGTGGTCAGCGAGTTCGCGCGTCCCGAGCTTGGCGAGGCCCTTTCCATATTCCCGCTCACGGTGATCGTGCAGAAGATCGCTGCCGAAGCCGCCGAGACGCTCGGCACCAACCCCGACAGCTACGGTCGCGACCTACCCGGTCGAGACGCTGCCTGGAGCGCAATCAAGCTATGAAGCTCGACCACTGCGTGATCCACGTGTCCGATTGGGAGCGATCGAACGCCTTCTACCGCGACGTGCTCGGAGCGGAGCTGATCGACCGAGGGCATCTCCGCGAGCACGATATTCGACTGGCGGTCCAGAGCTCGGGCGGCGCTCGGGCGGCGGGGAGTACGCTGGTGGCACGCTATTGGTAGCGCGCCGGTCACAGCGGCCGGATGTGCGGCCAGGAAAGGGGATCGGATGATCCCCGACGTTCACAGTCCCGACGCCGATCAGACGCGACCGGATGGCGGCCGAACGAGTGCGTACGGCGATCAGGCTGGTTCTGATCACGACCAGATGGGGTCCGATCGCGATCAGGACGCGGCGGACCGCGATCAGGCGGCATCCGATCAGGATCAGGCGGCCAGCGACCACGACCTCGCTCGTGGACTGGGTCGCGACGGCTATGACAGCAGTCGCGCGACCCGTGATCACACCACGCATGAGCGCCAAGGGACCTCACACGAGCGCCATCGCACGGCGCTGTTACGGGATAAGGTCGCGCGCGAACGGGACCTGGCGGCGGCGCTGCGTGATCGCGCGGCCGAGGCACGCGACCGTCACGCTGACGAACAGGAGGCTGAGATCGCTCGCGCCACCGCGGGCCTCGAATCCGAGCCGCCGAGCAGCACGGCGCAGATCGCATTCCAAGCCGCGCGCGATCGGCAGCCCGCAGCCGCTGACCCCCGGCTGTCGGCATCGCAGCGGGCTGCGGCGGCTCGAGATCGCGCGGAAGCTGCCCGCGACCGGCTGTCGGCCGCTCAGGATCGTGCTCACGCAGCAACCGAGCGTGAGGCCGCCCCAGTTGGCGAGTCGACCGGCGCGAAGCGAACCGCCCCCGGCCTCGCGGCGGTGCAGCGCGAGATCGACCGCGCCCGGCGGGGGGACGGGCTACTCGTCGTTGCCTACGTCGATTTTGATCGTCTTCGAGCCGGCAACGGCACCGACGACCGCGACGTCGCGGACGATCGGGTCAAACAGCTCGTTGGGGTGATGAAGGCCCATCTACTCCGCGACGAAGTGATCGTCCGGCTCGGCGGCGACGAGTTCTTGTGCGCTTTTCCCGGCGCGACGATCGAAGATGTCGGGCGCCGCGTACAAGAGCTTGCCGGAGAGCTCACAGCCAGCGCTGACGCCAGCCGGGTCAACATGGGGCTAGCAGAGCTCGTCCTGGATGACAACGCGATCGATCTGGTAGACCGCGCCCGCGCGCACGCCGATGTCGTGGCCGTCGGCCGCGAGGACCGCTGCGAACAGGAGCAGCACACCGAGTGAGAGGGCGGCGCGGGTGTGCGCACGGGATGGCTGTGCGCCATCCTCTCCTCTCGCGTGACCGGCCGGGCTCGTGTACTGCCTCGAGGCAGGCAGCGGTGGCGACGCTGATCAGCGGGAAGTGATCGGGCTGGCCTGTCGGCTGCCGCCGGGCGGCAGAACGAGGGACTTCACCCGTGGAGTGGGCGATGGCCGCGGGTCATCGTCCATCTCGGCCCGGTAGCGCACGGATCGCGCACCTCCGTGCGCCTTGGCGTGGTACATCGCCAGGTCGGCGTGGCGGATCAGCGAGTCCGGAGTGTCGGCTTTGGCTGAGCGGACGGCCACGCCGACGCTCGCGCTGACATATTGCTCTGACCGATCGGCGATGGTGTAGGGCTCGGAGAGCCTCGCCGCAATGCGGTTGCCGACCTGTTCCGCGACGTCCTCGCGCGGTCTGGATATCAGGACGCCGAACTCGTCGCCGCCGAGTCTCGCGGCCGTGTCCTCGGATCGCACGCACTCGCTGAGGCGACGGGCTACTTCGCGTAAGAGAACGTCTCCGGCGGCATGGCCGAGGGTGTCGTTGACCGATTTGAACCGGTCGAGGTCCACGAGCATCACGGTCGCGAACTCACCCTCAGTTCGATAGGCGAGCGCCTGCTCGACGCGGTCCACGAACAGCGGACGATTGGCGAGACCGGTCAGCGGGTCGTGCAGGGCCTGCTCGCGGTAGCGCTCCCGGCTGAGTTCCAACGCATCGGTCGCCTGCACCTGTTGGGTGATATCACGAGCGAGTCCGGCGATCTGAGGCAACGCCCCGCTAGCGTTGCTGATCGGGAAGCAGCGGTCGTGCACCCAGCGGATAGTGCCATCCGGGCGCAGCACCCGGAACGTCTCGTCCATAAGACCCGATTCCAGGGCCTTCTGCGCGCGGTCGCGATCGTCTGGATGAACGTGCTCGATGAATAGGGATGGCTGCTCGGCCAGCTCGTCGATCGCGCGCCCCCAGATCTTCCCGCAGGCCGGGTTGACGTACAGCACGCTCTCGGCATCGGCCGTTGCCACCCACACTCCTTCATCGAGCCGCTCCGCGATCTCGTGAAAGCGAAGCTCGCTCTGCTCGCGTTCCAGTTGTGCCTGTTTGAGCTGGGTGACGTCCGTTCCTACCCCGACCAGCCGGATGGGTGAGCCGGAGCGATCGCGTACGACCCACGCTCGGCCCTGTACCCACCGTGTCTCACCGTCGGGACGGACGACCCGCCACTGCTCGGAGAAGCCCTCCAGATTGCCGACACCGGCAAGACCAGCGGCCACGCGTCCGAGGTCATCGGGATGAATCGCCTGCAGCCAACTCGCAGGATCGGCGTGCAACTCGGCCGAGGGTCGGCCCCAGATCCGCTCGTAGCCCGAGCTGACGTACAGCAGCTGGCCAGTCTTGGCGCTCGTGACCCAGAACGCGTCCTGGACCGTCTCGGTCACCGTGCGCAGCGTCGCCTCGGTCGATCTGACCCGGTCATCCGCGAGGTCCAATGAGCCAGCCAGAGCCCAGCAGGCGGAGAGGACGACCGCGATCATGGTGCTGATCGCGAGCACGTCGGCGTCCTCCGCTGAAACAATCCCTCTCTGGCTGAGCAGTCGTGTGAACAGGGACACGCTCAACGACCCGACCAGTATCAACGGGAACGCGCCCCGCAGCAGCCGCCCGCCCGGACCCACGCTCTGGAGCCGGCCAGCCAGTAACCCGTCCCCATCGATCAGCGCGAGCGCTACCCCGAGCGCGACGAACGCGATACTCGACGGCAAGCTGAACCTCGAGCCCAGATCCAGTCCGAAGATCCAGCCATGGACCATCTGCTGAGTGATGCCGAACAGTCCGATCGAGAACACCAGAGCTGCGGCCACGTCACGAGCACGGCTAGAACCGCCGCGCACGGCGAGCCGGAACAACGCGATGCCACTCAGCACCAACGCCACTGCGCCAAGCAACGACGGTGCCGCCGACCGGCCCGGATTCCAGGCGAGCAGGTGCCGGAGCGCAGCGCCCCCTCCGAAGGCATCGTGCACGAACGCCGCGACCCCTAATCCCAGAACCGCAACGGCCGCGAGCCGGACCAGCATCCCCGCGGCTTGACCGCGTTGGTGCCGCACCCGCCACGCCACCAGTGCGCTGCCGGCCAGCAGCAGCCCGACGCCGGTCGCCGGAGGCATGCCGGCACCACCGGCAGAGAGCCAGGCGATCAAGTTCGGTCCCCCCACCCCCGCCATGATCGCGCAGACACCGATGCCCACGGCCACGCCGATGCCGCCGAGCGCGAGGATCGCGGTGACGCGACGCTCGCGCACGGCAGGCTCGCCGCCCCGCTCCCCAGCGATCTGGTGAATCCGATCGTCGATCATGGATCGCTCATCAGGAAAGTGGTGCCGGCCGTCCGATGTGGAAGCCCTGGCCGTAGTCAACGCCGAGCTCGCGCAGCAGATCGAGCGTTTCTCGGTCCTCCACGCCTTCCCCGACGGTCTTCAGGCCGAACCCGGCCGCCAGACTGACAATCGCTTGGACCACGCTGCGGCTCGCCGAGCTGGTCCTCAGGTCCCCGACGAACTGGACGTCGATCTTGAGAAAGTCGACGGGGAGCTGCTTGAGGTAGCTGAAGCCGCCGTATCCGGTGCCGAAATCGTCGAGGGCGATCTTGCATCCGAGCAGATGCAGGCGTTCGACGAACGCTCGGGCTGCGGCCTCGTCGCTGACCAGGGTGGTCTCGGTGATCTCGAACACGATCAGTTCCGGGTCCGCCCCGGTCCGCAGCACTGCTGCCCTGACGTAGTCGACCAGGCTCGGGTCGCTCACTGAGCGGGCGGACACGTTGATCTGCACGGCTTCGCCCGCCGCGGCGATCTCGGTCGAGCGGTCGATCACCCAGCGGTCGATCTCCGTGATCAAGCCGAACTCCTCGGCCACCGGGAGGAACGAACCAGGCGCGATCAGCCCCGCCGTGACGTCGGCATCGTCTGGAGCTCGCATCCGGAGCAGCAGCTCGCGCTGTACGACATCGCCCGTGTGCAGGTCGACGATCGGCTGGGCGTGGAGTACGAAGCGCTTCTCAGCCAGCGCTTGCTCGACCCGCTCGAGCCACGCCAGTTTCTCGAGATCGCGCTCAACCCGGTGCGTGGCAGCCCGGCGTTCGGTGATGTCCTCAAACACGACAACGCATCCTTCGATCCCGTCATCGGTCGAGAACGGCGCCGCCGTGTAGGCGACCGGCAGTTCGCTGGCGTCCTGTCGAATGAAGATGTCGTCCTCAACGCGTACCAGCTCGCCGTCGCGACGCGCCCGCAGGATCGGGCACTCCTCGATCGGCAACGGCGATCCGTCCGCCCGGCGATTGTGCGTGGTCGCGTGCACGGAGCGCCCCAAGAGCTCGTTCAGGGACCAGCCGAGCAAATCCTGCGCCGCCTGGTTCATATACGTCAGGCGACCCTCGACGTCGCACGTGAGCACCCCTTCGCCCATGCTGTCGGTCACCGCACGCAAGTAGTTACGCGCGCTCAACAACGCACGCTCGGATGCCTTGCGCTCGGTGATGTCCATCGCGACGTTCACGGCGCCAGTCGCAGATCCGTCTTGATCCGTCAACGCCCGAGCGCGAACATGCGCCGGGAACGTCGAGCCGTCCTTGCGGCGGACCGTGTATTCGCCTTCCCATCGACCGTCGCGCTGCAACCCGAGATTGAAGTCTTCCTCATCCTTCGGTAAGGCTTGGCTGTCCGGCAAAACAGTTTCGAGCGCGCTGCGTCCGACCGCCTCCTGTGCCGTCCACCCATACAGCCGCTCTGCCCCGGCGCTCCAACTCAGCACCGTCAGATCCAGATCAGTGACAATCACCGACACGTCAATCTCGTCCAGCAGCGCCGCTTGCATGGACGCTTGCTCCTGGGCCTGGCG
>Ga0302181_10000655_pt1 | contig 27464 bp, 22 predicted proteins | sample I_Palsa_E3_3_FD_198786 | JGI IMG/M metagenome (GOLD analysis project Ga0302181, IMG submission 198786) | Peat permafrost microbial communities from Stordalen Mire near Abisko, Sweden - I_Palsa_E3_3 | ecosystem: Environmental > Terrestrial > Soil > Palsa > Peat permafrost | place: Sweden...
GCGTAGACCGACGGCCATGATGTCCCGTGCAGCCAGTGCGCGAGCTCAAGACGACCGACCCAGAGATAAGCCGCTTCATCTGTGTACGCCGTGTTGCTCCAGACGAGGGTCAGGGAAAGAGCGGCCTGCACGGCGCAGATAGCCATCAACGGATGCAGTATGCGCCGCCGCGGACGGCCCGCGGGTTCCTCAACATGGCCTGCAGCGGCGGGGAAGGCGACGGCAGGGGCCGTGACCGTGGGGTCTGATCGCATCAAGTTCGTCACGAGTCCGATGGTGAAGATCGAACCGAGGACAAGTCCGACGACTGGGTAGGCGACGCTCTCCAGGCTGCGCGAGCGGACGACCTGATGCACGGTTAGCACCGCGGCGCCGCCCAGCACGAGCGCGGCCACGACGGAACTGTAGCCGTACGCGGCGGCAACAACGGCGCTGATGATTCCCATGGCCGCCGCGAGCGGCAAGACGATTGCCTGGCGCAGGCGCCGTCTGGCGAGCGGGCTATCCATATGAGCGCCGATGAAGTACGCGCATCCCCTCGACGAGCGCCGGTACTCCCTGGCTAGTGCGCGCATACCGCGACGGTGGTGATGCCAGCCGAAAAGGTCCTGGCAGACGCGAGTCTGGTGCCCGGCCGTGGACACACGCCAGAACCATTCGTAATCCTCATAGCTCCCGTGCGACCACAACGGATCGATGGGGCAGTCGTCATACAGTTCGCGAGTGAACAGGACGTTGGCCAAGATCGGTGGCTTACGCCCGCGCGCGCCGAAATCCGCGCTGGTGACGGTGTACGACTCCGCGATGCGGGGCGTCTTGGCGCCGATCCACGTGCTGTCGGTGTAACGGCCCCAGAAGGTGTCGTGAAACGACTTCATGCCGCCCGCTACGCAACTGACGCCACTTTCCTCAAGCGCAGCGACCGCCCGGCTCATCCAGTCGTCCGGGAGCACTATGTCGCTGTCGACCAGCGCGATAACGGTACCTGAGGCCATCGCGACGGCCATGTGCCGCTTGTAGTTCGCATCCCGCATTCCAGGCGGTGTCTCTACTTCCCAGATCGACACCCTTGGATCATCAAGGCCGGCCAGCGCGCTCCAGGTGGAATCTCCCGGCGAGCCGATCAGGATGATGTCGCGGAGACGGGGGTAGTCCTGGTTAAGCAGGGATTGCACCGCGGCCCAGATAGTGTCCTCATTGCCCCGGCACGGGATGACGACACTGACTTCTGGCATTGGATGATCCACGTCCAGAACGGGGACGGCGGGGGCAGCAGGCTCGGTGGCTCGCGTCCGACCCGGTATGAATACGAGGCGGTCGCCCGCGACATAATTGACAACTGTAAACACGGCCGTCAGGACCACATTGGCGACGAGGTAGTTCATGCCTAGTCGGAGCAATCCCGCATAGAGTGCCAGGTTGAGCGCGATCGTTACCGTCTTCTGGATATTGAAGCGGGCAAAGGCAAGCCTGAACGGGATGTCACGGTCACGCCAGGTGAGCCAGCGGTTCAGCAGGAAGCTAGTCTCCACTGACACAACCGCCTGGACCGCGTAGGAAACCACGGGCAGTACGTGCGCGTCAGCGGTTAGCGCGGCCTGGAGGCCGAACCCCAGCAGGAAGACGAATCCTCCGATCGCGCTGAAGACCACGAATCGCGCGGCCCGGCGTTCCAAGTAGGGCGGTGGGGGGGCCGCATGCCTACCACGCCTGGCAGGCCGGCCTGCTCCCTGCTCGCCTCCCGGTTGCGCTGTGGATGCAGACTCCACGGCGGCTACATCCGGGTCTGCGACCAAGGCTTCGAACAGAGTAGGCATTGGCCCGGTGTGCGCGGCAGATTCCTGCCCAGGAGTTTCTGGCGGGCTGACGGTGGGCAACCGCAGCATCTGCAGTCCATCAGCGGGCGTGACAGGGAACTCGGTGGGTGTCAGTCCGTCCGGAAGTCCGCCCGGTACGTGGAGTGCTTGCGGCCGGGCTTGGCGATGTACTTTCGAATGTTGGGTGTCAGCCAAAGCCTCAGGACCTCCTGACCGACATGTTTCGCCTCGCTACCATCAGCGCCCGGCCGTTCATGATGCAGGCCTGGTGTAAGTACTGCTGGCACCTTTGCGGAATGCGGCGAAAGCCGCGGGAGTGCTGATGCCGAAGCCCTGGCCCTCGGAGTTGGTCGTGTCGAACCACACGAACCCGAGCAGCCCGTAAGCTTTCATGCCGGCGAAGGCGTCGGCGATCTTCGCCGGCTGGCCTGAGTCAGGAGTTGCGCCTGTCTCGGCAATAAGTATCGGGTCGGTGGTTAGTTCGTGCACTTCGGTGATGGTTGGCCCGAACAACGGGGCGAATTGCCAGTTGGGCTTGAGGTAGTAACCGTCGATGCCCACCCAGTTGACATAGGAGCTGCCGGGCCACCACGGAGCTGGCGGCGGGATTTTGCCTTTCTGCGTGTTGTTGACGATGTTGACCGTCCACATCCACGTTACGTTCCGGACCTCCAGCGCGCGAAATAGCGTCACTATGTGCCGCCAGGCCGCTACGAAGACCGCCGGGCTCGTACTCCCGTAACCCCACTTGTACCAGGTGCCGTTCATCTCGTGGCCGAAGCTGAGGATGACCGGGTGGCGGTAGGCGCGGACGGCCTCGGCGTAAGCGCTCAGGTAGCCGTCGTACTTGCCAGCCGCGATCGCGGAAATGCTGATGTTAGTCGGATCCATCTGCACGAGTGGCACCGCGCCGTTCTTGGCTGCGGTAGTCGCGAAGCTAGTCTCGAACGGCACGAACCATCCGCTGTAGTACATGACCAAATCGGGCCGTGCTCCGGTCGCGCTGGTGAAGGCTGTTACTCCGTTGTACGAGGCAGGAGCTCCGTCCGCATAAACCCCCAGGTAGGACTGGGGCGTAGTGGGGAGGTTAACCGGCAGCGGCCCGATGGAATCCGACGATTTGTTGTAGAGGCTGACACCCACCGCGATCGCCGCCGCAGCAAGGATGGCCACGGCAGTCGTGAGGAGTCTCCGGTGCCCGCGTCGGCCTTCGTCGCTGCGATGCTTCATAGATTCGTTCCTTCCGTAACTCCGCTGTGGCTAGAGATCGCGGCCGGTGCCATCCCGCAACTGGGGCAGCCAGGCAGGCATCTCATGCCGCTATCTCCGTGGTGTTTGCGCGCTTCCAGACTCCCTTGCTGGGAGTCAGCAACGGCGCCAGCATGTAGAGCTGCACGCCGCCCAGGACCTCCGTCGCCCAGTACGGGCGCCAGCCGTACTGATGCACCCGCAGCGCCAGGCCCGTCCAGAGGAGCGCCAGAAATATCGCGACCCAGCTGCAAAGGATCCGGTTCACCACGACGGGAACCTGTCCCCCGTCTGGCGAGGCCCCGGTGGGGACCCATTCGGCGACACGCCCCCGGATCGCATACCAGATCGAATACATGTGACAGCACGCGTTGATCATGCAGACCCGATAAATAGTCGGACGCCAGCCTCGGCTCAGCATCGGGAACACAAAAAGAGTGGCAGCGAGCGCGGGCAGGAGCGGTAGGTAATTGTGCGGGTAAACGTGCCCTGGATAGAACCAGATCATCGTCAGCGTGGGGAACGGCCCGGTAAGCAGCAACGCAGCCGATGACATGTAGTAGAGAAATGCTGCCCAGAAGGCGGCTCGCTGCTTCCAGTTATACGGTGCCTCCACGAAATGCTTATCGATCATCACCATCATCGAGGACCGGCACCATCGGGCTTGCTGGTTCGCCAGGGACGGGAAGTCAATAGGCGCCACGCCGGTGGCCAGGCAAAGGGGCAGATAGCGGGTTTCATAGCCTGCCCAGGCGAGTTTGACTCCAGAGTGGACGTCTTCACCGATCGGTACCCACGCGAAGCCGCCTGCCGCCACGACGGCGGCGCGGCGGTAAATCAGGTTGGTGCCTGCGCAGATTGCCGCCCGGTAGCGGTCTCTGGCTGGCTGGATAAACTGGAAAAAGATGTTCTGCAAGGTTCCCGCGAAGCGCTGGATGTAAGAAAAGGTCCGAGGGCCGACATCGTAATACTGAGCTGTCTGGACGATGCCGACCTGGGGGTCGGAGAAGTACGGCATGGTCTCGTAGAGGAATTCCGGGCGCACCGCGAAATCGGCGTCGATCACTACGATGAAGTCCCCGGCGCTGATGGATAGAGCGTAGCTAAGGTTACCGGCTTTCTTCATTACGCCAGGGTCAGGACGCACGATGTACCGGAATTTGTAATGGTCCGCAAGGTCGTGTACTGCCTCCCGGGCGGAATCATCGAGTACGTAGACGGTCTTCGGGCCGTCCCAGTTAATTTTGCTTACGTACCGGAAGGTGTTGTTCAGGACGGCTAGCGGCTCACCGCAGCTGGGCAGGAAAATATCCACCGTCTCGCCATGCTCCCGGTAGCTGGCTACGGTGGCCTGGTGCTCCGGCAGGGTAAGCCTCGGGCGCCCCATTCGCAGCCAGAAGTTCACCACGACCGGCGGCACGATGACCATGAGCAGCAGCCACATAACCGGCGTGACAATCCAGGCGCGCTCGGCCACGTGGATGTATCCGTACAGAACGCCGGCGGAGGCGATAAGCAGCCACGCGAATACCCAGCGGCGCGGGCTGCCGAAATACTTGTACTTCTCCCGGTCCCTGGGCGGCCGGGGCAGGTAGATTTGTTGCACCTGCTCAGCAATCAAGGGCTTAGTAGCGGTCAAGATTACCCCCAGATTGCGGATCTGATGGCGGTGTCCGTGATGCCCAGATGGTAAACCGGCCAGTTCGCGTTAGGACGTAGTAGCCGCCCGCGTGGCGCATGTCGGCAGCGATCTGGGTGTCGGCAGTCACGGTGTCCCCGAAGTTGAGGATCACCAGTGAGAAATAATGGTCGTCTATCGCAGTCGTATAGGAGGACGCTCCAGGGCTTATTCCTTGATAGCTGAAGAAGTAGGTGCTTGACCAGCGCTCCCAGGGAACTTCAGCACGCAGGTAATAGGCCTCAACGTCATAGTCCTCCGCCAGGTACTCTCCCGGGTGAGAACGGATCGCTGAGTGGAGGACCTTGACGACCCCGGCGGCGTTCGGCCAAACATTATGGAGGGCGGCCGCCTGTCCCATCGAGCCGAACAGCGTGGACGCGACTATGGGTAGTGCCATAACTGCTGCCCAGCCACGGCCGGGGTCCACGCTGCTGAGCCGGGCCATTGCGTAGCCCGCTGCGATCGCGGCGAACCAGGCGCCAAACACCACATGCTTCTGCAGGCTCACCGTTGTGTGGATCCTGGCCTGCTCAGCCGGAGCGAGCAGGGCGGCGGCCGCCAGCAGGGCGGGCAGAAATCGTCCACGTGATTTGCTGCGGGCGGCCAGCACCGCACCAAGGACGGCAAGGACCACAATCAGGCTTGTCCAGACGTACGCGTCCTTCAGAACAGCCGTCACAGGGACATTCGACTGCGGACGGGAAAGGGTGCTGTTCGTGAGGCCCAGCCAGTATTCCCGTCCGCCAGCGGCGACGGCTCCGAAGACCGGCACGAGCCAGGAGCAACCCATGGTGGCCAGAGCCGTCAGCCACGCGGTACCGCGGTGCTGCCGCCACACTGCCACCGCCACGACAACAAGTACGACCGGAGTAAACAGGGCAGTTGCGTATTTCACGGCGTCAGCTACGGCTAGGGTGACGCCAGCGGTTATGAGAAGAGCTGTCCGTGCCCGCGACCCGCAGTCCGCAGACCGGACACCTAGCCATGCGGCTAGAGCAAGCAGAAGCAATGCCATCGCGTCGAAGGTCGCGAAAGCGCCGAGGAACTGCGTGCCGGCGAGGGTAGCGAACAGTCCCGCAGCCAGCAGTGCCGCCCGCCGCCCGTACAGCCGGCCGGCCGTGGCCCACAGCAGGCTCGTGACCCCCAGCATGAAGAGCAGCGACAGGATGCGAGCGGCGGCCAGGCCTCCGATGCTGTCAGCCAGAGCGCCAAGGGGCGGGTAGATCACGGGCGCGCCGGAAAAGTACCCGGGAAAGTTCGGGATCGGCGCGTGGTGCAGCCAGCGAGCCCATTCCAGGTGCCCGGCCCGCAGGTAGAGAGCCTCGTCCTGAAATGCCGTGTCAGACCAGACGAGCCGGAGTGACAGAGCGCCTTGTACGGCCAGGACCACCAGCAGCGGCCAGTGCGCGGCCGACAGGTCGCGCCTGCCAGGCCGCCCGGAGCGCCGTGAGACCGGCACCTCGCCGTCGTGATCCCGGGTGCGAGCACTTGGGGCCGGCATGGCTTGCGGCAGCCCGGCATCGATCAGATGCCCGGCTGCTTCGAAGTGCCCGGCATTCCCCGGAGAAGGCTGGCTGCCGACCAGCTTCCGGCTCAACCTGCCAGCGCTTCTGACTGCCATCTTGAGCGAGTGTTTTCAGTCGGCCGCGCTGCTGGAGGAAGATTCATGGCCAAACCCCTCCACTCGCGCGCTGTACGGATGGTGTCACGGGTCGTAGCCGGACTCTTCCCGAGGACAGTAATGCTGCCTATGAAAAAGTACATTTCATTTACCATGAAAGAGTGCTGTTTCCTGATTTTGCGGTGGCTGGGTTAAGTGATCTTCTTGGCCATAATGTCTGCAGTCCTGGCCTAGCCGCCCGGAGAGGCTGGCGCTAGGTCCTCACTGGTGCCGTTCCTGAACTGGACCTCGGCCGGGAAGTCGCCTTCGATCCGCCAGTCCTGGCCGTTTTTGACGACGCCTTGCTGGTCCTTGTCGAACCACACCAGCCCGAGCGTGTTGGCGGCCGCCATCCCGCTGAACAGGTTGTGGATATTGACGAACTGGTTTGCGTCAGGTGCCACGGCGGTCTCAGACAGCAGGACCGGCGTGCCGGTGAACGCTCGGACCTGGGTAATCGTCTTGCCGAACACGCTAGCGAAGGTGTCGGAAGAGTGATAGTAGTAGCCGTCGATGCCGACCCAGGTGACGTACTGCGGGCCCGGCCACCATGGAGCGGCTGGCACGGCGCCAGGTACATCCGCCTGGATCGTCCACAGCCAGGTGACGTTGTCGGCGCCCTCACCGCGGAACAGCGTCACGATGTGCCGCCATGCCGCCACGAACGTGGCCGGCGGGACATGCTGGTATCCCCACGTGTACCAGTTGGCATTCATCTCGTGCCCGAATCCGATGACCACGGCGTGACCGAAGCCCCGGACACTGTCGGCATACGAGCGCAGGTAATCGTCGTAGGTACCGGCGGCGATCGCCGTGATGGAGGCGTCGGTCGGATCGATTTGCACGAACGGGATAACGCCATGCTGGTGAATCATGTCCGCGAATGACGTGTCGAACGGCTGCAGCCAGCCACTGTAATAGCCGATGAGGTTCGGCTGCCTGCCCGCGGCCTGCGCGAACTGGGTGATCGGACCGTAACTAGGCGGCACCCCCGGTTCGAAGACACCGAGGTAGGAAGCCGATATGGACGCTAGGGAGGCGTGCACCGTCGTGTGTGGCGGGGGAGATTTTGCCAGTAGCCGGGAACCCGTCACGGCGACGGCGACCGCGGCGACCGCGAGAGCCAGGATCATCACCAGGCGGGATCTCATGCCGCGTTGCCCCCGGGGAAGATAACGCGGCTCACGACGGCAAGATTGAGCACGCCGAACAGCAACAGGACCGCGAACTGCGCGGAACCCGGCGTCACCGTCCGCCAGATGGCCAGCGCCAGCCACAGGACGGCCGCGCTGCCGCTCCAGTACCTGACGCCGATCCGGAAGCGCCGCAGCGAACTCCCCGGCGTCCGAGTCGGATGCCAGCTCATCGACTTGCCCCAGGCGCCATCCCAGATCGCGAACACGTGCGCCCAGCCGCGGGCGATGCCCAGCGGCCATACCCCGGGGCCGAAGCGGGAACGATGCCACAGCGGATACAGCACGAACCCGGTGAACATCGCGGGGACCAGGGCAACGAAGTTCCGCAGCCTGACCTGACCGGGGAGAAAAGCCAGCATGACGATGGGGATGGCGGGCCCGAAGAACGTGAGCAGGGCTGTGTAGGTGTAGTACAAGAACCCCGAAATGTAGGTCAGCCGGGCCGGGAGCCGCATGGGTATCGACCACAGCCGCCAAGAGAACACGATGCCGACATTCCCCGAGCACCAGCGGTACTGCTGGCGCACGAAAGCATCGAGGTTGTCGGGACAAATCCCGGTCGAGAGCAGAATCGGGATGTAGGTCACAGACCAGCCCGCCCGGCGCACGTCAAGCCCGGTGTGCACGTCCTCGGCGTAGGGGATGAGCGTCGGGCCACCGTAAGGCTCCAGTGCGGCCCGCCGGTAGACCACGGAGGTCCCGCAGCAGACCGCCGCATCCAGCCGGTTGCGAGCCACCTGAACGGTCCGGTAGAACACTTCCTGGATGGGACCCGCGGCCCGCTCGATCCATGTCTGCTCCGGGCTGCTCCTGAAATACTGGGGACTCTGCACTATCGCGATCGCGGGATCGTCCATGTAGGGAAGCGTCTCCGCGAGGAAGTCGCGGCGTGGCGCGAAATCCGCGTCCAGGACGACCAGGTACTCCGCGCTGGTCTGGGAGAAGGCGTAGCGCAGGTTGCCGGCCTTCTTCCCGGCGGGCCAGTCGGGCCGGTGGATGTAGCGGAAGCCGAAGGACTCGGCCATAGAGCGGGCTTCGCTGGACGGCCCGTCGTCCAGGACATACGCTCGCGCTTCGCCCGTGTAGTCCTTGATGAGATCCAGCACCGCGGTCCACGTATTGCGGAGCAGCTCGATCGGCTCGCCGCAGATGGGCAGGTAGATATCCACGTCCGGATAGGACGTCGGGTGCCACGTCTGGATGCGGGCCTGGTGCTCGGCGAGGTCGAAGCCGGCTCCGGCGAAATTCACCGGCAGGCTGATGGCCTGGCAGATGACGTAGGTGGCGGTGAAGAGGATGAAAGGCGACAGCGCGAGGTCATGGGCCTCGAATCTGAGCTGGCTGAAGATGAGACAGCTCGAACCAAGAACGATGACCGTCGTCAGGTACGGCAGGTTACGCCGGATGTAGGAGTATTTCTCAACGTCATCCGGAGGCGGCGGCGGTACCAGGCCGGAGCCCTTGTGCCGTCGTCCGATGAGGGTAATCGGTCTCGCGATCGTTCCTAGCGGAGCCTGCGGGCTGCTCACGACTTCGGCTCGTATCGCCAGATTACGTACTTGCCGAGCGCCGGGCCACGGGGGCCAGGCCCGTATGGGACGAGCTGGACGATGTGGTAATGACTGTTACGCTTCAGGTCCGCGGCGATGCTCTTGTCCAGTGACACCGTGTCGGAGAAGCTCAGCGCGACCAGGGAAAAGTAGCCTCCCCGGAGCCGGATGTATTTGGCGAAGGTACCGGCGTTGCCAGGTCCGACCACCCCTGCGCTGTCGCTCGGGCCGCCGGTAGGGATCCCTCCCGGCCCGATAATGTTTCGCGTGCTCGACCACTGCTTCCACTGACTCCCGACGTGCAGGTAGTACTCCGCTATGGACGGGTCCTCGACCAGCAGGTGCCCGGTGTCCTGGCCCGCCAGCGGACGCAGGATTGCTATAAAGGCGGAGGAGTTCGGCCAGCTGGTGGAGAACGCCTGCGACTGGTCGGCGCCGAGTGAGGCGGGAAAGGAAAGCGCGATTACGCAAGCCCCGCCAGTGATGGCCCGCATGTTGCCCACGGGTGCCGCGGCGACGAACTTGTCTATCGCGTAGCCCGCGGCGATGGCAGCGAACCAGGCACCCAGGTCTACGTGCTTGTTCAGCGAGTCAGTGGTGTGCAGGCTCGCCTGCTCGAGGGGCACAAGCAGAGCGGCGGCGGCCATGAGCGTCAGCCGCCACGTCTGCGCGCCTCGGGGCCGGATGACCCAGCTGGCGATGACGCCGCCCAGAGCGGCAACGACGATGACCGCGGTCCAGGACCAGGAACTGGCAAGGACGGACAGCATGGTGTCCGAACCGCCGGCCCGGGCCAGCGTTGTCTGTTTGACCCCGTGTAGGTAGCGGCTGCCGCCGATCAGCAATCCCAGCGTGATCAGCAGGGCCACGATAGCCAGGAGGGACAGGGCCCGGCCGGCGGCGAGCCTGCCGCCTGGCTTCGGGAAGGCGATGGCCAGGGCCAGCAGGACCACGATGGGGTCGAACAGCGCGGACGAATAGGAGGTAGCGTTGGCCACCGCCAGCGTGACCCCGGCCGCTAGCATCCAGACGGTCGCGTCCTGCCGATCTCCGGCTCGGACCACCAGCCAGGCCGCCAGCGCGATCAGGAACAGCGCCATGGCGTCATAGGTGGCGAACGCGCCCAGATGCAGGGTCGGGCCGAGGACAGCGAACAAGGCGGCGGCAAAGAATGCGGCCCGCTGCCCGTGCAGCCGGCCAGTAATGGACCACAGCGTGACGGTTGCCCCCAGCATAAACACCAAGGACAAGATCCGCGCCGCGGTCAGGCCCCCGACACTATCTGCCAGGGCACCGAGGGGCGGATAGATGAGCGGCGATCCGGAGAAGTACGACGGGAACGGCGGCAGCGGGGTGCCATGCAACAGGTGTGCCCATTCCAGATGCCCGGCCCACAGGTACGTCGCCTCATCCTCGAACGCCGTGTCAGCTCGAACGAGCCTGAGCGAAAGGAGCGCCTGAACAGCGAGTACGGCGACCAGGGGCCAACTGCCAGGGATACGCTGCCACGCCGGGCGGCGCGCCCGGCGCCGGGCGGCAGCCGTCTCGTCCGGAAGCCGCGAGGCACCAGCCCCGGCTTCCGGGACGACCGCGGCCGTCCTGGAAGGCTCCGCCGACCGATGGGTCGCTGGGCCAAGGTCCATAGATGGCACCTGCCTGTGATCAAAGGCATGCCAAGGGGTACACGGTAAACCCCCCTCGCAGCTCACTTAGAGTAGTGGAAGTGTCACTTAACGCAACCCTGCCGTACGGAAAGAGACACCGCAAACCAGACGGTAACGGTAGGTTCGCTTGAACGGGGGGTGTTCCGCGAATTTGGCCGGAAAGTATCCCCTGATCGCATGCGGCGGCGCGGAGCCAGCTTGCGGTGCTGGTTCGATATCTGCATAGTAATTATCACAATTCGTAATCTCGCTTGAATGGCCGTTGATCCTGTGCTGCGCTATACCGTGCGGTCGCAACGTCCGGGAGTGCGTACCGTGCAGGGGGTTTGACGGTATGGGAGATGAAGACCGCAGCCGGCACTTGCCGCAGCGGGTGCGAGGTGCGGCCCGAGGTGGGTCGGCGCCGGCGGCACCTGTGCTGTCGGAGGAAATGCGGCAGCGCATACAGGCCGCGGTAAGGGCAGAGCGGGCGGTGGTGACCGGCCAGGACCAGGAGCGTCCCGCCGGGCCGCCGTGGCCCGGTGCCGCATCGGAGCCTGCGGGCGGCTCTGGGAGTGCGGTCGGGGAAAAGCTCGAAAAGATCAACGGCGAGCCGAGAAGTCCTGTTGGGTCTGAGCCTGCCGGTAAGGGTGAGCACATAGTTGAGCCTGAGCGCCGCGTTAAAGGCGGGCATGCGGTGAAGCGTGAGCGCATCGTAAATGCGAGCACTGCCGTTAAGCCCGGGCATGCCATCAAGCGTGAGCCCGCTCAAAGGTCCCGGCCCGACCGGAAAGTGCCGGAGCCGCAGCGCGCAGGGAAAGTGCCAGCGAATCATAAATCTGCCTTGTCCGTCGAGGTCAGGCCTACACCGCCGGACACCGGGACGCAGGGGGGGCCGGGCCCTCGGCGTTTCGTCAAGGTCCGCGTGGCCGCCTTCGCGCTTATCCTCGTAGCGGCCGGGTCGTTGGTCACGGCGGTGTTCTTGCACATCGCGAACTCATCAAGCGGCAGCGGCGGCGGCGCGACTGGTGCCGCCGCCCTGCAGCGTCAGGAGGCCTCCGCGCGCGGTCAGGCCGCGAGCTGGGTGGCCCGGCAAGTTGACCAGGCTGACGTCGTGTCATGCGATCACGTGATGTGCGCTGCTCTTAGGACAGCCGGCTTTCCTGCCGGCAAGCTGCTCGTGCTCGGACCGACGTCGAATCCTCCCGTCGCCTCGGCTGTGGTCGTCGTGACGGCGGCCGTTCGCAGTATGTTCGGTAGCAGCATTGATTCGGCCTGGGCACCGGATGTTCTCGCGTCCTTCGGCTCCGGGACTGCGGCGATCACCATCCGCGTCATCGCACCCCACGGCGCCTTGGCGTACCAGTCCGCGCTCCGTGCAGGCGTGGCAGGTCGGATTTATTACGGGACCGGGTTGCTTAACAACGACCTGATCCTGCTCTCCCCGGCGGCCACGAAACAGCTGGCCGCCGGACAGGTTGACCCACGGCTTGTGCTGGCGATCGCGTCTATGGCCAGCGACCGTATCCCGGTCGATGTCATGCGGTTTGAGAACATCGGTCCGGGCGTCAGCACCGACCTCCTGCTGCGGTTCGCCGACCTAACCGTGAACGGTAACCCGGCGCACATGAGCACCTCCTCTTATGTGAGCGCCATTCACGCTTTTCTAAGCAACCCGGCTAGTGAGCTTGGGCCGGTCAGCGGCCAGACGGTCCTTTCGGGCGGGCAAGACGTCTTCCGGGTCGAATTCGCCGCGCCGAGTCCGCTCGGCTCAAGCAGCAATCCGGTGTCCCCGTGACGGCGTGGTCCGTCACGACTTAGGAGTCGTAGCCCATGCCGGCCGCGTCCAGGGCCCGTAGCCACAAGTTCCTGTGGCCGGACCGGCGGTCGGCCTGGGCCAGGGACCAGCGGGTGGCCTGAACGCCCAGGTAGGCGAACGGCTCGGGCGGGAAGGGAACCGGCTTGCTGCGGACGAGTTCCAGCTCCGTCAGTTCGGTCCGCTCGCCGCTCAGCAGGTCGAGCATGACCCGGGCGCCGAACCGGCTCGCGCCCACGCCTAGGCCGGTGTAGCCGAGCGCGTACGCGACGCGGCCGTGGTGCGCGGTTCCGAAAAACGCGCAGAACCGGCTGCAGGTGTCGACCGCACCGCCCCAGCGGTGGCTGAACCCGATGCCTTCCAGCTGCGGGAACGTGGTGAAGAAGTGGTCGGCGAGCTTGACGAAGGTGGCGGGCCGCTGATCGTAGGCCATCCGGACCTGGTGGCCGAAGTGGTAGATGGCGTCGTAACCGCCCCACAGGATCCTGTTGTCCTGCGTGAGGCGGTAGTAGTGGAACTGGTTGCCGACGTCGCCGATGCCCTGCCGGTTCCGCCATCCGATCTCGGCGAGCTGCGCCGCCGTGAGGGGCTCGGTCACCAGCACGTAGTCGTAGACCGGCACGATGTAGGGGCGCAGCCGGCGCACCAGGGAGGGGAACGCGTTGGTGCCGAGCGCGACCTTTTTGGCCCGCACCACGCCATCGGCGGTCCGCACCGTCACGCCGTCCGCGTCGCTGGCCAGGCCGGTGGCGGGCGTGCGTTCGGCGATACGGACGCCGATCCGCTCGCAGGCGGCGGCCAGCCCCCAGGCGAGCCTGGCCGGTGAGACCATCGCGGCCCCGTCCTTGTCCCACCTGCCCGCCAGGTAGGTGGGAGAGTTCACCTCGGCTCGCATCGCGTCGGCGTCGAGGAAGGCGCCGCCGTCGGTTTCCGCGGTCTCGCGGAGTTCGTCCGCCTGGTGGTCTTCGGTGGCTACTTCGATGGAGCCGGTCCGCTCGAAGCCGCAGTCGATGCCGTGCCGGCCGAGCGCGGTCTCGATCGCGTTCAGGTTCTCCATGCCCAGGCGCTGCAGCGTGGTGAATTCGGCCGGGAACCTCTCCCGCCCGTTGACGGCGCCGTGGGTCAGGCTCGCGTCGCAGAAGCCGCCGTTGCGGCCGCTGGCGGCCCAGCCGACCCTGTTCCCCTCAATCACCAGCACGGATCGGCCCGGATTGGCCTCCTTGGCCAGCAGGGCGGTCCACAGTCCGGTGAACCCGCCGCCGATCACCGCGAGATCGCACGCCCGGTCTCCGTGGACCGGCTCGCGAGCCGGAGGAGCATCTGGCTGATCGAGCCAGAACGGCTTCGCCTTGGCCGCCGTGACCAGCCGGCCAAGCTCCTCCTGCCGGCTGTCCGTCTTTCCCGGTGCTAGCTTTCGCTGGGCTAGTTTCCGCCGGGCCGCCGCTGCGTGGGCCATCGCCGTCAGATCGCCGCGAAGGCGTCTTCGAGGATGGACAGTCCCTCGTCCAGCAGGTCCTCGCCGATCACGAGCGGCGGCAGGAAACGGATCACGTTGCCGAACGTCCCGCAGGTCAGCGTCACGAGCCCGGCCTGGTGGCAGGCGCGGGAGACCGCCGCGGTGGTGCCGGGGTCGGGGTCAAGCGTTCCCGGCCTGGTCAGCTCGATCGCGAGCATCGCGCCGCGGCCCCGTACCTCGGCGATCACCGGGTAGGTCTCGGCCAGCTTGTGCAGCCGTGGCAGCATCACCTCGCCGATCCGGCGCGCCCGTCCCGCGAGGTCTTCTTCCACCATGGTCTCGATCGCACCGAGCGCCGCCGCGCAGGCCACCGGGTTACCGCCGTACGTCCCGCCCAGGCCGCCCGCGTGCACGGAGTCCATGATCTCGGCGCGCCCGGTGACCGCGCCCAGCGGCAGCCCGCCCGCGATGCCCTTGGCCGTGGTGACCAGATCCGGGACGACGGCCTCGTGCTCGCAGGCGAACCAGTCGCCGGTCCGGCAGAACCCGGTCTGGATCTCGTCCGCGATGAAGACGATCCCGTGCTCGCGGCAGAACTCGGCCAGCCCGGGCAGGAATCCGTCGGGCGGCACGACGAACCCGCCCTCGCCCTGGATCGGCTCGATGATCACGGCCGCGACGTTGTCCTCGCCCACCTGGGTATGAACCAGGCTTTTCACCGTGTCGAGCGCGTCCGCCTCGCAGGCCTCGGGCCCGCCTGGCCAGCGCAGCGGGTAGGCCATCGGCATCCGGTAGATCTCACCCGCGAAGGGGCCGAACTTGTCTTTGTAGGGCATGTTCTTCGCGGTCAGCGCCATGGTGAGGTTGGTGCGTCCGTGGTAGGCGTGGTCGAATGCGACCACGGCCTGCCGCCCGGTAGCGTGCCGGGCGATCTTCACCGCGTTCTCGACGGCCTCCGCGCCTGAGTTGAACAGCCCGGATCGCTTCTCGTAGGTCCCCGGTGTCCGGCGGGCCAGCTCTTCGCAGACCTCGACGTAGCCTTCGTACGGCGTCACCATGAAGCAGGTGTGGGTGAACCTGGCCGCCTGCTCGGCTACCCGCGCGGCCACCCGGGGAGCCGCGTTCCCGACCGAGACCACCGCGATCCCGGCGCCGAAGTCGATCAGCGTGTTGCCGTCGGCATCCACGATGACGCCGCCCCCGGCGTCGGTGACGTAGACCGGAAGCGTGGAGCTGACCCCGCGGGCCACCGCCCGCTCGCGCCTGGCCTGCAGCTCCAGTGAGGCCGGTCCGGGGATTTCGGTGACAAGGTGTCGGCGCTGAAGAAGGCGGGAATCGCGCGGTGCATGCTCGGTCATGATTCAGACCATAGGTCATCAGAGGAGTCAGCTGAAGCGTTGGCGGCTATACAGACGGGTCCGGGAGTCTATCGTGGTGAGCCGGATGCGGGAGAGGACTGATCTCGGACATGCCTGACCACAAACAGCCGAACGCGCGGGGGCTGTTCGGGGGGGTTTTCGCCAGGGGGGGCGTCGAGGCCGACGACGTTGCCTGGCTGCAAGCGATGCTGGACACCGAGGCCGCGCTCGCCCGGGCCCTCGAGCAGGCCGGGATGGTTCCCGCGGGCGCCGGGGAAGCGGTCACGGCGGCGACGCGGGCGGCCAACTTCGACATCGACGAGCTCGGCGAGCTCGCGGCGCTGACCGGTAATCCGGTCCCGGGGCTGGCCCGCGAGCTGGCGCGGCGGGTTCCCCAGACGGCCGTCAGTGCCGTGCATCGCGGCGCTACCAGCCAGGACATCGTGGATACCGCCGCGATGCTGCTCGCCAGGCGGGCCATCGACGTCATCCTGGCCGACCTGGCCAGGGCCGCTGACGCCGCGGCTGGGCTGGCCCGCGAGTACCGGACCACGATCATGATCGGCCGGACGCTGCTGCAGCAGGCGGTGCCTGTGACCTTCGGCCTGACCGCCGCGGGCTGGATGACCGCCGTGGACGAGGCTCGCGAAGGGCTGGCGGCGGTTAGTGCCCGGCGGCTGGCCGTGCAATTCGGCGGCGCGGCGGGCACGCTCGCCTCGCTCGGCGATCGCGGCCGCCAGGTCGCGGCCTTGCTCGCGCGCGAGCTCGGCCTGGCCCTGCCCGTGCTGCCGTGGCACACCGACCGCCTGCGGATCATAGACCTGGGCGCGGCGCTGGCCCGGACCGCGGCAGCACTCGGCAAGATCGCCAGGGACGTCACCCTGCTGGCCCAGTCCGAGGTCGGCGAGGTCAGCGAGGGCGCGGCCGCTGCGAGCAGGCGGGGCGGCCAGGGTACGGACGGCAGCCCGGCTTCGGCACCGCGCCGTGGCGGCTCCTCCGCCATGCCGAACAAGCACAACCCGGTCGCCTCGATCGCCATCCTCGGCTGCACCCGGCAGGTCCCCGGGCTGCTCGCTACCCTTGTCGCCGCCGGTGAGCAGGAGTATCAGCGCGCGGCCGGCGCGTGGCACGCGGAATGGGAGCCGCTGACGGCCCTGCTGCGGCTGACCGGGTCGGCTTCGAGCTGGGCGGCCGAACTGCTGTCCGGGCTCACCGTGGACACCCCGCGGATGGCCGCCAACCTGGCCGCGACCAAGGGCCTGCCGCTCGCGGAGAACCTCACCTCGCTGCTGGCCGGCCTCCTGGGCGCGGCCCAGGCGCACGACCTGGTGGCCGAAGCGGGTGATCGGGCCGTCAGCGCGGGGCTGCCGCTGCGCGACGTACTGCTTTCCGTGCCCAAGCTTGAGGACCGGCTGCTATCGGCCGGCATCACCGGTGAGCAGATCGATGCCGCGCTCGAGCCGGCCGGCTACCTGGGCGCGGCGGATGCCTTTACCGCCGCTGCTCTTGATGCCCACGAAACCCTGAACCTGCAGGAGCCGCAGCATGGATGACGGCGAGCGCGCCGAGCGCGGGATGAAGGTACGGCGTGAGGTGCTCGGGGACGAGCACGTGGACCGGGCGGTGTCGGCCATCACCCCGTTCACCGAGCCGTTCCAGGATTTCATCACGCGTTATGCCTGGGGAGAGATCTGGTCCAGGCCCGGGCTGTCCCGGCCGGAGCGGAGCCTGGTCACGCTGGCTGTCCTCGCCGCCCTGCAGCACGAGCAGGAACTGGCCATGCACGTCAGGGCCGCACTGCGCAACGGCCTCACGCCCGGACAGATCCAGGAGGTCTTGCTGCAGGTCGCGGTGTACGCGGGCGTCCCCGCCGCCAATCGGGCCTTCCCGATCGCGCAGCGCGTGCTCGCCGAAGCCGCCCAAGCCGTCGAAGCCTCCCGAGCCGCCGAAGCCGCCGACCCTCCCGACGACCCTGAGGACCCCGAGGCTGGATAGGCAAGGTGGTTGCTTAGGCGGGAAAAGTCCGCATCTTCCGGGCGCCCGCGCCTTGCGAACCTCACACGGCTAGCTGCGTAGTTACCCATGAGCCGTGACCTTTCGTCCGACATGCGAACAACTGTCCACATGGCGGCCAGTCAGGGTATCGTTAGCGTAGGCCAGCAGACGGGAGAAAAATGGCGGAAATCGTCTCACTCGCCGAAGCCGTTGAGCGGGCTATCCATGACGGGGACGCCGTCGCCATGGAGGGATTCACCCACCTTATCCCGTTCGCCGCCGGGCATGAGGTGATCCGGCAGAGGCGCCGTGACCTGACCCTGATCAGGATGACGCCCGACCTGATTTACGACCAGCTCATCGGCGCGGGCTGCGTGCGCAAGCTTATCTTCTCCTGGGGCGGCAATCCCGGTGTCGGCTCGCTGCACCGGTTCCGGGACGCGGTGGAGCATTCCTGGCCCGCCGCCCTCGAGCTGGAAGAGCACAGCCACGCGGGGATGGCGAACCGCTACGTTGCCGGGGCCTCGGGCCTGCCGTTCGCCGTCTTGCGCGGCTATAACGGCACCGACCTCTATCGGCTGGAAACCCTCAGCGGAGCGCTGGGCTCGGCGCCGACGATAAAGCCGATCACCTGCCCCTTCACCGGCGAGACGCTGACCGCCGTGTCGGCTATCCGCCCCGACGTGACGGTCATTCATGCTCAGCGCGCGGACCGGTCGGGCAACGTGCAGCTCTGGGGAATCACCGGAGTGCAAAAGGAAGCCGTGCTCGCGTCGCGGCGCTCGGTGGTCACGGTCGAGGAGATCGTCGACGAGCTTGACCCCCGCCCTGGGGCGGTAGTCCTGCCCGCCTGGACCGTGAGCTACGTAGCACCGGTAGCAGACGGCGCCCACCCGTCCTATGCGCTTGGCTACTCGGTCCGTGACAACGACTACTACGTATCCTGGGACGCCATCGGCCGTGACCGCGAAGCGTTCACAGGGTGGCTGGACGAGCACGTCTACTCGGCTGCGCGGCGGCTATGAACCCTCAAGCCGCTCAAGCCCCTCAGACCGCTCAGGTGGGCGTGCCGCCCGAGATCACCTACACCGCCGACGAGATAATGACCGTCTCCGCAGCCCGTGTGCTGCGGGACAGGATGACCTGCTTTGTCGGGATCGGGCTGCCCAGCGCCGCCGCGAACCTCGCGCGCGCAACGCACGCGCCGCGACTGGTACTGATCTATGAATCCGGAACGATCGGGGCCAAGCCCTCCCAGCTGCCGCTATCGATAGGCGACGGCATGCTGGCCGAGACGGCGGACGCCGTCGTGAGCGTCCCCGAGATCTTCAACTACTGGCTGCAGCCCGGCCGTATCGACGTCGGTTTCCTCGGCGCCGCCCAGATCGACAAGTTCGGCAACATCAACACGACCGTCATCGGCGGTGACTACCGCAACCCGAAGGTGCGCCTGCCCGGCGCCGGCGGCGCGCCCGAGATCGCCGCCTCGTGCCGGGAGGTGATCGTCGTGGTCAGGCAGGGCCGCCGGTCCTTCGTCGAGCATGTGGACTTCATTACCTCCGTCGGCTACGGGTCAGGCCCGGGAGAGCGCGAGCGGCTCGGCCTCACCGGCACCGGGCCCCAAAAGATCATCACCGACCTGGGGGTCCTCGAGCCCGACCCGCAGACGCTCGAATTCACCATGACCGGGTTGTACCCGGGCGTCTCCGCCTTGGTCGCGAAAGAGCGAACCGGCTGGGACCTGGCCATCGCCGCCGAGCCGGAAATCATCGCCGCGCCAACCCCAGCGGAGCTTGCGGCTCTGCGGCGGTTCCAAGGCACTCGATCAAGGAGTCATCAGTGACGGCTGACGTAACGACGTCCCTGACCGTACCGGACGCCGGCAAGCTGGTCTTGCCGTCTTATGAGAGTCCCGCGGGCCTGCACCCGCCGCTGGATTTCGAAGGCTACCGCTCGACCGCGCTGCGCCACCCGAAGCAGCCGCTGGTGCTGCTCCCGCACCGGCTGACCGAGGTGACGGGGCCGCTGCTCGGGGATGAGCTGATCGCCGGCACCGATTCCGACCTGACCACGCAGCATGCCGGCGAGCCGCAGGGTCAGCGGATCATCGTGGCCGGGCGGGTGCTGGACTCCGACGGGCGTCCGGTGCCCGACACCCTGGTCGAGATCTGGCAGACCAACGCGGCCGGCCGCTACCGGCACTGGCGCGAGCACCACCCGGCCCCGCTTGACCCGAACTTCGACGGGATCGGGCGGGCCATCACCGACGCGGGCGGCCGGTACCGGTTCATCACGATCCAGCCCGGCGCTTACCCGTGGGGGAACCACCCCAACGCGTGGCGCCCGGCGCACATTCACTTCTCGCTGTTCGGCCGGGCGTTCACCCAGCGCCTGGTCACCCAGATGTACTTCCCCGGCGACCCCTTGCTGCCGATCGACCCGATCTTCAACTCGGTCCCCGACGAGAGGGCCAGGCAGCGGATGGTCGCCAGCTTCGACATCGAGCTGACCCAGCCCGAGTGGGCCCTCGGCTACAACTGGGACATCGTGCTGCGCGGCCGCGGCGCGACGGTCTTCGAGTGACCGGCCAAGACCGAGAGGGCGGAACGATCGAGTGCCAGGAATGACACCTTCCCAGACGGTGGGCCCGTACTTCTCGATGAGGCTGCCGTGGCCCGACGGCCCGTTCGTGGTGGCCGAGGACACCCCCGGGGCGATCACGATCATCGGGCGGCTCTACGACGGTGCGGGGAACATCATTCCCGATGGGCTGATCGAAACGTGGCAGGCCGGACCCGACGGGAGCTTCGCGCACCCGGACGACCCGCGCGGTGCCACCGCGGGCGGTTACTACGGCTTCCGCGGCTTCGGGCGGTGCCCGACCGCGCCGGACGGGTCCTATCGCATCGTCACGCTCAAGCCCGGGCCGCTGCCCACCCCTGACGGCAGCATCGAGGCGCCCCACCTGGACGTGTCCGTCTTCGCGCGCGGCCTGCTCGACCGGGTCGTGACCAGGATGTACTTCCCCGACGAGCGCACCGCCAACGCCGCGGACCCGGTCCTGTGTTCCATCGCCGAGCCGTCGCGACGCGCCACGCTCATCGCCGTGCCCGAGCCTGAGGGCCAGCTCAAGTTCGACATCAGGCTGCAGGGCGAGCGCGAGACGGTCTTCTTTGACATCTGAACTTGACGCAATTAGGGCTAGGACCCGTCGAGCCAGGCACCGTTCGGCATAGAAAGGAGGAAGGTCCGTCTGTGCCGAGGCTTGGAGGAAACCGTGCTGCCCTGGTCTGCCGATCTCGCTGGCCGTATCGACGAGCGTGTCATCAGCAGCGAGATGCTGCGGGGCAACCCGCTCGGTGACCCGCACGAGCGTCCGATCTCGGTGTACCTGCCGCCCGGATATGACGACGAGCCTCACCGCGGCTACCCGGCCGTGTACGTGATCCAGGGCTACACCGGGCACGTGGCCATGTGGCGGAACCGGTCACCGTACCGGCTGCCCTTTCCCGAGGCGGCCGACGCCGTGTTCGCCAGCGGCGAAGCCCCTCCGGCGATCGTGGTGTACGTCGACGCGTGGACGAGCTACGGTGGCAGCCAGTTCGTCGACTCGCCGGGCACAGGCAGGTACCACTCCTACCTCTGCGACGAGGTCGTGCCCTGGGTGGACGCGCGGTACCGTACGCTGCCCGAGGCCGCGTTCCGGGCGATTATGGGCAAGTCGAGCGGTGGGTTCGGCGCGATGATCACGCCCATGCTCCGGCCCGACTTGTTCGGCGCCCTGGCCACGCACGCCGGCGACACGCTGTACGAGTACTGCTACATACCCGAGTTCGCCACCGCCGCCAGGTACCTGCGCCGCTACGACGGCGACATCTGGCGCTGGTGGCAGGACTTTTCCGCCCGGGTCGCCTTCACCAAGGAAGAAGACATATCGCTGCTCAGCCTGCTCGGCGTGGCCGCATGCTTCTCCGCCCGCCAGGACGGTACCGTGGACCTGCCGTTCGATCCGGCCACCGGGGTGATCCGGCCGGACGTGTGGCAGCGCTGGCTGGACTGGGATCCGGTGCGGATGGTGCCGGCCCATGCGGAGGCTTTGCGGGGGCTGCGGGCGATCTGGATCGACGCCGGCACGAGGGACGAATACCATCTTGACCTCGGCGCCGGCGCGTTCCGTGCCGCGCTCAGGGACGCCGGGGTCGCCGATGACCTGGTACATTTCGAGCTCTTCGACGCCGGGCACGGGGGCATTGACTATCGCTACCCGATGTCACTCGCCTGGCTCTGCGGCCGGATGGCTAAGTGAGGCTACGCCCGAACATCGCCACGCAGAATCCGGAGCGCCACCTCCTCTTCACCTGTCCGATCGGTTGACGGCGCCGGCACCCCCCGATGTGCTGAACCGGGCGATTTCGCGAAGGCTGGCAGCGGCATGAGGCCCGGAAGGGGACGGTGAGCGGGCAGCCGACCTATGCCCCTTTTTCGCAACGTAATGCATTAGTCACGATCCGTGCAGGTATGCTCGATGACGGACAGCAGCGCCGCCGAACGTCACTGGTCGCAGTCAACCGCCGCAGCTATCCTGCTGGACAACGCCCCGAACGAACGGGCTGAGGACACGTTATGAAGAAGGTCATCGTCGCCACCGCCGGGCTAGCCATCGCCGGAATCAGCCTCAACAGCGACAGCAACTTCATCGCTGACCTAAACGCGAACGACCAGGGCGACGATCAGAGCATTGCGAATACGATCGGGACTTCCGGCAGCGAGACCGAGACGCTGTAGCCCACCGAAGCTGCTGGCTCGATGTATCACCTGTCGATCGAGGCGCAGGGCAACTGGACGGCCAAGATCACGCAGGCAGCATCGTGACCATGGCCAAGGCATCGTTACCATCACGGGTCTTGCCATCGCCGGACTTAATGTCGCGGCATGCGGTCCCGGAGCGAGCAACTCGTCGATGACAGCCCTGACCATCTTCCGTCCCGCTGCCTGGCACTAGCCATGTGACTCCCTCATTAACTGGTTCATCGTTCCGCCCTCCTTGACCTGCGCTTCTCAATAACAACACGGTAACCTGGGCGCTCGGTCAAGATCAAAACTCCCCGTGGCCAGGCTTTCCGGGTGCTGGCCGTTGACGGGTTAGTAGCGGCCAAGAGGCCTTCAGGGGCCGCGGCAATCTGGTAGTTTTCCCGCGTATCGGGAACGGGCCGAACCTTAAAACCTCGGAAGTGGAGAACGTTATGCGCAAGACCGGGTGGGCGGCGGCTGCCGGTCTCGGATCGCTGGCACTGTTGCTGACTGCATGCGGAGGATCATCGGGATCGTCGGCGAGCGGTACGGGTTCGACTCCGACCGCGACTTCCCAGGCGGCCGGACAGGCGACCAGTTCGGCGCTGAACGGGATTCAGCCGGGGGATGTCGTGCTCATCGTGCAGAAGTCTGCCATCGGCTATGTGCTCGCCGCGGCCAACGGCCAAGTCGTGTACACGTACGGGAAAGACACCAAGGGCGGTGCGCCGACGTGCACCGGCTCCTGCGCGACGACCTGGCCACCGCTGACGGGCAAGCCCTTGGCCAGCCAGGCTGACAAGCTGCCGGGCACACTCGGCACGGTCTCGGATCCGAACGGCGCCAAGCAGGTCACCTACAACGGCATGCCGCTGTACACCTTCAAGGGCGCCAAGGTCTTCACCACCGCCGGCAATGGCGTCGGTGGGGAGTGGCACGTGATCATGCTTTCCGAGAGCGACATCGTTACCGGCTGAGCTCACGCAGGCTCAAGCGTCCCCGTGCCGGTCACCGCGACGGCCCGGGGACGCTCAGCTCCTCGAAGGGCCAGGCGACAATGCGAGAGTCTGAGGTTCGGCGCGCGGACCGGGAGCTCCTCGGCGGCACGCTGCGAAGCCTGAGACGGCTGATCGGCGGGCGCGGCGGCGTCGAGCAGCTGCTGCACGGCGAGCCGCATCCGGGCAACGTGCTCACCACGAAGAACGGGCTGCTGTTCATAGACCTCGAGACGTGCTGCCGCGGGCCGGTCGAATTCTAGGAACCTGCCCAGCACCACAGTGGTCACATGGACCACGCAAGCAGCAAAAACGCAAAGACCGCTCCGGTTATCGTGGCGGATCCGGGCTCCGCGGCGGATCCGGTGCATCATGATCCCCCCGATCCACCACCAGGCCCGGATCCACCACCAAAGCCCGCTAGCGAATAGGGTGAACCGGACAAAAGGAATGCGCGGTGGCTGTAATCGGCCGATGGTGGACCCCCCTAGGAGGGGAGGCCGCCGTTACCGCGGGTTTGGCGTTCGGGCGTCGAGCAGCCCCGGCTCGCTGAGTTCGTGCGCTGACCATTCGTACAGCTGCTGCAGCCTGGGCACGATCACCCCGTAGTCGAGGAGACGGCCGAAACCGAGTTCGTCGGAAAGGTAGTCGCTGACGTTGCCGGTGAGCGGGTACTCGTCCGGGAGCACCCGAGACAGCTGGAGAAAGATCCCGGTCATCCCGAGCCTGGGGTCGCCGAGGAACGGAGCGAGCGGGCGCAGCCACCCCAGCGAGATCCGGGGCGCCGCGACCAGCGCGTGCGTGTAGAGGACGCGGCAGAGCACGACGTTCATGAAGAAGCGCTCGGCGACGCTCTCCGCCTCGGCCAGGTCGCGATAGTCGAGGTAGGCCGTGACCACGCTCGCGTTGTGGGCCCGGTACCAGGACCGGGCCGTCGGGTAGTCGGCGAACGACATCCAGTAGTCCACCGTCCGCGACGACGGCGGGCCGATCAGGTCGCCGCTCAGCGCCACCGACTCGCATCCGTCGCGCAGCAGGCGCTCGTTGACCGCTCGCCACCACGGGCTTCCTGGCCGTTCGCTGTCCGGCGGCTCGAGCACCCCGCGCCGGAGCTGCCATCGCATGAACGCCATCGCCGCGCGCCGGTACGGCAGGTGCCTGGGAGCCTGGCCGAACGGTCCGTGGTACAAGCGCGCGGCCAGTTCGAGCCGGGCTTCGGGCCGGTCGCGCACCGCGGCGATCTGCTGCGCTGCCCACTCAGTGGCCGAGGCGCCCGTCTCCACGCTTCGATTCTCCCATGCGGGCGCTAGACCTCGTAGGCGGCGCGCAGGCGGGCCTCGGCGGCGACCGGCGCGTGCACGTGGTCCAGGCCGAGCAGGGCCGCGCCGACGACCGGCGGCACGTCGATCACGCGGACCTGCGCCAGCGGGGCCGCCTGGGTGAGCTGGCCGGTGATGCCACTGATCAACTGCGGGTTCCGCGCGGTGATGACGCCCCCGCCGAGCACGACGGGGGTGGCCAGGCCGGTGAGGCCGAGCCGCCGCATCGCGGTGATGGCCATCACGGAGATCTCGTCGGTCAGCCGGCCCACCACGGTCCGGGCCACGTCATCGCCCGCCTCCGCCGCCCTGAGCAGCAACGGCGCGAGCCCGGTCAGGTCGTCTTCCCCGATCTTGCCCTTGTGGATCCCGAGCGTCACGTCCTCGACCGTCTCCACACCGAGGTGGCCGGTCAGGTAGCCGGCCAGCAGCGTGCCGGGGCCGCGGCCGTCCTCCGCGCGGGCCGCGTGCCAGAGGACCTCCAGACCGAGGCCGTAGCCGCCGCCCCAGTCCCCGGACGTCGTGCCCAGGGCCAGGAACCTGGTCACGCGGCCGTCCGGCCCCACGCCGACGCAGTTGATGCCCGCGCCGCAGACCACACCCACGCCCCAGTGCGGCCTCGCCTCGTCGGCCAGGCCGGTCCGCAAGATGGCGAACGTGTCGTTGACCACCGTGACCGTCGGCGTCCACCCCAGGGCCTGGATCGCGGCGGCGTGTTCCGCCTCTTCCTCCGGCAGATCCGCATTGGCCAGGCAGGCCACGGTGTGCCTCGCCACCCAGCCTGAGCGCGGGCCGCCGGCTTGCGTCGCCGCCTGCTTGACTACCGCGTCCAGGATCAGCATCACCTGGTCGACGCCGGTCTGGTGGGAGTTGATCCCCGGGCCGCGGGCGGAGGCCAGCAAGGTGCCGTCGTCGGCCACGAGGGCCACGTCGGTCTTGCTGTTGCCTCCGTCGATGGCCAGCACGGCGGCTTCGGGGGCCTCCGGCGCCGGCGGGGTCTTTGGGTCGGCGTCAGCCAAGGCCAGCCGCGCTGAGGGCGAAGGCCAGCAGGGAGTCGGCGGTGTAGTCGTCGGCGGGCTCCACCGACGGCCAGGAGACCACATTGTCCTCATAGGCGGCGGTCTTGGTGTTGAACGGTGCGAAGTTGCCCGCGCTGCAGGCGCGCATCCCGGAGACCGTGCCCAGGCCGACGAAGTTCGCCGGGCTGCTCGGGCCGTCGGTGGCCGCGCCGAGCTGGATGTTCCCGCTGCCGGTGAGCGAGCCCGCCAGGTTGGCGATCTCGCTCTGCATGCAGTGCGGGAACACCGTTCCCGCACCGACCACGAAGGAGCTGCCCCAGGCGTTGGCTCCGAGCGCGAAGTTCAGCTGCTGCTGGGCGAAGGCCTGGTACTGACCGGAGCCGCCGTACTCCTGGTAGAGCGCGTCGGTGATGAACAGGCCGAACGCGTGCGGCGCGGCGTCGGAGGGACCGACCTGGGTGCCGAGCGCGAACGGGTCGCCCTTGGCCCAGTCCTCGCCGGTGCGCAGCTGCGCGGCCATGTCGTTAAGCAGCGCCCGCGGGGCGATCACCGGCCTGAACCCGTCGGCCTGCGACGCCTGCCGCATCGCCTGCATAAGCTCGGCCTCGGCGACCGCGCCGTTGTCGTACAGGTTGAATGTGCCACCGTCCGCGGGGTGCCCCTGGGCGATATACGCCCGGGCCCAGCGGGCCGCGGTCGCCAGGTCCGCGCGCAGCTGCCCGGCCGGGGCGCCGGTTGCCTCATCTGCCAGCGCGATCTCGGCGGCGCCCCAAGCCATGTCGCTCTTCCACTCAGTGCCCGGGTAGTAGTCATTGGGGAACGCGGTGACGATCTGCCCGACGTCGGTGGTCTTCGCCATCGCGTAGACGCTCCGGGCCAGGCCGAGCATGTGCTGGGCCTGCGCCGGGTCCGTGCTCGCGTCAACCTGGGCCCCGAGGGCGAAGTCGGCGGCGAAGCGGCCGGCCAGGTCCGGGCTGACCGGCTGGCCGGGCGGGGCGGCCTCGAACACCGGCCGGTACTTGACGAAGTACGCGGTCGGGCCGGGGTTGCCGCCGGGCTTGACGTTCAGGCGGTCTTCTTGCTGGGGCAGGAACCAGAAGTTGTAGTCACCCTGGATCTGGCCTAGCGGGTACTTCGCGACCGGCGCGCTGCCGTTGCCGATGCCGACCTGCGCGTACAGGACCTTGAGGACGGGGTTCCACAGCTTGGTGATCCACTGCAGGCCGAACGTCGCCTCCGGCTGGAGCATCGGATAGCTGCCGGGGAAGTCGCGCGCCGCGATCAGCATGAGCGCGTCGGTGTAGCTCGCGGTGTAGGCGAACTTCTCGTACCCGCCGCCGGCGTCGAACCAGCCCCCGGACACGTCCACCGGCCCGCCGACCTTCTTCAGCGTGCCGAGCAGGTTGTCGTCGCTGTCGTAGGCCGGGTCCGCGTAGACGTAAGCGTTCTCGTCGGTCAGGTTGGCGGGCCGGCGGCCAAGCACAGCGGAGTCGACGTCCGGCCCGTCCCGCTCGGAGGTGAAATACTGCACGGCGTTGTCTACCAGCTGCCGGTACAGCTGCGATCCGTCCCCGATGATGAACGTGGGGGAGACCGCGGCGGCGGGGGACAGCAGCTTGACCTGGTATCGCCCCGCGGCGCGCACGCCGGAGAAGCTGAGCTCGTAGACAGCCCGGTAGCCGGAGTTCCACGAGCCCAGGTCGTCGGTGGACGTGCCGCGGTAGGCGACGCCATAGGGCGTGGTGACCTCGAAGCTCACCCGGCTCACCGGCCGGGCCAGCATCGCGAAGGCTACCTTGGAGCTCGACGCGGTGTAACCCACCTGGTTGACCCGGACCACGGGCGGACGATCTTGAGTCGTCGGGGCCCCCTGGGCCGCCCCGGGCTGAAGCAGCGCCACGCCGGCCGCGACGGCGACCC
>Ga0302181_10000656_pt1 | contig 27450 bp, 23 predicted proteins | sample I_Palsa_E3_3_FD_198786 | JGI IMG/M metagenome (GOLD analysis project Ga0302181, IMG submission 198786) | Peat permafrost microbial communities from Stordalen Mire near Abisko, Sweden - I_Palsa_E3_3 | ecosystem: Environmental > Terrestrial > Soil > Palsa > Peat permafrost | place: Sweden...
GGCCGGGCTTCCCGCGTCGTCGGTCGCTTGCTGTCCAGACCCGCCATAGATGCTCCAAGCAGCACAGCGTGGAGGCCCCATCCTGAGTGCGTAGACGAACGACCTCCTTGCGACCTTGAGGATAGACACCGATCACGGGTGTGGGACGTCCGTCAGACCCGATCACGAGATCCCCAATCCTCAGGCTTCCGATCTGTTGAAAGCCGGAGGGGGTGAGCACGCCGGTGGAAATCGGCTGCGCTCGCCCGCGCATGAACGCGAGCGGCGCGATCTCGATCACGCCGCGCTCGAGGTACTGCGAGACCCGCTCTGGGTCGAGCATGTCGTGCAGCGCGTCGAACAGGGGGCGCAGGTAAGGATCGACCTTCGCCATCAGATCGCCCGGCAGGAAGCCAAGCCGCTCGCCAGCCTCTACCGCCGGGCGCGTGAGGATGATGCGGTTGACCTCGTGGCGTGCCAGCGCGGCGGCGGCCATCGCCACCGCTAGGAATGTCTTCCCGGTGCCCGCGGGCCCCACCCCGAAGGTGATCGTGCTCGAGCGAATCGAGTCGACGTAACGCTTCTGGTTGACCGTCTTGGGCGCCACGCGCAGGCCGCGATGCTGCCAGAGCACATCCTCCAGTACCCGTGCGGGGGACTCGTGCGCTTCCAGCGCGCCCGTCACTGCGGCGATCGTCTCGGCGTCCAGATGGTGGCCGCGCTCGATCAGCTTCGCCAGCTCGCGCACGACGTGCTCGCCGGCGCGCGTCTCGTGCTCCTCACCGTCGAACGTGATCAGGTTCCCGCGCAGGAACACCCCGCACTGCAGCTGCTCCTCCAACGCGCGCAGCACCGCGTCCTGACTGCCCGCCAGCTCGGCGGCGACCTCATTCGACAGCTCGATCTGCGACCTCATCCCTGCAGTGCGCCTCGCACGAGCGCCGATACGCGCCTGCCGTCGGCGCGACCGTCGACGGCCGCCATCGCCTTGCCCATCGCGCGACCCATGTCCTTGACAGACTCCGCCCCGCTGTCGCGCACCGCCTGCTCCACAATCTCCTTGAGCTCCGCTTCGGAGAGCTCCGGCGGCAGGTAGCCGGCGATCAGCTCGCCTTCTGCCTCCTCACCACCGGCGCGGTCATCCTGCCCGGCATCGCGGTAGGCCTGCGCGGCCTCCAGGCGCCGTTTGCGCTCGCGGCGCAGTACCGCCAGATCATCATCAGACCCCTCCTTCGCGGCCTTCTGTAGCTCGGAGAGCACGAGTCGCAGCGCGCCGACCTTGTCCTTCTCACCAGCGCGCATCGCGCCGTGCAGATCGGTCTTCACCTGATCGAGTATCGCCATCTCAGATCAGGATACGCCGGTCAGCCGTCGTCGTCACCTTCCAGGGGCGTCGGATCGCCCAGGCGTCCCGGGGCGGAGGTGTCGCGACCGAACAGCAGCGCGACGTTCCAGTCCATCAGCAGGCGCAGCTTGCGCCCCATGCCGGGCATCAGCAGAAGGTGATAGGTCCTGGCGATGAACCAAGCCGGCAAACCATGCCAGCGCAGGCCAAGCGTGAGCGCGACCGCCTCGGTGTTGCCGAGCTCGGCAACGACTCCTTTGGTGTGGTATTTGAACGGCCGCACTCTGCCGTTGCCGAGCATCGCGGCCACGTTCCTGGCCACCAACCGCCCCTGGCGAATCGCATGCTGTGCGGTCGGAGGGCACGGCTGCCCTTTCCTCGCGGGATCGGGAACCGCGGCGCAGTCGCCGATCGCCCACACGTGCTCGTAACCCTCAACACGCATCGTGCGATCCACCAGCACCCGTCCGCTCTGATCTGACGGCAGACCCAGCTTGCCGACGGCGGGGCTGGGCTTCACCCCGGCTGTCCACACCACCGTGCGCGCGGAGATCCGCTCGCTATCCGACAGCGTCGCGTCGCGCCCGGTGATCTCTTTGACCGTGGTCTCCGTGCGAATCTCGACGCCGCGCGCGCGCAGCTCGCGCGCCGCGAACTCGGACAGCCCCTTTGGCACCTCCTGCATGATCCGGTCCTTCGCCTCCACCAGCACCCAGCGCATCCCCTGCGCGCGGCAGCGGGGATACAGATCGATCGCCTGGGCGGCGAAGTCCTGCAGCTCGGCCAGCCCCTCGACGCCCGCGTATCCCGCGCCGACAAATACAAACCCCAGGTACTCGGCACGCCTGGCGGGATCCTCGAGCGACTCGGCGATATCCATGCAGCTCAACACCCTGTTGCGCAGCGCGGTGGCATCCGACAGCGACTTGAAGCCGATCGCATGCTCGGCCAGACCTGGAATCGGCAGCGTGCGCGAGACCGACCCCAGCGCCACGATCAGTTGGTCGTAGCTCAGCTCGATCTGCTCTCCGTCGATTCGCCTCACACCGAGCGTGCTCGCAGCCGGGTCGCCTCCGGTCACCTCTCCGATGACCAGATCGGTATGTCGCAACTGCGAGCGCAGCGGAACAACCACGTGGCGCGGATCGAGCGTGGCGCCAGCAGCGCCGGGCAACAGTGGGGTGTAGAGCATGAAGTTGGCCTCGTTGACCAGCGTGACCTTCGCGCTGTTCGCCGGCAGCAGTCGCTCCAGCGCGCGGGCGGCGTAGAACCCGCCGAAGCCGCCACCCGCGATCACGATCCGCCAAGCCATCTTTCAGAGGCTAGAGCGGACATGCGGTCGAGACCAATGACACGAGGCGGGCAGCCAGCCAATATGGTGCGGGCCGTGAGCGTGCACTCTTCTCTATATACCGACGCCCTCGCTCCGTTCTTGGCGGAGGTGGAGCGTCTGCGCCCTACCGATGCAGAGGTCTTTGACGCCCACACGCATCTCGGCCTCGATGAGGATGGACGCTCGCTCACCCTGCCCCAGCTGCTCTCGCAGCTCGATGACGCGGGCGCGCGCAGAGCTTGCGTTTTCCCCCTGCACGACCCCGAGCGCACACCCGCCTACCGGGTGCCCAACGACCGTGTGCTCGCCTGGGCTGCAGAAAGCGAAGAGCGACTGATCCCCTTCTGCCGCCTGGATCCGGCCGAAGATCCCCTGGCTGAGGGCGAGCGCTGTCTCGCGGCCGGCGCGCGCGGCATCAAGCTGCACCCACGCGCCCAGGCCTTCGGGTTCGACAGTCCCGAGATGGAGGGCATCTTCGCGCTGGCCGAAGCAGCCCGGGTGCCGATCCTGATCCACGCCGGACGCGGCCTGCCGCCACTGGGGGATGAGCTCGTCGAGATCACGTTGCGCCACCCCGACGTGGTCCTGATCCTCGCCCACGGCGCGATCTGCGACCAGGGAATCATCACCTCGCGCTTGGCTGAGCACCCGGGCGTGCTTTACGACATCTCCTGCTTCTTCCCGCTCGACGTGATCGAGCTGCTCGCGCGTGCGCCAATCGAGCGCATCGTGTTCGCCTCCGATCCTCCCTACGGACTACCAGCTTCCTCGCTCTACATGGCGTTGCGCGTCGCCGCGCATGCCGGCCTCGACGAGACCGCTGTTCGCGGCCTGCTCGGCGGCACGATTGCCGGGCTCTTCGACGGCCACGGGCTGCCGCCTGTCACGGCCCCGCGCCGGGGTCCCTCAATCACGCTCTCCGGTCGCCTTGCGCGGGTGTATGGGTATGGCAGCCTGGCAGGTCCCGCGATGTTCATGGGATCGGCCGAGCAAGCCCAGGCGATGCTCGACATGGCACTCGCAGCCTGCCGCGACCCCGAGCCGGGAGACGTCGGTGAGGCGCTCGAGACGATCGAGGCGGCTTTGAGCGCCGCCGGTGCTCTGCTTGCACTCCAGAGCGAGGACGGCATGCGCGCGGCGATCGATCTGGTCTACCGCGCGAGCATACGCGCCGCCACCGAGCTGCCCGATCGCCTCTGATCCTCACGCCTCACCGGTCGTAAGCCACACCACCGCCCACTCACCGCGCTCGCGCCGTTCGCGCTCGCGCATGCCGAGACCCTCGCCGAACGCCTCCACCACCTCGTCGGCCTGGTCCTTCAACAGTCCGCCAGCCAGGAGATGTGCCGGGACACGAGGCATCCCGCGCGCCAGATCGAGCAGCAGGGGACGCAGCAGGTTCGCCACCACGACAAGCGATCCCGCCAGTCCGTCCGCCGGATCGCTGTCCGCGTCCCGCTCCAGCCACGGCAGCGCCTGCTTGCGCAAGTCAAAGCGACGCACCTCGATCTCCACCCCGTTCACACGCGCGTTCTCCTCCGCGGCCGCGACGCTCTCGCGCTCGTGGTCGAGGCCGAGCACCGGTGCGAACCCCAGGCGCGCGGCCACAATCGCCAGCACCCCCGAACCTGTGCCGACATCCAGCAGGGGCCCCGGCCGGTCTTCGAGCGCCGCCAGCTCAAGTATCAGCTCCAGACACAGGCGGGTGGTGGCATGGGCGCCGGTCCCGAACGCCTGCCCGGGGTCGATCACGATCTCCTCGGTGCCCTCCCGATCGCTGGGTGACTCCCACGGGGGCCGCACATGCAGGGCGGGAACGGGACTTCCCCGCGGCGGCTCGATCAGAATGGGGCGATGAAAGCGCTTCCAGCGCTCTGACCAATCGTCGGCGACCTCAGTGCTGGAGACCTCCACTGGCGTATCGCCCACAGCAGCATTCAGATCGGGGAGCTCGGGCAGCTCCCCCGGTGCCCCATACACGGCGTACTCGATCGTCTCCTGACCGATCTCCACCTCCTCCACGCCGTCCGGCGCGAGCTCCAACAGCTCCGCCAGGACGATCTCCGCATCCTCGCGCCGCGCGCGGACCGCAAGTCGAATCACGCGCCATCGCCGCGCAGCGTGCGGCGCAGCTTGGCGAACATCGATTCATCCGAGCGCAGGTTCTCCGCCGTGAGCGTGCCGTTCAGTCGCTCCAGCAGCTCACGTTGCTCCTCGCTGAGGCGGCGCGGGATCATGACGTTGACCACCATGCGCAGGTCTCCGCGCCGGCCACGACGCAGACCCGGCATCCCCTCGCCTCGCAGCGTCAGCACTTCGCCCGGCTGGGTACCGGGCGGCACCTCGACCGAGGCCATGCCCTCGAGCGTGGGGGTTTGCAGCGTCGCGCCGAGCGCCGCAAGCGGAGCCGCGACATCCAGCGCCGCGATCAGATCGTCGCCTTCGCGCACGAACCGCTCGTCCTCACGCACCCTCACGAGCACGTAGAGATCGCCAGCGGGAGCGCCCGCCTCGCCGGCGTGCCCGCGCTCGGAGAGCCGGATGCGCTGAGAGTCGGCGATCCCCGCCGGCACGTCGACCTCGAGCTCACGCCGCGCCGTCTTGCGTCCGCGGCCGCGACACTCACGGCACGGCTGCTTGGGCACGCGGCCGTCACCGTGGCAGACATCGCAGAGAACCGTGCGCGCCATTTGCCCAAACGGCGTCCTGGTCACCGCCTGCAGCTGTCCGTGCCCTGCGCAGCGCTCGCAGGTCTCGATCGGCGTGCCCGGCTCGGCGCCGTTGCCGTGGCAATGCTCACAGCGCTCGACCGCCTCGTAGGTGACCTGCACCTTCGTGCCCTTCGCCGCCTCGACCAAGTCGATCTCGACCGCCACCGCCAGATCGCCGCCGGCCGCCGGACCGGCACGTCCGCCGAACGCGCCCCCGCCACCACCCCCGAAGAACGTCTCGAACAGATCGCTGATCGAGCCGAACCCATCGAAGTTGGGGGCATAGCCGCCCGAGCGCAGGCCCTCGTGGCCGTAGCGGTCATATGTCGCCCGCCGCTCGGGGTCGGAAAGGATCTCGTTGGCCTCGGCGGCCTCCTTGAACTTCTCCTCGGCCTGCGGGTCATGCGCGTTGACGTCGGGGTGCAGCTCCATCGCGAGCGCGCGAAAGGCTTTTTTGATCTGCTGCTCGTCGGCGTCGCGCTGAACGCCGAGTACCTCATAGGGATCGCGCGGGGTGGATGTCTGGCTCATGCTCTGGTGTCTTGGTGGTGCTCAAACATCGCGGAATCCAAGTCAGTTCTCGGCGTAGGCATCTTCGACGAAGCGCGTCAGCTCGTGCGCCGCCTCGCGCACGGTGACGATCGCACCGGCATAGTCCATCCGTACCGGCCCAATCACCGATACCGCGCCCAGGTTACGTCCCCCAACCCCGTAGCCGGTCGCGACCAGCGCGAGGGAGCGCATCGCGGGGATCTCGTTCTCCTGCCCGATCCTCACGTACACCCCAGATTCGCCGAGCACCGCCCGCAACACTCCCAGCAGCGCGACGCGACGCTCGAGCAGGCTCATCAGCTCGTTGATCTGCACTGTGTCCTGGATCTGCCCGGCCGCGAACAGCCGCGCGGTTCCATCGACATACAAAGCGTCCTCCGCCTCGTAGGAAACCTCGCTGAAGGCCGCGGCCAGGCGCGCGAGGAAGGCCAGCTCCGTAGTCGAGAGGCTCGGATCGACCATACGCTGGTTGAGCATCCGCGCCCGGAGACCCAGGCCGACGAGCCGCTCGTTCAGGTACTCCCCCGCCCACGCCACAAGGCCCGGATCGACGGCGTGCTCGAACGTCACGAGCATCTTCGACACACCACCCGTTGAGGTGATGATCACCACCATCACCACCTGCGGCTGCAGCGCCAGCACCTCGATGCGCCTGATCGTGGCGGTGTGCATCGCCGGAGCGGAGACCACGGCCAGCAGGTTGGTGACCTGCGACAGCGTCTCGGTGGTCGCGCGCATCGCCTCCTCCACTTCACTGCGGATCAGCGACAGCTCCAGTCGCCGTGCCGGCACAAGCCCTTTCCCGGAGGCGAGCATGCGATCGACCACATAGCGTTGACCCGCGTCCGTGGGGACGCGGCCCGCCGAGACGTGCGGATGGGCCAGCAGGCCGTGCTCCTCGAGCAGCGCCAGCTCATTTCGCACGGTGGAAGGCCCGCAATCGAGCTCCGTATCAGCGGCAAGGGACCTCGACGCCACCGGTTGCCCGGTCCGCAAGTAATCGTCCACCACCTTGCACAGGATTAGCTCCTGTCTGGGAGTCAGCACGGATTTGATTCTAGGAGCCGCAGTGGCAGGCTCATGGAGCGCCCGATCTTCGGGATGCCCATGACGTGGCGGACGGGGCGGTCCATGCAAGCACCAGTGCCTATGCGACCTGGAGCTCCGCCTCGGCGTTGCGAATGATCTGCTTGCCGGCCTGCTCGGCGACGGTGTCGACGATCACTTTGCCCTCGCCCGCCTCGCGCACCGTGCCACTGACGAGCACCTCCTGCTCGGGTACGCCCATGCCGCGAAACTGCACGACGAGACGCTTCAGATGCTCGGGGCCGCCGGCCGCCTCGGTCTGCGCGCGGGCGACCTGCGCCATCGTCCACAGGCCATGCAGGATCCGCCCGGGCAGGCCGACCGCTTTGGCGAAGTCCTCGTCGATGTGGATCGGGTTGAAGTCGCCGGAGGCGCCGGCATAACGAGCGGTGAGGTACTTGTCCGGGGTGACCCTCACCTCGGGAATCTGCGCTCCTACCGATAGATCCGCCATCTCAGATCACACTCCTCGCACGATGTTCGTCCATGTTCCACGGCACACCTGCTCGCCGCGCTGATTCCTCGAGACGGACTCGAACACGTAGTACCCGCGACCGTCGCTCTCGTGGATGTCCTTCACGCTCGCGACCGTCGTGATCTCGTCGCCCGCCACAACCAGCGGCCCCCACTCGAACTCCTGGCCGCCGTGCACCATCATCGCGAAGTTCAGCTCGATCTCGGGATCGAAGATCGGCGGTCCGACCGACGGGGCGCTGTAGACGACGGCGAACATCGGCGGCGCCACGACGTCGGCATAGCCGGCCGCGCGGGCCGCTTCGACGTCGAGGTGGACTGGGTTGGTCTCACCGACCGCCCGGGCGTACTCCTTGATCTTCTCGCGACCGACCGCGTAGAGCGTTGGCTCATAGGTCTTGCCGACCGCCTGGCTGTTGACTGGCACCGGACTTTGCTCCTCATGCGCGGGGACGATTACGTGGTTGCTCAGGATGCCACGGCGCGCCAGTTTACGCGGCCGGCATACCGCGCGGCGTGCGGCTCAATGTCAGACGGGTGGAGGCGCCGTTTTGCGCCCCCACCGCTGCGTGAGCCGTGATGCGGCGGCGATCCGATCAGAAGATGAGACCGTCATCCTCGGCACCCGCGCCAACACCGACCAGCTCGCCGACCGATCCCTGATCGAGCTCCTCGCCGCCGAAGCTATCGCTCCGCTCGCCGTCTTGCGGCCGGTCCATCTCGGGGCGCCCGCTGGGACTGTCCAGGAACATGACCGTGTCGGCGACAACGCTCACCGTCTGGCGCTTCTGCTGGGCTGAGGTTTCCCATTCGCGCCATTGCAGCCGGCCATCGATCGCGACACGGCTGCCCTTGCGTGTGTAGCGGCCGACACTCTCCGCCATGCCGCCGAAGGCGCTCACGTCGAAGTAGTTGGGCGTGTCATGGTACTCGCCCTCGGTGTCGCGGCGAGCCGAGTTGCAGGCCACCCTGAGGCTGCACACGCTCGAGCCAGAGGGCAGCGTGCGCAACTCGGGGTCCTTGGTGAGACGCCCGATCAGAACGACTCGGTTGATGGTGAAGCTGGACATTTTGGGTCTCCGTTCATCGATGGTTGACCCCCCGTCGAAAAACCTACCCCGCGCTTGGGACGGTTCGCTCGCTCGGCCCTGCAGGGACCAAGTCAGATAGCTGTTACTTGAGCCTGTAGCCGACTCCTCGGACATTGATCACCCAGTGCCCACTCCCATCCATATCGAGCTTGCGACGCAGACGGCTGGCGTGACTGTCGACGGTGCGTGTGGCCGCACACGACCGGTATCCCCAGACCAAGCTCAACAGCTCCTGCTTGCCAAATACGCGGTCCGGGACACTGGCAAGCTGAACGAGCAACTCGTACTCCAGCCGGCGCAGATCGAGATGTTGGCCATGCAGAGTCGCCACGTGAGCCTGCAGGTCGATCGCAAGCGGCCCGACCTGGAGGCACCGTTCTTCACCGGGGATGCTCTCGCTGCGACGCAGAACCGCCCGCAAACGCGCCCGCAGCTCGAGATACCGAGCCGGGCGGGCGAGAAAGTCATCGGCCCCCGCCTCGAAGGCCCGCAGCATGTCCAGCTCGTGCGCTCGTGAGGAGACGACAATGACCGGCAGCTCATGTATCCACGGGGCGCGTTCCCGATTGGCCTCGCGAATCTCTCCGAGCAACTCCAGCCCGTCGCGCGGAGAGTCGAGATCGCCGATCACAGCCAGCTTCGGCACTCGCTCTGTAGCCAAGGCCCGGGCGTGTTCGGCGGTACGCGCCAGATCAGCGCGGAAGCCGTCCGCGGCGAGCTGTTCGACGAGCGCTTTGCCGATAACGGCATCGGCCTCGACCACGAGAATCGCCGCGGGTGCAGGGTCATAGCCGGTAAAGACACCGTGTCGCGGCACCCCCGGCACAGCGCTCACCCTTTGACCACCGGCGTGCACGGGCGCCAGGTGAGCATCCAGGGTCCCGACGCCCGATCTTATAGTCCGCTCTGACCACGCGGCCCGCCGCTTGGGAACTCGCTCGATGAGGGCGGCGTGGACGGTCATCCGAGCTCCACCTCGCGCGGGCTGATTCCCAGACCGCGGCGCGCGATCAGCGCCAGCACGTCGGTGTGGATCCACGGCGTTGGCGTGCTCTTGCCACTCTCCGGCGCGATCCCCAGACGTCGAGCCAGCCAGCTCGTCTCGCCGCTTTCCTTGCCCTTGGAGTCGTGTTTGACTTTCCCGCAACGCAGCGCGATTTCACTCATGCTCAGATCCTGCGCGGCGGCGGCGGCGAGCGCGGCCCGTCGCAGTCCCCGGTTGAGGACGATCTGGCTCGTTTCCATCCGCGCCTGCTCGGAGCGGAGCATCGCGACCGAGATCACCGGGTCATCGCGGTGCAGGGCAAGCGCTCTGTGCGTCAGCGTGCGCACCGGCTCATAGCTTTCGAGGCTTGCGATTGCCTCACGCACACTCACGGGCTCTGCCGACTCCCCTTCGGCGGAGGGCGAGTGTCGGTACCAGCGCAGCTCCCTGATCGACATCTCGGCAGAGCCGAGCTCCAACCGGTATGTGCGTCCATGCTTGTCGGTGAGCGCCGTCGTGCTCGGTGTCGCTTCCGCTTCGGAGTCCTGTTCTTCGTCCTGCGCAAACGGCACGACCTCGAGGTCCTCCGGTGTCACACGCCTGCACCAGTGGCCCACCGAATCCCGCAGGTAGTGCTCGCAGACGAGCGCGGCGTTCTCCGAAGGCTCGTCGGCGGCAAGATGCGCCACGAGACGAGAATCGCCGAGGGTGGTGGCGTCGCGGTCCACGACGAGCACGCTTCCCCGGGCTCCGGGCAGGGCGACCACCTCCCGAAGGCAAGCCTTGGGAGCGATGTAGCGGCCCAGTAGGCTGGTCTCGTCGTTCCCGGAGCCACGCTCGCCGCACGCAGACGGGGCGGCCTTCGGCCGTACGCCGACTGGTCCCGTTTGGGATGAGGCGCGGGTGATAGATGGCACACCGGCTTGTCCGGTTCGCGATCTGACGCGTGGTTCGGTACATACGTCGGCGGAGCCGGTCCGCGACGAGGGGCGAGCCTTCGGCCGAGTCGCTCGGCGTGCGGTGGACGGCGGGGGCGAGATGGTGAGGGTCATGGCTGGTCTCCTGGCCGGTCTGGTCCGGGCGGCTGCCCGAGGGACGTTGTGAGGAGGCCTTGTAGAAGCCGATCCAAGCGCCGTCAAGTGCCGACGCCCGGACGTGAGCGACGTTGCGCGGCAGTCCGAGATCCCCCCTTAGGGGGGGTCTCGGAAATCTTCTTTTGGCCGTGTCTCTCTCGTCAAAGTTGGCGCGAAAACGCTCACCATCGTGGGGATCATCGTCCAGGTGACGGCGATTATTCGCCGACCGTTGAGGAGACCCCGAGCAGATCCCGCGGCTCGGCCACGGCCTCCCGCGCCCGCGGATCGCCGTCCGCAACGGACACGCGCACGTCCGGGGGCAACCGGGGTACGCCGTACCCGCGCAGAAGCCCAACGTGTGCGTCTCGCTCGGCAACGAACGTGACTCCCTGCCGACCCGGGTACTCCCAATCGGCGGGGTACTCGCCGGCGTAGGCGCGGCAGGCGGTCAGAATCGCGTCGGCTCTGCGCGCGCACTCTCGGGCACGGGCGCGATCGCGGCACACGAACACAACCGACGGAGGCACCCCGAGGCGGCGGCCATAGCGGGTGGTGTGCACCGACCACCCCGCCAGGAGATGGTCATAGCGCTCGAGCTTGCCCGCCGCCCGACCGGTGGGTATACGGTCATCGAGCTCCACGAGCAGATCACTCACGGCGCCCACTTGCTCTGGCAGCTCGATCGTTACGTCGGGGCGCACCGTCTCAAAGCGCTCCACCGGCACCCTTACGCCCGTCGGATCGGTCCTCAAAAACTCGTGCGGTGAGCGTCCGCCCGGCAGTGTCAGGTCAGCCGGTCCGAGCGTCGTGCGCCCTCCCGGGGTCGAGCGCGATGGTGGCGACAGCACCGACTCCGCCGCTCCGCGCAGGGTGAGCGGCACGCCGTCCACCGCGTGCTCCAGCGCCAGCACCCAGCCGGTCACGTGCGCATCGTGGCGCGCCTGGCGCAGCAGCCGATCGCCCTGCACCGGGGCAGCCGGCGATGGCGGGGCGGACAGCGTGTCGACGTCCCCCTCCTCGAGCGCCGTCAGCCGGTCGTGGACATGCAACAGCTCGAGGCCCACGGCGGTGATCGCATAACACATCGGCACACCTCCCCCGTCACGACGATGGAACTGGAACCGCCGCACGAGTCCGGCATCCGATAGCCGCTTCAGGCGACGCTGCGTCGTCGTGGCCGCCCGGCTGGGATTGAACCGACGGTGGATCTGGCTGCTCAGTACGTGACGCATGCACGCCACGAGCGCGAGGATCTCCAGGTCGAGCGCCTCAGGCTCCAGCGACCGTGGCTGGAGTACCTGCTTGGCCCAGCGCACGCTGTACGCCCCATCGAGTTCGACGAGCTCGCGGTAGCTGTCCGGGGGTACTCCGGGGCCGCTCGAGTCCGCATCTGCCTGCTGCTGGATTGCGGGCTGCCGAGACCTGTTCGGCTCAGGCGTGGTTCGCTCGGTTGAGGGTGTGGCTCCCTGGGCTTGGGGTGTGGTTCGCTCGACTGAGGGTGTGACTCCCTGAGGCTGATTCTGCCCAGGCGCGATGCGCTCGGCTGAGGCTCGGTCGGGCTGCTTCTGCGCAGGTGTGGTTCGCTCGGCTGAAGCTCGCTCGGACCGACTCTCCGCAGGTGCAGCTGGTTGGGTCGAACCCGATTGAGCGTGCTCAGGCTTGCTGTCGCCGCCGCCCCGGCGCTCGCGATCCCAGTGTGGCTGGCGCAGGTCGGTGCGATAGTGCCCACCACGCTCGGCCTGGCGCGCGGCGTGCAGTGCCACCCGCTCGGCGTCGACGCGCAACGGGATCGTTTCGGCGACAAACGGAGACTGCCGACCCCCGGGGGTGCTCCAGCTGACGATCGCGTGGTGGCGAGGCAGATGCAGCCGCGCGTCGGGGTGGCCGAGCGTGGAGAGATGATCCATGCCCGGACGCACGGTGTCGGAGAACTCGGCCATCGTCAATTCGACGGCCGCTCGCGCATCGCGCACAGAGGCCGTCGCAAAGTACACCCGGTGGGCGAACAGCGCATCGAGCTGATCGCGAATCTCGCGTTCGGTCCACTGCGCCTCTGTCTGCCAGCACGCCACCGTCTCCAAGCCCGCGGAGCGCTTCAGCGCCATCGTTTCGGCGAAGCCGCGGTTGAGCACCAATGGCGCCTCGTCGACCTTCAGCGCGACCGCCACACGTTGTGCCTCCGCCACGAGATCCTGCTGACGAGCCAGCGCCGCGTCGAGCATGCCAACGAGCAGTTGCATCAGCACGGAGGTGTTCCCAGCTCCCATCGCCCCCAAAGCGCCCTTCACGACGAGCACCTCCTCCCCTGCTATCACCCGGTCGAAGTCGACTCTCAACGAATCGTTCAGCAGCACTCGCTTGATCGACTGCGAGTTCAGCAGTCGCGCGAGCTTGTTGACCGGAGCATCCAGCTTGGCGGTCGTCATGCTGCGCGCATCAGCCAGCTGTGCCGTGAGCTCGGCGGTGAAGAACTCAGAGATCTCCTTGAACTCCGGCAACGCCCTCACGCGGGCCCCGACACGACTGCGGTAGGAGTAACCCTCCTCGCCGACCGACAGCAGCCGGGCCGCGTCCCACAACGTAGATTCGCGGTTGTAGGCCAGCACCGCGATGATCGCGTTGCGCAGATACCGGTCCGACGACGCCCTGATGTCGCCGTCGTCAAAAAGATTCTTCAGCGCCGCCACCACGTAGTCGGCAATCACATCCGCCGGCGCATCCACCGCGAGCGGATTGAACCCACATGTCGGCTTAGAGAAGTCCAGCAGCGTGCACGTCCTCCCCTCTGGCACGAGGCTCACTGCCGCCTCGGCCGCGTCCCCCTTGGGGTCGAGCACGATCACCGCGCAGTGCTCTCTGCGCAGATCCTCGGCCACCGTGGCCACGAGATAGCTGGACTTGCCCTGCTCCACCGTGCCAGGCACCGCCGTGTTCTGCTTGCGCATCCCTGGATGGATCGACACCGGCCCCAGCGCATCGCGCAGCGTGCCAACCCCGTCCGCGGGACGCAGGATCGCCGGTGGCGCGGGCGCCACGGGCAAGACGCCGCGGGAGAAGGGAACAGTCGTGTAGTCGATCGACGGCAGATGCCAAATAGCCGCCAGCTCGGTGGAGGCGAACACCCCCTTGTGGAAAGACGGCAAGGGATTGCCCTCTCCGCGCTGCACGCGGCGGCTGTAGGAGCCGAACAGGCCGTGGCGCACGGTCGTTCCGCGCTCGACCAAGCGGTTCTCCTCCTCCTCGGCGCGCAACTCTGAGGCGATTCGCTCGCACTTCTCGCGATCGGGGGCGATCACGCGCAGATCGACGAAGAACAGCGGACGGTGCTGGACGTCCAAGCCACCGCGCAACTCGATGTCCTCGACCATCGACCGATCGCGCACCGGCAGGCTCAGATGATCTCTGCGCTCACGCGACAGACGCGCCTCGCGACGCTTGTACAGCCGCTTGGCGTGGCGCTCGAACATCGACGGCGTGGGCGTCATCACCACCTGAACGAACGCCTCGCTTGCGCAAGCGCCCATCACGGTCATCAGCCGGTTCATCGGAGGTTCGCGCTCGTGCTCGAAGCGGTCGAGCAGCTTCCCGCGCTGGATGAACTCCGCATGCTTCTTCAGCCGCAACACCGCAGGAGGCCGACCGGGCAGCCGCCGCTCCGCCACCAGCCGGCAGTTTGGGTAGGCCGTACGCAACGCGGCCTGCACCATCTCCTCCAATCCCACTGGGCATGTCACCGCCAGCCAGACCGCGCCCGAGCCCCCCACGCCACCCGCGTGGTGCACCTCCAGAGCCACCGATGGCTGACCCCGCAACAGCCGCCGCCACCAGCGACGCAACAGGCGTTTGTGCAGCGCCTCGAACATCGACACAACCGCTTCCGCGCTTGCCTTATCGGTGCGATATGTCTCCACTCGCATCCGCACATACCGTCGCCGTCGCCGAGCCACCCAGCGTGAGATTGCGACGATGGCTGCCGAGAGAAAGATCGTGAGAGCAACGAGCCTCGTCAGGAATACCCCGCCCGGCGCCCAACCCCAGACCGCGTTCACCTCTTCGGCGAGGGCATTCGGAAGCGAGTCGAGCGCAAAGTGTTCGGCACCTGTGGCCGTCGAGCGGCGCAATGGTGTGCTCACGGACGCCCTCTCCCCGTGGAGCGCAACGCCAGATACCGCGGACCCGGGCACCCGCAGCGCGGCCTTCAGGCCGCCGTCGAGCAGCCACCCGCTCAGGGCAAGGGCCACGAGAACGGCGAGCAGGCCCAGGGCTCGCCACAGCAGGAAGCGGAGCACCTCGTCTTCCTACTCCGACCGCGCGCGGCAAACGGGACAGTCGCTAGAGAAGTCCACGCACCCAACGAGACATAGTCGGAGCTACATATCCCAAGACCATGCTCGATGTAGACTCGCCACGATGACCTCGAAGCGGATCGAGCGCCAGATTGATGATGCGCTCCTAGCGACAGCGATGGGGGCAGGATTCCTCTACGTGCGCCGACGGGTTCGGCGTCTACTCTCCCGCGCCACGGTCGTTGCGGCTGCTGCCACCGCGACCGCCGCCGTGGGCGCGCTCGGGACGGCCGGCTTGGTGGCAGCTTGGCAGCGAAACCGCGCGCAGCGCTCCTAGTACCGCTACCGGGATTCGAACCCGGGTTTCCGCCATGAGAGGGCGGCGTCCTAGTCCCCTGGACGATAGCGGCGCGTGATCTACGGAGGCCGAGGCTAGCAAAGCGCTCGACATGAGCCCCCTTTCGGCGACCGGCCCCAGTCCTACCGGAGTGCCGCGCTCATGACCGATCGACTCAGCCTCGGGCCGGTGCGATATCTTCGCTTTCTCACGGCACGCGGCTGTGGCGGAATTGGTAGACGCGCACGGTTCAGGTCCGTGTCTGAGAAATCAGGTGGAGGTTCGAGTCCTCTCAGCCGCATCGCCTCGTGACCGAGCGCCAGTGACCGCATCCCGTGAGCGCCCTTCGGCGTAGACGACGATCGCTGGATCTGCGAAGCCGGCTTCCGCAAGTCGAGATCGGGCACGCCCCGCCGTGCTCGCGCGAGTGCGCTCACAGCAGGACTTCCAGCGACCTACGCAGCGCCGGCTCTGCTCCGGGGAAGTGCTTTGCCAGCTCGATCAGCTGCGCGGGGCTTCTCCCCGGCCGGCGCGTCCATCGCCGCAGCGCCTCCCACGCAACCTCGGGGCCTTGCAGATGGCGAGTCCGGACGATGTCGACAAGCGAGCGCTCCGCCGAATAGATGCCGATCGGGATGTGGGCGCCGACATCGAGCGTTTCCCGCCCCATCTCGAACGTGGGAGGGTCGAACTGATGCAGGCGGCAGGGCGCCTTCAGAACCGGCCGTGTGTTGCCACGCGGGATCGCGATGTCGATTGCGGCAGGGATCGAGTCGATCAGCCCGTGGCGGGCGAGCGCCGTCTCCAAGCAGAGCGTCGCGCTCCGAACGCGCTCAGCAATCTCGATCAAGTCCAGGGCGGCCTCCGGGGCATCGGCCCAACGGTAGACGCCGCCGCCCAAGGCGACAACCACACCTGTGTCGCGCAACCGATAGAGGCGGCCGTCGCTCAGGCCCGCCGCTCTGGCCTCGTGGTATCTGAACGTGTCGCCGAGAAGCTCCCGTGGATCGATCGTCATCAGCGGAGGAAATGATACTCACTAATGCGCTATATGAGTAGGACTACCTCTGCATCGCACATTAATACCCCTCGAGGACCGCGGATGGATCGATGGGCGCCGGGGTCTCGCCGGCCGGACGGTGGAGTAGGTATGTGGAGTTCATACCGTTCACCTTCTCCGCCGTCTATAAGACGAACGTGGCGTGAAAGTAGGAACATCCTAAGGACGACCAACGAAAGCAGACGAGGAGCGAAATGGACAGACCTATAAAGCGACGCTGGGAGATCTTGATCGGGCGCTACACCGCCAACCCGATGATGCGCGGCCTGTTCAAGCTCGGGATCACCCCTCCCGGAATGGCGCTCGTGGAGACGATCGGCCGGCGCTCGGGCGCCGTGCGACACACACCCGTCGCCTACACGCCCGGCGACGAGGACACGCTGTGGCTGATCGCCCAGCACGGCGAGCACGCCGGCTGGGTGCGCAACTTCCAGGCCAGCCCGCAGATCCGTGTGCGGTTGGGTCGCAACTGGCGCACGGGCACCGCGGAGTTGCTTCCCGATGACGACGTCAAAGCTCGGATCCGCACTTTCTCCGACAGCGCGTTTGGCCGTGCAGTCACCGCCGCGACGTTCCGCGCGCTCGAGAGCCAGCCGGTGACGGTACGGATTCAGCTCGAGGGCTGAGCAGTCTGAGCAGCATCCTCGACACTGTCTGGCACGGCCTCTCCAACGCCTTCCTGATGGCCTGGGCGGTGTGGTGGGCGCTGGTGCTCGGCTTCGCGATCTCCGCGATCGTCCAGGCCTGGGTCCCACGCGAGCGGATCCAGCGGGCCTTGGGCGGCGGCGGCTTTCGCCCGATCGCCGTGGCGACCGGCCTCGGGGCGGCCTCCTCGTCCTGCTCCTATGCGGCGATCGCGATCGCCAAGTCGCTGTTCCAGAAGGGCGCCTCGGCCGCCTCCGCGCTCGCCTTCCAGTTTGCCTCCACCAACCTCGTGGTCGAGCTCGGCGCCGTCATCTGGGTTCTGCTGGGTTGGCAGTTCACGCTCGCCGAGTTCGTCGGCGGCCTCGTTTTGATTGGAGTGATGACGTTGCTCCTACGCCTGTTCGTCTCCAGGCGGCTGGAGAAGGAAGCCCGTATCCACGCCCAGGCGGCCGACGAGGGTCACCAGCACCACTCGGCCGGCGGCGGGTCGCTCGGGATTCGCGAGCGGCTCACCTCGATCTCGGCCTGGTCGGACGTGGCGCACAACTTTCGCAACGACTGGTCGATGGTCTACAGGGAGACCATCGCCGGCTTCTTCCTGGCCGGGTTCATCGGGCTGCTTCCCAACTCCTTCTTCAACAGCCTGTTCCTAACCGACGCCCCCGCGCCGGTGCGGCTGCTCGAGAACGTGATCGTCGGCCCGATCGTCGCGATCCTCAGCTTCGTCTGCTCGGTCGGCAACATCCCCCTCGCCGCGGTGCTCTGGTCGGGCGGGATCGGCTTCGGAGGCGTGATCGCATTCATCTTCGCCGACCTGCTCGTGCTGCCGATTGTGGCGATCTACCGCAAGTACTACGGCACGCGCTTCACGGTGCGAATCGTCGCGCTGATGTTCGTCACGATCGTGATCGCGGCGCTCATCGTCAACGGGCTCTTCAGCGCCGCCGGTGAGATTCCGCAGACGCGTCCCTCACGCGCGGACATCTTCGGCTCGGTCGCGCTCAACTACAAGCTGTTCACGAACATCCTCGGCCTCGCCGTCTTCGCGGCGCTGTTCGCGCTGACGTCCCGCCGCGGCGCCACCGACCCCGTGTGCGGTATGCAGGTCGATCGCGCGAAGGCTGTGCGGGTCGAGCAAGGCGGTCAGACCCACTACCTCTGCTCAGAGCACTGCGCGCGGGCTTTCGCCGCGAAGACGTCGCGCCCGCCGGCATAACCCGACGGGCGCAGCGTTTACTCTCCAGATCTTCCGCGGCCTACAGCCCGCCATCGCGGCGACCGCGACGCTGCATCACCATGATCGAGCCACCGGCGGCGATCAACAGCAGCCCACCGCCGACCGTCCAGGTGAGATTGAAGCCCGTGAACGGCAGCGTGCTCGCTTTCGAGGGTTCCGTCGCCGTCGTCGGCGTGCTGCTCGTGGTCGCGGGCGAGGCCGTGCTTGACGGAGTCTTCGTCGATTTCGACGGCGACGTGCCATTCTTCGCCGAGGGAGTAACCGGGGTCGGCGGTGGTGTGTTGTATTTGCTCGTTTCGGTGCCAGTAGTCGCCAGGGCCGGCGCGACGGGCGCCAGGCCCAGTGCCAAGACGACCGGCAGGATCACGAGCCTGCGCCGTGCACGAGACGATCCGCTCCCCGTCGTTGCATTGGTTCGAGTCATGCCAACCTCCCGTTCGTGGTCTGATATGCCGCGCCCATTCAGGGCCTCCTGCGGCGATCTGCCCGCTGATTCTATTGGCAAAATGCCTTCTCTGCCAATGATTCGCCGTTTTCTCGCGGCTCCCTCCCGGAAACACGCCGGACAGCGACGATGTCTATCACCGATCGCGGTCGTCGTTCTGGAGTGCCACGTTCGAGTTCGTCAGACCCGCACGCGCCCTTCCAGCGTCCCCTCGGCCAGCTCCCCCCGCAGCACCTTCTTGTCGAACTTGCCGACGCTCGTCTTCGGGACCTCCCCGATAAACGCGAACTCGTCCGGCAACCACCATTTGGCGACGCGTCCGCTCAGGTGCTCGACGAGCTCCTGCGCACTTGTCTGCGCCCCCTCGCGCAGCACCACGCAGCACAGCGGGCGCTCGGCCCAGCGCTCGTCGGGCTTGGCGATCACCGCCGCCTCGACCACGTCGGGGTGGGTCATCACCTCGATCTCGAGCTCGACCGAGGAGATCCACTCGCCGCCGGACTTGATCACGTCCTTCGCGCGGTCGGTGATCTGCACCGAGCCCTCCCTGTCGACGGCGGCGATGTCGCCGGTGCGCAGCCAGCCGGCGTCGAACTTCTCGGGATCGTCCTCGTGGAAGTAGCGCGCGGCGATCCACGGCCCGCGCACCTCGATCTCGCCGGTCGACTCGCCGTCCCATTCGACCTCTGCGCCATCGTCTCCGATCAGTCGCAGCTCCACCCACGGCAGCGGCTTGCCCTGCCTGGCGCGTCCATCCCAGTAAGTGTCGTCATGCTCGGCGGACTCATCCGGGCGGGAATAGGTCGCCACCGGGCTCGTCTCGGTCATGCCCCAGGCCTGGAAGATGCGTACGCCGTGGCGCTCCTCGAAGTCCTTCATCAGCTGCTTCGGCACCGCCGATCCGCCACAGGCCGCGTTTTGGAGCGAGGTGAGGTCGACCTCGGGGTGCTCGTCGGCGTAGCGCAGCATGTCGGCGAAGATCGTCGGCACGCAGCCCATCAACGTCGGGCGCTCGGCCGCGATCAGCCGCGCCAGCGGCTCCGCTCCCAGGTTTCGGTCGGGCAGGATCAGGTCGGCGCCGGCGAGCGCCGCGCCGTGCGGCAGCCCCCAGGCGTTGGCGTGGAACATCGGCACGACCGCCAGCACCCTGTCGACGCTCGACAGGCCGAGCGCGTCCTTCATCAACGTCGCCGTCGAGTGCAAGCAGATCGAGCGATGTGAGTAGAGCACGCCCTTCGGGTTGCCGGTCGTGCCGCTCGTGTAACACAGTGCGGCCGCCTGGCGCTCGTCGATCTCCGGGTAGTCGAATGATTCGGGGCCCACCTCCGCCAGCAACTCCTCATAGTGCAGCACGTTCGGCAAGGTCGTCTGCCGGGCGCCTTCGACCTGGGTTGAATCTGCCGGGTGGGCGGGATCGGGGTGGGCGGGATCTCCCATCACGACGTAATGGCGAACGCCTCTCAGGCTCGGCGCGAGCTTCTCCAGGATCGGCGTCAGCGTCTCGTCGACGAAGATCACCTTGTCCTCGGCATGGTTGACGATGTAGGTGAGCTGCTCCTCGAACAGCCTGATGTTGAGCGTGTGCAGTACCGCCCCGACGCACGGAACCGCCATATACAGCTCGAAGTGGCTCTGGTTGTTCCAGGCGAAGGTCCCCACGCGGTCACCGGGCTCGATGCCGAGCTTGCCGAGCACGCGCGCAAGCCGATCTACGCGCTCCGCCACCTCACCGAACGTGGCGCGCTTCACCATGCCGGGCGCGCTCAGTGTCACGACTTCGGCGTCGGGGTGGCAGTCGCGCATCCGGCGGCGAATGTGATGCAGGTTCAGCGGGAAGTCGTCCTGCATCAGGCCCTGCAGCGGTTGGGTCATGCTCGCTTCACCCCTTGCTTTTGCTGTTTCGCTCGCGTGCTCTGCTCCCGTACACGCGTGTCCGTTCGCATGTGCCCTCCCGGATTCTCTCCCCGTGCCTGCATCCGCGGTCCCCGCCGGGGCGCCAGCTCGCCGTAGATCGCACGCGTGCGCCGCGCGATGTCCTCCCAGTCGAAGCTCAGCACGTGCTCGGAGGCCTCCGCCACCAGCCGGTCGCGCAGCTCATCGTCGACGAGCAATCGCTCGATCATCACGCCCAGGTGCTCGGCGTCGCCGCCGTTGAAGCGCAACCCCACGCGCTCACCCTCCGGCACGACCTCACGCAGGCCGCCGGTGTCGGCAACGATGCAGGGGCAGCCGGAGGCCATCGCCTCGAGCGCCACCAGCCCGAACGGCTCATAGATCGAGGGCACCACGCACAGGTCCGCGATCCGGTAGAGCGAATGCAGCGCGTCGTCGCCGATCCAGCCCAGGAACACGCCGTGCTTGCTCAGCCCCAATCGCTCCGCCTGGGCCTTCAGCTCGGCCTCGTGTGTGCCCGAGCCAGCGACCAGGAAGCGCACGTTCTCGACCCGCTCGATCACGCCCGGCAGGGCATCGAGCGCCAGTTGGAAGCCCTTCTCGTAGACCAGTCGCCCGACCAGCAGCACGAGCTTCTCCTCGGGCTTTGCGAACTCGCCCCGCAGCGCCTGCAAGTCGTCCACAGGCCGCAATTCATCCGGATCGATCCCATTTGGGATCACCGCAATCCGCCGCTCGTCGATGTCGAAGATGTCGGCGACATGGCCGCGCATGTAGTAGGAGCAAACGATCACCGCGTCCGCACGCTGGGCCATCCAGCGCTCGACGGAGTGGATGTGCGCCTGCGGCTCGTCCTGCACCCAGCCCTGGTGGCGCCCGTGCTCGGTCGCGTGGATCGTCGTCGCATAGCCCACACCCAGCCGCTCGGCGAGCGCGGCAGAGGCGTTTGCGACGAGCCAGTCGTGACCGTGCACGAGGTCGTAGTCGTGCTGCTCGGCGAGCTGGGCGCCTGCCGCAAGCATGTCCTCGTTCATATGCTCCACCCACGCGACGAAGCGGTCGAGGTCGCGCGGCCAGCTCGGCTCCCGTACGCGGTGGACGTTCACGCCACTGCGCTGTTCGACAGCCTGGGCGACTGGGCGCCCAGTCGGGAGAGCAGGCTCGACGGCCCCACGTGTGAGCACATCCACCGCGACTCCCTGCCGCACGAGCGCCTCGGCGAGCTTGCACACGTGCCGTGCCAGCCCCCCCTCGATCACGGGCGGGTACTCCCAGGAGAGGAGCAGCACGCGATTCTCGCTCATCCCAGCACCCTATCTCCCCCGGCCCTCCGCCGCCCTCGCGCGGTTTCTTACACGGCGATCAGCCCCAGCTCGTCCAGGCGGCGTGCGGCGTTCGACGCCCATGCCTGATGCTCAGTCATGCCGAGCACGCCCTCTCGCTCCAACCGCCGCAACGCTTCCCGCACGGTCTGCCGGCCGACCTCCGCTTGGTCGGATTCCAGCTCGGATTCCAGCTCGATCGCCAACTGCGCGTGGGACCACATCCGCTCGTGGTCATCGCGCAGCAGTTGCAGGACGATCGCTCGTTCGAGCTCCGCGTGAGCCGTGGCTCGCGACCCTTTCGATTCTCTGTCCATTGCAGCCAATCCCTTCGTGCCGGGCTTCTTCGTCCGAAGTCGCGCCGGGCCAACCGTTTTTCAGTCGATCGGACCATACAGACAGCTTGGAACGGTTCAGCGTGACGGACCCTTGCGAGCAGGCCTCTCCTCCGGCCTGGCCTACCCGCGGGCCGCCTGAACGGTTCGGCGTGGCGGATCGGCGCGACCCCGCCCGATCGATCCGTCCGTCCCATGTCGCAGGATGCCGGGCTCTTTGAGAACGCTCGCCAACCCGACATCCCTGCGCTCCTGGCAGCGTCTCGCGCTGGACCGGCTTTCCGGCTGGGAGGACGGCCCGTTTCTGGTCTCGGCGGCGCCGGGCGCCGGCAAGACGCGTCCCGCGCTCGAGCTGGCCAAGCGGTTGCTCACGTCCCAGACGGTCAGCCGGGTGGCGGTCCTGTGCCCCACGATGCCCCTGACCCGCCAGTGGGCGAGTGCCGCGGCGGCGCTCGGCGTGCAGCTGGCGCCCGATGCACCGGGACCGCGTCCGCCGCGCGACTTCGATGGCGTGGCTGTGACCTACGCGCGCGTGGCGAGCGACCCGCCAGGCTGGGCGAGAAAGGTCTCGCCAGACACCCTGGTGATCCTCGACGAGGCGCACCACCTCGGCGAGGATCTCGCGTGGGGCACCGGCTTCCAGCAGGCGTTCGCCGGAGCATCACGGCGGCTGCTGCTGTCGGGGACCCCGTTTCGCTCGGATGCCACACCGATCCCGGGCGTGCGCTACGACGCCGAGCGCCTGGCAATCCCCGACGTCTCCTACACCTACGCCGAGGCGGTCGCTGACGGGATCTGCCGGCCGGTGACGTTCGTGACGTTCGACGGCACGCTCTCGTGGCGCAGTGGCGAGGATGTGATCGAGTCCTCGTTCGAGACGGTCCTGAGCGCCCGTGAGGCGAGCCGCCGCTACCGCACCGCGATCTCGACCGAATTGCCCGACGGGCTGCCCCGGATCCTGCGCGAGGCCGACGCGAAGCTGCGCGCGCTGCGCGCCGAGGGCCATCGCGATGCGGGCGCGCTCGCGGTGGCCGCCGACGGTAGCCATGCGCGGCGGATCGCCAAGCTGCTCACCGAAGCGACCGGGCGGGCGCCAGTGGTCGTACTGCACACCGAGGCGCGCGCTTCGCGGAAGCTGGCCGCCTTCCGCGACTCGCGCGAGCCGTGGATCGTGGCGGTGAACATGGTCTCCGAGGGCGTGGACATACCAAGGCTGCGTGTCGGCGTTTATGCGACAGCGGCGAAAACGCCGCTGATCTTCCGCCAGATCGTCGGGCGCTTCGTACGCACGCTCCCTGGCCGGGAGCCCGCGCCGAGCTGGCTGTACCTGCCGGCGGACCCGGTTCTCTGCGGCCACGCGGCCGAGATCGAACATGAGCTGCGCCGCGCGCTGCGTGACCCGGATCTCGAGGAGGGCCTGGAGGAGCCATCCGAGCGCCGCGCGAGCGAGCCATCCGAGCACGCCAAGTTCGTCCCGCTGAGCGCCGAGTTCGCGCCCCAGATGACGCTGTTCGGGTCAGCCCAGAAAGCGCCGGCGAGCACCTCTACGCGCGTGCCGGCGCCCGAGCCCGCGCCCCCGGCGGCGTTCGAGCGGCGCGACGATCTACGCCAAGAGCGCAGCCGCCTCGTTGCCGACCTGCACCGCCGCGACGGACGCAGCCACCGTGAGATCAACGCCTGGCTGAACCGCGCCGTCGGCGTCGAGCGCGTGGAGGCGGCCACGATTCCCCAGCTCGAGCGCTCGGTGCAGGCGCTTGTCAAGGAGCTGACGCGGCGCAGTCGATCTCCCGCGTCCCGCTAGCCGGATCGACCGCGCCATGCGGATCGGCCCCGCCAGTCCGATCGGCCTCGCCAGGTGTCGAGGCCTCTGGCCGGATCGCCTTCCAGATCAGATCCTCAAAGGCCTTTCCGTCGAGCATCCGGAAGAGCACGGCGAGGTTCGCGTCGCTGCGAGCGAAGTACTCCGCGATCGTCTTGCGCTCGGCGTCGAGGGGGCGCTGCTCGAAGACCAAGGATGCTCGGCTGAGTTCGTCCTCATAGGCAGCCTGGAGGTTCGCTCGCGTGTCTGAGATCCAGCGATGGATCTCATCTGGCAGGTCGACGAGCAGTCCGTCGAGATCGTCGCCGTCGCGCATCGACTCCCAGATCTGCCGTGCGCTCACTTCGGTGATGATCCTGTGCAGGCGCAGATACTCGGCGAACTTGACCTTGACGCGCAGCCCAGACGCAAACGCGACGACGAAGCCCTCCCGGTTGCTCTCCTCTCGGGCCGCGAGGCTGTCTACGTCGAGTTGGCCGTGATGGGGCACGACGGGACCGGAGTAGCGCGGCAGCGGCTCATCCAAACCGGTCTCGTTGTTGATCGCGGCGAGCAACGTGAGATCGCGCCGGTCGCCGTAGTCGACGACGATCTTGTTGGCGGGGTAGACGATCTCAAACAGCGGCGTAACACCGTCCACCCGCTCGATCTCCTGCTCGCGGATCATCGCGGTCGCCTCGATTGCCTGCTCGCTTACGAAGTTGCCACGCGTGGCGATCCACGGCGAGCACTCCAGGTAGTAGAGGATGCCGAGGCTCCCGTCGAGCTTCTCGGTGACAACGAACGGCTCGGCCGGGAGGCTCACCGCCTCCGGGGTTCCGTAGTTGAAGAACTTCGGGAACGCCCGCGCCACGACATTGCCCGCCTGATCGAGTATCAGGCCACGACAGACGAGCGTCTCCGCCGTCCAGTGTTTCTCATACTGGGTCCTCTTGGTGTAGTTGTAGATCCACAGATCGGCATCCGGATGCCGTTGACTACGAAGCCATCCGTCTGCCACCAGGGCCTGCAGGCGCTCGCGATCGAATTGACTCATGCCGGCGCACAGGCTACTTCTTCTGTTTCGGCTTTTTGGCCTTCTGCACCATGACGGTGGCCGTATCGAGCGTTTTGCCGCCCGCGCTGACGGTCACCTTCGCCGTGAGCTTGCCGTACTTGGCGAGCAGCGCGCTTCCGGCCCCGTTGAGCTTGAACGTGAGCGTCTCTGACGCACCCGCCGCGAGCGAGGCGCCGCCGGTCGCGATCACGACCTGCCTTGTCTTGGCGGCCGACTTTTTCTTCTTGGCGCTGATCGCCGTGACCTTCGAGCCCTTCAGGTGCTCGGTCACGGTGGCCTGAACGGTCGCGGCACTACACGCGGCCCCGCCGGCCGGGCAGGAGAGCGTGACCGTGAGGTTGCCATGGCCGCCCGAGATCGAGCCTACCTGGGCGACTGGGGTAGGCGTCGGTGCCGGCCCCTTGACGCCGGTACCGGAGCCACTTGTCGAGCCACCGCCAGCCGCCGAGCCGCTGCCGGAGGGCGTCTCCGCGTAGATCACGCCGACAAAGGCCGGACTCGCTTCCTTGTTTGAGTAGTCGCCGCTGAAGTCATTGCCGACCGTGGCAAAGGTGCCCGTAAACTTCCCACCCGTGAGCGAGAAAGACTGGAACTCCTGGTTCACGGCCGGCAGAAAGCCGCCCACGAGCACCGGCAGCAGGGTACCGCCGGCGGTAAAAGTGCCCGGCCCATCACAGCAGGCACCGCTCATCTGGAAGGTTCCAAAGCTCGACGCGCTCGCGATCTCCGGTGCGACCGTGCCATCGCTTTCGTTGACGAACGAGGAGCCCTGGGCCAGGTACCACTGCGCGCCCGGATCGACCGTCACCAGCCCGTGATTGACCGTGCTCGTGCCGAACTGAAGCTCCTGGTTGAGCGTCCCGGAGCTGACCTGCACGCTTCCCTTCGCTTCGTTCGTCAGGCTCGATTGGAGTTCGTTCGGCCAGACGCTTTCCTTGACCTCTGAATCGATGTGGCCGTTGTTGACGATCGAGCCCTTGGCGATCGTCGCCGACCCGCCGGGCTTTTCGTGGTTGCCGGCATAGCTGCCTTCGGTCGCTTCGAGGATCAGCGTGCCCGTTTCGTTAATCGTTGCAACGCCGTTCAATTCCAGTTCCGTGAAGTTCGTGGCCTCGTTGCTCCTGGAGACGCTTGCCTGTCCAAGGATGTCGAGGGTCTGTGCCCCACTCGACCCTCCGAGCGTGAGCGACTTCACTTTGTCGCCGGCCTGCTCGGCGCCCGGGAGGTGTTCGTGCGAGATGAAGTAGGGCGCCAGCGTCACCGTGTAGGTACCGGGGACCGTGATACAGACTTCATCGGTGGTGAACGGCACTTCTCCGGTCGACCAGTCGGCCGCCGTGCCCCACGAGCCACTCACCGGGTTCTTCCACGAGTCGGTGCACGCTTGCGCGCTCGCGACCGAGGCCGTCAGAGCGCCGAGGGTCAAGAGACAGACGAGAGCCAAGCGGGTGCGGGTCACGATGATAAGTCCTTTCGGTTGCAGTCGATCCAGCTGACGAAGGCCTCAACACCTCCGTCCACGTTCCTCCAAGGCGACAGGCCACCCTACCCTGGCTCGGCCTCAGTCGCCTGCGTCGTCTCCTCCTGCACCCCCGTGCGCAACCCGATCATGCCCGCGATCGTCGCCGCCGCCATGATCGCCGCCATCACGTAGAGGACCGTCTGCGTCGCTTCGGCGAAGTCGAGCCGGATGAAGTGGGGAATCCGCGCGGCGCTGCCGCCGGCGCCTTGGGACTGTTGGGCGATGCTCGACGCGCGGGCATGCGCCTGGGCGCTCGTCAGACCCAGGTGCATGAGTGAGGTTGTGGTGTGCGAGCGCAGCTGCGAGACGAGGATCGAGCCGAGGATCGCCAATCCCAGGCTGGCGGCGTAGTTGCGGACCGTCTGGGTGATGCCCGACGCCTCGCCGTAGGAGAGCCGGGAGGCGCGGTTGACGGCGTCAGTCGAGGCCGGGCCCAGCATCATCCCCATGCCCGCCCCGGCGATGATGATGTACCACTGCTGGGTGCTGAAATCGAGGCCGGTTACCTTGCCGGCCCACAGGTAGAAGCCGACGGCTGAGATCGCGCAGCCGAGCACGACCGGGCGCTTGGCGCCGATCCGGTCGAGCATCCGCCCGCCGACCTGCGCGGCGATCACGAAGCCGATGAAGAAGTAGAGGATGTAGACGCCGGCGTTCGAAGGCGTCTTGCCGAGCGCGATCTGGGCGTACTCCGAGGCGAAGAAGAACACCGGGATGAACACGAGCATCGCGATCCCGAGCACGATGTTCTCGACCAGGAAGGGGCGGATCTTGAAGATGCGCACTTCGATCAGGGGCGACTCGGTGCGCAGCTGGACGAAGTAGAAGACGACCAGCAGCACCGCGCCGACGACTATGCA
>Ga0302181_10000657_pt1 | contig 27433 bp, 23 predicted proteins | sample I_Palsa_E3_3_FD_198786 | JGI IMG/M metagenome (GOLD analysis project Ga0302181, IMG submission 198786) | Peat permafrost microbial communities from Stordalen Mire near Abisko, Sweden - I_Palsa_E3_3 | ecosystem: Environmental > Terrestrial > Soil > Palsa > Peat permafrost | place: Sweden...
AAAGTTTCACGCACGATAAGAGTGCTCCGCGGAGTCAGGAGCACATTCGCTAGCGGGCCGTGATGCCACCATCGAAATTCTCGATCGACCGATCTGACCCCGCCAGGACACGACCTCTCATGCCGCGTTGAGAGCAAATTGAGCTTCTTCAGCCGGTGGTCCGGTCGATTCTGGTGTTCTCGTGCGTGACGCGGGAGTGTTGATGTTTAGCTATGGGTGGGTGCGGTAGCTGGGGTCTGTGATCAAGGCGGGCAGCAGCGGGAGATGACTACTGTGGTGGCCGCGTGTCGGTCTGGCGGCGGATCTGGCTCGGGCGGGGATGTGCTGGGGTCGTGGGCGGAGAAACTCAGCGGTCATGCAAGTAAGGGCGCACGCGGGGTGTTGCGGTTCGCGTTTTACGGGCGGGTGTCGACGGAGGACTGGCAGGATCCGGTGACGTCGCGGGCGCGGCAGCTGCAGCAGGCGGTGATGCTGGTTGCCGGGGCCGGGGTGATCACGGCGGAGTTCTTCGATACCGGGGAGTCCCGCGAGCTGCCGTGGGCACGGCGGCCGCTGGCCGGTGCCCTGGTGGCGCAGCTGGCGGATCCGGAGCGGGGCTGGGACGCGATCGTGATCGGGGAGTACGAGCGGGCGTTCTACGGGAACCAGTACGCGTCGATGGCGCCGCTGTTCGAGCATTACGGCGTCTCGCTGTGGATGCCCGAAGTGGGCGGGCGGGTGGACTGGCACGCCGAGGACCACGAGCAGACGATGGTGGCGCTGGGGCTGTCGTCCAAGCGGGAGATTACCCGGACCAGGATCCGGGTGCGGACCGCGATGGCCGCGCAGACGCTGGAGCAGGGCCGGTACCTGGGCGGCCGTCCGCCGTACGGGTACCGGCTCGCGGACGCGGGGCCGCACCCGAACAAGGCGCACGCGGCGTGGGGACGGCGGGCGCACCGGCTCGAGCCGGATCCGGTGACGGCGCCGGTCGTGTCGTGGATGTTCGGCCAGCGGCTGGCGGGGCATTCCGCGGCACGGATCACGAGGGCTTTGAATGATGCCGGGGTGCCGTGCCCGTCGGCGGCGGACCCCGGACGTAACCCGCATCGGGCCGGTGCGGGGTGGACGCTGCGGACGGTCGCGGCGATCCTGGCTAATCCCCGGTATACGGGGCGGCAGGTGTGGAACCGGCAGCCGTCGCAGGCGGTCCTGGTCGATCCGGCGAACACGACGCTGGGGCATAAGCAGGTGCAGCGGTGGAACCTGCCCGAGGGCTGGGTCATCTCGAAGCATCCCGCGCACGCCGCGCTGGTCAGCGAGGCCGACTTCATCGCTGCCCAGGACACCGCCGCGCCGCGCGGCCCGGCCGGGCCCGCGGTCCGCCGGTACCTGCTGGCCGGGCTCATCACATGCGGGCGGTGCGGGCGCCGGCTGGAATCAGCCTGGTCCTACGGCCGGGCTGCCTACCGCTGCCGCCACGGCTACACCAGCGCCGCCGTCCCCGATCCCGCCCGCCCGAAGAACGCCTATGTCCGCGAGGACCAGATCCTGCCGCACCTGGCCGCCCTCGCCATCCTGCTGGCCGGCCCCGCGGGGACACCCGCCCGAGGAAGCCTCAGCCGGGCAAAGCTGACCGGCCCCGCCGGCACGGCAGCGCTCATCGACCAGCTTCGCGCCGATGGCACCGTCCTCACCTACGACCCCGATGGCCGGACCCTGCGCGCTGGCGGTCACGGCGCGCCCTCGGTCACCATCGGCATGCACGCTGCTGGCACTCACTCACGCCAGGACAGGGAAAGGAGGACCGCCTAGAGAGAGCCGAGAAATAGAGCACCTGCCGCGGCCGGAGGCTGAGCGCGGGTGACGTCCGAGCATGCCCGTGAACGGCCGCTCATGGGGATTTGACGTGTCCGAGACTTGGTCCCCGCTCGTGGTGGTACATCCCCAAACGGGGGATCCATCACCAGTCCAAGCTAACACGGCAAGGGCCGGCCGGGCCCGCATTTCGCAGGCGAAAAGAGGCGGCGGCACCAGCCTGCCCGACCGGTCCAGGCATGTGACCTGCGGAAACGGCGAGGGCGGTGAGCCGGGACCAGGTCGCACGCAGGGCCGGGCCGGGCCGGGCCGCGGTAGCCGCAGCACGACGCTTAATCATCAGGGAAGCACGGTGACAGCCTCCCGCTGCTGCTCGCCAGTCCCCGCACCGCAGCCGCAGCCCCGTAAACCGGTCCCGATGACCTTGCCACCGAGTTGAACCTGTGGGTGCTGAAAACCTGTGTCACCTGGGCAGATGCTTTGGGAGAGCGCAGTCCCGTGTCCAGTGCCGGGCGAGCCGGTCTCGGGCCGTCCGGAGGTGCGATGATCTTCGGCTTGTGGGCTTGAAGCTGATCTTCCTTGCCATATCGAGTGCCATGTCGCTACTCAGGTTGTCGCGCCGGGAGGATTGGTGGAAGGACGCCGAGATCCTGATGCTGCGTCATCAGCTCGCTGTTGCCCTGCGCGAGCGGCCCCGGGCTGCTGCAGGGCTGACATGGCCGGACCGGGCGTGGCTGGCTCTGCTTGCCGGGACGCTGCCCATCGACCGGCTCGGTCGGATACGGCTGATCGTTACCCCGGCAACGCTCTTGCGCTGGCATCGTGACATCGTCCGCCGCCGTTGGGCGCGCCGGTCGCGGCGCGGCCGTTCAGGCAGGCCGCCGGTGCGCCGTGACGTCCGGTCGGTGGTGGTACGGCTGGCCCGGGAAAACGAATCATGGGGATACCGCCGGATCCACGGCGAGCTCGCCGGACTCGGCATCGCCGTGGCGCCGTCCACGGTCTGGCAGATCCTCAGGGACGCTGGCATCAGCCCGGCACCGCGCCGGGCCGGCCCGGGCTGGGCCGAATTCCTGCGGTCCCAGGCCCAGGCGATGCTGGCGCTGGACTTCTTCACCGCCGACCTGCTCAACGGCACGAAGGTCTACGTCCTGGCCGCCATCGAGCACGGCACCCGCCGCATCCGGATCCTCGGAGCCACCGGGCATCCGATCCAGTCGTGGGTAGTGCAGCAGGCCAGGAACCTCCTGATGGACCTGGAAGATGCAAAGACGAGCGTGAAGTTCGTCCTGCATGACCGGGACGCCAGCTTCACCACGGCGTTCGACGCCGTCTTCTAGGCCGCTGGCGCCAGGGTCGTCCGCTCCGCTATTCAGGCGCCCCGAATGAACTCGATCATGGAACGCTGGATAGGCAGTTGCCGCCGTGAGCTGCTGGACCGGACCCTGGCTTGGAACCAGCGCCACCTGATGACCGTCCTGCGCGAGTACGAGGATTTCTACAACACGCACCGGCCACACCGCACCCTGAACCAGGCCGCGCCGCTGCGCCCGCTGCCAGATGATGTCACCGACCTTGACCACATCCGCGTCCAGCGGCGCGACCGCGTCGGAGGCGTGATCCATGAGTATCGCCTGGTGGCATAGGTTTTCGGCACCCACAGGTCCTGACCCGCTGCGTCGGCAGACGCTTGTCTGTCGGGACTGGTGCCCCCGAAGGCTTGGCTCGAGCCTGCGCAGAAGGCCCGACCCGGTCGAACCTCGCCGCAGCGTTCGCTCTCGCTTCGTCGCCTAACCGGCGGCCCTGGCTTACATCGTGCACCGGACCTTGGCCGGGGCGGTCGAGGGAACGCGGCAGGGGTACCGGACCACCCGGACCGAGCTGGGCGAGGCCGTCCCGCCCCACGTGGTTGACGCGGCCCCGGAGGCCTACCGGACTGAGGGCTACCGGCTGGTCGAGACAGCCAAGGCGGCCGGGCTGATAGAGCGCGCCCTGAGGGGCCAGGTGCCCTAAACCGGCACCGGCGTGCTGGCCGCCCGGCGGCGGACCTCGGCCAGCGCGAGGCGGACCAGTTTGGCGTGCAGCTCGCGCTTAGCCGCCCAGCCCTCCGTGCCTTCCGCACCCAGGCGGGAAAGCCAGTCCGCAGACTCCGCGTCCATATGCGCGCCGGGCCGTCTCGCAGGTTTCACACCTGGCACGCTACCGCCAGGTCCAGCCGGCCCGGCCCCACCCATGACACCTGCCCCGCAGAGCGGCCAGGGAGGCACCACGGGCACTCATGGCTCGCGCCACTCGCGCCGGGGACTGGGAGGTTCATTTTTGGCCCGGCTGGTTGAACAGGCCCGGAGTGGCGCCTGCACCCTGCCTTGCTGGGTCACTCGCTCGCCTGGCCTTCGTCGTTCGCCGAACCGTTGCCAGGGCGGTTAAGGGACCCTGCGGGGATACCAGACCGTTCAGACCGAGCTCAGCGAAAACCATCTGACCGCACGTGGTCGACGCGGCCCTCGGGGCTTACCGGGCTGAGGGTTCCGGCTGGCTAAAGCAGCCGAAGCGGCCCGCCTGCGGAGCGCGCCCTGCGCGGCGAGTTCCATTGAACATACAGGTACACCACAGATCGCCGGGCTGCCGGTGACCAGTGGTTCGACTGGGACACCGAGGGCGTCAGGGTTACCCTCCCGGCACGAGGCGTTAGGTGCCCGGGATTGACGGCTTGTGTTTCCAGGCGCTTATCACCAGCGGTGCCATAGCGGTGGTGTCCGGCCGATCCGCCGCCTCGGCTAGCTCGGCAAGGAATGCCTCACCGGCAGCCTCGGTAGTCAGGCCGGACCGGAGCGCGGCTGGGCGCAGGCTGTGGTATGCCGCCTCGTACAACGGCAGGATGTCATGCAGCGGGGTCAGCAGGCCCGCCACGTCGGTCCCGTCGGGCGAGCCGAGCCCGGCGGCGGCGAAAAGATGCGGCAGCTGCCGTCCGACGTGCGGATGCGCACCGGCCCGCCTGAACGACCCGTACAAGACCCGCTCAAACTCGTCCCAGGTGTCCAGCTGAGGCTCGATGTCGAAGGTACGCGGATCATATTCCTGCATTAGCAGCACCCCGCCTGGTCGCGTCCAGGCGTCCAGCTTGCGGACCAGTACGGCCGGGTCACGCGCGAACACGAGCAGGAAGCGGGCGAACACCAGGTCGAACGGGCCGCCAGGCACCGCATCGGCGGTCTCCACGTCGGCGTGCACGAACGCGAACCGCCCGGGCACCGTGTCGCGCAGCACATGTAGCGCCTCCCGGCCCAGCCGGTCGTCGCGGTCGATGCCGGTAACCTGACCTGTCGCCGCGACCAGTCCGGCCATCAGCCGCATTACTTCACCCGACCCGCAGCCCACATCCAGGCACCGAAGGCCGGCGCGGGCGCCCACCTGCTCGAGCAGCCGGGCGGTGACATCCTCCCACAGGCGGGCCTGCCAGCGCTGTCGCTGGTACTCCCCCGAGGTATGGCCCAGCACATAGTCGTCGTCATCATGAGAGTAGGCGGGATTCTCCGACGTCGTCACCGTTCCCCCTAATCCAGGGCGCTTGCCCGCGTGAAGAATGAGCGCGGCCTGCCAGCTCGCCGCGACGGCACCGAGGGTGTCCCAGACGTGGCTCGCGATCAGGCAGATGTCGCCGGGATCGGCCTGGAGCGCGGCGGCCACCGACTGGTAGGCCTCCGGCGCCGGCTTGTGCCGGCGCACGGTCTCATCCACGCTGAAACGGCGCTCGAACAGATCCATCACGCCCGCCGCATCCAGCTGCCGGCCGGAGATCTCCAGCGTGTTGTCGGTGAGCGTGAACAGCCGGAAGCCATGGTCGCGGAGCCGGCGCAGCGCCGCGGGGACCTCGGGATGGGGCGGCATCGTGGCGGAACCGGCCGGTGAGCTCGGCGCCGTCGGCATCACGGATCGTCATGCCGCGGGCGGCAGCGAGCATCCGGAGCACGGCACCGCCGATGCCGGTGAACGGAGCGTAGACGGCGGCCAGCGTGAGCGCCTCAGAGTAGGTGATCAGCCCGGCGAACCACAGGAGCACGGCGGCGGGGTCGCTGAAAATCCGGTCAAAGGTGGGGCGGATCGCCTGGAGGTCGAGCAGGGTCTCGTTGACATCGAAGACGATGATTGGTCGCTCAGGCACTGGGGACCTCTCGTTCGCGGGTGGTCAGGGGGCAAGCTCGCGGCTTGCCCACGGGCAAAGCCTGGCCGCCACGACCCGGCCGCACATCGTCAGATCAGCTATCCGCGACGGTCCCGCTCCGCTGGTGCCCGGCCAGGGTGGTCGCCGCAGGCGATGAGAACTCATGAGCCGTCCGCCGCCTGCTCGATGACGATGCGGCTGAGTTCGACGCGTGAGGCGATGCTGAGCTTGCGGAAGGCCTGGCGGACGTGATGGGCGACGGTGTGGGTGCTGATGTACAGGCGGGCGGCGACCTGGTTGTTGCTCAGTCCCTCGGCGACCAGGCCGGCCACGGCATGCTCGGCGTCGGTCAGGCTGTGCCACCCGGTGACGGGCCGAGCGGCGGGGGTGCTCCAGTGGCGGCGGCGGATGCCGAGCTTACGCAGCCGACGCCGGATGCGGGCCTGGTCACGGTCGGCACCGACCTGGCCGTATCCGCCGAGTGCGTCCTTCAGGTGACCGATGGCCTGGTCCGGGTCGCCGTGTCCGGCGTGCAGGACGCCGAGGTCTTCTGCCGCGGAGGCCCTGGCCCACGGATCGGGGTGCTGGGTGGCGGCTTGGGCCAGGCGGTCCGGGTCGCGGCCGGCCAGGCCCCGGCTGTGGGCCGCGGCGGCGGCCAGGGCCGGGAACCCCGGGTGGGTTTCCGCCAGGTCCTGGGCGGCGCGGGCGGCGCGGGCGGCCAGCTCGCCATCGCCCGTGGCCAGTGCGGTGCGGGCCAGCCAGGCCGCAAGAGCGGGGTCGCCAAGCAGGAGCCCGGGCCGGGCCTTCAGGTCGGCGCAGACCTGGCGGAGCGGGCCGAGGGCGGCGGCCGGCCCATCGCGCGCTTCGGTGATCTGCGCTGCGGCCAGGATGGTTTCGGGGCGCGCGTAGATGCCGGCGAACTGCGGGCCCGTCACGGGACGGCCGGCGAGGTGCTGGGCCGCGGCCGCGAGGTCGCCGCGGCGCAGCTCGATCATGCTCAGCACGCTGTGCGCGGTCGCGGCGTACCCGTGCGCACCAAGGGCCTGGGCGATGGCCAGGGCCGCCCGGCCATCGGTGGCGGCCTCAGCCAGGCGGCCGGCGGCCAGGTGGGTGCGGACGCGCAGGATGGACAGCGCCGCCCGGGCCGGGATGTCCTGCAGCGCCGGGTGGTCCGCGGCGCGGAGGATATCCTCCGCCTCGCCGAGCTGGCGCAGATCGACCAGGGCGGCGGCGAGCGCCAGCAGCGGCTGGACCTGGCGAGCATCCGCAGTGATCCCGGTGCCGTGCCGTGCCGCGTCGCGCAACAGCCCGAGCCCGTCGCAGATCTGGCCGCTGTCCCAGCTGATGACCGCGCGGGCGAGCAGGGCCGCCGCGGCGGCGGGGCTGTCGTGCTGGCCCGGGGCCGCCAGGATGGCGTCGGCCACCGGAGCGGCGAGTTCGTCGCGCAGCCCGGCCAGGGCCTGCAGGTGCGCGGCCAGCGCCTGGTCCCGCAAGCCGCCGGGCAGCTGCGGCCGAGCCAGGACCATCTGGGCCTGGTCGGCGGCGTCCCGGGCCTGGCCCCGCGCACACATGACCGAGGACAGGGCGCACCGCAGCCGCTCCTCGGTCGCCGGCGGCAGCGGCTTGGCCAGCAGGTCACTTGCGATCCGGGCGGCCTGGTCCAGCCGGCCGGCCGCGGTCAGGGCTTCGGCGCCGGCCACCGCGCGGGACAACGCATCCGGATCGTCCGCAGGGGTCAGCTCCAGTGCGCGCAGCGCTAGATCGGCTGCGACCTGGGGCGCTGAGCGCAGCGTCTGCGCCGCCGCCTTGTCCAGCCCGGCCAGCGAGGCGCGGTCGGCCGGATGCGCGGCCTGGAGCAGGTGGCTGGCGGCCCGGACCGCCGGTTCGCCCCGGCTGAGCAGGAGCTCGCCGTACTGACGGTGCAGCGCCTTGCGGGCCGGCCGTGGAATCAACTCGCCGACGGCGCGGCGCAGCAGCGGGTGGCGGAATGTGAACTCGTGTCCGGCGGCGGTCATGATCGCGGCGTCCATCGCCTCCTCGACTTCGGGCAGCAGCCTGGCCGGGGTCTCGCCGAGCATCTCGGCCGCGTCTTCCAGCCGGAACGCCGGGCCCAGCACCGCCGCCGTCATCAGCAGCTGCCGGGCCCGCTGGCTGAGACCATCGAACCGCCGCTGCGCGAGCCGGTGGATCCGCTGCGGCAGCCTGGCCGACAACAGTACGGCGCGTCCGCCGGTCACCTGCACAGCATGGTCCTCGCGCAGGCCGCTGATCAGCTCGGCCACGAGCGAGGGGTTCCCGGCGGCGTCAGCGGCCAGGTCGGCCAGGGCCTGGCCCGGCGGTGCACCGAACGCGTCGGTGAGCATGGCCGCTACCGCGTCCTGATCCAGCGGGCCCAACGTGAGCCGGGCGGCACCGTCCTGCTCCAGCTGACCGAACAGGTACTCCGCGGCGCGGTGGGGCGTGCTTGACCGGGCCAGGAGCCAGGCGACCCGGTGCCGTTTGGTGTCCCGCGGCAACGCCCGCAGCGCGGCCAGCGTGGCCGGGCCGGCCCAGTGCAGGTCATCCAGGCAGACCAGGACCGGCGCCTCCGCGGCGCGCTGTGCGAGGTGTGTTCGTACCTGGCTAATCCACCACGCGGCCGCGGCGGGCAGATCATGACCGGGATCATCGCCGATGAGTTCGGCGAACGGCGCGCGCAGGGCCGTGCGCAGCGCGAAGAACGGGATCGTCTGGCCCAGCTGGTCCGCCGCCCCCGCGGCCAGCGAAAAGCCCAGCTCCGCTGCGTCGTCGGTGGCGTCTCGGAGCAGCCCGGACCTGCCGGTACCCGGGTCCCCCTCCACCAGCACCACGCCGCCCGCCCCCCGCCCAGCACGCCGGAGCAGATCACGGACCATCCTCTGTTCGGCCGCACGTCCGTGCAGGACTTGCCGCCCGCCCGGCCGCTTCCGCGGCTTGGTCCTGCCGCCCGCTTCCGGGGAGGAGTCGCTGATCATCGCGGTCATGTCACGCCTCGCTCGCGGTCGCTTGGCGGCCGGCCAGCGCCAGGGGCCGGATACGGGACAGACCCGCGCCCGGGCCGGGCCCGGGCGCCGGATCCGCGAACGCCTCGCGGACCACGCTGCGCGCCCAGCGCATCCGAATCACCGCCGTCTCGGGATGATCGCCGAACTCCTGCGCCACCCGTCCGGCACAGCCCGGGCAGCCGAACGCCCAGATGGCCGCGGCGACGGTCTGCCGGACCTGACCCGCGCTAGGCTCATCGCGGTGCTGCAGGTCCGACGCGAAGACGGCGTCAGCCCGGACCGCACTCGCGCTCAGGTAAGCCATCATCAGCCTCCTCGATCGTGCCGGTTATGGCTGCCTGGCCGGGGCAACGAATAGCGTCCATATCTGGCACTGTGCACTTCAGGCTGGGTGAGCGGTCATCACCCGCCTAAGCCCGTTCACCCGGGTGATCTGCCCGGCGGCGTCCGATCTGCGAACTCAGCTACGCGCGAGGCCTTCGCTGACTCGCCGGCGTAGCTGCGGCATGGCGGCCGCGACCGCGAGCCCGAGCACGAGCCAGCCCCCGACGAGGTAGGGAAGGAGGCTGCAGAGAAAGGCCGGAGCCGGAATCAGATTGCGAAAGAGCACGTAGAGCACCGCGATCGCTCCGCCGAGGGGCAATATCGCGGCCGGGAGTCGCCGTTTATCACCGCTGAGCACGTACAGCCGCAGTGCACCGGTGCCGGCCAGTCCGAACGCCAGCAGCGGTGCGAACGTCAGCGTCATACTCGCCGTCACCGCGCCGGCCGGGATCCCGGTCTGGTGCGAGACAGTCGCCAGGATCCGGTCGCGAGCCAGTGCAGCGTTCGCGACGCGACGGCCACGCCAACGAGCGCCGCTCCCAGCGCGCTGAGCACGGCGGCGACGTCGAGCACGGCGGCCATCGCGGGCCCGACATAGACGAGCGCGAGATCACCGAGGGGTACCGTCGAACGCGCGAACCGCGTGACACCCGCCGAGCCGGCCCCGAATCCAAGGACCTGCCCGCTGACGCAGAACGCGTAGAAGGCGGTACCGAACAACACCGCGGCCACGATAGATCGCGGGATCACCTCGGTGGGTCGGCATGACTCCTCGCCAGCTGAGATCGACGACTCGAAGCCGCCGTACGACAAGATGCCATAGGTGCACGCGAACCCGACCGCCGCCAGCCCGGTTCCACGCGGAAGCTAGAACACATCAGGGGTCAGGGTCTGGTGGCCCGGAGCGTTTCCGGTGCCGAGCCGCACGAAGATGACCACAATCAGCGCCGTGATCAGCAGCAGCGAGACGGCCTCCACCGCGATCACCGACCGCGCCGTCAAACTGATGCCACGCCAGACCAGCAGCCACACCAGTGCCCACGAGACCAGCGCGATCGGAAGCCCATCCGCACCTGTCACGATCCCCGTGTGGCGCAGGAAGGCTTGCGTGAACGCCGTCATGCCGAGCACCGAGACGGGCGGAAACACGATGTAGATGCCGAGCAGCATCCATGTCGCGACAAACCCCGCGCCCGGACCGAGCATCTTGTCGAGGAAGGCATGGACCGAGTCGGCGTGACTGAACGCCGCGGACCGGCGCGCGAAACCAAAGCCGAGCAGTAGCACGGCCGCGCCGCCGAGGAGATACGCGAGCGGCGCCGCCCGTCCAAGGGGTGCACCACCTGGACGCCGGTGACGACATCGCGGGCGTGGGCGCCATCCCGCCGACCGACAGCGCGCCAGTGCCCACGAACCCTGGGATTCTGCGCAGCGGCATGTCACTGCCGGACAGGCCTGGAGCGCCCGAGCAGGCCGAGCTCGCGAGCCCGGGCCACGGCCTGCTGGCGGCTGCTCACCCGGAGCTTGGCGTAGACGTTGCGGGTGTGGGTCTTGATCGTGTTCACCGATACGTACAGCTCGTTGCCGATCTCTCGCAGCGAGAGACGAGAGGACAGCAGCCGCAGCACGGCCAGCTCGCGCTCGGAGAGCTCGTCGGCGGCGGCCGGCACGGACCCAGGATCTGGGGTATCTTCGGCCTTGGCCCAGCCGCGCAGGAAGCCGGGATCGGGGCAGGCGGCAATCTGGCGCTGCGCCCGGGCGCGCAGCTCCCGGGCCTCTGCTTCCGCACCGGCCGCCAGGGCGATCCGTGCCAGTGCCAGCAGCCCGGACGCGATGTCCAGCCGCAGCCCGTACCGCCGCGCGATGCTGAGCCCGTGTTCGACCTCGGCCCGGGCCACCCGAAACTCCCCGCGGGCACGAGCCAGTTCGCCGGCGGCATAGTCGGTCATTACCGTGACCCAATGCTCACCCAGAGCCTGACGCTTGGCCAGCACCCGTGCTGCGGCCACCCGCCGGCCAGCCTCGGCCAGCTTCGCGCGCTGGGCGGAGATCACCGCCAGGTAGCCGAGCGCATAGATCTCCGCCGCGTAGTAGCCGGTCGGCTCGCCAGCCGACACGGTCTCCGCGAACGCGGTCTCGGCCTCCTCGGTGGCTCCGGACCAGAAGGCGGTCATGCCGAGGGCGTTGGTGACCTGCGGCCGCCACGGAGCCGTCGGATCGGGCTCGAGCTCCAAGGCGATCGCCGCGCTCTGCGCCGCCGCGCCCACGTCGCCGAGCATCAGCCGCGCCGAGGTCCTGACCATTGCGGCGCTTGACTCGACCGAGCTCGATCCGTCAGCCAGCGGCCCCGGCAGCGTCCCCCGCTCGGCCGCGCGGACCTCTGCCTCCACCTCGCCGGGACGCCCCAGAACCAGCAGCATCCAGGCTCGGGCCAGGCACAGTCGCGGATCAATCGCCTTGTCCGGGAGGCCCCAGGTCCAGGCCTCGACCGTCACGAGCTCCCCGCGGTTGACAAAGTCGAGCCAGTTAGCAGCGATCAGCTCGGCGGCCTCGTGGTGATCGCCGGCGGCGATCGCGTGGGCGATCGCCTCGGCCACCAGTCCCTCCCGCAGATGCCACTCGTAGGCCCGGCGGTGCAGCGCCGCAACCTCATCGGGCAGGGCCAACGCGAGCTCGTGCGCCAGCAGATCACCGAACAGGTGATGGTAGCGATACCACTGACGGCGCTCATCGAGCGGAATAGTGAACAAGTTGGCGCGTTCCAGCTCGATGAGCTGGCGCGCGGAGTTGGTACTGCCCAGCAGCGCATCGCACAGCGGACCAGTGAGGCGCTGCACGATCGAGGTGCGCAGCAGAAAATCCTGGACCGCCGGGCGCTGGCGGTCCAGGACCTCGGCCACCAGGTAATCGACGATCTCGCGATCATCGCCGGCGAAGGAGGCAATGTAGCGCCCCCGGTCCTCGCGGCCCCGCAGCGACAGGCCGACCAGCTGAAGCCCCGCCGCCCATCCCTCCGTGCGCTCCCGCAGAATGCGCACCTGCTCCGGCGCCAGGCCCAGCCGCAGCGACCCGTTGAGCAACGCCGTCGCCTCCCCAGTGCTCAGCCGCAGGTCCGCCGCCCGTATCTCCAGCAGCTCAGCGCTCGCCCGCAGCCGCGCCAGCCCCAGCGGAGGATCGCTGCGCCCGGCCAGCGCCACCTGTACCGTCCGGGGGAGGTGGTCGATAAGGAACTCCATCGACTGGTGCACATCGGCGCTGGTGATCGCGTGGTAGTCATCGAGCACCAGCACGATCGGGTCCGGCAATGAGGTCAGCGCGTTGACCAGCAACGGCAGCGCCAGCTCGGTCACATCCCCACCCGCGGACCGCAGCGCGTCGTCCACTCCAGCGCCCACATCAGATGCGATGGTGCGCAATGCCGCCAGCACGTAACTCCAGAAGCGAACCGGGTCGTTGTCCCGGTTATCCAGCGACAGCCAGGCGAACGCGCGCTGCTCCGCGGGGTCCGCCCGCCAGCTCGCCAGCACGGTCGTCTTGCCGGTACCCGCCGGCGCCGAGACAAGGATCAGCCGCGCTCGGGAGCCCTCACGCAGCTCCGCGACCAGGCTCGGCCGCGAAACCCGGTCGGTCGGCAGCTCCGGAACATGCAGCTTGGTAGCGACAATCGGCCCCCGCCCGGCTCCGCTGCCTCGGTCCTGTGGGGCGTGGAGATGGCCTCCTAATCAGCAGGCGCAGCTCACGGTACTGCGCAGCGTTGATTAATCGTAGCTCCATGGCCGCCGCGGTATAGGTTCTGTTCACCCGGGTGGAATCGGTCGCATGGGTGATCGCCGCTCACCCGGCTCGGCTCAAGGTGGGTATCAACCCACAGAGCATCGGAGGGCACGTGGAGCCGACCAGGTACCGGATCGCGGTCCGGGGCCGTCTGAGCGGGCACCTCGCGTCCGCCTTCGAAGGGTTTGCCCTCGAACCGGGCAATGAACACAGCGTCCTCGCCGGCGAGATCCGCGATCAGGCCCACCTCTACGGCATCCTTGACCGAGTTCGCGACCTTGGTCTGGAACTGGTAAGCGTGGAAAAAGATCCGGGGGACTGCCCGGTTAACGAGGAGACAGCGAGATGACCGACATATGCGACGTGACCGACCCCTCGCTGTGACCGCCTGTGGCAATCCAGCCGCCCAGATCAATGTCACAGATCGCCGGCGATCTGCAGGAGAGCGGGTGCGGTGGAATCCGGGGCCGCCGCTGCGGGAGCGCCAAGCTCGACATCACCTCACGCAGTCAGCTCGGCCGCGTGCTGCCCAGCGACGCGGCCGCCGTGTAGCACGGCCACTCCATCAATCCGGGCCAGGCCCTCACACTCGGTCTGGTCCGCCGTTCCTCGCCGCCCCCATCGTAAACGTGGCCAGCGGGGCGGAGCGGGATCGTCGCGGATAACCGATCTAACGATGTGCGGCCGGCTCGCGGTGATCAGGCTAGCTCGTGAGCAAGCAGTGGGCCTGCCCCCTGCGCACCCAGCCGAAAGGAACGTTCGAGTGAGTATGAACTGGCTCGAGGGAATGCACCAGCAAATGGACGCGTCCGGCCAGCCGCAGGCCATCGCCATGCCGGTCTTCGCGGGGCAGAAGCTGGTGGTCGTCGGCGGCAGCAGCGGGATGGGACGCCAGACCGCCGCGGACGTCGTGGCCGCCGGCGGCAGCGCCGTCATCATCGGCCAGGACCCCGGCCGGGTCGAGGACACCGTCCAGACCCTGGCCAAGGACGGCCCGGCCTACGGCATCAGCGCCGACCTGGCCGACCGGGACCAGGTCGAACGGGTCCGCCAGCAACTGGCCGACGATCACGCCGACGCGACTTTGCTGGTCAACGCGGCGGGGGTGTTTGTCCCCAAGCCGTTCCTGGACCACGACGGCGCCGACTACGACTCCTACGCGGAACTGGACCGGGCCATCTTCTTCCTTACTCAGGCCGTGGCCCGCGGCATGGTCGCCGGCGGCCGCGGCGGGTCCATCGTCAACATCGGCAGCATGTGGGCCCAGCAGGCCATCGGCGCCACCCCGTCGTCGGCGTACTCACTGGCCAAGGGCGGGCTGCACGCGCTGACCCGCAACCTGGCCCTGGAGCTGGCTCCCCATCAGATCCGAGTCAACACGGTCGCTCCGGCCTTCGTGGCCACCCCGATCTTCGGGAAGGTCTTCCCGGCCGACAAGATCGATGAGATCCTGCACAGCTTCGACGGCTTCCACCCGCTGGGCCGGACCGGCACCGTCCGCGATATGGCCAACACCATCACCTTCCTGCTCTCCCCGGCCACCAGCTGGGTCACCGGCGCCATCTGGGACGTCGACGGCGGCGTCATGGCCGGGCGAAACTGAGCAGCCCAGCCCGCCCGTGCGCCGGCGTCGACCGCCCGGCGCACGGGCGCGACACGCCGTTGCCTGTGCCGTAAAGGAAGGAGAGAACTGTCATGGCTGACATTGCATACCGGACGGCGGACGTGGATGGCCTCACGGTGTTCTACCGGGAGGCCGGAGAACCTGACGCACCCACATTGGTGCTCCTGCGCGGGTTCCCGTCCGCGAGTCACATGTTCCGCGAGCTGATCCCGCTGCTCGCCGACCGGTTCCACCTCGTCGCTCCCGACCTGCCCGGCTTCGGCAAGCCGGACATGCCCGCGCGCGGTGACTTCGGCTACACCTTCGAGCACATCGCCGACGTCATCGACCGCCTGACCGAAGTGCTCGGTCTGGACCGCTTCGCGCTGTACGTGTTCGGCTACGGCGCGCCGGTCGGGTTCCGGATCGCCACCCGGTACCCCGAGCGCACCGCGATCATCTCCCGGAACGGCAACGCGTACACCGAAGGGCTGAGCGACGGCTGGAACCCGGTCCAGGCCTACTGGCAGGACCCCTCCGAAGTCACCCGGAAGCGATCCGGATGTTCCTGGCACCGCAGACGACGATCTGGCAGTACACCCACGGCGTCCCCGACACCGTGCGGGTCAGCCCGGACGGCTACGGGCTCGACAACTACTACCTTGCTCGCAGCGGCGCCGATGAGATCCAGCTCGACCTGTTCCTCCATTACGCGAGCAACGTGGCGCTCTACCCGGCGTTCCAGGAGTACTTCCGCACCAGCAGGCCGCCGCTGCTCGCGGTGTGGGGCAGGAACGATCCGTTCTTCCTACCGACCAGAGCCGAAGCCTTCAAGCGCGGCATCCCCGATGCTGACATCCGTTTCGTCGACACCGGTCACTTCGCCCTGGAGACCCACGTCGAGGAGATCGCCACCGCGATCGGCGAGTTCCTCTCCCGGTAGGTGTCACCACACCATGCGGTGCAGGCGGCGAGCCCGAAGGGGTGAAGTGGTTGCTGGAGCTGGTCGGCGGGACGGGCGGTCTGGGCTGGGTCGCGGTCAAGGCAGTGCTGATGTTCGCGGTGACCATCGTCGGCCTGCGCCTTGGAGAGCGGCGCACGCTCGCCCGGCTCGGCGCGTTCGACTTCGCGGTCGCGGTCGCGATCGGCGCGATCATCGGCCGGACCGTTACCGCATCGTCGGCGTCGTTCGCCACCGGCGCGGTCGCGTTGGTCACCCTCCTGGTCGCGCACCGCCTCGTCGCGTTCGCCCGGCGGCACAACCGGATGGCCCGCCTCATTGACCATCGGCCCAGGGTCCTGGTCGCCAAGGGCAAGATACAAGACCGTGAACTCGGCCGGGCCGGCTTGACGGCCGCGGACGTGTACGCGCTGTTGCGCCAGCAGGGTGTGGACGATCTCAGCCAGGTCGGTTACCTGCTCTACGAGACCCGCGGCACGACGACGCTGATCGGCACGGACAGCGAGCCCGGCCCGCTGATGCGCGACGGGCTTTCCGCAGCCGGATACCGCCATGTGGCCAAGCCCGCTGAGCGGCATGTCGCCGATACCCCGAAGGTCCCGCCGGGGACCTGGCCAACCCGATACCGATGAGGAGCCTGCCCATGTCCTTGCTGCGCCCCGGTGACACTTTCCCGGAACTGAGGCTTACCGTCCCCGGCGGCACGACCGTCACGGTGCCGGAGGCGTTCGCCGGCCAATTCGGCGTGGTGCTGTACTACCGCGGCGCCTGGTGTCCCTACTGCAACGCCCAGCTGCGCGCCTTCCAGCGCGCCAGTGCCACCCTGGCGGACGCTGGCGTCCAGGTCGTCGCCCTGTCCGTCGATGACGAAGCCGCCGCCGTCGGCCTCATCGCCGATCACGGCCTGACCTTTCCCGTCGGGTTCGGCGCCGACGCGCGAGCGATCGCCGGCCTGACTGGCGCCTTCGTCAATCCGGACCCGGTGTACCTGCAGTCCACCGGCTTCGTCCTCGACCCGGCGGGCAAGGTCGTGGTCAGCGTCTACTCCAGCGGAGCCATCGGCCGGCTGGTCCCCGACGACGTCGCCGGGCTGGTGCGTTACGTGCGGGAGCACGCCGCGACCTCGGCGTAACACGAGGACCGCCTGCTCTTCGGCCAGGAAGCGGTGCCCGTCGGGTCCCGAGACCAGGGCGGCGCGGATGCCGCCGTGCAGGACCATGACGTCATCGCCGGCCAGGGGCGTGCCGCGGCGGGCGAGCGCCGCGGCGGTGGCGTCGAGCGAGGCGACCCGCACCACACTGTGTGTCGCGACGATGTCGTTGCTGGCGGTGTCGGGCGGGATCGGGCGGCGGGTGCCTACGTGGTAGTGCAGCAGTTCCATTCGCGGCGCGGGCAGGTCCGGCGCGAGCCGGGTGACGCTTACCTGGACGCCTTCGACGTCGTCCAGGTCGTCTTGTTCCGGTCCGTAGTTCTCGGTGCCGGTTCCGGTGCGGAACCCGAAGACCGTCCTGAAGAATTCCGCGCTGCTAGCCGAGTCGCTCACTGCGATGGCGGTGTGATCGACACCGAGAAAGGAGCCGGTGCCATCAGCGCGGCGCCATGTGCGAGGGACGCGTCCTTCGGGGAAAGCGAGCAGTTCCAGCGGGTGGCCGTCGTGATCCCGGAACTTGAACGCGGTCACGCCGCCGGAGTTATCCGGCAGCCGTACCGGGCCGTAGCGGCTGATGGGCCGGAAACGCCGGTTCGCCATGACCCGCTGATGCGCCCGTGTCATGTCATTCACGATGATCGCCATGTGCTGGAACCACAGGTCGGTGCTCGTGCTGCCGGGCGGGTACGGGCGTCCCGCCGAGTCGGTGAACTCCAGTAGCTCGATCCGCTCGCGGCCCAGCCGCAACAATGAGCGCCGTCCGCGCGCCAGCCGGATGCACAGCACGCGGATCAGCGAAGGATCGATGTCGCCGCGTTGTTCGACGCTGCACCCGAAAGTCCTTACGTAGTCATCTTCGGCCCGGTCTAGGTCCGACACGATCAGGGTGACCCGGTCGATCACCGCTGCTGGCCTGGCTGTCATGTTGACATCGGATTGTCGCTGCGGACTGCGCCCTCCATGTGCAGCTGGAGGGCGCTGATGACCAGGGCGAAGTGGCTGAACGCCTGGGGCGTGTTGCCCAGCTGGCGCTGTGCGCCCGGGTCCCACTCCTCACTCAGCAGCCCGACGTCGTTACGCAGGAGGAGCAGCCGCTCGAACAGACCGACGGCATCCCGCCGCTTCCCAGATGCGTGCAGCGCATCGACGAGCCAGAACGAGCAGGCAATGAACAGGCCTTCGCTGCCCTTGACGCCGTCGTCGGTCTCGGTGGTCGAATAGCGTCTGACCAGGTCGCCTTCGCTCAGTTCGCGGCGGACCGCGTCGATTGTGCCCACTACACGCGGGTCAGCGGCGGGCAGGAAGCCGACGCGGGGGATCAGCAGCAGGCTGGCGTCGAGCGCGGCCGACCCGTAGGCCTGGGTGAAGGTGTTCCGTCCGGCGTCGAACGCGTGGGTGATGACGTCGTGATGGATCTGCTCGCGGAGCTGTTCCCACCGCAGTGCGGGGCCGGGCAGGCCGTGGGTACGGACCGATCGTGCCATCCGGTCAGCGGCGGCCCACGCCATGACCTTGGAGTGGGTGAAGTGCTGCCGGTCGCCGCGCACCTCCCACAGCCCGTTGTCCGGTTCGCGCCAGGCTGATTCGAGGTAATTCATCAGCGCGACCTGCAGCGCCCACGCGTCACGGTCGGCGGGAAGACCAGCCTGCCGGGCGAGGAACAAGGCGTCCAGCGTCTCGCCCCAGACGTCGAGCTGGAACTGCCCGGACGCGGCGTTGCCGGTGCGGACGGGGCGGCTGCCTTCGTAGCCGGACAGCCAGGGCAGCTCGGTCTCGGGAAGCCGTCGCCTGCCGTCCAGGCTGTAGAGGATCTGCAGCGTCTCGGGCTGGCCTGCTATGGCGCGCAGCAGCCACTCACGCCACGCTCCGGCTTCGCGTCGGTAGCCGGCGGCGAGCAGGGCCTGCAGCGAGTAGGTGGCGTCGCGCAGCCAGCAGTACCGGTAGTCCCAGTTGCGGACACCGCCGAGCTCCTCCGGCAGCGATGTGGTCGCAGCCGCAACGATCCCGCCGGTCGGCTCGTAGGTCAGGGCCTTCAGGGTGATGAGCGACCGGTCGACGGCGGCGCGGTAGGGCCCGGTCTGGTAAGCGGCGTGATCAGCCCACTCGGTCCAGAAGTCCTCGGTCGCAGAAAGCGCCTGCTCCGGCTCCGCGTCCTCCATCTGCGGGCCGTAGCCGGGCGCCCACGACATGACGAACGGAACCCGATCGCCCTGACGCACGGTGAAGTCCGCGAAGGTGTCCCAGTCATGGCAGGACACGGGGACTGCGGACACCAGCCGGACGAGGTCGGGCCCGGCGATCGCATGGACCTGGGAGCCATCCTGGCGGACCCACGGGACGACGCGGCCGTAGTCGAACCGCAGGCGCAGTACCGATCGCATCGCTACCTGGCCGCTCAGGCCCACCGCGATGCGGATCAGGTGCGGGGTACGCGCCCGGGGCGGCATGAAGTCGATGACCCGTACGGCACCGTCCGCGGTCACCCAGTCCGTCTCGAGCACCAGGGTGTTGCCGGCGTACCGGCGGCTCGTGCATTTATCCGCGGCCGCGGGGGCGAGCGTCCAGTGTCCCGCCTCCTGGTTGTGCAGGAGGGCGGTGAACGCGGCGGGCGAGTCGAAACGGGGCAGGCAGAGCCAGTCGACCGACCCCGTGGTGCTCACCAGAGCGGCCGTGTGCAGGTCGCCCAGCAGGGCGTAGTCTTCGATTTTCGGCATGGCGGGATCTTTCATGGGGTCGTGCCGGTGGTTCCGAGGCGCTCGGCGATGTGATCGCCCACTCGCAGCGCGTTCGCGATGATGGTCAAGGTGGGATTCACCGCGCCGATCGACGGCATGAAGCTGCCGTCCACCACGTAGAGGTTGTCCAGGCCGTGGGCCCGGCAGTGCACGTCGAGGACCGAGGCGGACGGGTCGGCCCCGAACCGTGCCGTGCCGGTCTGGTGTGCGGTGGCGGCGGCGTCGAAGGCCTTGTGGAGGTAGAGGCTGCGGACGAACGCGGTGTCCACCATGCCGAGCTTGCCTAGCATTTCCTGGAAGGTCCTGCGGAGACGGGCGAGGCCTTCGGTGTTGTTGCCGGGCTGGAGCGTCAGCCGGATCGCGCCGTCATGCCGGAGCGTGACCCTGCTGTCCGCGAGGGGAAGGTCCTCACTGGTCAGCCAGAAGTCGATCGAGTGCTTTGCGACCTCGCGGTAGGGGGCTGACGGAGCCCACCCCAGGCCGAATGGTGCCGCCCCTTTGATCTGCCAGTCATCGGACTTGCCGAGCATCTGGATGTGGCCCATCGGGTACGGCCAGTGCTCGCCGGGGCCGTAGAAGTCGTTGAGGGCCAGCGTCTTCTGGAAGATCGTCGGGTTCGGCTCGCGCGAGAAGGCGATCAGGGCCAGGTTGTTGTGCCGCATGTAGTTCCGGCCGACCATGTCAGACGAATTGGCCAGGCCGTGCGGATGGTTGTCGTTGGCCGACTTAAGGAGCAGGGCAGCGGAAAGGATGGCTCCGGCGGAGAGCACGACGATGTCGGCGGTCACAGTCCCCGGGGAGCCGTCGGGGAGCGTGACCGCGACGCCAGTGACGGTGCAGCCGCTGGCGTCCGTAAGCAGCCGTTCGGCTGTCGTCCTGGTCATCAGGGTCAGATTGGGGTGGGCGGCCAGGGCCGGGCGGATCACGGCCCATTCGGCGTCGGCCTTGGCGCCGAGTAGGCAGGGGAAACCGTCCACGCGGTCGCACCGGATGCACCGTGAGTCCGTGGCGGGCCGGCCGTGCGCGTCCTGAGTGAGCTGCACGCCCAGCGGCAGGTGAAACGGGTGCAGGCCGAGTTGCTCCAGGTCATCCGACAGCTGCTGGATCCGGGGCTCGTGCTGCACGGGCGGGTATTTGTACTCCTGGCTCGAGTGGCCGGCGAACGGGTCCTCGCCGTGCTGGCCGTGCACCCAGAACAGCTGTTCGGCCCGGACGTAGTAGGGCTCCATGTCGTCGTAGCTCAGCGGCCAGGCCGGTGCGACTCCGTCCGGATGCTGGACCTCGCCGAAGTCTGCGGGCCGCAGCCGGAGCAGCGCCGCACCGTACACCTTGGAGTTGCCGCCCACGTAGTAGTGCAGCTCGGGCCGGAACGGCCGGTCGCGGGCGTCGTAGAAGGTCTCGTCGGCGGTGTATTTCGCCTCGCCGAAGACCTCGCGGGAGTCCCAGTTGTCGCGTTCCCGGGGCAGGAAGTCACCGCGTTCGAGCAGCAGCACGCGCTTGCCGGTCTCGGCTACCCGCGCCGCGGTGGTCGCGCCCCCGGGCCCGCTGCCGATGACCAGGACGTCGTAGTGATCCCCCGCCGGGGCGGGCATGGCGGTCACAGTCCCACGCCCGATTGGGACAGGCCGCCGTCGACGGTGACCGTGGTGGCGTTGACGTACCCGGCCTTGTCCGAGGCGAGAAACGCGACCAGGTCGGCGATCTCGGCGGCCTGAGCGATCCGGCCGAGCGGGATCGCCTCCTTCAGTCGCCCGAGCAGTTCCGGGTCCATCTCGGTGACGGCGTTGATCGGGGTGCTCACCGCTCCCGGCGCGACGTTGACGAACCGGATGCCGAGCGATCCCAGTTCGACGCCCGCGGTGCGGGTGAGCATCTTGGCGCCGCCCTTGGAGACGCAATAGGCGATGTTGCCCGGCATCGGCCAGTCTTCGTGGGTGGACGAGATCGTCACGATCAGCCCGCCGCTGCCCTGCGCCATGAACTGCTGCGCCGCGAACTGGGCGCCGAAGAACGCGCTCTTGAGGTTTACCGCCAGCACCTTGTCAAAGTCGGCTTCGCTCGTCTCAAGCAGCGACGTGCGGGTCTCGATACCCGCGTTGCTGACCAGGACATCGAGCCGGCCGAAGTTCTCCACGGCCGCCTGGATAACCCGGTGCAGGTCTTCGGTGCGCGAGACGTCGGCTTCCACCCCGACCGCGCGGCCGCCAGCCCGCCCGGCCGCGGCTATGACCTCGGCCGTGTATTCCGGGTGCATGCGGTAGTCGACGACGACGTTCGCGCCTGCCGCGGCGGCGGCCAGGACGATCGCCTTGCCGATGCCGCTGTTGCCGCCGGTGACGACGATGGACTTGCCTTCGAGCAACATGCCTACTCCATTTCTATCGGTGCCGGACGGGCCGGTCAGACGAATCCGCCGTTGGCGTAGACCACCTGGCCGTTGACCCATCGCCCGGTCGGCCCGGCCAGGAACGACACCACGTCGGCGACGTCGTCCGGACGGCCCAGACGGCCGAGCGGCGGCAAAGCCGCCAGCTGTTCTTGTTCGTCGGCCGGGGTGCTGTGCACGAACGCCTGGGTGGCGGTGGGACCCGGCGCGACCGCGTTGACCGTGATGTCGCGGCCGCGCAGCTCCTTCGCGAGGATGCGGGTGAGCGCGTCGACGGCGGCTTTGGACGCCGCGTAGGCGCTCAGACCCGGTGGCGCGAACCGCACCATGCTCGACGAGATGTTGACGATCGAGCCGCCGTCATGCACCCGCCGCGCGGCCTGCTGGTTGACGACGAACGTGCCTCGCACGTTGATCCTGTGGATCGCGTCCAAGTCAGCCAGGTCAAGGTCGACCAGGGGGACGGGGTGATTGATCCCGGCGGTATGCACGACGACGTCGAGGCGCCCGAAGCGGTCCTCGATGGCGTCGAAAAGAGCAGAAACCGGTCCCTCGTCGGCGATGTCCGCCGCGAATGCCGCGCCACTGCGGCCATGAGCCTTGATCTCGCTGACCGTCGCGTCGGCCAGGTCCATTTCGCCGACATAAGCCACGGCGACGTCAAACCCGTCGGCGGCCAGCCTGGCGGCGATAACCCGCCCCATGCCTCCCGTCCCGCCAGTCACCAGGGCAGTGCGTATGCGGTCTCCTGTCTCATCACCTGTACTCATGAGTCCTCACCTCTTTGCGGCCGCTCATCGGCCCGCTGATCGCGACAGCCCAGTGTTGCCGCGCGATCTGCGGCCGCACATCGTCAGGTCCGGTAACCGCATCGGAGCCGCCCAAGGTCCCGATCGCAAGCACCGACGCGGGGGCGGAAAGCCTCGCCCGTTCGGCAGGTCAAGAACTTTTTCCCCGAACGGCCGTGGTGCTTGCCCCGCGAGCCGGTCAGCCAGGTCGGCGGCCGCCCTGGCGGGCGGGAGCCGGATCGCCCGGCGGCCGGGCCGTGGAAATTGCCTGTCCTGACGATGCGCGTTCGCCCGGGTCAAGCGAAGGTTCGTATCCGGAACTGCCGAAAAGGCAGGTATCAGGGCAGGAAAGAGGAACAGAACGTGAATCTCCGTACCTTCAGACGAGTGCCCGCGCGGAAACGCGGGCTGATTGCCGTGCTCGCGGCAGCGGTTGTCGCGGGCACGTCGCTGGCCGTCGCCGCGGGTGGCGGGACAGCCGCGTCGGCCACGGCGGTCCGGGCGGAACAGGCTCCGGGCGAGTCCACCGGGCTGGGGCAGCTCAGCGGCATCCTGCCCGCGAGCAAGCTAACCCTGCCAAGCGCCATCGAGGTCAACCTCAGCCAGGAATACGTGCGGCTTCCGATCTACCCCGGGATCGCCTACGCAGGCACACCCCATCAGGAGAAGGTCTGGTACATCCTGGAGGACGCCTCCACCCCGGGCGCCGCGGACGACCTGGGCGTGAACTACGCGCCCAAGCTGGCCAATATGGGCATCTCCTGCCCGGCGTGCGTGCAGACCGTGCACCTGATCAACCCGCCGGCGTCGCAGAACCATTTCGGCCCGGCCCCGATCAGCTTCGCGGGCGCGCCGGACTTCAGCCCCACCCGTATCGCGGTCCCCGGGCCGGACGGGTTCCCGCTAGCCAAGTTCCAGCCCGGCGCGGTGGCCGGCCCCGGGTACACCCCGTTCATCCAGATCGCCGGATCGGACACCATCTACAACGCGCCGATCATCGCCACCGGAAACGGCCCGTTCGACGTGGTGAAGCACACCAACACCGCGGATCGCGTGCTGGGCATCCACATCGGCAGATCCCCGGCGGACTCGCCGTCCGGGTCGTTCTCGGAGTCGTGGGTGGACATGCTGTTCGTCAAGGGCTTCGACGGCAGCCAGCCGATCGTCTACCTGTCCACCGACGCCGGGCAGCCGCTGAGCGCGGTGCTCGAGCGGTCCACCTACGTGCCGGCGCTGAACGGCGCCTCCTGCAACGGCTGTGACGACTTCCTCGGCTCGGCCCGGGAGCGGCTGTTCAGCTTCGTAAACGGGCAGACCGGCGTGAACAACCCGCAGGACCAGGGGCTCCAGCACAACGCCAAGGACGGCATGCTGTCCATGGACGCCGTGCAGACCAACACGGCGTTGATCAACGCGCTGCGCTACGGCGGCGACGCGCTGAACGTGTTCGGGGACTTCCCGACCCTGACCGACCCGCGGCACGCCGACGCCTACAGCCCGCTGTGGGATGACCAGCTCGCCATGTGGACCCCGAAGGCGGTCAAGGAAGGCCTGAACAAGCGCCAGATCAACGAGAACGAGGTCCTGAACCTGGCCTACACCAATCCCGACCTGCTGACCGGGGTCAACCCGGCCACCGGCCAGCCCCAGCTGTACGGCTCGGTCGGAGTCGACATCAACTGCGCGGTCATCGGCTACACGGCGACAGCACCCCTAACCCCTGGCTCCCCCAACCTCCCGGGCTCCCAGTTCCCGCCCAGGTAACTGGGAAGCCGTCGCAGGTCCTGCCCGCCCATGCGGCCGGGCCGGCGGCACCGCACCTCAATCACCTGCGGGCCCGCGATCGCGGGCCCGCAGGCTAGATCAGGCCACCATCACGGGCGCGGATCACCGCCTCCTCCCGGGAATCGGCGCCGAGCTTGCGGTAGATCGCCCGTAGGTGGGTCTTCAGGGTGTTGGGCGTGACGAACAGATCTGCCGCGAGCTCGCGCAGCGAGGCCGGGGCGGGCAGCATCCGCACAATCGTAAGCTCCCTGTCGGTCAGCGGTTCGAACAGCCCCTGCTGCCGGGTGCGCGCCGCCTCGGCACGCTGTTCTTCGGCCAGCCACATGGTGACCAGCGGCCCCGGGTCGGCGCAATGCCGCAGCATGCCGCGCGCCTCACCCACCAGCGCCCCCGGATGGACACCGGCCGCCTGAGGGCTCGCGGCGTCCGGGTAGATCCGGCCGGCCGCCGCCGCGGTGAGCAGTGCCGCGGCGAGTTCTACCCGTCCGGCCCCGTGGCGGCCTCGTTCCACCGCCGTCGTGGCCGCACGCCACGCGCCGGCCCAGTCCGCGTGCCTCAGCTCGATGCGGGCCCGGGCCAGAGCCGGGAACATGGCCACGAAATACGAGTCGCTGAGCGTCCGACCCACCGCTGACTCCGCGTCGCCCACGAGCGAATCCGCGAGCGCCAGGTCACCCCGGTTCACCGCTAGCAGCGCCTGGTATCCCGCAGCGCACAGGTACGCCAGGCGGTTATTGTCATCTTCGGCCCGCCGGGCGGCCTCAGCGAGCAGTTCCCAGGCGTGGTCGGTGTCTCCCAGCCACATCGAGGTCATGCCCTGGACGAGCCGGTGGACGGTAGCGATAAACGCGTCATCGGTGCTTGGCGAGATCTCCCGCAGCCGGGCCGCGGCCCCACCCATGTCCCCGGTCTTGTACATGTGCAGCGCGCGCAGAAACATCAGCCGGGTATCAGGCGGACCCGAGGCCTCCGCGGCGTCAAGCGCCGCGCTGACCTCCTCGAGCCGCCCCGTGTCGAGGGCTATCAAGACCCGCGCCGCCGCCAGGGACGCGTCGGTGGCGACGAGCTCGGCGGGCAGGGCGTCGAGCCAGGTGCGCACCGTCTCCAGCTGGCCCAGGTTGAACACTCGGAGCCAGTGCGCCGCGACCAGCCGGCTGATCAGCGCATGATCGCCCGAGGCGATCGCGTGACCGATCGCCTCGGTGGCGTCGTCGTGCTCGGCGTACCACTGCGCGGCCCGCTGGTGCAGCACCGCAGGCCGCTCGGGCGATGTGCGGGCCAGCTCGTGCCGCAGCAGGCCGCCGAACAGGTGGTGGTACCGGAACCAGCGGCGCTCGTCGTCCAGCGGGATCACGAACAGGTTGGCGCGGTAAATTTCGCTGATCAGCCCCGCGCCGCCGGCCCGTCCGGTGAGCGCGTCGCACAGCGGCGCGCACATGCGGTTGAGCACCGAAGTCACCAGCAGGAACTCGCGGACCTCGGGAGGTTGGCTGGCCAGCACCTCCTCGCCGAGATAGTTGACGATGTGCCAGTCAGCGCCGGTAAAGCGCTCGATGAATGCCGCGCGGTCAGCCCGCCCGCGCAGTCGCAGTGCCGCCAGCTGCAGCCCTGCGGCCCATCCTTCGGTCCGCGCCAGCAGCCTGAGCACGTCTTGCTCGGACAACTGCGGGCCCAGCCGGTCGCTGAAATATTCCAGTGCCTCGGCGGCGCTGAACCGCAGGTCTTCGGCCCGCAACTCGGCCAGGTCCCCGCGCACTCTAAGCCGGCTGACTGGCAGCGCCGGGTCGGCCCGGGTGATGAGCATCAGGTGCAGCTGGGGCGGGGAACGGTCCAGAAGCATCGCGACCGAGGTGTGCACCTGGGCGCTGGTAACGAGGTGGTAGTCGTCCAGCACGAGCACCAAGGGAGCGTCTGCGGACACCAGGGCGTTGACGAACGCGGGCAGCACGTCACGCAGCACGTCGGCACCGGCCGCGTCCAGCCGCCTCAAGGCGGCGGCGCCCGCCGCCGACCCGGCCTGGTCGGCGGCAAGCAGCAGATACCGCCAGAAGCGCATCGGATCGTTGTCGCCGCTATCAAGCGATACCCAGCCCGCGGTGATCCCGTCGTGCGCCAGCCATTCGGCCACGAGGGTGCTCTTTCCCCATCCGGCCGGCGCGACGACCAGGGTCAGCGGCAGCGTGCACCCCAGGCGCAGCAGGTCATGCAGCCGCTCGCGCTCCACGGTTGGCTGCCGGAGGCTCGGCCGGAACAACTTGGTCGTGATCACGACCTCGGCAGTGCCAGCCATCACCGACCCACCGCCTCCGCCGTAGCAACAGATTCCCGCCACTGGCCGGTGTGGGCTCGGCGCAGCGTGCCGGACTGGCAAGACTGAACACGTTAACGACTGTAGCCCGCGACGACAATGGATCGGTAGAGCCGGAGGGCCCTGTAGAGCCGGAGCCTGTCAATACGGTCGATCAGTCTGCGAGCCGATAGTTTTGCCGCTGTCGGAGATCTCGGCCGGCTCAACCACGAGCAGTTCGATCCCGAAGTCTCGCACCACGTCGAGCAGCCTGTACAGATGCGCTTGGTCCCTGACGTCACCCACGAGCACCGTCTGGTCGGGGCCATATTGCATAGTCATCCCGTCGAACGCGGACTCGAAGCGCTGGCTTAGCCGTCCCCGCAGCACGATGCGGTATCTTGCCGCAGCCACGGTCAGCCCGCCCATTGAGGTGGGCAGTCAGCGATGCCGATTATTGCTGTCATACATGTTCCGTCTCCCACTGCCGCCCAGGCGTCGAGTAACGCCGGTCCGCAGCACCGGATTCTCCGGGTCGATGTTCGGGCTCGGACGCGGCTCGGACCTCATCCAGTCCGTTCCACGCTTACGAGGTCCAGCCCCAGCTCGCGCACCAGGTCGAGTACGCCATACAGATGAGACTGATCGCGGATCTCAC